>Ga0068859_100008861_pt1 | contig 10157 bp, 7 predicted proteins | sample KBSSwiS22_FD_66585 | JGI IMG/M metagenome (GOLD analysis project Ga0068859, IMG submission 66585) | Switchgrass rhizosphere microbial communities from Kellogg Biological Station, Michigan, USA - KBS Switchgrass S2-2 | ecosystem: Host-associated > Plants > Roots > Rhizosphere > Soil ...
CGCGGCATCAACCAGCCGGTCCAGGACCGGACGACCGGCAAGGTCGAGATCACGGCGCACAACCACGGCTTCGCGGTCGACGCGCCGCTGGACCGGGCGAGCGAGACCGAGTTCGGACGTGTCGAGGTCAGTCACATCTGCCTGAACGACAACGTCGTCGAGGGGCTGCATGCCCTGGACGCGCGGGCGTTCAGCGTCCAGTACCACCCGGAGGCCGCGGCCGGCCCGCACGATGCCGCCTACCTCTTCGACCGCTTCGTAGAACTACTGGAGGGCAACAAGTAATGCCGAAGCGGACGGACATCAACCACATCCTGGTGATCGGCTCCGGGCCGATCGTCATCGGCCAGGCCTGCGAGTTCGACTACTCCGGCACGCAGGCCTGCCGCGTGCTGCGCGCCGAGGGCTTCCGCGTCAGCCTGGTCAACAGCAACCCGGCGACGATCATGACCGACCCCGAGTTCGCCGATGCCACCTACGTCGAGCCCCTCACCGTCGACTTCCTCGAGCGCGTGATCGCCGCGGAGCGGCCAGACGCGATCCTGCCCACTCTCGGCGGTCAGACCGCGCTGAACCTCGCCGTGCAGTTGCACGAGGCCGGCATCCTCACCAAGTACGGCGTCGAGCTGATCGGCGCCGACTTCGACGCGATCCAGCGCGGCGAGGACCGGCAGAAGTTCAAGGAGATCGTCGAGCGCATCGGCGCCGAGACGCCCCGCAGCCTGGTCTGCCACACCCTGGACGAGGCAACACGGTTCGCCGCCACCGTCGGCAACAAGGTCGTCATCCGCCCGTCCTTCACCATGGGTGGCCTCGGCTCCGGCCTGGCTCGCAGCGGCGACCCCGAAGAGGTCGTCGAGCTCGTCGAGCGCGGCCTGGCCGCCAGCCCGGTGCGCGAGATCCTCGTCGAGGAGTCGGTGCTCGGCTGGAAGGAGTACGAGCTCGAGCTGATGCGCGACAAGAACGACAACGTCGTGGTCGTCTGTTCGATCGAGAACGTCGACCCGATGGGCGTGCACACCGGAGACTCCATCACCGTCGCCCCCGCGATGACCCTCACCGACCGCGAGTACCAGCACCTGCGCGACGTCGGCATCGCGGTGCTGCGCGAGGTCGGCGTCGACACCGGCGGCTGCAACATCCAGTTCGCGATCAACCCGGCGGACGGCCGGATGATCGTCATCGAGATGAACCCGCGCGTCTCGCGCTCGTCCGCCCTGGCGTCCAAGGCCACCGGCTTCCCGATCGCCAAGATCGCCGCCAAGCTCGCCGTCGGCTACACGCTGGACGAGATTCCCAACGACATCACCCTCAAGACGCCCGCGGCCTTCGAGCCGACGCTGGACTACGTGGTCGTCAAGATCCCGCGGTTCGCGTTCGAGAAGTTCCCCGGCGCCGACCCCGTGCTCACCACGCACATGAAGAGCGTCGGTGAGGCCATGTCGATCGGCCGCAACTTCACCGAGGCGCTGGGCAAGGCACTGCGCTCGATGGAGACGAAAGTGCAGGGCTTCTGGACCCGGCCGGACGTCCGGCTGGCCAAGGACGCGCTGCTCGCCAAGGCCGCCGTGCCCACCGACGGGCGGCTCTACTGGGTCGATCAGGCCCTGCGTGCCGGCGCCACCGTGGACGAGCTCGCCGAGGCGACCGGCATCGACCCCTGGTTCGTCGACCAGATGGCCCAGCTGACCGAGCTGCGTACGAAGATCGTCGACGCCCCGTCGCTCACCCCGGAACTGCTGCGCAAGGCCAAGCGACACGGCATTTCCGACGTCCAGCTCGCGTTCCTGCGTCCCGAGGTCGGCGGCGAGGACGCGGTGCGGAAATACCGCTGGGACAACGGCATCCGGCCCGTCTTCAAGACCGTCGACACCTGCGCCGCGGAGTTCTCCGCGCAGACCCCGTACTTCTACTCGACCTACGACGAGGAGACCGAGGTCGGCCACACCGGCCGGCAGAAGGTGATCATCCTCGGCAGTGGACCGAACCGGATCGGGCAGGGCATCGAGTTCGACTACTCCTGCGTCCACGCCGTTCTCGCCCTGCGTGACGCGGGCTACGAGACCGTCATGATCAACTGCAACCCGGAGACGGTCTCCACCGACTACGACACCGCCGACCGCCTCTACTTCGAGCCACTCACGTTCGAGGACGTGCTGGAAGTCGTGGACGCCGAAAGGGCATCCGGTGACGTGCTCGGCGTGATCTGCACCCTCGGCGGGCAGACACCGCTTGGTCTGGCACAGCGCCTCAAGGACGCCGGCGTGCCCCTGCTCGGTACGCAGCCCGAGGCGATCGAGCTGGCCGAGCACCGCGGCGAGTTCGGCAAGATCCTCACCGACGCGAAGCTTCCCGCCCCGAAGCACGGCACCGCGACGAGCTTCCCCGAGGCGAAGTCGGTCGCCGACGAGATCGGCTATCCGGTGCTCGTCCGCCCGTCCTACGTCCTGGGCGGGCGCGGCATGGAGATCGTCTACAGCGAGGAGCAGTTGAGCGACTACATCAGCCGCGCCACTGAGATCACACCCGACCACCCGGTGCTGGTCGACAGGTTCCTGGACGACGCGGTCGAGATCGACGTCGACGCGCTCTACGACGGGCATGAGCTCTACCTCGGCGCCGTTATGGAGCACATCGAGGAGGCCGGCATCCACTCCGGAGACTCGGCCTGCGCGCTGCCGCCGATCACCCTCGGTGGCGCCGACATCGACGCGGTCCGGACGTCCACACTGGCACTCGCCTCACGCATCGGCGTGTGCGGTCTGATCAACGTGCAGTACGCGATGGCCAGCGACGTGCTGTACGTGCTCGAGGCGAACCCGCGCGCGTCCCGCACGGTGCCGTTCGTCTCGAAGGCGACGTCGGTGCCGCTGGCGAAGGCCGCCGCCCGCATCGCCCTCGGCGCCACGATCGCCGAATTGCGCACCGAGGGTCTGCTGCCCAGGAGTCACGACGGCGGCGACCTGCCCGACGACGCGCCGATCTCGGTGAAGGAGGCGGTGCTCCCGTTCCACCGCTTCCGCACCCCCGCCGGCGACCAGGTCGACTCGCTGCTCGGCCCGGAGATGAAGTCCACCGGCGAGGTCATGGGCATCGACGCCAACTTCGGCATGGCATTCGCCAAGTCGCAGGCCGCCGCCTACGGAAGCCTGCCGCTGAAGGGGACGGTCTTCATCTCGATCGCCAACCGGGACAAGCGCTCGATCATCTTCCCGGCCAAGCGGCTTTCCGATCTCGGCTTCAAGATCATCGCCACCGCGGGAACCGCGCAGGTGCTGCGCCGCAACGGCGTTCCGGCTGAGGTCGTGGGCAAGTTCAGCGAAGGTGGCGAGAACATCGTCGACCGCATCAATGCCGGCGAGATCGACCTGATCTTCAACACCCCGCGCGGCGCCGCCGGTAACAGCGGCCCGCGCATCGACGGCTACGAGATCCGGACGGCCGCCGTCACCGCGGGCGTCCCGTGCATCACGACTGTCCAGGCCGCCGGTGCCGCCGTTCAGGGCATCGAGGAGCTAGCGCGAGGCGAGATCGGCGTCCGCAGCCTGCAGGACCTGCACGCGAGCCTCGCGGCCTGGAGGTCCGAGTGAGCCCGGTCCAGGAGTCAGCCGAGATCTTCAGCGTCAAGAAGGTCGGTGCCTATACCGAGTTCACCGTGGTCGCGCCAGGGATTGCGGCCGGGTTCAAGCCGGGCCACTTCGTCGCCGCCGCGGTGGGTGGTGAGAACAGCGGCATGATCCTGCGCCGCGCGTTCGCCATCGCGGCCGCCAACACGACCGCCGGCTTCGCCGGGACGATCCAATTCATCGTCGCCGAGCACGGCCCCGGCACCCGCTGGATCGTGCAGCGCAGGGCGGGGGAGAAGCTGGACCTCGCCGGCCCGCTCGGCACGCCGTTCCCGCTGCCCGCCGAGCCCAAGCCCGCGGTGCTGGTCGGCGGCGGCTACGGCGTCGCCCCGCTGCTGCCGCTGGCCGCGCAGCTGCAGGCCGCCGGGTCACCGGTCGAGATCATCCTCGGCGCCGCCACCGGCGAGCGCCTCTTCGGCGAACTCGCGGCCAAGCGCCTCGTCGGCCAGGTCACGGTCACCACCGACGACGGGACGGCCGGGACGAAGGGCCGCGTGACCGACGAACTGGCCGCCGCCATCGAGCGGATCGGCGCCGAGGTCATCTACGCCTGCGGCCCGATGGGAATGCTCAAGGCCGTCGGCGACGTCGCCCGCGCCCACAAGATCCGCGCCCAGGTCTCCGTCGAGGAGGCCATGGCGTGCGGCATCGGCGTCTGCATGACGTGCGTCCTTCCCGTTCGGGGTGAGGACGGCAGGAGCCGGTTCGTCCGGTCCTGCGTCGACGGCCCGTGCTTCGAGGCCGAGACCGTCCGCTGGGACGACGTGGGCACCCTCCCGCCTGATCTCGTGGGTGCCGACGCCATGGCAGGTCACTGATGGCTGACATGACCGCACGGCTCGGCAAGCTCGAGCTGCCGAACCCGATCCTCACCGCCTCCGGCTGCGCCGGCTACGGGCGCGAACTGCACCAGTTCTTCCCCGTCAGCGAACTCGGCGCCGTGGTGACGAAGTCGATCCAGGTGCGGCCACGCTCCGGCCGTCCGACCCCGCGGATGGCCGAGACGCCCAGCGGCATGCTCAACTCGATCGGCCTGCAGGGCCCGGGCATCGACAGTTTCATCAAGCACGACCTCTCCTGGCTGCAGTCGGTCGGCGCCCGCACGATCGTCTCCATCGCCGGCGGACGCACCGAGGAGTTCGCCGAGCTGGCCCGCCGCCTCGCCGGGCACCCGGCCGTCGCCGCGCTCGAGGTCAACATCAGCTGTCCCAACGTGGAGAGCCGCGGGCAGGTCTTCGCCTGCGATCCCGTCGCCAGCTCACGCGTGATCACGGCGGTCCGGCAGGTGGCCGACCCGAACCAGCCGATCCTGGCCAAGCTCACCCCCGACGTCACGGACATCGTGCAGATCGCCCGTGCCTGCAACGAATCCGGCGCCGACGGACTCAGCCTGATCAACACCACCCTGGGCATGGTGATTGACACCGACATGATGAAGCCGGTGCTCGGCGGCATCACCGGCGGCCTGTCCGGCCCGGCGATCCGCCCGATCGCGGTGCGCTGCGTCTGGCAAGTCAGAAATGCCTTGCCGCATATGCCGATCCTCGGCATGGGCGGCATCCGTTCTGGTGACGACGCGCTCCAGTTCGTCCTGGCAGGGGCCTCGGCGGTCAGCGTCGGCACCGCCGTCTTCGGTGACCCGAACGCGCCCATGCGCATCAAGGCCGAGCTCGAACAGGCCCTGGACGCAAGGGGATTCGACTCGCTGGCCGATGCCGTCGGTTACGCCCATCTCGACCAGTTCCAGCGCGACGCCCGCGCCGCGATCAAGACCAAGGAGACGGTGGCATGACCGTTCGACAGCACGGACGCCATGGCGACCGCCCGGTCGAACGGTCGGCCGCTCCAGCTGGACCGTTCGACATCGTGAACGCCATGGCGCTCAGCCGGTCGAACGTTCGATGACGACCTTCGGCGAGCGGCTCGACGCCGCGATCGACACGCACGGCTCGGTCTGCGTGGGCATCGACCCGCACACCGAACTGCTGCGTTCGTGGGGACTCCGGCCGGACATCGAGGGCCTCGCCGCCTTCACCGCCACCTGCGTCTCCGCCTTCGCGGGCAAGGTCGCCGTGGTCAAACCACAATCGGCCTTCTTCGAGGTCTTCGGCTCCGCCGGCATCTCCGTGCTCGAACGGGCGGTCCACGACCTGCGCGCCGCCGGCACGCTCGTCCTGCTGGACGTCAAGCGCGGCGACATCGGCTCCACCATGGACGCATACGCCAACGCCTACCTGCACAAGGACGCCCCGATCGCGGTCGACGCGATCACCGCGAGTCCGTTCCTGGGCGTCGGCTCCCTCGATCCGGCCTTCGACCTCGCCGCCGCCAACGACACCGGCGTCTTCGTCCTGGCCCTCACGTCCAACAAGGAGGGCCCGCAGTTCCAGCACGCCCGCACCGCGGACGGGCGGACGGTCGCGCAGACCATCGTGGACGAGGTGGCCCAACGCAACGCGGGCGCTCCGGGGCTCGGCTCGTTCGGATTGGTCGTCGGCGCCACGATCGGCGAGACCGGGACGGACTTTGCGAACCTGAACGGCCCGATCCTGTCGCCCGGCGTCGGTGCCCAGGGCGGTACGGCCGACGATGTGAAGCGACTCTTCGGCGACGCCACCCGCAACGTCCTGCCCAGCGTGAGCCGCGAGGTGCTGCGCCAAGGGCCGAATGTCGGAAACCTGCGGGATGCCCTCGGACAACTGCAGGAGTCGTTCACCTTCCTGCGTACCTGACCCACTACGGGCTCTCGGGGCCCGGCAGAATGTTGCACAGAGTCATTTGACTCGACCTGGAGGGTCACGTATGTCAAAGCGCTTCCTGCCACTGACCGCTGAGCTGAAACGCATCTTCGAACGGGTGCGTAGCAACGACGCGGGTGAGGTGGCGACGTACATCCCGGCCTTGGCCGAGGCCGACCCGCGGTGGTTCGGCGTCTCCCTGATGACCGTCGACGGAGGGCGTTACGACCTCGGACACTCCGATCAGGAGTTCACGATCCAATCGGTCTCCAAGCCGTTCGTCTTCGGGCTGGCCCTGGACGAGCACGGACTGGACGGCGTCACCGAGCGCGTCGGTGTCGAGCCGTCCGGCGACCCCTTCAACGCCATCGAACTCGACATGGCAACGCACCGTCCGTACAACCCCATGGTCAACACCGGGGCGATCGTCACCACCTCGCTGGTCCCCGGACAGGACACCGCCGAACGCACCGAACAGATCGTCGCGGGCCTGAGCCGCTTCGCCGGCCGGCGCCTGGACGTGGACGAGCAGGTCTTCCGCTCCGAGCGCGACACAGGCGACCGCAACTTCGCGATCGGCTACCTGCTGCGCAACTTCGAGATGCTCAGCGGCGACGTCACCGGTGTGCTGGAGTCCTACTTCCGGCAGTGCTCGGTGCTCGTGACGGTGGCGGATCTCGCGGTGATGGCGGCGACCCTGGCCAACGGCGGGATCAACCCCGTCACCGGCGAACGGGCGATCGCCCGCCAGAACGTCGCCCGCGTGCTATCGGTGATGAGCAGTTGCGGCATGTACGACTACGCCGGGGAGTGGGTGTTCAAGGTGGGGCTTCCCGCGAAGTCCGGCGTCTCGGGGGCGGTCGTCGCGGTCCTGCCGGGCGAGTTCGGGATGGCCGTCTTCTCGCCACGGCTGGACTCCCACGGCAACAGCGTGCGCGGCGTCGCGTTCTGCGAGGAGTTCTCCGGCCGTTTCGGCCTGCACCTGATGGGCACCGCTCCCACGGCGCGCCGTGTCATCCGGCGGACCTACCGCGGCGACGCCGTCCGCTCGATGCGCGTGCGCACCGCCGCCGAGGCGCAGGTGCTGTCCGACCGCGGTGCAGTCATCCGCGTCCTGGAACTGCAGGGCGACCTGAGGTTCGGCACCGCCGAGGCGCTCGGACGGGCCGTCAACGAGCAGCTGGACGACGCGCGGCTGATCGTGCTCGATCTGGGGCGGGTCAACACCGTCGACTGGTCGGTCAACGGCCTGCTCGCCTCGATGGCCAAGCTGGTGCGCGGGTCCAAGGCCGACCTGATCCTCGCCGGCGCACCGGGCGACCTCGCCACCCGGGTCGGTGCGCGCGCCTTCAACGACATCGATTCTGCGCTGGAATGGTGCGAGGAGCACGTGCTGAGCGCCGTGCTCGGCAACCGCAGCGCCGAGCGCATCGAGCTGGCGGTCTGCGATCTGCTGTCGGGTCTGCCGGCGACGGTCGTGGAGCGCATCGAAGCGGCCGGAACGGTCGAGAAGTTCCAGGCCGGTGCCGTGATCTTCACCGAGGGAGACCCGGCGGACGCGCTGTACTTCGTCCTCGCCGGCCGCCTCGACGTGCTGCTGGCCCGCGGCGACTCGGCGGAGCGGATCTCCTCCCTCGGCCCCGGTGCCGGATTCGGCGAGGTCGGTGCGCTCTTCGGCGGGCTGCGGTCCGGGTCCGTCCGGGCCGCGGTCGACACGGAGTGCTTCTCGGTGCCGTGGGCGGCCGTCCGTGGCATCTGCGGCGAGAAACCGGCCGTCCTGGACCGGCTGTACGCCAATATCGCCGGCTCGCTGGCCGCCCGGCTCCGTCAGGCCGACGAGGCGCGCCGCGCGCTGTGAGAGTGGTCCTCAGCGATCTAGCATGACGCCGCGGCAGGTCGCCGCCCCGCACGCACAGGCATACAAGCGGTGCGACTCGGCCGAGTCCGGATCGTCCACCACCAGCTTGTAGTCGATCGACAGCTCCACCCCGGTCCGGATCTTCCGGATCGCATAGAACACCACGCGCCCGTCCTCGTCGTACGGCTGGCAGTTCGGATCGCAGCTGTGGTTCACGAACCGTGCCTCGTTGCCGCCCGATCCGCCGTCGATGACCGTCCCATCGCCCTTGTCGAAGAAGAACGTGTGCCCCTCGGTGCCGGCGGCCTCGTAGCGGGCGGTCGCCTCGTCCCAGCCGATGACCTCGCCGCGATACTCGATGATCCGCTCGCCCTCGGCGATGTCCCGCACCGCGAAGACGCCCCGCCCGTGGATCGGGGATTCCCGGACGGCGATCGGCAGATTATGGACATTCGGCACTGAAGGGTCTCCTGTGCAGGTGTGACGTGCATACACGGACACGCCGTGAATTACGGAATGCCCAGGTTCGGCTTGTACAGTTGCGCGCTGGCACGGCCGATGGAGCCTGTGTTGAACCAGGAAACTACCTCGCCCCACGGAGGACCTCTTTGGCCGCACCGACGGAGACCCTTGCTGCGCCGAACGCGACCGCTGTCTCGACCGATATCGTGACCCGCGCCGCCCGCGCGATCATCGACACCGGCTACGCCGTCGTGAAACTGAGCGAGCTGGACGAGACCCGCCTGAACACCGCGCTCTCGACCGCCGTCGACTTCTTCCGGCGGCCGGCCGAGTTCAAGGGTGCGCACGCCAGCGAGGACTTCAACTACGGCTACCGCCCGTTCGGTGTCGAGTACTCCGTCACCCCGGACCGTCCCGACGTCAACGAGTGCTTCACCCTCTGGGCCGACCGCCTGGACAAGATCCCGGACGCGCAGGGCATCGCGCCGCTGACCGACTCCTTCCTTGGCTGGCGCGACGCTCTCGCGCCGCTGGTCAAGGCCGTGCTGGACGAGGTCGCCCGGCACTACGGCGTCGACGCCGCCCCGCGCTTCGAGAACGCGTCGTACCTGCAGATCAACTACTACCTGCAGAGCACGTCCGAGCGTGAGTTCCTGCAGGACCGGCACGAGGACGGCCACATGGTGACCGTCATCCACCCGACCAAGCCGGGCCTGGAGATCTACGTCAACGGCGAACCGCAGCCCGCGCTGCCCGCCGAGGACGAGGTCATCATCATGCCCGGGTCGGTGCTGACCCTGCTATCTGGCGGCAAGGTGCCGCCGCTGTACCACCAGGTGCGCAACCTCGGGCTGGATGACCGCCAGGCGATCATGTACTTCGTGAACCCCGAGCTGGACGAGCCGTTGTACGGCTGGTTCGACGCCGGCAAGGAGAACCCCGAGGACATCCGCGAGCACGTCCGCAACGCGCCCAAGATGTTTGGCCTGCCCGAGGTCGAGTCGCTCTAAGGACTGCCCGATCGGCCGCTGTGCGGCAGCCGATCCGTACGTAGAGTCCGCTCGTGCGCTGGTCTGTACCTGCTCGTTCGGCAGGCGTGTTCGTGCTGGCTGTCGCCGTCGCCGTGCTCCCCGGAGCGGCCCCGGCAACCGCCGCCTCGACACTGTTCCTGAACCCCTCCTGCATGGACGGCGGCGAGGGCAACATCTTCCTCTCCGGCACGATCGAGGACCCGGAATCCGGCCGGCCACTGGCAGGCCAGCCGATCGTGTTCTACTTCGACGGCGTGCAATGGGGGCGGACCGCTGCCGACGAGAACGGCCATTTCTCGGCCACCCTGTTGACGCCGGGTGATCCGCTCGACGGCACTCACGAGATCACGAGCTTCGTGCCGCGCCCCCAGCTCGAAGGCCCCAGCGCGACGTTGATGGTGCCGTGCCCGCTGGAGATGACGGCCGATCCCGTCAGCTTCGA
>Ga0068859_100008867_pt1 | contig 10153 bp, 8 predicted proteins | sample KBSSwiS22_FD_66585 | JGI IMG/M metagenome (GOLD analysis project Ga0068859, IMG submission 66585) | Switchgrass rhizosphere microbial communities from Kellogg Biological Station, Michigan, USA - KBS Switchgrass S2-2 | ecosystem: Host-associated > Plants > Roots > Rhizosphere > Soil ...
GTCAACACAATCACCTCGAGCAGCGACCCGGAATCCCCGACGGCGTATTTCGAAAGCGCCAGCGATCCGTGGCAGGCGTATGTGCGAGCCATTGATGCATTCACCGGAAAGAGAATCTGGGAATACAAGGCCGTTCGGTCGAATCACTATGGCCCGGGCCTGTTGTCGACAGCCGGCGGAATCGTATTTGCTCCCGAGCAGTTTGGCCAGGTCAGCGCGCTCGACGCGAAAACCGGACAATCGTTGTGGCACTTCAACACAGGCGACGTCATCACGGCCGCTCCAGTGGCCTACAGCGTCGACGGGCAGCAGTTCTTCGCGATCATGTCGGGTACCAACGTGTTCGCGTTTGGCCTCTCCGATTCCCGCTAGGAGGCGGCGCATGAGAGCAAATATTTTCGTGGCAGGGTCGTTGGTTGTGTGCTGCGCGGGATTTGTGACGGCTCAGCGCGGTGGCGGCGGCGGACCGCAGAATCCGTTTCTCGGCAACACGCAAGCGATCGCCGAAGGCGACGCGCTCTACCACAAGACGTGCACCACTTGTCATGGCGCCAACGGGGGCGGCGGCGAAATCGGACCAGCGATTGTCGCGGGCGATCGTATGGACGTTGGGGTGTCCGATGCTCAAACATTCAATATCATAAAGAACGGAGTGCAGGGCACGCCGATGAGGCCCCAGGGGCTTCCGGATTCGGACATCTGGAAAATCGTTACGTACATTCACGGCCTTCGCGGCACCGCCATCGACAGCCCGCTGGCGGGAGATGTCGCACATGGCGAGGCGGTGTTCTGGGGTAAAGGGCAGTGCAGCAGCTGCCACATGCTGGGTGGCAAAGGCGGGCTGACGGCGCCCGATCTCTCGAATATTGCTGGCACGCGAAAGTCCAGCTCCATCATCGATGCGCTCACCAAAGAGCAGCATCGCGTCTTTGGCAGCGGCGGCGCGCATCTGCGGGCTCTGCCGACGATGGATTCCTATTTGCCGGTCCACGTCACGACCGCCGACGGAAAAACCATCGATGGCATTCTCCTGAATGAAGATGGCTATTCGCTTCAGATGATCGGGAACGACAATCAGCTTCACCTCCTTGATCGTGCAAAGCTGCGCCGGGTGGTCGTCGAACCCAAGAGTCTGATGCCGACCGATTACGATAAGCGCCTCGCCGCAGATGAATTCAAGGACCTGATAGCTTTCCTCACCCGCCAGGGGTACAAAGTGCCACCGTCGACGGGTCGCGGTGGCGGGCCAGCAGTGGAACAGTAGGGAGCACACCAAGGATGAAACGAATTACCCTCGCAATCATCTCCATCGCCGGAATAGTCGGCGGATGGTCTGTCGCGACGCGAGCGCAGCAAGGTGCGCCCTTTACAGATCAGCAGGCGACGGCCGGCCAGGCCGCATACGCGCAGAGCTGCGCCGCATGTCACGGCCGGACACTTTCTGGCGGCGGCGAGGCGCCTGCGCTCGCAGGCAGCACATTCATGGCTTCGTGGGGACCTCACACAACCCAGGAGTTGCTCACGCGCATCCGTACATCGATGCCGCCTGAAAATCCAAACGGTCTCTCCGTAGAAACGTACGCATCGATAGTGGCGTTTGTTCTGAAGGCCAACGGAGCGCAGGCAGGCCAGAGCGCGTTGACGCCGCAGACCAGCGTCCCGATCGCGTCGGTCGCGAACGGTCAAATGCCGGCCGGACTGACGGCTGATGCCGCTGCACCCGCACGAGGGGGCCGAGGACGTGGCCGGGGCGGGCGCGGGCGAGGAGGGGACGACGACTCCACGGCACCCGCTCCACCGCGACTGGGTCTCACGGTAACCGGCAATGTGAAGAGTTACAGCCCCATCACCGAGGAAACGCTCGCGCGTCCACCCGATGCGGACTGGCTGATGCACTACCGGACGTATTCGGGCTGGAACAACAGTCCGCTTACTCAAATTACGACGAAGAACGTGGGCGGCCTTCAACTGAAATGGGCGTGGCCGCTCGAAGACGGCATGCGGCAACAGATCACACCGATCGTGCACGACGGCGTGATGTTCCTGTCGACGAATGCGAGCAACACGGTCCAGGCACTGGACGCCCGGACAGGCGACTTGCTCTGGGAGCATCGGTTGGGGCCCATCGGGACGGCAGGTCAGAACGCAACGCGAACGATGGCGCTCTACGGCAACCTGGTGTTCTATCCGGCAACCGACGCCACGTTGTACGCGCTCGACGCGCGCACCGGAAACATTGTTTGGAAGACCCGGCCCGCCGAATTCCCCGATGACAAAATCGGCGGAATCATGATGGCCAAGGACAAGCTGCTCGTGGGCGTTACGCGGTGCAACGAGCTGGATGCCCGCGACCATTGCTTTATCGCGGGCTACGAGGCGACCACCGGAAAGCAGCTGTGGAAGTTCTACACGGTGGCACGCAAGGGAATGCCGGGCGGCGATACGTGGGGAGATCTCCCCGACGACAAACGCTCAGGCGCCGACGCGTGGATAGCGGGCACCTACGATCCGCAGCTCAACCTCGCCTACTGGGGCACGGGCCAGGCGAAGGGATCGAGCCGCGATCAACGTGGGCCCAACGGCGACGCGCTCTACTCGAATACGACGCTTGCGCTCGATCCCGACACCGGCAAACTGAAGTGGTTCTTTCAAAACGCGCCGGGAGAAACGCTGGACCTCGACGAGGTGTTCGAGCGCGTGCTGATCGATCATGGCACGCAGAAGACGGTGATGACCGTCGGCAAGTCCGGCTTGATGTGGAAGCTGGACCGCGTCACGGGCAAATTTCTCGACGTGAAGGAAACGGTCTTTCAGAACGTGTGGGCGGCGATCGACATGAAGACCGGCCGCACGACGTATCGCGACGATATCCTCGAGAAGAAGCCGGGTCAACCGGTGGCGTCCTGTCCGAGCCCGTCCGGAGGCCACAACTGGCAGGCGACAAGCTACGATCCGTCCAACGATCTGCTCTTGCTCCCGCTGAGCCAGAACTGCGCGATGTACGGCGGTGGGCCACAGTTGTTTTACGAGATGCCGGGAACCGACGGCAACCTGGGGCGCTTGTCGGCCTACGAAACCAACACCATGCGGCCGGTCTGGAGCTTTCAGCAGCGCAGCCCGTTCCTGACCAGCGTCGTCTCTACGGCGGGCGGCGTCGGGTTCGTCGGCGACTTCGATCGCACGTTCCGCGCGTTCGACATCAAGACCGGGAAAACGCTGTGGGAGACGCGGCTGCCCACGACGGCGCAGGGTTATCCGGTGACATTCAGCGTCGGAGGCGATCAGTTCGTAGCGGTGCCGACCGGGTACAACGGCGGCAGCCCCGAGCAAAAGCCGACGACGATGCTGCGCGGCGAGATTCAGCGGCCGACGATCGGCCACGGCGTCTACGTGTTCGGACTCCCGAAAGCAGCTCAATAAAAATGAAGACTAAGCAGATGATTGATGCTATCAAGATCCGGAGCGTAAGCGACGGCAGCGCGTGGGGGTGGGGCCCCACGCGGATCAAAAAATGTCCGCGAGTGACACTCTCCGTACTGCTCATCGCCGTTCTATCCTTGGCGTCGCTGGCAGCGGCGGAGAAATATCAGGTGTACTTGTCGCCGATGCCATTCAATGACGAGACGCAGCCCATCATGCAAGGCAAGGGCACTGCGACTGCCACCCTGGAAGGCGACACGCTTTCCATCTCGGGGTCGTTTGCGGGTTTGTCTGGTGCGGCGAGGAAAGCGCGTCTTTCGTTGAGCAGGGGTCCGGGAATTCCCGGTGATCCTGTGGTGGATTTGACGCTGGTGGGCGACGTTGCGGGCAAGGTGACCGGCCAGATAAAGCTCGATCCAAGTCAACTGGCTGCGCTGCGGAGCCGCAAGCTCTACATTCAGATCGATAGCGAAAAAGCGCCCACAGGTCATCTCTGGGGATGGCTGCTCGAAGAGCATGACATCGCGGGTCAGGATGTACCGGTGAAAGGCCCATGGTTCTGGCCGCCGTTTGCAGTGAAAACCAAATGACCGTTAATGCCAGCTCGGTCCGGACCTGGTTGGCAACAGTTTCGCGCGTCTCCGAGAAGTCGTGCATGAAGACGTCGAGCGGCTTGCAGAGTCGTCGCTGTATCCCTTTGTTCGATATGTTTGGAATGTGGTTACGGAGATCGCCGCGCATAAGTAGCCGCCATGATTCTGGGGGACCACCAAATGAACCGAAAAGCTCTCCTTGTACTTCTCAGCGCGTGTGTCATCGCGGGCGCTGCTGGACGCGCGGCGCAGAATGCTCCGCGCCAGACGACGTGGACCTTCGATCGGCTCGACACGATCGGCGGATTGCCCGTCAAGGTGGACGGCAACCCGAAGGTGATCGAGACGCCGCTTGGCAAAGCGATTCAGTTCGACGGCGTCGATGATTCGATTTACATCGATCAGCATCCATTGGCTGGCGCTGAACAGTTCACTTTCGAGGCAGTGTTTCGTCCGGACGGCGGCGCGGCCGAGCAGCGCTGGTTTCACCTGGCCGAGCGCAACCCGGCAACGGGTCAGCTGTTCACACTGAAAGGCAGCAGCACGCAGGATGCAAACGCGCGTTTCCTGTTCGAGCTGCGTGTCATCAACGGCAACGAATGGTGTCTGGACGCGTTTGTCGCCGGCCCGGAGTACAGCCGGGCGCTGCTGCTTCGCGACAAGCTGCATCCGATCGGGCAGTGGTATCACGTTGCCTCCACGTACGACGGAAAAACGTTCCGCAGCTACGTGAACGGCGAGCTTCAGGGCGAAGCCGAGCTGGCATTCAAACCCCAGGGCGCGGGTGGGACGTCGGTCGGCACCCGAATGAATCACGTGAACTACTTCAACGGTGCGGTGAGACAGGCGCGCTTTACGCCACGCGCGCTGACGCCTGATCAGTTCTTGAAAATTCCGCGTGCGCAGGCGAGCGCGCCTGCGCAGAAGCCGGCCGGCGACTACCTGGCGTTTGCCGGCAGCTACACCCATCCGACGGCCACGACGACGTCCGCGTCAAAGGGGATTTACGCGTTCAGGTTCGATTCCAGGAGCGGCACTCTCGCGCCGCTCGGCCTCGCCGCCGAAATTATCAACCCGGCGCATGTGTGGGCGTCGCCGAACGGAAAGTATCTGTATGCGGTCACGTGGCAGAGTCCCGACAAGATGGATACGGTCGCTGCCTACCGAATCGATCACAAGACGGGCATGCTCACTTTGATTAATAAGGTGTCCGCGAAGGGCGACCTTGCCAATCAGGTTGTGCTCGACCCGGGCGGCAAGCTGGCCGGCACGGTGACGTACGCCAGCGGCACATTCACGCTGTACGGCGTGGAGGCAGACGGCAGGCTGAGCGAACCCTTCTACACAGACCAGCACACGGGCAAACCGCTCTCGCCCCGCCAGCCCGGGCCGAAAGCGCACGGAATCGTGTTCAGCAAGGACAGCAAGTTCGTGTATGTCGCCGAGCTCGGTCTCGATCGCGTTTACAGTTATCGCGTCGATGCCGCCAATCGCACGGTAACGCCGTTGGATCCCCCGTTTGTCAGCCTGCCGGCGGGCTCCGGTCCACGGCGGCTGCAACTCCATCCGAATGGCCGCTTCCTGTACGTAAATCACGAAACCGATTCAAAGGTTACGGTCTTCGAAATTCACGACGGCAACTTGAAGCCGGTGCAAACGCTCTCGACGAAGCCCGACGATTACACGGGAAACAATTCCACGGCGGAGATTGTGATCGATCAGGAAGGCAAGTGGCTGTATGTCAGCAACCGCGGCCACGACAGTCTGGCATTGTATTCAGTCGATCCCGGGAAAGGCACCCTGACACTCGTCGAGTACATTCCAAGCCTCGGTCGAACGCCGCGAAACATGACCATCGATCCGTCGAACGAGTATCTGATACTCGCGAATCAGAACGGCGAGAACGTCGTCGTCTTTCGGATCGACCACAAGACCGGCCATCTCACGCCGACGGGCTCTCAGCAGCCGGTCCCTCAAGCCGCTGGGATTGCGATCGTGAAGGTCCAGTAGCTACTTCCTGCCTTGAGCCAGCGCGATCGCCTGCGCGCAATGATCGGCCACGGTCAGGAAGTTCTTCACCCGGGCCGGGCTCAAAAGGAACGCGTTCGGCCCCGCCGGATTCGCCCGGTTCGCGCCTGTGCGCTTGTCGAAGTCGATATACCTGCCGTGGTTCGACAACAGGATATCGGCGCCGGCCTTTGCTGCGAGGTCGTTGAATTTGCGCGCAGACGACGAATACGCGACAAGATTGTCGACCGGGGCATTCGTGCCGATGGCGGTCCCGCCCCAGAATGCGGCCATGTGCGTCGTCGTTTTATCCTTCACGGGAATGATCAGGGAGATGGTTCCCAACGTGTGTCCGGGCGTCAGGTACATCGTAATCGTCGTGTCGCCCAGCGTCAGCTTCTGGCCATCGGCGACGACGATGTCCTTCTTGGGAACCGGCGCGTTCGCGAACGCGCCGCGGCCCGGTTGTGCCAGCAGCGTCCAGTCGGCTTCCGACATCAACACTCGAGGGCCGAACGTGTCCTGCAGGTACTTCACGCCCGCCGAATGATCTCCGTGGCCGTGCGTCACGACCACATACTTGATTTGTCTGGGGTCGAGCCCGACCTTCGGCATCGCGTCGACGATCAGTTCTTTCACCGAATAGTCGTACGTCGCGTCGATCATGATGATGCCGTCAGACGTTTGAATCGCCCATGCGTTTACGTCCGCGGTGGGAAACACGTAGAGGTTGTCGAAGACTTTTACAGGATCGCGATACCACTCATCGCGCGGCGGCGGTCCCGACTGGCGAGCTCCCCCGGCGCCTCCGCGAGCGGGAGGCAGCGACGAGGCGCGTCCCCCGAATCCCATCGCTCCCCCGCAGAGCTCGCTGTACAGGATGAGCCAGGTATCATCCGCCGCCGCCTTCGCCGCTGCGACGTGCGAGGCAACCGTGTTGGCGGTGCCGCCGGTCTGCGCCGGTGCCGGCACTGTCGCTCCGACGATTGCGGCGCCGCATGCAGCCGCGGCCCAGGACCGCCGTCGGGCAGGCACGTTATTGAGATTAATCATGCTCCAGCCTCAAGACCTTGGCGTTCACGGAATCCGCGATATAGATCGTCTTTTGATCAGGCGTGACCACCAGGTAGTGGGCTTCGCCGATCAGGTTTGACGTTGCGCCGTCCGCATCGCGCCCGCCTTTACCGAGCCATCCTGTGATTTTGCCGTTTTCGTCGAGCGACATGATCATCCCGTCCATCCCGGAAGACATCCAGATATTGCCCTTCGCGTCCACGAACAGGCCGCTCGTCAAATTCGGCTGCTGAATTTCGCGCAGCGGACTGAGAGAGGTGTCGAGCACAAGGATTTTACCCATCTGGCGATCGGTGACCCACACTTCTCCCTTTGGCGTGACGATCACGCTGTGGATGGTCGGATAGGTGCCGTCGGCATGGGGAAGTCCGCGGCTCGTGATGTATTTGCCGTTCTTGTCGAACTTGAAAACCCGCGGATCGGACCCCTGGGTCACCGGTGGTTTGGCGGTGTTATAGGATGCGCAGTAGGTGCAGTCGGGCGGCCCCGCTGTGCCGCCATGACCCTGCACCACATAGAAATTGTCGTCCCTGTCGAACGCGACGTCCATGGGCTGATTGAACATCCCGTTCCATTTCGCGTCGTCCCATTTAGCGACTTCGCCGCGCGTTCCCACGGTCATCAGGGGCTCGCCGCTCGGCTTCAGCTTCCACAGCACGTTCAGAAAGTGGTCGAGAATCCAGATATTGCCGTAGCGATCGACGCGCATGCCGTGCGTGTTGATGGCAATGTTCGGGTTGAACGTCCGGAGGAATTTTCCCTGAGCGTCATACTCCACCATCATCATGGCGGGGTTCCGGTTGTAAACCAGCAGATGACCCTGCGGCGTCAACGCAACCCCTGACACGTTACCGAACTTCTGTCCCGGCATCGGCGCCGGCTGTGCCACGAAATGGTAAGGCAGCGCCGGCGCGTCGGGAGGGTGCAGACCTGGCGTGGCGCGGGGCGAAACGATGTGGGGATCGCTCCGGCCCGCGGGCCGATTCGGGGTCTGTGCCGCCGGAGCCGGCGCGTCCTGTGCCAGCGCGACGGTCACCCCAACCAATACGGACAGAACGCCGCAAGCAAGTAATTGTTTCATCTGGCATTCCCCTTCGAGAGCTACTCAGCAGGCACGTTATTGAAGTTGACCGGGTCGTACGCGCCGAACGTCAGCCTGCAAGAAGGACCAGCGCCGCGATTTCCCATCTGGTGCCACATGAACGGCGGGGCATAGAGGATGTCTCCCTCGCTGCCAACCACTTCACCGGATTCGAACCGCCCCGAGATGTGACCGACCATCACCATCCACCACTCGGCAGAGTCTGCGTGCAGGTGGCCGAACGGAACTTTGGGATCGAATGGACCCGTCGGAGGAGCTCCGCCGCGACCGCCGCGGCCAGGATTTCCCCGATTCGGATTCAAAGGGTCGTTCGGATCCGCGAACCCGTAGTTGGCATTCGCGTAGAAATGCGGAGTACGCACGCGCACGCCGCCTGGGGCCTCGGGATGCGCCTTGGCGGATTCGAATAAATTCCAGTGCGGCATGTTCGGTTCGAGATATTTCTCCGGCTGACGATTGAACGATATTTTCGTGGGCACCGCACCCGCGACAGGCGGCGGTGCATTCTGATAGACGGTGTCGACGTGCGTCGGATTGACATCCACCCAGATAGCCGGCGTTGTGCCAATCACTTCGTAGGAGTACATCGTCATCGGCGCAATGTTCACGATCGACCCTCGAGAGGCCACGAACGGTGTCTGGTTTTCAATGTCCCATCGCATCTCGCCCTCGAACACCACCATGATGTTGGCGAAACCTGCGTGAAACCTCGGCGAGAGTTTTGTTCCCGGGGCCGCCGAGTTGTATTCGGCTTGAAGCTCCTTGTCCCTGACGGCCAGCTCCTTCCAGTTGGCCTGACCTGAATGCTTCTTCTTGAGGTCGGCAAGTCTGGTGAGCGGTTTGTTCGGGGGAACGAACACTCCGCCTTTCGTCTTCTGAACCCAGTAGTACTGCGGCGGACCGCCGCGTCCTCCTCGCCCCCCTCGTCCAGCAGGAGCAGGTTCCTGGGCCGCGAGCGCTCCCCAGAACAACGCCACTAACGCGGCGCACATGGTCAACTTCGTTCTCAGATTCATGCAGACTCCTTCTCTCTACGAGACCAGACAGGTGGGTTCCGTTGTAAGACTACCCTCATCGCCAACGTCGCCGCGGCGATCGCGATGAGCAGCAAAGCGACGATGGATCGCGCTGCAGCGGCGTCCAGGACGTAGTCAATGGTGAGCTCGCGCTGATCGATGTCGCGGCGCTGAGCCGTGATACCAAGTCGGGGGCTCACTGGCACCAGAGCATTCGCAAGATACACGCTGACGTCGCGGCGGTGCGTGTTTCGGAAGAGAAGCCGATGCGCACCCGGGAGCTGCGGCGGCAGAACAGCTTCCGAGCGGAGACGAATCGTGCCCTCGCCCCGTCGAACCGCAAATTAAGACGCGCCGGCCTTATCGTCGAAGAGAAGACGATCCTGCCGGTCAGTGCACGAAGGACACAGCGCGTGGGAGAATTCCGCCTGCGAGTGAGTCGAGATGAACAACTCCAGCACCTCCCATTCGCCGTCCTGGTTCCGGATTTTCTTGCAAAACGAGCATATCGGCAACAAACCTTCCAGTTCTAGTACCCGGCTCTCCATCGCCCGTTCGTGTTCGGCCAGACGCGCGAGCCAGAGGCCCAGCAACCCGATCAGCACAGCGCGCAGAACGGTTTGGATGGCTAGCACTTCGACACCGCCGAGCGCGGGCGCCAAGTTCCTGATAAACAGGAAATGCATGAGTGGCATGACCACGCTCAGGAGAAGAGCGAGCGTGCGTCCCGAGTACCAGGCGGCGAGCGCGACTGGGAAGAAGTACAAGAAGGGCGCTTGAGGATTGGGGCCGGTCAGGTAATCGATCGCGACGAGCACTCCGCCGGCGGCGATAAACCAGTATGGATGGACGCGGCCGGTCGGCAGGAGCCACCAGGGACGATCAGGTGAGGATGTGTTGCTCCGAGTCTGGGGCATTCGGGAGACTTCAGTTTTACTTGA
>Ga0068859_100008870_pt1 | contig 10152 bp, 10 predicted proteins | sample KBSSwiS22_FD_66585 | JGI IMG/M metagenome (GOLD analysis project Ga0068859, IMG submission 66585) | Switchgrass rhizosphere microbial communities from Kellogg Biological Station, Michigan, USA - KBS Switchgrass S2-2 | ecosystem: Host-associated > Plants > Roots > Rhizosphere > Soil ...
AGCCGCGAGCACAGGACGCAGGGTCAGAACCGTGAGGCGGCGCGTGCGCGCCTGTTGGCGCTTCTTCAGCTCGCGGCCACGAGACCGAAAAAACGTCGGCCGACGAAGCCATCGGCCGGCGCTCGCGAGAAGCGGATCACCGTGAAGAAGAAGCGCAGCGTCACCAAAGCCCTTCGGAGTAAACGCGGCCTCGATGACTGAGGTCAACTATTGCGGGCGGCGGAACAACCCCATGTAAACCGCCTTGCCGATGATGTGGCCGTTCATCGCATTCATCACGGCCTTTCGCACGTCCCAGGCATCGGCGCCGTTCGGCACATCCAGCTTCGTGTCGAGCGCGTACACCTCGAAGGTATAGTGATGCATCGGCCCGTTCGCGCCGGCTCCCGGGCCGCGATAGACGTGCCCGCTCGCGCTGATCTGGCGGCTGCCATCCGGCAGCTCCGCACCTTCGGCGACGCCCTCTGGAAGTCCTTTTGCGGCCGCCGGAATGTTCCAGACCAGCCAATGCACCTGATCATCAACGGTTTTGTTGCGCGACACTTCGGGATCGTGCATGTGTAAGACGAAGCTTTGCGTGCCGGCGGGCACGTTGATCCAGTTCAACGCGGGCGACACCTGCTTCTCGACCTGCGTATACCGGTTGGGGATGACGCCGCCATCGGTAAACGCCGGCGTCGAGAGAACCATCGGCGGGGCGGCAGGTGGTCCTCCCGCGCGCTGACCTCCCTGGCCGGCGGGTGCGGCAGGCGTCTGCGCGGCGATCACCGCCATCGCCAGCATCATCGACATCATCAGACTCGTCGTCCATCGTGCACATCGCATGGGCCATCCTCCAGTAGTGAAACGCATCAGCAAATTCTAATCCGAAAGGCACGGTTAGACGCCGAACTGCGTCAGATGATGATTTAAATGCTTGGCGTGCAGGCGCGTGACGTCGCGGCCACACACCGCTCCAAAGACCGGATTTTCCGGCCACGCCGACTCGAGATCCTTCGCGGCGAGCTGGTCGACGAGCCGCAGGCAACGCGCCTGCTCGGCGTCGAAATCATGCTCCTGCCGGGGCACGAACATCGGAATCGTGGGCGCCCCTTTCGGCCATGGCAGGTTGAGTACCAGGAATTTCATCACGGGTCCCGGCAGCGGCGCCTTTTGCTTGGGCGCCTTCTTCTTGCCGAGCGCCACTTCCATCGCCTCGTTGACGTGCCACAGCATCTGGGCAACTGTCATCTTGCCGAACCGCCGCGGCGCGTCTGGCCGCAGCATCCGCAAACGACCCTGAATCGCGGTGCGATATTTCGCGTCGTGAAGCATCGCCATATTGCCCTCCTGTATTCTGGCTCCGAGCTTCGGGCTCTAGGCTCTGGGCTTCGGGACTCTGGGCTTCGCGGCTCTGGGCTCCGGGGCTCTGGGCTCCAGGCTCCGGGCTTCTGGCCATACAACGTGCAGAGTCCGTAATCACCGATCCTCAACCCTTCAATCAACCAATCAATCTCTCAATCTCCAATTACACAATCCAAAATTCAGCTCGAAGTCCAAAGCCCCAAGCCCCAAGCCCAAAGCCCCAAGCCCAAAGCCTAAAGCCCTATTTCACCGTGGGGTACTTAATCCCCAGCTGTTCGAGATACGACGGGTATTTTTTCTCGTCGTAATAGAACTTTCTCATCGGCTCCCGGAACTTCGCCATCGTCTGCTGATTCAGCCAGATCGCCGGCTTGTCTTCGGGCCGAATCAACGGCGTGTATTTTTGGTCTTTGGTCTGCACGTTCCGGAAATAATCCCAGGCGGCGTCGACGAGGTCGGGCCGCAGCAGGAAGTCGAGCGCCGTCATCACCTGAACTTTGGCGCCGGCCGTCACGCCCTTATGCGCGATCGGCGTCGCCATCGCGATGGCATTGGCCCAGTTGTGCCCGGGGCCGGCCTGGATATTCGCCGGATACTGCAGCGTGATTGTGGGCACGTTCCATGAAATGTCGCCGATATCGTCCGAGCCGCCGCCGCGCTTCTCGTCGTCGGGGATCGCGACGCGCCCACGATTCTCGCGGATCTTGGTCGGCAGCCCCTTCTCTTCGACGCCCAGTTCCTTTTGCAGCGCCCTGGCCAGTGTCTGATCGGCTTCGGTCCACTCCGGCATGCCGACCTTCTGGATGTTCTCGTACATCGTTTCCGAGATCACTTTGTTCATGTGCTGAGGCCAGGCGGATCCCAGCACCCGCGAGGTGACCGTCGTGTCGGTCATCAGCGTGGCCGCCTTGGCCATGTTGTCGCCGATTTCCCACATGCGCTTGATGTTCGGATAGTCGGTTTCGCGGAAGTAGTACCAGATCGTCGCGGTGGGAGGGACGACGTTCGGTTGATCGCCGCCGTTGGTGATCACCGAGTGCGACCGTTGTTGAATGCGAAGGTGCTCGCGGCGGTAGTTCCAGCCGATGTCCATCAACATCGCGGCGTCGAGCGCGCTCTTGCCGCGCCACGGCGCGCCGGCCGAGTGAGCGGTTTCGCCTTTGAACGTGTACTCGACCGACACGAGACCGTTGCTGCTGCCGTCGCCCCAGTTTGCTCCCCAGTCGCTGGAGATATGCGCGAAGAACACCAGATCGACATCCTTGAAGAACCCTTCTCTCACGTAGTAGGCCTTCGTCGCGAGGAGCTCTTCGGCGACTCCGGGCCACAGCTTGATCGTTCCGCGGATGTTTTCGCGCTGCATGATTTTCTTGAGCACGATCGCCGCCGTGATATTCATCGGCATGCCCGAGTTGTGCCCTTCGCCGTGGCCGGGACCGCCTTCAATCAGCGGATCGTGATACGCGACACCAGGCTTCTGCGATCCCTGCGGGATGCCGTCGATATCGGAGCCGAATGCGATCACCGGCTTGCCCGAGCCCCAGGACGCCATCCACGCCGTTGGGATTCCGGCTATTCCCTCCTGGATGGTGAACCCCTGCTCGCGCAGTTTGCCCGTGAGATATTTGCTCGTCTCGACTTCCTGGAAGCCAAGCTCGCCAAAGCTGAAGACGGAATCGACCATCTTCTGCGTGTAATCGCGTAAGTCGTCGACACCAGCCGCGGCTTCGGTCTTGAAGCCCGTCAGCCGTGTGCCGAGTTTCGCGTCTGTTATCGCCGGAGTCGGAGCTGGAGTCGGACCCGGCGATGGCTCACTCTGGGCCTGCAGAACGACCGCTGTGACCAACGCGGCTGCCGTAACGAGTCCGTACACATTTCTCATAGCCGTAACCTCTTGGCAGTCCTTATACACGAACTCGGCAAAGATGTCTTACACTTCCGGCCGGAGGGTCTTGTGAAAACCTTGCTGGCATTCGCCGTCATGTTTCAGGCCGCCGCGGCTGCGCCATCGCCAAGTCCGGCGGACTTTCCGCAACTCAAGAAACTGGCCGACAACATCTACGTGTGGTCGGATGTGCACCCTTCTGGCCTCTACACGACGAACGATCTGATCGTCATCACACCAGATGGCGTGCTCGTGGCCGATGGGCAGAAAGACGTCGAAACGACGAAGAAGATGATCGATCGCATTGCGGCGCTCAGCAGCCAGCCGATCAAAGTCGTCGTGATTGCATCTGAACATGGCGATCACACCGGGGGCAACGCGGCATTCAGCAGCGGCCCCTCAGCCGTCACCTTTATTAAAAGCCCGCTGGCGAACGGCAAACGGCAGACTCTGAATATGGGCGGCACCGAGATTCAGATGCTCGACAACGGACGGGCACACACGGGGACCGACCTCGAGGTGTATCTGCCCGCACAAAAGATTCTGTTCGTGAGCGAAGTCTTCTCGCATCACATTTTTCCGAACATGCGCGCCGCCGTGCCTTCGGAGTGGATTCAGACCGTGAAGAACATCAGGCGGGTTGATGCGGACATTATTATCCCGGGTCACGGTTACATCGAAACCGGCCCCGCCATGAAGGCCTCGCTGGCGGATTTCGAAAAATCTCTCGAATTCATCGTTGCCGAGGCGACACGCCTCCACAAAGCCGGCCTCAGCGTCGATGCCGCAACCAAGCAGGCGAACTGGGGACCGTATGCCGCGTGGACCGCGGCCGATCGCAACGCCGCCGTCGCCATTCAACGCGTCTACGACGAGATTGAGGGAAAGTTAAAATGACCTCGTCTACCGTGTTCGCCCGATGTCGGGCCGTCGATTTTGATGCTATAAGCCATTCAGGAGGATTACATCCGCATGCGTCGAGTTCTTTCCGTCATTACCGCGGGGATCGTGCTTTCAGGATCCGCGCTGGTGCTTGAAGCGCAAAAGACCACACCACTCGCCACGGGCAGTGGGGGCAGCCCTCATGTCCGTACCGAATGGACGATCGACGGGGCCAACATTTCAATCGAGTACGGCCGTCCCTATCTGAAGGGTCGCGAAGAAGCGACGATGATGCCGCCCGGCAGCCCATGGCGCACGGGCGCCGATCAGGCGACGGTCATCAAGACCGACAAGCCGCTGAAGTTCGGGACGGTCAGCCTGGCGCCCGGGTCCTACACCATCAACACGCAACCAGGCGCCGAATGGCAGTTGATCCTCGGCAGGCTCGAAAAGCCTGGTCAGTGGGGGATCCCCTACAATGCGAAGCTCGAGATCGGCCGTACGCCGATGAAAGCCGGCAAGGCCGCGAAACCGGTCGAGCAAGTGACAATCGCCATCGACGACACCCCCGCAGGTGCGAACTTGCGTTTGGAATGGGGGACCACGAGCGTCGTCGCGCCATTCACCGTTGGATAGGCTTTGGGCTTTGGGCTTTGGGCCGGGCTTCGGGCTTCGGGCTTCGGGCTTCGATCAGAATCTTGGATTGTGGAATTGGTGATTGAAAGATTGATTGGTTGACTGATGGCTTGAGGATCGGTGATTACGGAATCTCCGGTCCTCAATCCTCAATCCCCAATCTTCAATCTTCAATCAATCCTCCAATCCCCAATCCCTCAATCTCCAGTGCACGCGCAAGCATCCAGGCTGGCCCGAATCTCCGGTGCACGCGCAAGCATCCAGGCTGGCCCGAATCTCCAATGCACGCGCAACGATCTGTCTGGCCCAAAGCCCAAGGCCCGGAGCCGAAAGCCTATTGTCCCCACGCCGCCAGGTGAGGCAATAAATCCTCCAACCCCACCACCCGAGTTTTCCCATCGCCATCACGGCGAAAAATGATGCGCGACCAGCCCTGCATGCCGGTGGGCGTGTAGTCGGCGCCGTCTATTCGTAGCTTGTCGCCCGACAGCGCGTGCATGACGATGCGCTCGAGACGCGAGCGCCCTTGAAGGACATCGGAGTAAAACGACCCCCACATGCACAGATGGCCGACGTCCTCGTATTCGGCCGGACGCTCTTCGTAATCGAGGAAAGACGGAGAACGCCCGGTGAGCACTGCCTGAATCAGGCGGAGAGAAAATGGATCGGCGACCCGCGCAATCGGTTTGCGAAAATACTGGAAGATTTGCATCGCAATGATCCGTAGCTCATTCGGATCGCCGGCAAATGGATTCGCTGGGTAGCAATCGAAGCGCGCGAGCCAACCTTTTCGCGACGTGTGCGGGATCGGGCGGAATCCGCGAATGTGCGGCAAGCCTCGCCGCCGCAGCTCCCTCAGCGTGAACGATGGCCAACCCGCCATGTCTCTGATGATCCCGGTGATGAGCGAACCGGCCGCGACCATCAGCGTTGGATCTGGTGTGAAGTCGGCCGTCACTTCGATGCGATCGCCTCGCGGCCGCACGCCCACTCCCGTCGACTTGCGATTGGTCGCAAGCAGCATGACCGGCGCGGGCAGCACGTACGTCAGCAGCTTTGCGAGCGCATCGAGCCGCCTCGCGCTCGCGTTCGGAGAGCCCGGCTCAATCGACACGTTGTAGTGAGTGCTGAACCCCACGAGCCGCGCCGTGCGCCCTGTTTTCTCTTCCCACGCATCCAGCTCGCCGCGTATGAAGCAGATCGACTCCCACAACGATCGTCCCGCGCGCGCGAGGCAGCCGCGTTCGAGCTCGATGATCGGCGTCGCCACTTCGATAACGCCCGTGTCGAAATAGACCGCGGCGCCGGTCGGAAGCTGAAACGACGTGCCCGCTCGATGCAGCAGATGGCCGCGGATGAAAGCGCGAGGGCTCCCGAACACGCGCTCCGGCTTCGCCGGCACGTCGTCAACAACCAGTGAGAGCTCGGCTTCGAGCCCAACGGCGGCCAGGCGCAGCCTCGCCGGGATGTCGGGGCGTTTTTTCATCCGAGATCCTCGCCCGGCGCATCGCCTGGCACGGTCGACACGTAACCCAAGTCAACATGCACGTGATCGTCCACGCAGCCCGGCCCCGGTCCGAAGGGTCTGGCCCGAAGCGCCGGCAGAATCTCGGTGGCAAGCGCGGAATATTTCTCGATCCGCTCACGATCGTCGAGGTATTCGTCGCCAATCCGGTAGATGTTGGCGGCGGTCCCCCACGCGTGAGGCGACCCGGGCGTCGAGCGGCCGTGAGACGGCGACCGGTATCCACCATTGGCGGCAATGTGGATCGACGCGCCAAAGTTGTTGCGCAGCACCTCTAAATGCGCTGCAAGGACCGTGACAGCACACGGGACATACCGCGGAAATCGTCGGAGCGGCGCAGGTTCATACAGATCCACGTCCATGAACTCCCACAGCGCGAAATGGGGTGTTAGTCGCGTCTGGAGCGCCAGTTGCCAGGATTCGACGGCGTAGAAGTAGCGCGGCAGCCGGCGCGACCGTGCATGCGAGTCGCGAACGATGACGCCGGGCATGAGTAGCGAGCGATACGGCGCGCCGAGCTCGAGGGCGTCGACGATCGGGAGAGACAGGCTACTCATCGGTCAGACACTTGTAGACTGCCGTGGAGACGCGGGCGATGCGATCCATACGCTTGTCGGAATTGGCCTCGCTCTCGGTGAGCACGGCGAGCACGTAAGGCTTGCGATCGGCGAGGAACACGAGGCCTGCGTCGTGAGCCGCCATCGAGATCTCGCCGGTCTTGTTGGCGATGCGCGCTTCGGATCGCACGCCGGACGGCAAGCCGGCAGGAATTCCCGACCGAAACTGCTGCTCGAAGAGGATATCGAGCATCTCGCGCGCCGACTCGGGTAGCACGCCGCGCCGCTCGTAAATCACGCGAAAGAGTGCAACCAGCCCGTTCGCGGTCACGCGATTGTTGAAGTTCGCTTCGAATGCCTTGTCGTCTTCGACACCGCGCGCCAGTTCGACGCCGCGGATGCCGTGTCGCGCCAGCATTTCCTGCGCCTGATCCACCTTGATCAAATCCACCAGCAGGTTCGTCGCGAGATTACTGCTCGTGATGATCATGTGGCGCGCGAGATCGCCGATTCTCATCGTCTTGCCGATGGAGGCGTGCACCTCCTTGTCGGCATCCCGGCCCGCAGCGACGCGGAACGGCGTGCCGTCGACAAGGCTGATGAACCGGTTACGGACGTGCAGGCGGGAATCGAGCGTGAAGCGTCCGGCGTCGATCGCGCCGAACAATGCGAGCATCACGGCCACTTTGATGGTGCTCGCCGAGTGAAACCATCGATCGCCGCGCTGCGACCACTGCAGGCCGGTCCCGTAGTCGTACAGCGACACCGCGAGCCCTTCCCCGCCAAGTTCCTGTGCGATTTCATCGACACGTGCGGTGAGCGCGGAAAAGGCTGAAGCCGTCGGTGCCACTTAGCAGAAAATAGCACAGAGACTCTGTGGAATTAGGTCCTGGCGCGTTTCATCTTCCCCATTACCTGTCGATCGAATGGCAAGCAGCGCTCCTCGCGCAGTGCCGTGCGCTCGCCGACGGCGACGTACCCGCGTACGTGCCGGTGGTGCGCGGTGGAGGCAGAATGCACGTTCGCATGCTGTGTCTCGGACGCCACTGGAATGCAAAAACGTATCAATACGAGGCAGCGCGCGCCGATTTCGACGGACTGGCCGCGCCCGCGCTGCCAGATGATTTCCGCAGGCTCGCGACCGCGATTGCGGCGTCAGTGGGGATGGCGATCGATCCCGACCTGTGCATCCTCAATTACTACGACGCAGAAGGAAGAATGGGCCTGCATCAGGACAAGGACGAAGGACCGGCGTCGATTGCGGCAGGCATTCCGGTCGTCTCCGTGTCGCTCGGCGACACCGCGCGATTCCTGTTCGGCGGGCTGAAACGGCGCGAACCGATAGAAGCCATTCAACTCGAATCCGGCGACGCATTCGTGTTCGGCGGTCCCGCACGCCTCAGATACCACGGCGTGTCGCGCATCACGCCCCATACAGCCCCGACCGAGCTCGGCATCACTGGCCGGTTCAATCTGACGTTCCGTCAGTACGACATCTGATGCGACGCGTCGTGGTCATCGGCGCCGGCGCCGCGGGAACGATGGCGGCGATTTTCGCGGCCGACTCGGCTGGCGCAGATACCGAGGTTCTCCTTCTCGAGCGGACGAAAGACGGCGGACGCAAGATCCTCATCAGCGGAGGCGGACGGTGCAACATTCTGCCCGCGCGCGTCGATGAATCACGATTTGTTACCGATTCGTCGCCGCATATCCTTCGCCGAATCGTTCGTTCATGGCCGCTTCGCGAACAAATCGTATTTTTTGAAACCGAGCTCGACCTTCCTCTCGTCGAGGAGACCGAGTCCGCGAAGCTGTTTCCAAAATCCGACAGCGCCCGCGATGTGCGCGACAGGCTGCTCGCGTACGCGCAAAACAGAGGCGTAAAACTGATCAGCCGCGCTCTGGTGACCGACTTCGCGCCGTCGGGATCCGGATGGGCGATCGCCCGTGATGTTGGAGGCGCCTCGGGCGTTGAGGTGATCCACGCAGATGCGCTGATCGTCGCAACGGGCGGCTTGTCGGTACCGAACACCGGCAGCGACGGCCGCGGATTGAGCATCGCCGAGAAACTCGGGCACGCCGTCCGAACACCGTATCCGGCGCTCACACCGCTGGTCGCCGATCCCGCACCGTTTGCCAACCTGTCCGGCGTGTCGCTTGCCGTCAGCATCACGGCTCGCGGGGGAGACCTGGCCGCGTCGGCGCACGGCGGATTTCTCTTCACACACAGCGGCTACAGCGGACCATCGGTGCTCGATGTGTCGCACGTGCCCGCCCTCTCGCGTGCGGAATCCGATGCCTCCGCCCGCGTGATTGTGCGGTGGACCGCACTCGGCGACGAGGAGTGGGAAGCGGCGTTGAAGGCTCGCGGCGCCCGGACCGTGCTGAACGCCGTCGCCGAACACCTGCCGCATCGGCTCGCCGAGGCGCTGCTGGTTTCGGCTGGTATCGAGCCCGGCCTCTCTTTGGCGCAGCTGAACCGCCAGGTGCGCCTCCGCGTGATCGACACGCTCGTGCGCGGTGTCCTGCCGTGGACCGGCGACGAAGGGTACAAAAAGGCCGAAGTTACCGGTGGCGGCGTCTTACTCTCGGAGATTGATCCGCAGACCATGCAGAGCCGCCTGCACCGGGGGTTGTTTTTGTGCGGTGAAATGCTGGATGCCTTTGGTCCGATTGGCGGCTACAACTTTCTCTGGGCGTGGGCGAGCGGCCGCGCCGCCGGATTGGGTGTGAGCAAAATGCTATGCTGAGTGAATGTCGATGAAGACCAGAATTCTGATTGTGGAGGACCACGCCGACAGCGCCGAGTTCCTGCGGCTGCTGCTCGAGCCGGAAGGCTATACCGTCGAGGTGGCAGGCAGCGGTCAGCAGGCGCGCATCATGCTCGCGTCGTTCAGACCAGAAATCATTCTGATGGATCTGATGTTGCCCGACGTCGAGGGCCTCGATCTCCTCCGGGAATTCAGATCCGCCAGCCCCGAAACGTGCGTCATCGTCGTCAGCGGCCACGGCAGCATTACGGTGGCCGTCGAGGCCATGGAGAACGGCGCGTTGAGTTTTATCGAGAAGCCGCTGAACCCGAGCGTGCTGAAGGCGCAGCTGCACAAGGCCGGCGAGAAACTCGCGCTCACCTCAGAGAACCGGCGGCTGAAAGCCGAGCTCGACGAAGCTACGACCTATGCCGGCATCATCGGGCGGAGCAAGCCGATGCGCCAGCTGTATCAGCTGATCAAGTCGGTGGCGCCGACCGACGCCAACGTCCTGATTACCGGAGAAAACGGCAGCGGGAAGGAAGTGGTCGCCACCGCGATCCACGAATCGAG
>Ga0068859_100008877_pt1 | contig 10148 bp, 7 predicted proteins | sample KBSSwiS22_FD_66585 | JGI IMG/M metagenome (GOLD analysis project Ga0068859, IMG submission 66585) | Switchgrass rhizosphere microbial communities from Kellogg Biological Station, Michigan, USA - KBS Switchgrass S2-2 | ecosystem: Host-associated > Plants > Roots > Rhizosphere > Soil ...
GTGTTTGTCGGATTTGATGAAGAGTTTTGACCTAAGGAGCCCTCGGATGAAAAGAGTCGCGTTTGTCGTTGTATTCAGTGTTCTCTTCAGCTGGTCGTGCAGTTCGAATCGCAACACGACGACCGAAACCGCCATCCCCCAGATTCCTGTCGAGAAGCACACGCTCGCCAACGGGCTCGACGTGCTGCTTGTTGAAGACCACCGCCTGCCTCAGGTCGCGGTCGATATCTGGTACCACGTGGGCCCTGTCAATGAAGAGAAGGGAAGGACAGGCTTCGCGCACCTGTTCGAGCACATGATGTTTCAAAAGTCGAAGCATGTTCCGGAGGACAGCTTTTTCCGGTTCCTCGAAGCCGCGGGTGGCAGCAGCGTCAACGGTTCAACAGGAAACGACCGCACGAATTACTACGAAACCGTTCCCAGCAACCAGCTTGAACTGGCGCTCTGGCTTGAATCCGACCGCATGGGATACCTGCTCGACGACCTTACAGAAGAGTCTTTCCGCAACCAGCAGGACGTCGTTCGCAATGAACGGCGCGAGAACTTTGAGAATCGGCCTTATGGACCGGTGGAAGAGGCCATCGCGCACCTGCTGTACCCGAAGGACCATCCTTACTATGCCAGCGTGATCGGGTCCCATGCAGATATCCAGGCGGCGCAACTCAAGGACGTAAAGACCTTCTTCAAGCAGTACTACACTCCGAACAACGCCAGTCTCGCGATCGTCGGCGACATTAACAAGTCAGACACCCTCGCTCTCGTTGAGAAGTATTTCGGCACTTTGAAGAAAGGGCCTGATGCACCCGCGGTTACCGTCACGACGCCGCCCATCACCGAAGAGCGACGGACCATTATTAAGGATCGGATCGAGTTGCCACGCATCTACATGGCCTGGATCGTTCCGCCGATCTATACGGATGCCGACGCGGCGGCCGACATCAGCGCAGACATTCTTGGAGGCGACAAAGTGAGCCGGCTGTACAGGAATCTCGTCTACGACAAGCAGATCGCCCAGGACGTCGTTGTCTACAACATGTCGAATACACTCGGCTCCGTGTTTCAAATCCAGGTCACGGCAGCTCCAAATCACACTCTGGAAGAGCTTGAGAAGGAGATTGATGCCGAACTTGAGACCTTCCGCAAAACTCCACCGTCGGCTGCGGAACTCAATGGGACGAAGCGATCGATCGAGCGAGGCGCCCTGTTTTCCCTCGAGTCCGCCGGAGGCGTTGCGGATCGAATCAATGCGTACAACCACCACAAGAAGGATCCCAGTTTCCTTCAACAGGATCTTGAACGCTATCGCAAGACCACGCCGGAAACGATTCGAGATTTCGCGGCGCAATACCTGACGAAGAATTCTCGCGTCGTGGTGTATGGAATGCCTGGCGTACCGGATTTCGGTCCGCCGGTTCCTCCCTCGCCGAAGAGTACAAGCAAAGAAGGCAGCGAGTCGGTGAATCCCGATGAACCGTGGCGAGCAAAGCCTCCAGAGCCGGGCCCCGAGCCTAAACTGGCCTTTCCAACGCTCGAGTCCTTCCAGCTGTCCAATGGCTTGAACGTCATTCTCGATTCTCGTAAGGGATTGCCGGTGGTCGCCGCAAATCTCGTCGTCAAGAGTGGGATCGCCTCCAATCCCGTCGATAAGCCCGGCCTGGCTGCGTTCATGCTCGACATGCTGGACGAGGGAACCACGACGCGCCCGGCACTCGTTCTTGCCGAACAACTCAAGCAGGCGGGCGTCACGCTCGGAGAGGCGCCTGGTCGCGATTCCTCAGGCCTGGTTCTCACATCGACACGTGGAACGCTCGCGGCAGGTTTCGATCTCCTGGCTGATGTCGTGATGAATCCCGCTTTCGATATGAAGGAAATCGACCGTGTTCGGATGAGGAGGCTGGGCGAACTCGTCCAGATGAAATCCGACCCAAGCCAGATCTCGGACATCCTCACGCTCCTTTCCCTCAATGGAAAGGACAATCCTTATGGATTCCCCGGCGTCGGTACCGAGGCTTCGGTGAAGTCCATCACTGCAGAAGATTTGAAGGGCTTCTGGAAAGGTCAGGTGCGGCCTGGTAACGCTGCTCTTGTCGTTTCAGGCGATGTGACAAAGGCGGACCTCCAGCCAATGCTGGAGACGTCGCTTGGGAAGTGGAGCGGTGAGGCGGCACCGCCTATCTCATTGCCGGAACCCATGCCGGCGCGTCGAGTCGTCCTCGTGGATACACCGGGCTCCCCGCAGACGCAGGTGCGGATCGTTGTTCCCGGGCCCAAACGCTCCTCTTCGGACTATGAGTCGCTTCTGGTCATGAATGAAATCATGGGTGGTGCCTTCTCGAGCCGCATCAACATGAACATTCGCGAGAAGCATGGTTACGCCTATGGCGCCGGGAGCTGGATTCGCCCTCTCCTCTACGGCGGATGGATCGCTGCCGGTGCGGGCGTGAAGACCGACACCACGTCGCCCGCCATCAAAGAAATGGTCAAAGAGATGGGACTGATGGGAGAGCAGCAGGTAAAGCCCGAAGAGATTCAGCTGGCGAAGTCCTCGCTTGTTCGCGCGTTTCCCAGCTGGTTTGAAACAACGTCACAGACGGTGAATATCGTTGCGGATATTCCGGTCTACAACCTTGGTCTGGACTACTACCCGGAGTATGCAAAGAAGGTTGAGGCTGTTGGTGAGACCGATATCAAGGCTGTCGCGAAGAAGTATCTCCATCCCGAACAGATGATCGTCATCGCGGTGGGTGACAGAAAGACTATCGAAAGCGGGTTGAAGAGTGCAGGCCTTGGTCCAGTTGAGGTTCGAGATCCTGACGGGAATCCGAAGTAGTTTGTGCCGGAATTGCCGGATGTCGTCGTCTACATCGAAGCGCTTGAGGCGCGCGTCCTGAATCACACGCTGGAGAATATCCGGATCGCGAGTCCTTTCGTGTTGCGATCGGTGACTCCCGCGCCTTCCGTTCTTCTGGGAAAGAAGGTTCGAGCCATCCGGCGGCTTGGAAAGCAAATTGTGTTCGCCTTCGATGGCGAACACTTTCTGGTGATTCACCTCATGATTGCCGGACGCCTGCAGTGGCGCGAACAGAACGCTTCGCTGACGGGCAAGATCGGCCTCGCCGCATTCGATTTCGATTCCGGAACGTTGATTCTCACCGAAGCGGGTTCGAAAAAGCGTGCTTCCCTGCATGTCGTCAAAGGAGAAGCGGCGCTGAAGACGTTCGATCGACAGGCTCTCGAAGTAATCGACAGCGCCCTGCAAGACTTCGAGTCAGCCCTGCGTGGCGAGAATCACACATTGAAGCGCTCATTGACGGATCCGCGTCTATTCAGCGGGATTGGGAATGCTTTTTCGGATGAAATTCTCCACCACGCTCGACTCTCGCCCATGAAGCAAACGTCCCGGATGTCGGAGGAGGAAGTGCGTCGGCTGTGGGAGTCGACGCGCTCGGTGCTTGGGGAATGGGTTGCACGACTCCGAAGCCAGGCGGGAAGCGAATTTCCATCGAAGGTCACCGCATTCCGGCCCGAGATGGCCGTGCATGGCCGCTTCGGGAAGCCGTGTCCCCGCTGCGGTGCCCCGGTACAGCGGATCGTGTATGCCGAGAACGAATGCAACTACTGCGCCCCTTGCCAGACAGAAGGCCGTTTGCTCGCGGATCGTGCCATTTCCCGGTTATTGAAGGAGGACTGGCCGCGCTCGCTCGAGGAGATGGAGAAGCACATCGAGCAGCGGCGGAATTAGGGGACTGAGAAATCGGGCGAGACGAATAGCCAGAAAGAATTTGAAAATGGAAAGTCCAGCATTGGAGATTCGAGATTGGAGACCTTAGATTGGACCAGCACAAGTTTGGGGGTTGCTGGTCCAATCTAAGGTCTCCAATCTCGAATCTCCAATGCGGGATTTTCCATTTTCAAATTCTTTCCTGGCCGGTTGCTAATTCCCCCGCGGCATTGACAGGCGGGACAGGCCCCGCATAGAGTTCTTTCGCGACGCAACCGACGAGGAGGAAAGAAATTGAGCATGCGATATTGGCGCAAGAGTTTCACCATCGCATTACTGTCCGGCGCCGCTGGAGCGATTCTCTTCCTGTTCGTCCGCCCGCAGTTTGCAGCACCTCCGGTTCAGCAGGCATCGCTTCCGCGCGTTGCTGGCAAGCCCGATTTCAGCGGAATCTGGCAGGCCAACAACACCGCGAACTGGGACCTGCAGACACACTCGGCACGCCCCATGATCGCGCAGCCCGGTTTGACACCGAACTCCGTCGTTCTTGCCGCGCCTGTGATCGGGCTTGGCACCATTGGCTGGGTTCCTGGCGGTCTTGGCGTGGTGGAAGGCAACGATATTCCCTACCTCCCGTGGGCTGCACAAAGGAAGAAAGAGAATCTCGAGCATTGGATGGATCGTGATCCTGAGATCAAATGCTTTCAACCCGGCGTCCCGCGCGCAATGTACATGCCCTATCCGTTTCAGGTTATCCAGAGCGCAACAAAGGTCATGATGGTGTTCGAATTCGCGAACGCGCAGCGCACTATCCATCTCAATAAGATGGAGCCTTATCCCAATGTAGCCTTCATGGGATATTCGGTAGGGCGATGGGATGGAGATACGCTGATCGTGGATGTCAAGGATTTCACCGATGCGACCTGGTTTGATCGATCGGGGAACTTTCACAGCGATGCATTGCATGTTGTTGAGCGTTACACGCCGATGGGACGTGACGTGATCCGCTACGAGGCCACGATAGAAGACCCCCAGGTGTTCTCACGACCCTGGAAGATCAGCATGCCCCTCTATCGACGGCTCGAGCCCAACGCTCAACTCGCGGATTTCCGCTGTGTCGAGATGGTTGAAGAGACAATGTATGGACATCTTCGCAAGGAGCAACTCGTCAAGCGGTGGGTCGGCACGACCATGACCGTGGACGTCACACGCACGATTCCACCGGGCGAAGCGGTTCACGAACGGTATATTTCAGGCAATCCGCCTGCAAAATGAAGATTGGGGAAATCGGGAGGTCCATCACCATGCGAACCAGGCTGATCGTCGGAGCGGTCGTTGTAGCCGGTACAGCGTTGCTTCTAAGCCAGGCACCTGTCCTGGCACACCATGCCTTCTCGGCTGAATTTGATGCAAACAAGCCAATCCACTTCGCCGATGCCACGGTGACCAGGGTGCAATTGATCAATCCTCATAGCTGGATCTATGTCGATGTGAAAGGCGCCGACGGTAAAGTTGAAAACTGGGCCATCGAAGCGGGCAGTCCAAATATTCTTATGAGACGAGGCATCACGAAGGACACCGTGAAGGCCGGACAAAAGATTGTGGTCGATGGGTATCAATCGAAGGACGGATCGCGCAGAGCCAACGGTCGCGACCTCACACTGCCGGATGGCACAAAGCTGTTCCTTGGCGGTTCGGGCACTGGCGCGCCTTATGAAGTCCAGCGGCCCGGTATTGATACCGAAGAGAAGTAGGACTCGGGAAAAGGAGGCTTCGATGCGACATCGATACCTAGCGTCAATTGCTTCGCTGGCAGGAGTCGTTGTCCTGGTTTCACTGGCCGTGGCTTCCATGGCTGGTCAAACCGCGTCCACCACCAAACCCCCGGCATTGCCGAAGCCGGGCCCCGCGCCGAAAACGGCCTGGGGCGAACCGGATTTGCAGGGCACGTGGTTCGTGATGGAGCAGGTCCCTTTCGAGCGTACGCAGGCCAATGCGAACAAACCACTGCTCACAGACGCGGAGGTCGAGGCTGCTGATAAGGCGAAAGCATCCAACGTCGGCCGCAACGCCCGGAATGCCAACAATGCCGCTCAGGATGTCGAAGGGGCTTACAACGCGGTCTTCAATTCCATCCTGAGGACGAGCAAGCGAACATCGATGATCATTGATCCACCCGACGGGAAAATTCCTCCACTGACGGCCGAAGCACAACAGCGCCAGGGCCGTGGCGGCGGCCGCGGGGCTGTCGGTGGTGGTGGTGGCGGTGGCGGTGCGCGCGGCGGTCGTGGAAACGCGAATGACAACCCGGAGACCACGGCGCAATCTCCACGCTGCCTCGGTGTTCAAATGCCGTTTCTTCCCCTCAATACGGCCTTTGCTCAGGGCACGGTTATGGAGATCATTCAAGGCCCGAAGTCCGTGGGCATCTACATGGAGGATGATCATGCGGGTGGCGGAAACCGCGTGATCCTGTTGGACGGCAGTCCGCATGCTCCTGCCGACCTAAAGAAAGTTCTCGGAGATTCACGGGGCAAATGGGTAGGCAACACGCTGGTCGTCGAGACAACAAATTTCACGCAAGGTTTCCGCGGATCGAACCCGGACACCTATAAGATGACGGAACGCTTCACGCGCATCGACTCTCATAACCTGCGCCGCGAAATCACCTTCGAAGATCCGACAACCTGGACACGCCCATGGACTGTGATGATCGAGATGGGAAAAGTTGATGACAGCCGTCACATGATCTTCGACTCCGCCTGCCACGAGGGTAACTACGGCATGACCGGCATTCTCATCGGCGCACGAAAGGAAGAGGCCGCTGCGAAATAGGCAGCCAGAATCAGGGGACGGATCTGGCGCCCACACAAAGAATTTTTGAAAATGGAAAGTCCTGCATTGGAGATTCGAGGTTGGAGATTGCAAATTGGACTGCAGCCGGATCAAAGTCCAATTTGAGCTTTCCAACCTCGAATCTCCAATGCAGGACTTTCCATTTTCAAAATTCTTTGGGCTCCCTGCTTCCCCACGCGTTTCGCTCATCCTTGCCGGCGCAAGCGGCGTTGCTGCTCTCATCTTTGAGATCGTCTGGTTTCAGCTCCTCGAACTCGCAATCGGTTCTTCCGCCGTGTCCCTTGCAGTGCTGCTGGCAACGTTCATGGGTGGCACGTGCCTCGGGAGTCTCGTCTTTCCTCGTGTCGTCTCCGCGAAACTGCATCCGCTCCGCGTCTATGCCGTGATTGAGATCGGCATCGGGGTGTTCGGGTTGTTGATGCTGGCGCTGATTCCCCTCGTTGGAAGTGTCTACTCGGCGCGGGAGATCGTTGCGGCTCTATGTCTTCTTCCGCCCACGATGCTGATGGGCGCGACTCTTCCGGCACTTTCGCGTCAGCTGGAGTCAACGCCGGGCGGAATCTCGTTGTTGGGGTTGTTCTATACAGCCAACATTCTCGGAGCGGCATTCGGAAGCCTGTTTGCCGGTTTTTATCTGCTGCGCCAATACGACGTCTTTACAGCGACGTTTATCGCTGCGGCCATCAATGCCGGGATCGCTGGAGTCGCATTTCTGCTCGCCGCGGACCCCTGGCAGACTCACGAAGAAACTCCAGTTGAGCAACAACGAACAGAACCTGGGCCACACAACTCGTTTGTGGTCTACGTCGCGATTGGATTGTCCGGTTTTTGCGCTCTGGCGGCTGAAGCCATATGGACGCGGATCCTGGGCCTGTTGTTCGGCGCTTCGGTCTATACATTTTCGATCATCCTGTCCGTCTTTCTCGTTGGCCTCGCCATCGGCAGCAGCGCGGCCTCGTTCTTTTGTAGGAGGGTGGAACGCCCGCATCTGGTACTGGGCTGGTGCCAGTTGCTCGCTGGTAGTTCGATCGCATGGACCGCATACAATCTGAATGCATCGCTGCCCTACTGGCCCGTCGATCCGTCGATTTCCTCGAGCATCTGGTTCAACTTCGAACTCGATCTTGGCAGGGCGTTCTGGGCATTGCTACCGCCGACCGTCCTGTGGGGGGCAAGCTTTCCTTTTGCGCTGGCGGCTTTGACGACAACCGATGCATCAATCCGGATGTCCCGTACCTACGCGGCGAATACTCTTGGCGCAATCGCCGGCGCGCTGCTTGCAAGTCTGGTGCTGGTTGCGTCTATCGGATCACAGCGCACCCAGCAGTTGCTGATCGCCATCTCGGTGCTTTCGGGGTTACTTCTCCTGCTGCGCGGAAGAAGATGGCGCGCCAAAGTGCCTGCGGTCGCTGCTTCTCTCGTGTGCGGCTTTCTCATCTACAACGTTCCGCCGATTTCGAAGCTTCTTGTTGCGCATGGCCGATATGCCGCGACATGGGTGGGGAAAGGTGACATTGCGTTTGCCGGGGAAGGCCTGAACGCATCCGTGGCTGTCGCGGACTTTCCAAACAGTGAACGGTCGTTTCACGTTGCCGGCAAGATCCAGGCTTCGAATGTCCCTCGCGATATGCGCCTTCAGCGGATGCTCGGACATCTCACAACTTTGATTCCCGCATCGCCACGGTCGGTCCTCGTCATTGGTTGCGGTGCCGGGATCACGGCGGGGGCGGCTTCGATTGATCCGAAAGTCGAACACGTGACAATCGTTGAAATCGAACCGCTCGTCCCAAAGACGGCCGCGGCCTACTTCAATCATGAGAACTTCAATGTCGTGGAGAGCCCGAAGGTGCAGTTGCACATCGATGACGGACGGCATTATCTGCTGACAACGTCTGAACGATTCGACGCAATCACGGCGGATCCACTGGACCCCTGGGTGAAGGGCGCGGCGAACCTCTATACCCGGGAGTTTTTCGAAGCAGTCAAAAGCCATCTGAACCCGGGCGGGGTTGTAACCGTCTACATCCAGCTTTTTGAAACGACAAGCGACGCCGTGAAGAGCGCCATTGCAACCTTCTTCGAAGTCTTCCCCAATGGCACGATCTGGGGTAACCCCTATCAGGGCAGGGGGCATGACATGGTGTTGCTCGGTCAGGCCGATCCTCTGCGCGTGGATCTCGATGAACTGGAACGGCGCCTGAAGCAGGCGGACTATGACAGGGTGTCTCAGTCCCTCCGAGATGTCGGATTCAATTCCTTTCTCGATCTTCTTAAGACCTATGCGGGCCGGAAGGCAGACCTGATGGAGTGGCTCGAGGGCGCGGCAATCAATCGCGATAAAAACCTGCGAATGCAATACCTTGCAGGATTGGGGCTCAACCTCGACGACAGCGCGGCGATTTATGCCGGTTTATTGGCATACCGACGGTTTCCTGACACTGCCTTCACGAGTGCGGAAGGCCGCGTGGAAGTCCTCCGCCAGGGCTTCTAACTTTCCAAAAGTACTTGCAAGTAAGAATGTGCCCATGTCCTAGAATGCGACAGTTCTTGGTTTGTCCAAGCAAGAGGCTTGTCGAATGCTGAGTCAGGATGAAGTGATAGCTCGAAACGGAAGCATGCCGGCGAATGAGGCGCAGTCCAAGGGGGCACCCATCGAAGAGCGTGTCGTAAAACAGGTGCAAGCTCTCGAGGCCTGGTATGCGGCTGAGTTTGAGAAGCGTCTGAGCGCGCTGACAGAAATGCTCAAGATGCAGCTCCAGATACAAATTGAGGAACTGCAGCAGCATTATGAGCGTCGGGAGAAAGCCATCCTCGACAAAGCCGCCCTGGACAAAGCCGTTCTGGAAAAAGCGAACCTGGAAAAAGCTCAGGCTACTGTCCCCACCGTCGTGGCGGTGCATAACGCTGCACACGATCCAGAAAAGTTACTTGAAGAGATCAAACGTACCGAGGCCGTTGCTCAGAAGTGCGCTGCCGAACTGGAACGCATGGTCGGTGACGACTCGGTAAACCTCGGTCTGTTGCTCCAGATGAGGAACCACCAGCTTGAAGTGAGAGCGTATCTTCGTGGCCTGAAGTACGGCTCTGAAGACGGTCAGGCTCATTCCCCAACCGCTTAACCGCGGATCACGAGATCACCCGGTTCGTTTTCAATCAGGCAATTTCAGGTAGGAAGTTCTCAGGCGCCGACGCCGGCTTCTGCAAGGGGCCGCGTGACGTCAAGAATGCACTCGCGGAGAGCCTGTTTGTAGGGATCCGGCTGGCGGATGTTTCCCACGTTGCGCCAGGCCATATCGTTGGCTGCTGCCATGATGTCGCGGGCGTCCTCGATGGCCAGACCAATGGTGAGCGCTGCCTCGACCCAGTAGTGCTCGCTGAACATGATTCCTGTTCTTGAAAAACAGACCGCGCCGATCGGGTCCATCAGGACCTGTTCCTTGTCAGTCTTCAGTTTTCCGCGGACTCGCAGACGTGGATTCTTTCTGCGTTCAACAACCGGAGCATCTCCGGACAGCAGGGCCCACTCAAAAAGGTCGCGGGCTCTTTCCAGTTCTGTGATGAGTTCCTTGGT
>Ga0068859_100008882_pt1 | contig 10146 bp, 8 predicted proteins | sample KBSSwiS22_FD_66585 | JGI IMG/M metagenome (GOLD analysis project Ga0068859, IMG submission 66585) | Switchgrass rhizosphere microbial communities from Kellogg Biological Station, Michigan, USA - KBS Switchgrass S2-2 | ecosystem: Host-associated > Plants > Roots > Rhizosphere > Soil ...
CCGCGCCCGCCGCGCTCGGGATCGTGAGGATGGAGATGAGGAGATCCGGGCCCACCCGCACCAGCGCGTACAAGGTGTTGTTCGATTCCGAAATCTCGCTCACCGCATTGGCGGCATCGGCCTTGGCGAACACGTAATAGACGCCGGCTCCGGTGCCCGCGGGGATGGCGAGGCTCGTCGAGCCGGAGTCGCTGGCACCGCCGGCGAGCGGCCCGATCGAACGGCTGCCGATCGGCACATCCGACGCATCGAGCACCGGATCGGCGGACAGGTAATAGCTCGTCGTGGAAGCGCCCGATGCACCGGCGCCAATGTTGCGGGTGATGTCGCTCACGGTCACGGCCTGGCCCGCACCCGCATCGCTCGGGACGGTCAGGCTCGCGATCGTGAGGTCGGCGCCGATCTGCAGCGTCCGCGAAAAAGTGTTGTTCACGTCCAGCGTCTCGACGACGACGTTGTCGGCATTCGCCTTGGCGATGAGGTAGTAGATCCCGGTGGGAATGCCTGCAGGGAGGGTCAGTGTGACCGTGCCGCTCTCGCTGGCGCCCGGCCCGAGCGCACCCACGGTGCGGCTGCCGAGCAGCACGTCCCCGGCATCGAGCAGGCCATCGGTCGAAAGGAAGAATCGCGTAACGCTCGCCACGGCCGCTCCGGCGCCGGCGTTGCGCGTGGTGTCGGTCACGCTGATCGTCGCGCTCGCACCCGCCGCGGTCGGGGCGACCAGGTTCGAGAGGACGAGGTCGGGCAGCAGCTCGTCGCTCACGATCGTGACCGTCGCCTGCGCCGGCGATATCAGGTAACCCGCGACCGGGTCGAGCGTGACGACAACGGTCTCGTCGCGTTCGGCGAGATCGTCGTCGATCGGCGTGACGACGATCGTCGCGCTCGCCGCGCCCGCGGGAATCGTGAGCGCGCCGGGCAGGGCCACATAGTCGCTGCCGGACGTGGCGGTGCCCGCAACGCCATAAGTCACGGTCACTGCCGCGGTCGTGTCGCCCTTGCGGGTGACGGTGAAGGCGCCGGGCACCGTGCCGGCCTCGAGCGCGGTCGATGTCGTCGCTTTGATGCCGAGGCTCGAGAGCCCGAGCACGATGCGCACGGATTCGAACACGTCGAGGCGGCCGGCACCGAAATCGTTGTCCGGGCCCGCGGGTCCGAGGTCCACCGCGCCTTCGACGAGCGCGGACTCGATCTCGTCGAGGGTGATGGTCGGCTTGACCGCCCGCAGGATCGCGACCGCGCCGCTCACGTGCGGCGTGGCCATCGAAGTTCCGTCGAACTCGACGTAGTTGCCGCCGGGGAAGGTCGAGAGGACGCCGACGCCCGGCGCGCTGATGTCCGGCTTGATCGAGCCGTCGCAAGGCGACGGGCCGCGGCTGCTGAAGTCGGCGATCACGTCGTCGAAATCGGTCGCGCCGACCGAGAACGCATCGGAGGAGCTGCCCGGTGCGAGCGCGGTCCCGGAATCCGGGCCGCTGTTGCCCGACGCGAACATCGCCGCGATGCCCGCGGCCCGAAGCGCCTGGACGTCCAGCTTGAACTCCTGGAAGCAGACGCCGGCCGGATCCTGGCCCCAAGAGTTGTTCACCACGTCGGGCGCGTTCGCGGGATCGCCGCCCGGCGCCATGAACCACTGGAAGATCTCGTGGAAGGCCGATTCGGTGGCGTTATCCGCGTCGTCCCAACCCTTCGCGGCGATCCATTGGGCGCCCGGGGCCACGCCGATGCTCGCGCCGCTCGCGTCGCCGCCCACCATCGTGCCGGTGGTATGCGTGCCGTGGCCATTGTTGTCGTACGGGCTGTCATGCTCGCCGTAGGGATCGAACCAGCTGATCGCGTCGTTGCCGCGGTAACGCGGCGCGAGGTCGAAATGCGTGCCGTCGACGCCGGTGTCGAAGCTGCCGACGACGGCGCCCGCGCCGTTGTACGCGGGATCGATCGCCCACACATCGGGCGCACGGACCTGCGCGATGTTCCACACCGGATCCGCGAAGGAAGACTGGCTCACCGCGGAGGGGCGCGGCACCGGCGGCGGAATCCGGCGGTCGAGCCGTACCTCGCGCACGTCGTCGCGCCTTGCGAGCTTGCGGATGACCGCCTCGGTCGTCGTGGCCGCGACGCCGTTGAAGATCCAGAAAGCCTTGATGTTGCGTGCGCGCTCCTGGCTCAGCAGCGCGCGGATCGGAGGCTGGTGGCGGTTCGCGACATCGTGCAGCGCGTCGACGAGGGCGCGGGCGCGCGCGCGTCGATCGGACGACGCATTGGCCGACGCAACCGCCCGCGGATCGGTCTGCGCCGCGAGCTCGACGATGACCGGAACCTCGGCGCCCGGCGGCAAGGTGGCGAGCTGCGCTTCCAGCTTCGGATCGACGCTCCCGGCGATCGCGTAGCGGGGCCAAAACGCTCCCACCATCGCGAAGAGCAATGCGAACAGCGCGACCCGTGCTCGACCCATGACGCAACGCCTTTCACGGACAAGAGGCTCGTCCGATGCCTGTAGAAACAGCGCGCCAAGAGCCGGGCTTCAGCCAGTCGTCGCAGCAATGCCAGCCGAATGCCGGGGACAGCGCGACCAGAGTGACGGGGAGAGCGGCAAGGGTCAATGCCGCCGGTCGGCGCGCTTCAGCCGTGCGTCATGTTCGGCGAGCCCGGTTGTGAACTGCTTCTCCTTTTCTCAAACGCGACTCGTCCCGACGGGAAGATTTTCCAGTCGCCGCATCTCCGCGGTTTCGAAGCGCGCGGGGTCGCGAAGGTAGTCGAGCGCCATGTCGGTCGAGTCCTGGCCCCAGAAGACCATCTCGCCGACGACGAGCGAGGGCACGCCGAAGACGCCGGCGGCGAGCGCTTCCTCGCCGTTGCGCCGCAGCTTGGCCTTCACCTCGGGATCGGCCACACGCGCATCGGCATCCGCGATGCCCAGGCGCTGCGCGAGCGCGGCCCATCCCTCGGGCGTATCGACGGCGCCCCCCTCGGCCCAGACGTAGCGGAAGATCGCGCGGATCGCCTCGAGATCGGCGCCGAGCGAAACGGCGAGCCGCAGCGCGCTCACCGGATTGAACGGATGCCGCGGCGGGAAGCGCAGCTCGATCCCTTCGCGATCGGCGAGCCACTGCACCTGGCGATAGGTGAACGTGCGCTTCACGGGAATCTCGGCGGGACCTTTCTGCCCCCAATGCTTGAGCAGCCCCGCGAAGAGAATCGGCTTGGGCGCGAGCGCGACGCCCGCGGGCCATCGGGGCATGCGCTCGAGCTGCAGGTAGGAGTAAGGCGAGATGAAGTCGAAATACCAATCCAAGTATGATCTCCGGCTCTCGAGGGGAGGGCGACAACCGTGAAGATACTCGTGCTCGGGGCGGGCGGCATCGGCGGCTATTTCGGCGGGCGCCTCGCGCAGGCGGGGGCCGACGTCACTTTCCTGGTGCGCCCGAAGCGGCGCGAGCAGCTCGAGCGCGGCGGCCTCGTCATCGAAAGCGCGAGCGGCAACGCGCGCGTCGCGGTGAAGAGCGTTCTCGCGGAGGATTTGCGGGCGGGCTACGACTGCGTGCTCTTCACCTGCAAGGCCTACGATCTCGATTCGGCCATGGACGCGGTGGCTCCCGCGATGCGGGGTGGCGACGCGAAGTGCGCGCTCCTGCCGCTCTTGAACGGGCTCGCGCACTTCGAGGCGCTCGACCGGCGCTTCGGCCGCGCGCAGGTCCTCGGGGGCACCGCCCACATCAACGCGATGCTGCGGCCCGACGGCGTGATCGTGAATCCCGATCCCCTGAACCGGATCATCTTCGGCGAGCGCGACCGGTCCAGGAGCGCTCGCGTGCAGGCGATCGCCGATGCGTTCGCGAAGACCAGCGTCGAGTGGAAGCTTTCCGACGACATCGAGCACGACCTGTGGCAGAAGATCTGTTTCCTGTGCGCTCTCGCCTCGTGCACCTGCCTCTTCCGCGCCAACGTGGGAGAGATCGTGTCGGCGCCCGGCGGGCGCGAGGCGCTGGACCGCGCGCTCGACGCCAACATCCAGATCGCCACGCGCGAGGGATTTCCACCGCGCTCCAAGGCGATCGAGGACGTGCGCGCGAGGCTCACCGATCCCGAGGGCCGCTGGACCGCGTCGATGCTTCGCGACCTCGAGGCGGGAGGACCCACCGAGGCGGACCACATCGTGGGATGGATGCTCGAGCGCGCGCGCCGCCACGGCGTCGACGACACGATCCTTTCGCTCGCGTATACGCACTTGAAAGCCTACGAAGCGCGCCGCGCCGCCGGAAGGCATATCCTTGCGGGCGCGGCCCAATAACCCGGGGGGAAATCTCATGAAACGGCTCGGCACGGTGATTCTGGCGTTGGCCATCGGCGGTTGCGCGCACATGATGGGCGGCGAAGGCGGCGGCTGGACGAATCTGTCCAGCGTCGATCAATACGATCGCATCGGCGACGCGAACTGGCGGATGGTCGACGGCGCCATGGTCGCGGACCGGGGCATCGGTTACCTCATCACCCGGAAGGTCTACGGCGATTTCCAGATCAAGCTCGAGTTCTACGCCGAGAGCGACACCAACAGCGGCGTCTTCATCCGTTGCCAGGACCCGAAGAAGCCTGTCGGCAACAATTCGGAGAGCTGCTACGAGGTCAATATCTGGGATACGCGCCAGAAGGCCGAGCACGGCACCGGAGCGATCGTCGACGTCGCCGCGGTGGTGCCGATGCCGAAGGCGGGCGGCAAGTGGAACACGTACGACATCACCGCCAAGGGCGACCACTTCGTCGTCGTCCTCAACGGCGTGAAGACCGTGGACGTTCGCAACGGCAAGCATGCGCGTGGCGTGATCGGCTTGCAGCACGCGGCCGGGGTGAAGGACGACAAGAGCCCCATCAAGTTCCGCAACGTCCAGATCAAGGAGCTCTGAGGTCCGATCCTCAGTGCTGTGAGCGGTCGACGATGAGCCTCTTGTAGAGGCGCAACCACTTGTCGTAATCGTCGACCGTTCGCCGCGCATCGACCACCTTGTAGGGCTGGCGATCGCGCACCAATCGGCTCACCGGCGTGTCGTACGTCTTGTTGGCGGGAACGCGGTGCATTTCGGTGTAGATGCGCTGGCCCTCGGTGAGCATGTAATCGAAGAAAAGGGCGGCGGCGTTCGGATGCGGCGCGCGGCGCGAAACCGCCACGGCCGACGGCAGGATCACGGCCGGGGGGACGATGAACCAGTCGATCGGTGCGCCCTTCGCCTTCATGCGGTCGACGTCGTGGCTGTAGACCCCGAGCATCACGGGAATCTCGCCGGCGATCACGCGACCGGTGCTGTGCGTGTGTCCCGTCCGCACGGCGACGCCGTTGTCACCCAGGCGCCGGAAGAGATCGATCCCGGGCTCCTCGCCCATCGATTGGACGACCGCGGAGAACCACTCGACGTTCGTCGACTCCATGCCCAGGCGCCCCTTCCAGCGGGCGTCGGCGAGCTCGGGCCACGCGCCCGGCAGCTCGGCCTTCTTGACGGCGGCGGTGTTGTACGCGTAGACGACGAGGTTCAGGCGATCGGCCGCCCATTCGCCGTGGGCGGGCGTGGTTTCGGCGAGCAGCTCCTGGTCGAGGTAAGGCGAGCTCATCTTCTGCAGCAGCCCCTCGCGCGCGATCGCCTCGATCTGCGGCGAATTCGTCTCGAGCACGTCGAACTCGAAGCGCCCGCCGCGCGTCTCGCCGAGGACGCGCTGCAGGATGTGCGCCTGGCTGCCGCGCCAGAACTTCACGGTGACGCCGTAGCGGCGCTTGAAGTCCTCGGCGAGCCTCAGCTGGTCTTCCTGGGTGAGGGACGAGTAGAGCATGAGCTCGCCTTCCTTGCGGGCCGCCGCGGCGAGGCGCTCGCTGCGATCCGCGCCGCGGTAGGCGGCGACGGCCGCCACGCCGGCCGAAGGCTCGATGCCGGAAGCCTCGAGCGCGCACGCGAGCGCCACGATCGCCAGTGCGCCGCGCAGGATGCGCATCCCTAGAGATTCAGCAGCCGCGCCGCATTCGCGCCGAGGATCTTGTCCTTCTGGCGCTCGTCGAGGTCGCGGCGGGCGCGGATCGTCGAGACCGTGTGCGGATATTCGGAGTCGAAGTGCGGATAGTCGCTCGCCATGAGGATGTGGTCCTCGCCCAGCTCCGCGATCGGCCGCGTGAGGTCCGCCTCGTCCGCCTCGCAGGTGACGTAGCAATTGCGCCGGATGTACTCCGACGGCGCCATCTTGAGCGCCGCCGAGATCTGCGGGAAGTCCTTCGCCCACTCCCAGTCGTCGTCCATGCGATGCATCCAGTAGAGGATCCACTCGGCGCTGCACTCGAAGAAGACCACGTTCAGGCGCGGGAATTTCTCGAAGACCCCGCCGAGCACCAGGGCGACGAGCGCCGCGCTGCAGTTGGTGGGCCGGCCGAGCACGTGCGTCTTGTAGAAATTGTCGAAGCGGTCGACGAGCTCGCCATTGCTGTTCGGGTGGCACAGGAGCGGCACGCCCAGCTCCTCGGCGGCCTGGTAGTAGGGGAAGAAGCTCGGGTCGTCGAGGTTGCGCGCTCCGCAATAGGGAACGAGATGCGATGCCCTGAACCCGAGGGTCTCCACGCAGCGCCGCAGCTCGTCGGCCATCGCTTCCGGGCACCCGGCCGGCGCCATGGCGACCGGGAGAAACACCTGCTCGTGTCCCTTCACGAGCTTCGCCACCCAGTCGTTGAAGAGTCGCGCGCATTCGCGCCCGAGGCCGCCGATGTTCGACGTGGCCACGGTGATCTGCGTCGGGAAGATCAGCTGCTTGTCGATGCCCTCGCGGCGGATGTCCTCGAGCCGTCGGCCCATGTCGTAGCCCCCGACCTGCCGCGCCGCCACGTCTCCGCCCCGCCAGTTGACCTTGGGGTCGTAGATATAGGGATGGCGATGCGCGGCATGCCCCTGGGGGCTGATCGGGTCGAGCGAATGCTGGAACTTGGTGTTGTGCGTGCGGCCGTCGCTGAGGCGGACGGGGCGAAAGCGCTCGTACGGGCCTTCCAGCCGGTAGACCTCGTCCAGGAAATAGCCTTCGCGCAAGTGCGAATCGAAGTCGATGATCATGTCGTTCCCGTTTGACTATCCCCGACATTATTGCCCGACGCGCGATGTAGCATCGCGCGCATGGATGCGCTTTTCGCGACGCGGGCGGCACGCTGCTTCGAGATGGGCCGCGAGGAGATCGCCGCGCTGCAGCGGTTCTTCGCGGCCAATCCCGAGTACGCGCTCGCCGTGGAGGGCGAGGCGCCGGGCCCGCACGCGGCCATGGAAGCATTCGAATCGCTGCCGCCGCCGGACTGGCCGCTCGGCCGCAAGTGGATGCTCGCCTTCCGCGACCCGGACGGGAACATGGTGGCGATGGCCGACGTCCTCTCCGACCTCTTCGTGGCGGGTGTATGGCACGTGGGTCTATTCGTCGTCGCCACGAAGCTGCACGGCGGCGGCATGGCCTATGAGCTCTACGAAGGACTGGAGTCCTGGATGAAACGCGCCGGCGCGCAATGGGTGCGGCTGGGTGTGGTCGCCGGGAATGCGCGCGCCGAGAGGTTCTGGGAGCGCTTGGGTTATGTCGAGGTGCGGCGGCGGCTCGGCATCGGCATGGGGCGGCGCACGAACGACGTGCGCGTGATGGTGAAACCGTTGGCAGGCGGGCCGCTCGCCGAGTATCTTTCCCTTGTGGCCCGGGATCGTCCCGAGACGGCCTGAAGGAAATCGATGAAGATGGCAGGGATGGTCCTCGCGCTTGCGATGACGTCGGCGCTTTGCGTCCGCGCCGATGCGCCGGTGTCGCCTTATGCAGGCCAGCAGTCGCGCAGCATCAAGGCGCTGTCGGCCGAGGATGTGGAGTCGCTTCTCGCGGGCAAGGGAATGGGATTCGCGAAAGCCGCGGAGCTGAACGGCTTTCCGGGGCCCGCGCACGTGCTCGAGCTTGCCGCGCCCTTGCGCCTGACCGATGCGCAGCGCAAGGATACGCAGCGGCTCTTCGAGGCGATGCAGGCTCGTGCGAAAGTCGCGGGCGCTGCGCTCGTCGAGGAGGAGCGGCGCCTGGATGCGTTGTTCCGTGACCACCAGGTGACGAGCGAATCGCTCGCGGGCTCACTTGCCCGGATCGCCGAGCTGCAGGCGCGGGTTCGCGGAGCGCACCTCGAGGCCCACCTCGAGCAGGCCCGCATCCTCACCGTCGAGCAGAACGCGCAGTACGCGGCGCTTCGCGGCTACGCCGATGCGGGCTCGGCGTCGCCGCACGGCACGCATCGGCATTGATGGCGAACGTCCTGCCCCAAGACGTGGAGGCCTACGTCGCGCGCACTTTCGGGACCGGCGAGCGGCCCGACGCCCGCACGCTGCTCGAGGGCGCAGTTCTCCACGATGGCTCGGCCCCCGGGCCGCGCCTGCTGCGTTGCGCCGCGGTCGCGAGCCGCGGATCGCTCGAGCGGCTGCGCATGGAAGTCGAAACCCTCAAGCGTGACTATCGCGACGTGATCGTCGAAGGCGAGTACGAGCCCCGCGACGGCAAGCTCGTGCGGTTGCGCGACCTCAACGATCCGATTTCCCTGCCGTGAGCGAGATCTTCGGCGAATACGACTACATCGTCGTCGGCGCGGGCAGCGCCGGCTGCGTGCTCGCCAATCGCCTCACGAGGGATGGCAAGTCGAGCGTGCTTCTCGTCGAAGCCGGCGGCAAGGACGACTGGTTCTGGATCGACATCCCCGTCGGATACCTCTACACGATCGGCAATCCGCGCACCGACTGGTGCTTCCGCACCGTGTCCGAGCCGGGCCTCAACGGCCGCAGCCTCGGCTACGCGCGCGGCAAGGTGCTGGGCGGCTGCTCGTCGATCAACGCGATGGTGTACATGCGCGGCCAGAAGGTCGATTACGACTACTGGGCCGCGCTCGGCAATCGCGGCTGGACGTGGGACGAGGTGCTCCCGTACTTCAAGCGCGTCGAGCGGCATTTCGGCGGCGCGAGCGAGTTCCACGGCTGCGACGGCGAGCTCTGCGTCGAAGAGCCGCGCGTGCGCTGGGAAATCCTCGACGCGTGGCGCGAGGCCGCGCAGCAATGCGGGATCCCGAAGGTCGACGAGTTCAACCGCGGCGACAACTTCGGCAACGCCTACTTCCACATGAACCAGCGCGGCGGGCGGCGCTGGGGAGCGACGAAGGCGTGGCTGCGCCCGGCGATGGACCGCCCGAACCTGACCGTGATGACGAAGGCGCACGTGCGCAAGCTCGTGATCGACGCGAAGGACGGGCGCAAGCGGGCGAGCGGCATCGAGCTCGTCGCCCAAGGGCGCGGCGAGGGCGTGGCGCGGGCGCGCAAGGCCGTGGTGCTCGCCGCGGGCTCCATCGGCTCACCCCAGATCCTGCAGCTTTCCGGCATCGGTCCGCGCGACCTGCTGCAGTCTTTCGGCATCCCCCTCGTGCACGAGCTCGCCGGCGTCGGCGCAAACCTCCACGACCACTTGCAGATCCGCATGATGTGGAAGGTGAAGGGGCCGACGCTCAACGAGCGTGCCAACAGCCTCGTGGGCAAGGCGGCGATGGGGCTCGAATACCTGCTCTTCAAGACGGGTCCGCTCACGATGCCGCCCTCGCAGCTCGGCGCCTTCGCGAAATCCGACGACACCGAGGCGACGCCCAACATGGAGTGGCACGTGCAGCCGCTTTCGCTCGACAAGTTCGGCGATCCGCTGCATCCGTTCCCCGCGATCACGCCGTCGGTGTGCAACCTGCGACCGACTTCGCGGGGACACGTGCGCATTACCTCGCCCGATCCCCTGGCGGCGCCCGAGATCCGCCTCAACTACCTGTCGACCGACGCGGACCGCGCGGTGGCCGCGACCGGGATGCGCTTCACGCGCCGCATCATGGCCGCGCCCGCGCTCGCGAAGTACGCGCCCGAGGAATGGCGCCCGGGGCCGGCCGCCGAATCCGACGAGGCGCTCGTCAGGGCCGCGGGCGATCTGGGCACCACGATCTTCCACCCCGTGGGCACTTGCCGCATGGGCAACGACGCAACCGCCGTGGTCGACGATCGCCTGCGTGTCCACGGAATCGAGGGGTTGCGCGTTATCGACGCATCCATCATGCCGCGCATCACGTCGGGCAACACGAATGCGCCGACGTACATGATC
>Ga0068859_100008889_pt1 | contig 10141 bp, 9 predicted proteins | sample KBSSwiS22_FD_66585 | JGI IMG/M metagenome (GOLD analysis project Ga0068859, IMG submission 66585) | Switchgrass rhizosphere microbial communities from Kellogg Biological Station, Michigan, USA - KBS Switchgrass S2-2 | ecosystem: Host-associated > Plants > Roots > Rhizosphere > Soil ...
AGGACCAGCACGCTGTCGAGACGCCGCCCCGTAAGAAACGCGGGAAATTCATCCTCATGCCGGATTATCAGTGGCTCTGCACGCTCATCGCGAAGCGGAAGCGATGTCGCGTAAAAATTGATTCCCGGGTTCGAGTTGAGAAAGAAGACCAGGCGTTCACCAGACCTCGCTTCCCGCCTGGCGAGTTCTGCCAGCTCGCGAATCGATTCGCGCGCCGCGAGTGCGGGATATATGAGGTGGGTTGCAGCTATCACGAGGATCCCCAGGCCGAACGGCATAAAGATGGCCGCAGCTCTTGCGTCTCGCCAAAAAACAATCGCCGCCGAGATTGCCGCAACAAGCATCCCCAGTACAGCGATTGTCCAGGCGGCGCGATGGCTGATTCCCAGCTCGTTACCGCCTCGCCAGCCAAAAATGAGCCCACCAAGAATGAGAATTGTCACGGTTGTCCATATCGGCCACCCAGCCTTTTCCCCGTCGACCTCCTCTCCCACCAATAACGCAATTGCAGGAAATATTGGCAGGATGTAACCGGGCAGCTTCGACCCCGAGAACGAGAAGAAAATCACTGGAATTAGAATCCACAACCACAGAAACGGCCGCAATCGATTCGAAGGTTGACTCAGGATACTCCGCCGGCGACGACCATCTGCGACGGCGCCTGCGACCAGGTACGCTGTCCATGGAAAACTGCCGGCCAACGCGACGAGGAAGAAGAAAAAGAAAGGCTGCGGATGCCGATACTTGTCGGTCAGGTAACGTTCGAAATGGTGGGCGACAAAGAAGTCATGGAAGAACACCCATCCGTGCCGTGCAAACATCGGCCCGTACCACGTTCCCGCCGACACGAAAAGGATGATCGCGCCGATAAGAAGCAGCCGCGGCTTACGCAAGAGATCCAGCAATTGCCTCGTCAGAATCAGATAGAGGCCGATAATGGCGCCTGGAAGCACGATACCGACGAGCCCCTTTGCCAGCACCGCGAAGCCCAACGCCAGGCAGCAAACGTACCAGCCGAGATTGCCTGCCCGGGAGTCTTCCCGCTCGACGTGCCACCAGAAGAAACTGAGCAGCGCCGCTTCGATCGCCACAGCGAGCGGCAGGTCGGAGGTGACTCCCCGCGCAAAACCGACCCATAGCGACAACGTCGTGAGCGTGGCGGCGCTCAGATACCCCGTCAGGCCCGAACCCATGCGCCGTCCAAAAAAATAGAGCAGGAACACTCCGGCCGCCGCCGTCAATGCGACGCCGACGCGGGCGGCAAATTCGGAAACCCCAAGCGCGCTGTAGCCCGCAGCAGCAATCCAGTAGAGCAGCGCGGGCTTCTCGAACCACGGAATGCCGTCGATTCGCGGTGTAATCCAGTCGCCTGTCTCATACATTTCACGCGCAACTTCGGCGTAACGCGGCTCGTCAGGGCCGACGAACGGCAGGCTGCCCAGCCCGTAAAAGAAGGTCACGACACAAAGGATCGCCAGACCGGAAAGCTGAAAGACGGTCCCTTGTTGGATCTGTGTTTTCAATTTTGGAAGATCGGTTTAAATTGGTCAGCCGCGGTATCTGATTAACGAGCGGAACAGTACCATGAGCGGTAATGAATCGGTCAAGCGGTTGATATAGAGTCGGCTTGACCCCTCGGCTCGTAGGGGCAGGGCTTGTCCCTGCCCGGTTTGCCCATGAGGTGGGCAGGGACAAGCCCTGCCCCTACATAACGAGATATGCAAGCGCTGAGAACAGCAGTGATCGGGGTTGGCCACCTCGGCCGGGAGCACGCGAGGGTTTTGGCGTCGCTTGAAGGCTCGAAGCTCGTTTCCGTGTGCGATATCGATGAGACCGTGGGTCGTCAGATCGCCGATCTCTATGGAGTAAGGTTTGTGCCGGACTTCCGCGAGCTTCTCGGCGAGGTTGATGCCGTCAGTATTGCAACGCCTACCGTCAACCATCACGAGATCACCTGCGCGTGTCTCGCGGCGCGAGTAAGCGCACTCGTCGAAAAGCCGATTGCCCGGACACTCGCGGAAGCCGACGAGATGATTCGCCTGGCTGACGAAAGCGGCGCGACGCTTCAGGTAGGTCACATCGAACGCTTCAACCCCGCCTTCCGTGCGCTGCAACCCCATATCAGACAGCCCCGGTTCTTTGAGGTTCACCGTATGGGTATCTTCACGCCGCGCTCGCTCGATATCGATGTTGTGATGGACCTGATGGTTCACGAACTCGACATCATAGCGACGCTCGTGACGAGTGAAGTCACACGGCTGGAGGCGGTTGGTATCCCGATCCTGACGCCGAGAGTAGATCTGGCGAATGCGCGGCTCGAATTCGCCGACGGATGCATCGCCAACATTACCGCGAGCCGGGTTGCAGGCGAGCGACTGCGCAAACTGCGGGTCTTTCAGCTGAATGAGTACTACTCGCTCGATTACGCTGAACAACAGGTTTCGATGTGTCGACTGAAGCCGTCAAAGCAGGGTCGCCCGGAGATAGTCGCGGGGATGCTCGAAGTCGTCAGGAGGGAACCGCTCGAGGCCGAGATCGAACATTTCCTCGAGTGCGTTCGCACAGGTACTGAGCCTGTTGTTAGTGGGCGCGATGGCCGCCGCGCGTTGACACTGGCTTATGACGTCCTCGCGAAGATCCACGAACACGCGGCTCGTGCCGGTATCGGTCAGCCGATTTTGGATTTTAGATTTTAGATTTTGGATTGTTACTGAATGCCTCTTTAATCCAAAATTCAAAATCCAAAATCCAAAATCCAAAATCACTAAGGAGGAGGCCTACGGATGAGCCCAGCCAGGAAAGTCGCCGCTAAGCGGGCCGCTGACAGAGGCGGCTGTACCCCGATATCGGTCAAAGTCGCAGTTCTCCTTCCGGACGATCAGCACGAGATAAATTTCGGGCTGACTAAAGGCTGCAATCCGGACAATAGCGTCTTCTGGATAATTGATTTTGTGTTCAAGGAGCTCAAGGGCGGTGTAATGAAGACGCGTATAGAGGTGCATGTGACTGTTGGTCAGGAGCAGCATCCTCAGGCGATGAAGCTTGCGAAAACGAGAAAACTCTCGCCTGAGAGCGTCGATTTGCTCAACGGGCCTGTTACCGACAGGGCAAGGAAACTGCCCGCGGGTATACCGGTCGACAAACGGTTGAACGGCATGCTCCTCAGCACTCTCTGAGTCGTCCTCGATTTAGATCTTGCGGAGGACGCAAAAAAGGGAAGTGATGATTGCGCATGCTGTAGGGCTGTCGTTCCGGCTGTCGCTCAGGCTGTTGCTCTTCTTCTTCGCAGCAGCCCTCCCGCTTTCGGCCCAAAGCGCCGAGCCCGGTTCGTGCAGAGAGACGCCTGACTTCTATGAGCACGCGGATTACGTTGTCCATCGCGTCCGCATCGAGACCCCGCTGAGTTGGCTAACCGGCGTGGGAAAAAGTATTGATGACCTCCTCGCAGGCCTTCCCATAACCAGGGGAGAGCGATTCAGAAAAGAAGACTATCAGAGTGGTTTTCTCGAATTGAGCCGGCGATTTCCGGAGTTGCGCGTATCACCGAGCTCGCGCCTTGCTGTCAGAATCGAAAGACCCAGCCTCGAGCGATGTGATTCAGCGAGCCGAACGCTCGACGTCGTCTACCACGCGTACACTCTGGGCTTCGCTCCTTATCTCTCCAGGGTCTTCGAGCGCAAGAATGACGAGTTGAGCCGCTCTGTCATTGAAACTCCGGGGACAAGACGACTCGCCAGGTTCTTTTTCCAGCCCTTCATTGGCTACGAGTCGGCACGCCGGATCTACGGTGGAAGTTCACTATCAATTACACCGGGAAGGTCAGGCAACCTGTCTGGGAACTTGCTCGATCGAATCAACTTGAGTGGCTTTGGATCAGTCACGAGCGCGCAGATCAGGCTCGATGCCGGGGGCGCCCGCGACTTCGCCTCCGGCTCGATAGCTCACACAGAGTGGGACCTGCGTTATCTGTACTCGCGCGAACCTGCCCGCTCATTCGAGATCAATCAGGGTCTTCTTAGCGCCCAGGTATTCGCGGCCACACACCCGCGTGGCAATCACGAACTTGTATTTCGTTTCGGGGGTCTGATCGAAGGAGGTCACAAGCAAACGAATCTACAACCCCGGGACCTTCAATCTTCGGATCCGGCAAGCGCGCGATACGGCGCATTGAAGGCTTTCATTGGCGCAAGTATGAGGTCCGGCGCGAATGCCTTCAAAGCTTCCTATGGGCTGCAGCTTGGCCGGGTAGGGGACCGATTTCGTGTCGACTTCGTCAAGCATATCTTCGATGTGGGATATCAGGCGCGAGTGCTGCCGCGCGAGCATCGTCCGGTATCGATCGAGACTCGCTTTACAGCCGGCGTCATACATCGAGTAAACCAGTTGCCTGCCGCAGAGCGTTTTTTTGGAGGTAACGTCGATCAGCAGTTCACAAGCAGCGAATCGTGGACAATTGCAGGTGGTCCATTGATCCGCAGCTTTCCGCAGAATGGGCTGACGCGGATTACGGGGAGCCAGACGCTGGGCGGCGATCGCTTCTTTTCGACCAATCTGACGATGGCGGCGACCGTATGGGGCATCCCCCTGGTCCCGTCACTCGTGCTTGAAGATCCGGAACTCTCTTCGGCGTTCGAGCTTGCAATGAGCGCTGCCGAGAGCAGTCTGCAGAACGAGTACGTAGGCGAGAGCAGGAGATTTCAGGAGATTGTCGCCAGGGTAAGACAAATTCCCGCCCGGCTGGATGAAGTCGCACAGACTCTGGCACGGGTCGAACGACAACACCCGGAGGCGCCGATCCTCGAGCAGGTAGAGGCGTGTGGCGAAGAACTCGCGGGTGTGACTGAGACAACCAGAGCGATCATTAAGGATTTGGACACCGGTCAGCCAAAGACGGCCGACGTTCGCAAACTCGCTGTTGGCTTCCCCACTCGCACCCCGCCAATCGCTTCTTATCTCGAGGATTTGACCGAGGCGCTTGCTGCGCTGGGCCGACTGCTTGATCAGTCCATGGCCGGAGAGGTCGTCAATCGAATCGAGAGCCTGGAGTCGCTTCGCCGAACGCTTGCCGGCGACTTCCAGGGGTTCGAGACGTCGGTCGAGTGGGAGCACGCGGCGCGTCGTGCGCAGGGCGAGATGCGCTATCCGAGGCGAGTCATAAGGGACCTGATGCGCGAGGCCAACCTGATTGGGATCAGCCCTGTGCTTTTCCTCGATGCTGCGCGGATATGGCAGCTCGGAATGGGTTCACGCGAAACGCGGTACGGCGTGGGCGGCGGTGTGCGGGTGAGCATCGTCAGCTTCGATATAACAGCCGGCTACGCGTGGAATCCCGGCCCCTTGCCGGGTGAGAGGCGGGGCGCGTGGGTGGTCAAATTCGAGCTGTCAAATCTGTTTCGATAAAAACATAGGATTCAACGCAAAGGCGCAAGGGCGCAGAGACAAAGACAAAATCAAAAGGCAAAAGGCAAAAGGCAAAAATCAAAAGTGAAGAAATAGGCACAGAAAGTCGTTTTCATTTTGCCTTTTGCCTTTTGCCTTTTGCCTTTTGCCTTTTGATTTGTCTTTGTCCTTGCGCCCTTGGTCTTTGCGTTTGATTTCGGTTGCGACCATTGTGACCTCCGCATAGAATGAGAGGCGTGGCACGGCTATGCTTCAAAGTCAGCTCTTGATCGGTCTCGTTTGCGCCCTTGCCTCGATTGCGAGTCCACTGGCCCAGCAAAAGACCCGCCCGTCGGAGCTTCTGCAGCAGGTCGAAAGCGAGCATGCGAAGTTGCTCCGTCAGGACCGCACACAGTCCGCCGACGTCGAGGAGCGACTTGCGCCTCTCGTCCGACAGACGGCCGAGCGGACTTCGGGCTATCGGGTTGCCGACTGGAAGGGAGAAGAGCTCCTCTCGCTTGGCACGCTCTATTTTTTCGCACAGCAGTACGTGGCTGCAGTTGAAGCCTTTCAATCTTTTCTCCGCGCCACGGAAATCGGGAGTGGAACAGCAGAAGCGCGCGTGCAGCTCGTGCGCGCCCTGATTGAACTCGATCGCGTCGATGATGCGGCAACAGCACTCGCCGAAATGGAGCGCGTCGAACGAGGAGGTCTGGAGATGATGGCCGTGCGGGTCACCGCCCACCGGGATATTGCGATTGCACTGCGTGACAGGCAGCAATACGAGAAGGCGGCGAAGCAGGCCACCGGTGGATTCGAGATCGGCCGGCGCATTCCAGCCGGTGATTATCTGCAGCCGCAGTTACGCGAGGCACGCGATTTCGACACCGCCAGGCTGGCCGCCATCGCCGTGGATCTTCTCGAACGGGTTGGCCAAAAAAAGGTAGCCGAAGAGATTGCGGGCAGGTGGCGTCTTGGCGAACGCGACCGGCCGCCTCAGGCTAAGCTGATCTATGAGACTGAACTCGCCAGCGCGCGTCTGGTCGGCAGGCCGGTGCCGGAGCTTGCCGCGAAGCATTGGCTCGACAGTTCTCCGTTGACGTTGGGCGCTCTTCGCGGCAAAGTCATCCTTCTGCATTTCTGGGCGATGTGGAATAGCGCGTCGGCCGCCCAGTTTCCGCGGCTGCGCGAATGGGAGACAACATACTCAGACCGGGGGCTCAACGTAATCGGAGTTACGCGGCTTTATGGGCGGTCCGATACGGAGGACGGCCTTAGCGCAAAGCAGGAGTTGCAAAGCCTCGAGTCGTTCAAACGTAAGCAGCAGGTCGCATTTCCTTTTGCAGTGGCGGGTCAGGACGACATCACCGATGAAGAGCGATTTGGCGTCGCCGCTCTGCCCATGGTCATTCTGGTTGATCGTCAGGGAAGGGTCCGCCAGATCAGGCGCGGCGTAAGCGAGTATCGCAAGCTCGCCCGGCAGATCGATAAACTCATCGCCGAGCCCTGACGGTCGAACACGCGTAGTCAGTATGTTTCTGGGAAAGATAGTCGGTTCCGTCTGGGCGACGAAGAAGACGCCAAATCTCGAAGGCGTGCGGTTTCTGATCGTGCACCCGCTCGATCTCAACAGGGAACCGAACACAAATGTGGTCGTCGTCGCCGATCGCCTGGGCGCGGGAGTAGGTGAGACCGTCATTTGCGCATACGGAAGAGCCGCTCGTTCCGCGATCGGCGACCAGGACATGTCCATCGAAGCTGCCGTGGTCGCTATTGTAGATGAAGTGGATATCGATGTGAGTCAGTGCCGGTCTTTACAACTAGTTGAAGTCGCGGGTGACCTCAAGCCGACCTCTTGAAGCCTCGCGTCTTCTTTCTTCTATGCTGCAAGAGGACCTGATCTACCGGATTACGAAGGCTGTATTCAGCAGGCTCGGAGACAAGGTCGATGCGCGGCTCGTCGAAGATCTGGTCACCGACATCTATCGGCTGATAGAAACCGGCGCGACAATCGACAGCGTGCCGGCAGCGCAGTCAAAGGCCTCTCGGGTGGTCGTGTCGGCGTTTGGGACCAGTCGACCGGGCATCGTCGCGGCGCTCACTTCGGCGCTCGCGGAGGCGAGTTACGATATCGTCGATATGAACCAGACTGTAGTGCAGGGAAAGTTTGCAATGGTACTGATTGCCGAAGGCGGGGATGGCACAAACGATCTGACACTACTGAGGGAGCGATTAAAGGACGCCGGCGAACGCATAGGCGTACGTGTGTACGCGCAACGTGAGGAGCTCTTCCAGTCGATGCATCGAGTCTAAGAGTTATGTACTGCCAGGAGTGTGGAATTCAAATCAGGCCTCGGGCAAAGTTCTGCCCCAAATGTGGGACGAAGGTCCGGCAACGCTTTGGGGACGGTTCGTCGCCGCCGGCGCGCCGATCGTCGCCTCCGCTTCCGCCGCCTCCGCCGGCCGCCTTCCGAAAGAGGGCTGAACCTCAACCCCTGTCAAAACACGCCTGGCCCGGAGCCGAGGAGGCGATCGTCATGCCGGCCATCGGCCGATCAGGCTCTACCGACCCGGCTCATCCGCAGGAAGGTCGTAAAGATGAGATGCGGGCGCGGCTCGATCTAAAGAAACCTTTGACCGCCGATGCCCCCCAGGTGCCGCAGGCGGCTGCAATCGATGGTGTACCTCCCGAGCCATGGAGACTTGAAAACGAATACAAACCGTTCTTCACCCAAGTGGGCACCGCAATTCCAAACCGGCAGCACAATCGCCTGGTAATGGTTGTCCCGCTCCTGCTGTTGGTCATAATTCTGCTTTTTGTTTTCGCCTACATCGCGTCGAAATGAGAGGCGCAGGTCACCTTGCGCCCTTGCGCCTTTGCGTTGAATCTTCACATACTAAGTGCACGCGCCGCCGCCAGGTTATTGAGGTCAGCCTCCGGGTGGTCCTTCGGTGTTTCGAGGATAAACGGGATTCTACGAAGCCTTGGATGATTGATCACGCGAGCCAGCCCCTGCGATCCGATCTCACCTTTGCCGATGTGCCAATGACGATCGACTTGCGATCCAAAAGCCGCCTTCGAATCGTTGAAGTGCACCGCCTTGACCCGCTCAAGTCCGACCGTCTTATCGAGCAGCCTGAAAGCAGCCCGGCTTAACTTTTCGTCGCGCCAATCGTAGCCGGCCGCGAATGAATGCGCGGTATCGAGGCACATACCCAGCTCAAGATCCGGAACTGCGCCGATGATGTCGCGCACCTGTTGGAAGGTCCGCCCGATTTGATTACCCTGGCCGGCGGTGTTTTCGATGAGAATCTGCAGTGACGCGCGATGCATTCGATCTTCGAGCCCCGCAGCCGCTTCGCGAATCCCTGAGGCGCAGCCGGCAATTGCCTGCTCGACCGGCGACTGCCCCGCGCTGCCGGGATGCACAACAAGGTAGTCGGCGCCAATCGCAAGCCCACGCTCGATCTCGTCGCGGAACCCCGCTACCGACTTTGCGCGTACTTCAGCGACGGTCGCTGCGAGATTGATCAGATAACAGGCATGGATAACACAGGGCCCGAGCTCGGACATCGCGCGCGTCTCGCGAAACAGCCCAATGTCCGCGGCACTCAAGGGTCGCGCCATCCACCCTCGCGGATTGCGCGAAAATATCTGCCATGTCCGGCAGCCCTTCTTCTGCGCTTCTTCGATTGAACGATGGAGCCCGCCGCCTATTCCGGTGTGCACGCCCAGCAATCGCGAGCCGGCTCGCGACTCTCTCGATTTCTTCATGGCTCCTGTTCCGCTCATCGGACGGACCAGCGCAGCGTAAATTCGTATCGCTGCTGGCCCCCGCGGGCGCTGTCATCGACGCGAACGATCGTAGTGTAGCCGTTGGCGGCCGAGGGCTCCTGAGCGATGGTGATGGAACCACGACCGACCGTCGATAGCAGCTTGACCGCAATGGGTGCGCGCGGGACAGGAGCGCTGAAGGACGATCTCACCTCGCGGGGCGGCTCTCCGCCGAGATTTCGCACTGAAGCACTCCCGCCTGAAATAAGTATCTCGGCTGCCCCATCGACAATGGCGCTCCAGGCAATCGTCCCGGATCGGAGAACGCTCGCCTCGAGCCTCGCCTGTTCAGCGCGCGTACGGCGCTCTGCTTCGAGACGGCGTTGCTCTTCCAGCCGCCGCTCGTACTCAGCAGCCTCGCGCTGCAGCTTCTCCTCAGCCTCGCGGCGCAAGCGCTCTTCTTCTTCCCGGATCTTTGCAGCGGCTGCCTCGCGGCGCTTGCGCTCTCCTTCGTGCTCCCCATCGACCTGCGCACGCTGGCGGTCCGAATCCTCTTTGGCCTGTTTGTCGCTCTCGAGTCCTTTGCGAAGAGCGTCATCCAGTCGCCTGGCCTCAGCCTCGTTGAGGCGATAGGGCATTATTACGGGAGCGAGCCGCACGACAAGATTATTCACAATCGCTCTGACGCCTGCGATCGGCCTGATGACATTCTCGACGCCGTCCTTTTCAGGCTGCGTCTCGGCCTCTCCTGTAACAGTGACAATCCCGTCCTTGACCTCAACGGTGTAGTGCGGGTATCCAGTCGGATTGTAGTTCGTAACGGCCGCCCTGGCAGAAGCGAGAATAGCAGCGTCGTCCACCGGCGTCGGGCTCACGGTCGCTCCAGCAGAAGGCGTGGGTGTCGGCGAGGGGACCACCCGAGCGGCCGCGCTCGTGCCGGTAACAACTGACTCGCGCTTCTGCTGCCGCCACAGGAGAAATCCGATT
>Ga0068859_100008892_pt1 | contig 10138 bp, 10 predicted proteins | sample KBSSwiS22_FD_66585 | JGI IMG/M metagenome (GOLD analysis project Ga0068859, IMG submission 66585) | Switchgrass rhizosphere microbial communities from Kellogg Biological Station, Michigan, USA - KBS Switchgrass S2-2 | ecosystem: Host-associated > Plants > Roots > Rhizosphere > Soil ...
CGCGCACGATGTCTTCGAGCCAGCGCGTGCCGCGCACGTCACGACACGCTTCTTTGATCGGGTCGGCGCCACCGAAAGAGAGGCGGGCGAGCCGGCGGGCCTCGTCCGGCGTCAGACCCGCGCGCTCGTGGTCGGCAGCGAGCCGCGCCATGTGATCGCGCAACTCGGCATCGAGTTCGATCTCGAGTCGTGAGCGCCCGGCCAGCCGGCGCCACCACGTCACGACTGATCTCCGGCCGCCGGGTCCCTGAGCACCAGGCCGATGGCTTCGGTCAGCCGCGACCAACTCGCGGTCTCCGTCTTGAGCTGCGCCCGCCCGCGGGCCGTCAGCCGATAGAACTTTGCGTCCCGGCCGGTGTCGGACGGCCCCCATTCGGCCACGAGTAAGTTCTTGTTCTCGAGGCGATGGAGGGCGGGATAGAGCGAGCCCTGCTGGACTTGCAGCACGTCACGCGAGACCTGCTGCAGCCGCTGGGCGATGGCATACCCGTGGATGGGGCCCAGGGCCACGACGCGAAGAATCAGGAGATCGAGCGTGCCTTGGGGAATGTCGGACCGAGGTGACTTCATGATGTGGACGCCTTGTCCTTCTACACATACCTCCTTCACGTGTAGAAGGTCAAGGCGTGTCGGTTGGCCCGCATCAGCGGCCGCCGTTCGTCGAACCGGTATTGAAACCGTGCGATGTCTGCCGCGAAGAGCGTCGCGACGATGTCCGCGAGGGCGGGTGTGTAGTCGGTGCGGTAGTCCCGCCCGCGATGCGCGGAGGCATTCGCGTGCGGCACCGGCACGTCGATGCCTGTCGCCGCCGCCACGGCTGCGAAGTCGTCGGTCAGATGTTCGAAGTGCCCGATGAACAGGCGGCGCGTCGGCGCGCCTGCGAAGAACTCGCCTTGCGGCCGCAGCGAATGCAAACCGCGAATCCACGCGACGCCGTCGCGCGCCTGTTCCAGAAAATCGGCAAAGGAGCGGATCGTGTCGATCTCCTCCCGGGGCCGGACGTCGCGCAGGTAGTGATAGAGCGACGACATGCGATCCCAGGGATGGCGGACGAAGCCGAACGTCAGGTAGTTCTCGAGCGCGCCGTCTCGGAGACGTTGGGCGCGGGCGTCTCCGGACGTGCGCGCGTGCCACTCCGACACGGTCTCGTGCTTCGTCGTCGGATGCGTGGTCACGACCTCGTTGCCAGGGAGCGTCCTCAGCGTGGTCGTCAGGCTCGTTCCGGCCGCCTTGGGCACGTGGACGAAGATGAAGTGGTACTGGTCGTTGATCACCATATGGACTAAGAGACCGGGTCTCCGTGACTGTCGAGGAGACTCGGTCTCTTATACTCCTTCCATGAGCGACGTGATGATTCCCGGATTTCGCCCGGTTCCCCGCACCGGTGTGATCTACGTCACCACCGAGGCGGTGGCGCGTGGATTTTCTGCGAACGATCCCGAGTGGTGCAATCTCGGGCAGGGCCAGCCGGAGACGGGGGAGTTGCCAGGCGCGCCGCCGCGGACGCACGCGGTGACGATTGGCGTGGACGATCAGGAATACGCGCCGGTGGTCGGTCTGACGGAACTGCGCGAAGCCGTTGCGGCCATGTACAACCGTTTGTATCGCCGCGGTCTGCCGTCGCAGTACACCGCCGAGAATGTGTGCATCTCTGGCGGCGGCCGAGCGTCGCTCACGCGCGCGGCCGCGAGTCTTGGCCACATCAACCTCGGCCATTTTCTGCCGGACTACACCGCGTACGAAGAACTCCTGGACATCTTCAAGGCGTTCACCGCGATTCCGATCCTGCTCGAGGGCGAGCGTGGCTACGCGTTTTCGCCCGACGACCTGCGCCGCGAGATCCTCGGGCGCGGTTTGTCCGCGCTGCTGTTGTCGAACCCCTGCAATCCAACCGGCAAACTCATCGACGGCGAAGAACTCGAGCGATGGGTGGCGACGGCGCGGGAACTCGACTGCACGCTGCTCATCGACGAGTTCTACTCGCACTACATCTATCGGAGTCGTCCGGGCGTGCTGCCGGTGGCGTCGGCGGCGCGCTACGTGGAGGACGTCGATCGCGACCCGGTCGTCCTGTTCGATGGCCTGACGAAGAACTGGCGCTACCCGGGCTGGCGTGTGACGTGGGCCGTGGGGCCGCGATCGGTCATCGACACCCTGGCCTCAGCCGGGTCGTTCCTCGACGGCGGCGGGTCGAAGCCGCTGCAGCGCGCGGCCATTCCGCTGCTCGAAGAAGCGTACGTCGTTCAGGAAACACAGGCCATTCAACGGGCGTTCCGGCGCAAACGCGATGTGATGGTCTCTGGTCTCGAGCGCATGGGCGTGCGCCTCGACCGTGTCCCTGACGGCACGTTCTACGCGTGGGGCAATGTGGGTTTCCTGCCGCCGCCGCTGAACGACGGCATGCGCTTCTTTCGCGCCGCGCTCGAACGCAAGGTGATCACGGTGCCGGGCGAGTTCTTCGACGTCAATCCCGGCAAACGCCGCAAGGGGCACGGATCGCGGTTCCAGTCCTACGTCCGGTTTTCGTTCGGGCCCTCCGCCGAGTCGATCGACACGGCGCTCGGCCGCCTCGCGGAACTCGTCAGCGCTCCGCCAGCGGAGCCGTGATCAGCGCTCGGCGCCGGTCGAGGTCCGCCGCCCGCGCGAGCGCGTCGGCAATCAACGACGGATCGGCACCACGAATGCCCAGCAGGGCGATGGCATTGCGGGTCGTCGCCGGCCCTGGATGGAGCCGGTAGTCAAAGGTGAGGCCGTCCGCGCCGGCCGTCTCGGAGAAATGAAGAGCGTCGTACCGTCCCTTCAGCAGATCCACCAGTTCCTGATCGTGGGTTGCCGCAAGAACGACATGGGGTGTGCTCCCGCGGCTCTCTCGTGAGATCAACGTCGCCAGCACCGCTTCTCCAGCCGCAATGCGTTCCACCGTGTTCGTGCCGCGAAACAGTTCGTCGAACAGCAGCAGATGCGGGGCGCTCGTGGTCGCCGCCGCGAGCAGGCTCAACACGGCGTCGACTTCGACCAGGTAGTAACTCTTGCCGGAGGCCGGATCGTCGGCCCGACCGATGCAGGTCCGCACCATGAAGATCGGCGACCGGTATTGACTGGCGACGCACGTGTTGATCGTCTGAGCCATCACGGCCGCGACGCCTACCGTTCGCAGGAACGTCGTCTTTCCCGACATGTTCGAGCCGGTGATGATTGCGCCGTAGGGCGGCACGAACGTGAATGAGTTCGGTACGGCATCGGGCACGAGCGGGTGGCGGACGTCCACGACCTCCATCGGTGTGCCGCGTGATCCGAGCACGGGGCGGGTCCAGACGGCTGTGCTGATTCGAAAGGAGGCCACGCTCAGTGCGGCGTCGATGTCTCCGATCGCCGCGGCGACTCTCAGGAGTTCCGGAGCGAGTGCCTTCAAGCGGCGGGCGCCGAAATAGAGCGCGTTGCCGTCCAGGCAGAACGTCATGTTGAAGTACTCGAGAAGGACCGCGCCGATCTCTCCCGACATGGCCGCCGACGTATCACGTCCCGCCCACGCCGCCACGCGCCGCAGCCTGGTGAGCCGCGGTGTGTCCACAGACAGGCTCTGCGTCAGGGCGGCCGTGTCGGATTGGTCCAGTCCGCGCAAAGCCTCCGCGGTTCTGAGCAGCGGGTTGATTTGACGAAACCCGCGCCCGGCTATGCGCAGGTCGTGTGCGACCGTTCCGCGAAGGGTCAAGTTGACGACGACGACCGCCGCGATCGCGAAGATGGCCGCCGGCCAGACGATGGCGGCTGCCACTGCAACGGCCGTTGAGGTGGCGAGCAGGGGAAAGACAACGTGCCACGCCTTGGACTCGATGACCCTGTGTCCGGCCAGCGCGAAGAGGTCCGCGGCATCGACTGAGTCGCCCATGGCCCTGAGATTGAGCTGCGCAAGTTCGCGCGCCTGGACGTCGCTGGCGAACCGGGTGGCCAGGATGTCGAACGCCTCGAGGTTCGGCGCGGTCGGGGCGGCACGCATCCGGGCGTAGAGGAGTTGGCGTCCCACGACGCTCTCCGTCCGATCCACGACGGCGAACACGTCGTCCATATCCAGATCGGCCCACGTCTTGTCATCCAGGCCGGAGGCGATCGATTCGTCGGTGCGCCGGGCCAGGTAGTAGGCGGCGACGGCCTCCATGTTCCGGGGCGCCGTCCGGATACTGCCCCAGCTTCGCCGCGCCGCCTCGAGCTTGGCGGCCTGTGCGCGAGCGCGCATCACCAGCGCAACAATCGCAAGGGCGGCGAGCCCGAACACCCAGACTGGGGGAGTCAAAGGCATGTGGGAACGTCCCGAAGAGAGGACACGTGCGGGAATTCTCCCACAGCCCGGCTCCCTGTCGCCGCCAGACCGCAGACTGCAGACTGTCTCGCGTCCCGCCGATAGGCCGGGACATGAAGCACATCATCATCGCCGACGTCTCAGACGTCCCGCCGCTTCCGCCTGCGATGGATCGTCGTCGGAACCCGGATCGCCGCACGACATGGCGTGGTGGCCGCCGGGACAGCGACTGGACCAATCGGCCGCCCGACGCGCTGGCCCGGCTCGAAGCCGCGCAGAAGGTGACCCGCTGGAAGAAGGCCGTGCTCTCAGCGCTGCATATTTGGTAGCGGCTCAGCCGTTCGTGGCCAGATAGATGACGTGGCGGTGGCCGCCGCGCTTGATGCGCGTGCGGACGTGCTCGGTCCGGACTGAGAAGCCCGCGTACTGCAGCCGATGTGGAAAGTGCTTGTCGGCCCAGACCGACCACACCGCGAGCGTGCCTCCGAATTTCAACGCGGTGCGAATCGCAAACAGCCCGGTGTCGCCGTACAGGCCCCCGTTCACCGATGTGGCGAAAGCTTCGGGACCGTTGTCGACGTCGAGCATCACGCCGTCGAACACGGCCTCGCTCGATCGCAACACATCACGCACATCCTTGAGGACCACCTTCACGCGTGGGTCCGACAACGGGTGTCCGGCGAGCGGCCCGAGCACTCCGCGATTCCATTCCTCGACTTCAGGCATCAACTCGGCGACGACGACCGTCGCGTCTGGCGGAAGACAGTCGAGTGCGGCCCGCAACGTGAACCCCATTCCGAGTCCGCCAATCAGGACGGTGGGCTTCACCGCGCGACGCAGGGGCTCGCACACGAGGCGGGCCAGTGCATCCTCGGATTCGTGCGCCCGATTCGTCATCAGGGTTTCTTTGCCGATCAGAATCAAGTACTCGGTGTCGCGCCGTGTCAGCGTCATCGGCTGACCATCGGGCATCCGCGCCTCTCCGAGTTTTTCCCAGGGTTTCATCCAGAGAAGTATGACACCCGCTCGGGGACGAGTTCAGCAGGTCCGGTAAGGTCCGAAGGTCCGAGGTCCGAGGTCCGAATTTAGGACTTCGACGTTCGAACTTCGACGTTTGATGCGTCCGCCTGTTTAGGCGCGCGCGCTGGCGGTAGCGCCCTGGCGCAGGTCGCTGGACCAGCGGAGTGCCTCGGCGTAGGCAGCCGGCAGCACCGCGGGATTGACGCCGGCGCCGCGCGAGAGTTCGAAGCACTGATCCCAGCTGCCTTGTTCGTAGGCGACGGTGCAGTCGAGGACCCGGCGTCGCTGATTCTGCTCGCCGAGCAGCGCGTCGCGGACGCGCACGGGTAACGGCAGCGTCTCCAGCAACTCCGCCATCGGCTGTTCGAGGATCGCATCCATCAGCGAGCACATTCCGACCAGGAATCCCTCGGATGCGGCCTCTTCGTCGCCGGTGCTGGCGCCGAGCAGTTCGCAGCATCGCGCGCGAATTGTCGCCATCGTCAGGAGTTCGGCGTGCGCATTCTGGCTGAGACCGGCAAGCGCCCACAGCGAGGCCCATCGCCGAACCGTGTCACGACCGAGCAGAACGAGTGCCTCGCGAATCGACTGCACGGTGGTGCGCAGCGCGTACGCCGCGGAGTTCACCGTGCGCAAGATCAGGAAGCACAACGCGGGGTCGTGTTTGACCAGGTTCTCGAGCTGGTAGACCGACAGATCAGGATCGTGAAGCGCGTGCAGCAGCCGGAGGCTCGCCACGTGTTGCGCAGGCACCGGCCGGCTCGCTTTGATCACCGGACGCCCAAGGAAGAACCCTTGGAACAAATCGTAGCCGCCGACCACGGCTTCCTTGAACTTCTCGGCCGTTTCGATCTTCTTCGCAATCAGCGTCGGACCTTCGCCGGGCGCGAGGTTGGGCAGGCGCGCGGTCTCTTCGCCGGCGCGCAGGAAATCGATCTTGAGGTATTGCACGAGCGGCACCAACTCGGCCGTCCATGCGTTCATCGTGAAGTCGTCGATGGCCAGCGTGTAGCCGTCCTTGCGCAGTTGTCGACAGACGTCGAGCACTTCGGAGTCCGCCTCGACGTCCGCTCCGAGTTCCAGCACGACCTTGTCGCGGGGCAGGATCGCGGGGATCCCTTCGATCAGGAGGCGACGGCTGACGTTGATGAACGCCTTGCGGTTGGCTGTGAGGACATCGAACCCGATCGCATACAACCCGTCGATGACCTTGGCCGTCGCGAGGTCCTCGTGAACCCCCATCCGGTCTGTCGCCGTGGCCGCGTTCCGGTAGAGGAGTTCATAGCCAAAAACGCGCCCGCTCTTGTCGAGGATTGGCTGCCTCGCGACGAAGATTTGGGTCTGTAGGCCCTTGGCGGGCGGTGTCGTTGGCATGCGTACTCCAGCGGCCGGGGCAATCGATCCATCGAAGCCTCGACCTACCGGAGAATCGGCGGAGTACGGGAAGAGTTGAACGTACTTACAGAAATGGTCGAAGAAAGCCCCGGGATGCGTTGGGGATGGAGCCCCCGACTCACTGGTCGGGGACTCCATAACCGAAGCGATCCTAGGGTTCCAACGACGAGACGTAGGCGATCAGGTCGACGACGTCGCTATCGGTGAGTTTCTCGATGACCGGCTTCATCAGCGCTGCCATGGCGCCCTGGCGGGTGCCGAGCTTCATGTCGTAGACCTGGCGTGCGAGGTAGCTCGGGCTGCGGCCCGCCAGGTTGGGGATCGGGCCCAGACCCTTGAGATCCGGCCCGTGGCACACCGTGCACGGCGTCGTCTTACCATTGCCACCAGTCGTGGCCAGCGCCTGCCCCCGCTTGATGCTGCCCACCGGAGCGTAGGCGACGAATCCGGACTTCGGGTTTCGCATCTGCGTCTCCGCGGTGTCCTCCGCAACCTCGAGCACCCGCATCCCGATCGGTTCCGTCTTCCCGTCGTCGGTCGCGAAGTTGATCTCACCCTGTACGCGCGTGGTTGGCACCGTGTCTGTTTCGACGACGCGGATGTACTTCGGCACTTTGATCGAGGAGAAGTACTTTGCGACTTCCTTGATCTCGTCCTCGGTCAGCGTCTTCGCGATGATTTCCATGTTCTGCGTATTGGCCTTACGCGGATCGGCGCTGTGCCGAAGGCCCTGCTGGAAGTCACGCAGCTGTTGCGCGATGTAGTCGGCGGGAAGTCCCTGGAGTGGCGCATTCTCTGGGCGTCCGCGGCCATCGGGCAAGTGGCACAAGCCACAGGCGCGAGCCTCGCCCGGTTTGCCGTGGGCGACGCGGTCGGGCATTGGCGGGTGACTGTCGGGAAACCAGTCGGCCGGGCCGTACGGGTTGTTGATCTGTTGCTGCGTGAACTGCAGCTTGGAACCGGCGGCCTGTCGCGGCACCTGGGGTGGCGCGTTCGGGTTCGGCGGCGCATTCGGATTCGGTACTGCCGGTTCGCGTTGTGGCGGTGCCTGAGGTGGGACGACGCCAGGCGCCAACTGTGGCTGCGCGTAGGGCCACGCCGGTGGCATTTCCCGTGTCTGCGCCGCGCGCACGAAGCTCGCACCGCTCAGACACGCGAGACCGATGATCATTAAAGAAAGCTTCAACTTCACGTCGTCCTCCGGAACCGATTGCGAATGATGACGAGACTTATACCACCGGATTGGCGTCGCAACACACGCGCCGGCAGTGTGTGAGCCGCAACTGGAATGACCATTCGCGTATCATGCTCACGCGCGATTTCGCGCAACGCGACGTGGTACAGGTGGACGATGGCGGCTGAACGGCACGTGTATATCGGGACGGACGGGGGCGCGACGACATCCAAGGTCGGGGGCGTGTGGGGCGATGGGACGACGGTGTCGACCCGGTTGCTCCAGAAACCGACGGGATCGGCGGACGGTCCACACGCGGTGGTCGAGGCCTGGGTGCGGGGCATCACCGAGTACCTCGAGCAGAACCAACTGACCTGGGATCAGGTCGAGGGCGTCGGACTGTCGATCCCCGGGCCATTTCAGCGCTACGGCGTGTTCGACAAGTCGCCGAATCTACCGCAGAGCTTCGTCGGGTTCGACGTCCACACCGCGTACTCCAGTGCCTTGTCCGCACGCGCCGGCCGCGCCGTGCCGCTCGTCGTGGGCAACGACGGCAACTACGGCGGCGTAGCGGAGGCACAACGCGTGCGCGGAAATCACGAGTCGACCGTCATGATGCTCGCGCCGGGATCCGGGCTTGGCTGCGCGTTCATCGACCGCAATGGTCTGCCGCTCGACGGCGACACGCTGGCGGGAATGGAAGCGGCGCACATGCCGGCGCCACTGCACTTGCTCGGGGCGAAAGCGTATCGATGCGGCTGCGGGCGTGACTGGGGATGCGTCGAGGTTTACACGACGCTCTCCGGCCTGCCGTATCTGCTTGCGGAAGCACTCGAGCGCCATCCCAACCACGACCTCGCCAAGTCGCCTCTCGATGGTAAGCATCGCGCCTTCGCGTTAAGAGGCCTGGCCCAGCAGGGCGATGTCCTCGCACTCGAGATCTTCGATTTTCAGGCCCGTGCGATGGGTCTGCACGTGGCGTCGCTGGCCATGGCGCTCGACCCCGAGTTCGTGGTGATTGGCGGCGGCCTCATGGATCCGGAATCGACGAGCGAAGCCTTTCGCGAGCGTTACCTGACGGGCATTCGCGATGCGGCGCTGCCGTACCTCTGGCCAACGCAACGCGATCGCCTCACCATCGTCCCGGCCGCTCTCGGTGACTTGTCGCAATCGATCGGTGCCGCGCTCGCGGCGCTGTATCAGAGCCGGGCGTAGGAAAGGGACGAGGGTCTCTAGCCGAGAAGCTTTCGCACGATATCCCGCCACTCTTCGTCGAGACCGCCGTCGAATGGTGTGACGTGGGCGCGCCGGTACCAATAGTGTGCGTTCGATTCGTCGCCTTCCTTGCGGTGCAGGTACGCGTGCACGTGCGAGCCGGCCTCGTCGTGAATCTCCTGGGCCACACGATGGGCCTGGGCCCAGTCGCCACGGCCGTCGTGCCACAACGCCAACAATGCGTTGGAAATGCCGAGCGGGGGACCCGGCGCCGCGAGACTCGCGCGGAACTCGTCAAACGTCATAGCGCCGTCGTTGAAGTCCGGTTGGCAGTTGGGGGTAGGAGATGGCTTGCCATCCGCAGCTCATGCGGCGACGGCGTTTGCCCGCCTTCACGCTACGGCGGGTATCCTTCGCCTGCAATCGTGAGCGAAGGATGGTGGGCCGCGGTGGGATCGAACCACCGACCCTCTGGTTAAAAGCCAGGTGCTCTACCACTGAGCTAGCGGCCCTCTGTGACAAGACATCCTATCAAGCCAAAACTCGAAAGCCACCGTCCGTCAAATAATCCTCATCCCCATTGCGGACAGCGCCAGTTCAGTTGCGAGCGTCGCCGTCTGGTTTTGTGCGTCGAGGATCGGGTTCACCTCGACGAGGTCCAGTCCCATCAGGCGTCCAGAGTCGGCGACTGCTTCCATGACGAAGTGGGCCTCGCGATAGTTGAGACCGCCCTTCACGGGAGTGCCCACGCCAGGTGCGATGGTGGGATCGCAGACGTCAAGATCGAACGAAACGTGGACACCCATCGTCCCGGTGCCCGCCAGTTCGAGCGCACGTGCCATGACGACCGCGATGCCCTCCCGGTCGATGTCGCGCATCGTGAAGACGTGCACGCGCGAGTCACGGATGCGCTGCTTCTCCAGGTCATCGAGGTTGCGCACGCCGAGCAGCACGGTCGTTTCCGGTCGCACCTTCGGCGCGCCGCGGCCAATCGTCGCCAGCTCCGCCGGCTCCGCACCAAGCAGCGCCGCCAGCGG
>Ga0068859_100008901_pt1 | contig 10134 bp, 10 predicted proteins | sample KBSSwiS22_FD_66585 | JGI IMG/M metagenome (GOLD analysis project Ga0068859, IMG submission 66585) | Switchgrass rhizosphere microbial communities from Kellogg Biological Station, Michigan, USA - KBS Switchgrass S2-2 | ecosystem: Host-associated > Plants > Roots > Rhizosphere > Soil ...
TAATTAAGTTTTGTAAAATACTGTTTTAGATCCCGGCCTGAGGCCGGGATCTTTTGTTTTGAGACGGGCTGGAGGAAGGCTATTGGACTGCATTGGCGTCGCACTCTTGTACTGCATAACTTTATTGAGCTTTTATCTAAGCGGAGAAATGAAATGTCAAGCCCCAGAGAGGCGACATTTTGGTAGAAACCCCATTAATAAAAGAGCCAAAGCTCCGCCGCGGCGGACGGCATTTTATCGAAGCGCCAAATAAAGAAATGTCGCCCCGCTGGGGCTTTGTACAACAATCATCTTGGGTTGTTACCAAAATGCCGCCACGATGTGGCTATTAAAACAGCTTAATCCTTAGTTTAATGTTCTTGCTTCTTACCCCGGATTTTCATTAACAAAAAAATAATATTAAAATATTTGATGTTTAAACATTAATTATGTACCTTAGCATTCTAAATTAAAAAAAATGGCAACAAAAAAATGGGTTGTGGACCCCACCCACAGCGAAATACAATTTAAAGTGAAACATCTGATGATCACTAATGTAACAGGCAGTTTCAATATTTTTACTGTAAATGCAGAAACAGATAATGAAGATTTTACAAAAGCTACCATCAGCTTTACTGCAGATACAGCTTCTATTTCCACAGGCAACGAACAAAGAGATGGCCACCTTAAAAGCGCCGATTTCTTTGATGCGGAAAATTATCCCAAATTAAAATTCACTGCTACCAAATATGAAAATATAGACAATGATGGTTCATATGACCTGTATGGCGATCTTACCATAAAAGATGTAACTAAGCAAGTGAAACTATCCGTTGAGTTTGGTGGTGTTGCAAAAGACCCATGGGGCAATACCAAAGCTGGCTTTACTATCTCTGGTAAAATTAACCGTAAAGATTTTGGCCTTACCTGGAATGCTGCAACTGAAACCGGTGGTGTACTGGTGAGCGAAGAAGTAAGAATCAATGCTGAAATCCAATTGATAGAACAACAATAGTGTTCGTGAGGCGTGAGCGGTCAGTCGTGAGTGGTGAATCGTGAGTGGGGAGCGGTGTCTCATAAACTCTTGGAGGGTTTAAAAGACTCTATAAATTTATAGCTGCTTCATAAAACCCTCCAAGAGTTATGCTTGAGTACTCACGCCTGACGACTCACTTCTCACGACTCCCCTTTCAGGCTTCGTAGTTGCGCTTCAGGATCTTGCTTAAATATTTCCTGCAATAGTTTATACAATTCGGGATGCTTTTGTTGTAAAAGATCAGGCCGCTCAAAAAAGTATTCTGACACCACTGCAAAAAATTCTGCCTTATTGGTAGTGCCGTAAGGATTAATATCTGATTTACCTTTCAGCATTTCCTGCATTAATTGGTAAGTCATATCCAGCCACGGAATGGTGTATTGTTTACTTAATAACAGTTCAGGTATTCCATCTGTATCTCCATCCGCTTTATCAATCAAATGCACAAATTCATGAATGGCGGTATTATTTTTATCCGATTCATTTTTAAATCCCTGCTGCAACGCAAATTTCGAAAGCAGCATTTTGCCTTCCATATAACCAGAGCCCACCATACCCAAAATATTTCTCCCCTCTCCCTCTGTTTGAAAATCAGTATTGATCGCATCGCTGTACAGCAGCACTTCCCGCAGGTTATTGTATTTCCATCCGGGAAAAGCAAAAACGGGTATCACTGCACTTGCAGCAACAAATATCCTGTCCAAATTATCTATTGGAGTATTAACACCCGTAATGCGTATATAGCTTAAAAAATTGCGTAGTTCATTTTCAAATTGTTGCTTTTCATTTTTATTCAGCCCTCTGAAAAAAGCAATATTATTTTCCAGTATTACATCATTAATAAGAATATCATTCTCTGCAGCAGCTTCCTTCTTTTTTGAATTAGTAAAATAGACCCCTGAAAAAATAAGCACTATAATTATTACTATTCCAATCATTATTAATTATTTTATAAAGAAAGTAAAACTACTTAACTGTGGCTACATTTGTACATCAATAAAAAATTATGATACAATATAATCCCAAAGACTGGCTGAGTTTTATTTTCCGGTTTCATAAGTCGGATACATTCAGAAAACTATGGCCCATGATCATATTGATATGCTTTTACTCAGGCATTATCGCTTTTTTAGAGATCAATTACTGGAAATGGGATGAAAGCAATAAACTAAAAAACATTGTGGTAATGCACAGCCTTTTGGGTTTTGTAATTTCTTTACTGCTTGTGTTCAGAACCAACACTGCTTATGACCGCTGGTGGGAAGGCCGTAAACAATGGGGTGCTTTGGCAAACAACAGCCGCAACCTTGCCATAAAACTGAATGCATTCCTTGCCAAAAATGATATGCAGAACAGAATATTTTTCAAAAGTTTTATCCCGCAATATGCAGTGGCCTTAAAAAATCATTTACGCAGCGAAGCTACCCGGCTTGAATTAGATGAAGCCCTGCATCCGGAATTAACAGAAATTGATCAGAACAAACAAATGCCCAATCAACTTGCTGCTTTGCTTTTCAAAAAAGTAAATACTTTATTTGAAACAGGTAAAATAAAAGGCGAACAACTCATTGTTATCAACAACGAGTTACAATCCTTTACAGAAATATGCGGCGCTTGTGAACGTATCAAAAACACCCCCATCCCAATTTCCTACAGCGCTTTTATAAAAAAATTCATTTTCTTTTACGTGATGACGCTGCCGTGGGGCTATGTGTTTAACCTGGGCTATTTAGTTATTCCCGTGGTGGCATTTATTTTTTATGTGCTGGCCAGTTTGGAATTGGTGGCCGAAGAAATTGAAGACCCTTTTGGCACCGACAGCAACGATCTGCCAATGGATAAGATGTGCGTTACCATTCAAAAGCAACTCGATGAATTATTGTAGTCGCTTTTTGTTAATGCTTCTACAAGCTCTTATTAATGACTTTAAGAAGTATTTTTTTCGCCGCTTGGCTGCGAAAAACGGTTGCCACGAAGGCGCAAAGGCACGAAGTAAAAAAATGCTACGCATTTTTCTTTTGTGCCCTGGTGACTTTGTCCGAAGGACTCCTTTGGAGTGGCTAAATTCAATTTTTGTAAAAATTATTTACCCTCCGTTTAAAATACTTATCATTAGCAACTTGTCGAAGGTAATCAATTAATGAAGAAGAATACCCAATGAGAGTAAACGTTTGTCACTAATATCACAAAATCTAATTTATCTTTGCACCTCTTAAAAAATACTTTATGGCAAAGGTAAAAACAGCGTTGGTGCAAATGAGTTGTGTGGCAGATAAGCAACAGAACATCAGCAAGGCAATTGAAAAAATAAAGCAGGCCGCAGCAGCAGGCGCACAAATTGTTTGCCTGCAGGAATTATTTACCTCATTGTATTTCTGCGATGTGGAAGACTATGAAAATTTTAAACTGGCAGAAGCCATCCCCGGCCCTGCAACAGATACCTTAAGCGCAGTAGCAAAAGAATTAGGTGTGGTGATCATTGCATCTTTATTTGAAAAAAGAGCAGAAGGATTATACCACAACACTACAGCTGTTTTAGATGCTGATGGTACTTACTTAGGCAAGTACCGTAAAATGCATATCCCCGATGATCCTGCTTACTACGAAAAATTTTATTTTACTCCGGGTGATTTGGGCTACAAAGTTTTTAAAACAAAATTCGCCACTATTGGCGTTTTAATTTGCTGGGATCAATGGTATCCCGAAGCGGCAAGAATTACTTCATTGATGGGTGCAGAAATTTTATTTTATCCAACCGCTATTGGCTGGGCCACTTCACAGGATGAAGCCACCAACACCGAACAATATAATGCATGGCAAACCATACAACGCAGCCATGCTGTTGCCAATGGCGTGCATGTAGTAAGCGTAAACCGTGTGGGCTTTGAACAAAACGGCGCCATGAAATTCTGGGGCGGATCATTTGTGAGTAACCCTTTTGGTTCCATCTTATATAAAGCTTCGCATGAGGAAGAAGAAATAAAAGTGGTTGAAATAGATACACAACAAACCGATCGTTACAGAACACACTGGCCTTTTTTGCGTGACAGAAGGATTGATTCTTATCAACCCATTACCAAAAGGTATATCGACGAAGGATAGTCTTTACTATTAAAAGGATAATACTTTCATTACTAAACGAAAGTTATACTTAAATCATGTCTTGTTTAGGAGTCTTGTTTTCGCTTGAAGAAAAAGAAGTAAATAAACTGAAATCGTTTAAATCGGACGATGACAGGTTGGATTATTTACAACAAGAGATTGAGGCAATTTATTTTGAAGACTTCCCTCAACGTGTTGCTGAACTTGATAAATCCTGGGATGCAATACACAGAAGCTTGACAGATGGAAAACTTGAGTACACCAATGGAAGTTTCCCTTTAAATCATGTGATTCTGGGTGGAGAAATTATTTATTTCGGGAAGGACTATATCATGACTCTTAAGACTCCAGAGCAAGTAACCCAAATTGCAATTGAAATCAATAAGATTAATGACGAAATATTAAAGGCCGGTTATCATAATATTGATGAGCAGGATTACGGTTTCCCACTTTCAGAAGATGATTTTGAATATACAAGAGACTGGCTTGATGGCTCAAAAGAATTTTGGAAACTTGCTGCAACTGAAAACCGGTTCGTATTATTTACTGCCGACCAATAAACTGTTTTACTATTGCTGACTGACACTGAGTAAAAGTTAACTAAAGCAAATTATTTAAATGAACAATCTCACTCCAAAAGAATTAGGTTATTATTTCCCTGCAGAATTTGCACCACACTCCGCTACCTGGCTTAGTTGGCCCCATAAAGAAGCATCATGGCCGGGAAAGATTCATACCATCTTCCCTTATTACAGCCAGTTTATAAAAGAACTGACCAAAGGAGAAAAAGTATGCATCAATGTAAATGACGAAGCCATGAAAAATTTTGCAACTGGTCATTTGCAAAACGCAGGAGTGGATTTATCTAAAGTGGAATTCTTTTTTCATCCTACTAACGATGCCTGGTGCCGCGATCATGGTCCTGCATTTTTAATCAATCCCGATGCAGCAGCAGATAAAAAAGTAATTGTGGACTGGGATTATAATGCCTGGGGTAATAAATATCCGCCTTACGATCTGGATGATGTGGTGCCTACTTTAATTGGCAAGCATTATAACATTCCTGTTTTTCACCCTAAAATTGTAATGGAAGGCGGATCAGTAGAGTTTAATGGTAAAGGAACAATCATGACGTCTACTGCATGCTTACTAAATCCCAATCGCAATCCGCATTTAAATCAGCAGCAGATAGAAAAATATTTGTACGATTATTATGGTGCCGAACAAATTCTTTGGGTAAATGATGGCATTGTGGGTGATGATACTGACGGGCATATTGATGATACCGTTCGCTTTACCAATGAGGATACTGTTTTAACTGTGGTGGAAGAAAATAAACAAGACGAGAATTATCAATTGCTGCAGGATAATTTACAGCAGTTACAACAAATGCGTTTACTCAATGGTAAACAATTAAATATTGTGGAGTTACCCATGCCCGATACCGTTATGTATGATGACCAAAGATTACCTGCATCTTACGCCAATTTTTATATTGCCAACCATGCAGTGATCGTTCCCGTATTCAATTGTGCTAAAGATGATAAAGCATTACAGATCATCCAGGGTTGTTTCCCCGATAGAAAAGTGGTGGGTATTGATTCCACAGAAATCATTTGGGGCCTGGGCAGTTTTCATTGCATGAGCCAGCAGGAGCCAGCGGTATAAAAATAACTCTTGGATGGTTCTGAATACCCTGCAAGTTTTACAGTGCTAAGTTTTGTAAGAGAGTTTAATTCGAAGAGTATTCCAAGCCCTCCAGGAGTTTGGCAACCATAAATCATTTTGCATCAAACCATAACCTTGCAGCATCATTCCTGTCACCATTATAATTTATCGTCAGCTGGCCCCTTTGTCAACAGCCCTCACTAGCAATAACTCTTGGAGGGTTCTGAATATCCTGCAAGTTTTACAATGTTAAGTTTTGTAAGAGCGTTTAATTCGAAGAGTATTCCAAACCCTCCAGGAGTTTGGCAACCTTAAATCATTTTGCATCAAACGATAGCCTTGCAGCATAATTCCTGTCACCATTATAATTTATCGTCAGCTGAGCCCCTTTGTCAACAGCCCTCATTAGCAATAACTCTTGGAGGGTTCTGAATACCCTGCAAGTTTTACAATGTTAAGTTTTGTAAGAGAATTTAATTCGAAGAGTATTCCAAACCCTCCAGGAGTTTGGCAACCATAAATCATTTTGCATCAAACCATAACCTTGCAGCATCATTCCAGTCACCATTATAATTAATCGTAAGCTCTGCTCCCTTATCAACCGCCCTTACCGTTTTTACAAAAATGATCTCTTCTTCAAAATCCATAAAATATTCGCAGTTGCTGGTATAACTGTGGTTGTACATCGGGATAAACCCCAGCGCCATACAGCATTGATTTTTTGCTTTCCCCCATTCAAAAATATAATCGTGCAATTTGGTCTTATCTAAATGAATACGGTCTTCATTACTCATAACCACCACGGGGGAAATTTCAATAACGGTTCCCCTCGGAATCCTTTCCCTAGTAAAAACGCCCCTGCCCGCTTTTTCAGTTTTATCTAAATACAAATAAGGCTTAAGCATAACATTCGTTTAAAATTAAATCAAGTAAATTGCGATACTTATTCACTGCGAAATTAACAACAAAGTACTGATGACGTTAGAGCTGGAAGAAATATCGTTACAACAAAGATTTGAAGAGGTAATTGCAACTGAAGATAAGTTGCAGATACAGGATTTCCTCAATCACCAGAACATTAGCGATGTAGCCGACCTTATTTACGGCAACGAGGAATATGAAAACCAGATCATCTCTCACCTGTCGATACACAGGGCAGTAAGTGTATTTAAAATATTGGAACTTCCCACGCAAAAGCGCATCATACACGATTTGCCGCCTTTTAAAACCGCCGAGCTTTTAAATGAACTGCCACCAGATGACCGTACTTCTTTTTTAAGTGAATTACCCAGCAATGCCGTAAGGGAACTGGTAAAGACAATGAACCCTGATGAACGAAAAGTTACGCTTTCGTTATTGGGTTATCCCGAAAATAGTGTAGGCAGGTTAATGACACCGGATTATGTTTACGTGTATGAACACGATACGGTGGAAGATGTGTTTAATACCATTCGCCGTTTTGCAAAGAGCAGCGAAACCATTGATGTGATTTACGTGCTGAATAATAAAGGAGAATTATTAGATGATATCAGGATAAAGGATTTTATTATGGCAACGCCTGATAAAAAAGTAAGCGACCTGATGGATGGCCGCTTTATTTCATTACATGCAGATGATGACCAGGAAATAGCAAGCGAAGCTTTCAGGATGAACAACAGGGTGGCGTTACCGGTAGTAAGCAAGAGCAATAAATTATTGGGCATTGTAACTATTGATGATGTGCTGTGGGTGGCAGAAGAAGAATACAGTGAGGATATGCAGAAGATCGGGGGTACAGAAGCATTGGATGAACCTTACCTGGATACACCATTCTTTAAACTCATCAAAAAAAGAGCAGGCTGGCTGATCGTTTTGTTTTTGGGTGAATTTCTTACCGCATCGGCACTCGCTTATTTTAATGATGAAATTGCCAAAGCAACGGTACTGGTAATGTTTATGCCGCTGATTGCTTCAAGCGGTGGTAACAGCGGTTCACAGGCATCCACATTAATTATACAAGCCATGGCTATGGGTGAGATAACCCTAGCTGACTGGTGGCGCATAATGCGAAGGGAAATATTAAGTGGTTTTACACTGGGCGCTATTTTAGGGCTCATCGGTTTTTTACGGATCTGCCTGTGGCATGCACTAATGGCCCACGGTGTAATGCAGGACCTGTATGGCGTACACTGGTTCCTGATTGCAGTAAGTGTTGGTATCTCTTTAGTTGGTGTTGTGCTATGGGGCTCCCTGATGGGCTCTATGCTACCCTTAATTTTAAAACGTTTAGGCGCCGATCCTGCGGTATCCTCTGCACCATTTGTTGCAACACTGGTTGATGTAACGGGATTGGTGATTTATTTTTCGGTGGCCTATTTATTTTTACAAGGCATTTTATTGTAACAAGAATTTGTTATCCGCCTATCCATCCCACCGTTAGTTGATCAAATGATTCTGCGGGCAGTTTTATTGTCTGTTTCGTATCATTTTCTAATACCACATTTTTTAACTCTGCCGAAATGATAAACTCTTTTTCATTCCATTTAGTTATCGTGAAAGTTCCATGCACCGCCAGGTATTTATCAGGCTTTTTTGCATCGGGGTCATACCTGATGGCGTCGTTGCATATTCCATTTATGTAGCGATTCCCTTTTTTATATTTATTCAACCAGATGTTTATAAATTTTGAGTACTTACTAATATCAAGCTCCGTAAATTTCGGAATACTATCAATAGTAAGTTCAACTACAACTTCATATTGGTTATCTACTGCTATCTTTTGCAGCGCAACATTAGAGCATCCATTAACAATTGCTGTTTTATCGAAATGATATACTTCCTGGGCATATAGCATATCACTAAAAAAGAACGATGTAATTATCAGCAGCATTAACTTCATAGCCATAAGATTCAAAAACCGTCATATTACATAACCGTACTCCGGTAACATGGTCTGACGTCCTCGTCTGACCATGTATACCCTGCAACTATTGCATTGTTGCAGATGCAGAAGAAGGCGCCCCGTACTTACTATGTTTAACATGAGCCCCGGAAGGTGAAAATAAAAACGACCTCTTGTAATATACTTTGTAAAGATTGTCAAATTCTGTATCAGGAATGTCTGTTTGCAGGTAATTCACCACACCTGCTTTTTTAATATAATCCGGAATGGTATTGCTGTGCCCGATGATGAGGATGGTTTTTCCAAAATCATGATGTGCCGCAATCTTATTAAAAAGGTCAGTGCCATTTTCACTGGCCTGGTAATGTACCGTATCAATCCCCAATTGTAAACGGATACTGTCTGCCGTCATTTGCGTGCGCCTGAATTGTGTTACATAGATCCGTTTTACATTTTTATCTTTCAAAGTACGCATCAGGTCGCCTGCCCTTTTTTTACCGTTTTCGGTTAATACAGGATCATTGCCAGTTTCTTTTTCCGCATGGCGTACAAAATAAATGTTTGTCTTTACCGAAACTCCTGCCGGGGTTTGCGCCATAACCACATTACAAAGCAATACGGCTGCAAATAAATACACACAACTTTTCATAACAATAGTATTAATGGTTACAAATTAAGCCAATTAATCATAATACTTGCCCAGTGAGCTATTAAGTTCATTAGTGGCACAAATTTGTTATTTTGCACCTTAATTATTTTAACCCCATGCACTTTGATACCAGTTCGGTAGCAGTGTTGTACGAGCCCTAAAAATAAAGGGATGCAGATGCAACGCTATTGAAATTTAACGGTCTTATTGAAGTGTAAAAAACTAATACTAAATAAAAAACTATGTGTGGAATTGTAGGTTACACCGGCCCTCGTGAGGCATACCCGATAGTAATAACAGGTTTAAAACGTTTGGAATACCGCGGTTACGACAGTACTGGTGTGGCGCTTTTAAATGGCGGCCTTAAAGTATATAAAAAGAAAGGCCGTGTGGCAGAACTGGAAGAAAGTATAATCGGCAAAGACCTGCACTCCAATATTGGCATTGGCCATACCCGCTGGGCAACCCATGGCGAACCCAGCGACAGGAATGCCCATCCGCACACCAGCGCCAGCGGAAAGCTAGCCATGATACATAATGGCATTATTGAAAACTATGCCCAGATAAAAAAAGAACTGAGTAATAAGGGCTACAAGTTTACCAGTGATACTGATACCGAAGTGTTGCTGAATTTTATTGAAGACATTAAAAAGAATAATGACTGCGATCTTGAAGAAGCTGTACGGGTAGCTTTAAAAAGGATCACCGGCGCTTATTGTATTTTATTGATTGACGAGGACGATCCTAAAACAATTATTGCAGCAAGAAAAGGTAGCCCGCTGGTAATTGGTGTGGGCAAGGGCGAACATTTTTTAGGCA
>Ga0068859_100008904_pt1 | contig 10133 bp, 10 predicted proteins | sample KBSSwiS22_FD_66585 | JGI IMG/M metagenome (GOLD analysis project Ga0068859, IMG submission 66585) | Switchgrass rhizosphere microbial communities from Kellogg Biological Station, Michigan, USA - KBS Switchgrass S2-2 | ecosystem: Host-associated > Plants > Roots > Rhizosphere > Soil ...
TGATCGGGAATGGTGTTGCCGGCATTGTTGTTGCCCGCTGGGACGGCGCACTCGACAGGACGCAACTCCAAAAGGAGCTGGACCGCGGGGCGCCACAAGAGGCATCCGCGCAGACGTCCTGACCGCCGTCATGCACCACCTGTACGAGGAGAAAACATGAACATCGGGTTTATTGGTCTCGGAGCGATGGGGCAGGTCATTGTTCCACGTTTCCTCGAGGCGGGCCATGCGGTCACCGGTTGGAATCGTTCCCCGGCCCGGGCTCAGCCTCTGCTGGACAGGGGTATGCGCTGGGCGGATACGCCGCGTGAGGTTGCATCCGTTTCGGATGTCACGTTTTCGATCGTCACAGACGGCGCAGCGGTGAAGAAGGTCGCTCTCGGAGACGATGGCGTTCTCGCCGGCATCAGACCGGGTTGTGTCTACATCGATATGGGAACAATCGCACCGGATGTGACGCGGGAAGTCTCGGCAGAGTTCGCCAAGAAAGGATTCGTGATGCTCGACGCGCCGCTCTCCGGCAGTCCAGTGACCGTGGAGCAGGGAAATGCATCACTCATGATTGGCGGAGACCGGCCGACATTCGAACGGCTTGAATCCATATTGAAGACGATCGGGCCGAAGGTGACCTATATCGGCGCAAGCGGTCAGGCTGCGACGATGAAGCTCGCCGTGAATCTGCTTCTGATGGTGGAGGTGGTCGCGTTTGGAGAAGCGGTCGCGCTCGCGGAGAAGGGCGGCGTTTCCCGGGAAGTTGCGCTCGACGCTGTGCTGAAGAGCGTGACTGCGGCGCCGGTTCACGGATACCGCGGTCCCTTCATTCTCGAAGGACGCATGCCCAAAGTGCCGCTCGCGGACGTCACTCTTCAGCAAAAAGACATGCTGCTCGTGCTTGAGATGGCCAGGAAACTCGGCAGTCCCGTCCCGCTTGCTGCTGCAACCAACGAAATGATGAACGCCTGCCGCGGTCTTGGGCTGGATCACAACGACTTTGTCGTCGCTCATGAGGTCTATCGCCGGCTGGGCGGCCAATCGCGTTGAACATCCCTGTTGGAGGAGCATTTCTTGGAATCACAAAGTAACAAACCGGTGAAACCTGCTGCGGGTCCGAAGCTGCCGCCATACGGCCCGTCGATAACCAACGAACAGGCGAAAAGAGTTGCATCCGCGGCACTGAAGCCGGCGCGTGAGAACGAGTGGACAATGGTGGTTGCCATTGTCGATACCGGCGGTCATCTGGTGTACCTGGAGAAACTCGATCAAACGCAGGTCGGAAGCGTGGAAATCGCGATCGCAAAAGCGAAGTCTTCGGCGATCTTCAAACGATCCACAAAAACGTTTCAGGAACGTCTGGCAAGAGGCGGAGACGGGCTGCTTGTTCTTCGCCTGAAGGACGCTATTCCCGTTGAGGGTGGCCTTCCCATCATCGTCGATGGCAAGCTGGTCGGTGCCCTCGGAGTCTCCGGAGGTTCCAGCGCGGAAGATGAAGTCTGTGCCGAGGCGGGCGCGGCCGCGTTGTCTTAGAGTGCATACTACAGGGATGCCTGTTGCGCATCCTGTGATCACACACGTTATTTACGACATGGATGGGCTCCTGCTCGACACGGAACCCTTCTATACGCAGGCCACTCAGGCGATCGTAGCCCGTTATGGGCATACTTTCGACTGGTCGTTGAAATCGCGGATGATCGGCAAGAAAGCAATCGACTCCGCTCGCATTCTTGTCGAAACGCTTCGCCTCCCGATAGAGCCCGAGGATTATCTCTGTGAACGCGAGTCGATGCTTGTCGAACTGTTCCCCACAGCGAAGGCGATGCCTGGCGCAAGGCGACTGACAGAACATCTCGCACACCACGGTATTCCGCAGGCCGTGGCAAGCAGTTCACACCGGCGAGATTACGAATTGAAGATCACCCACCATCAGGACTGGTTCGCGTGTTTCCAATGCATCGTGCTTGGGGACGATCCCAGCGTGAAACGCGGCAAGCCGGCTCCCGATATTTTCCTCGCAGCATCGACTCGGCTGGGCGCCGATCCCAGGCAGTGTCTTGCTCTGGAGGACGCACCTTCGGGTGTTGAAGCGGCCCGCGCTGCAGGGATGTTTGTTGTGGCGGTGCCGAACCCCGGATTGGACCATAGCGCCTTCGGCGCTCCCACTCAGATCCTTTCCTCCCTGGAGTTCTTCGATCCCCAGGCATGGGGTCTTCCCGCCTATTGAGGAATTAGGGGACGGACTACTCAACCCCCAAACTCCCGTGAGATGCTTCGGAATATTGAGAAATTTCTCTCGGAGTTTGGGGGTTGAGTAGTCCGTCCCCTAATTCCGTCACCACAACTATCCTGCAGACTGGCGTCGGGTGCCTGTCTCTGGGGAAGTGAGCCGGGCAAATTCGGGAATGCGATAGCGCTTCCGATAGGCTCCCGGCGGTAGTCCGGTTGTACGTTTGAAGAGGCGCCGGAAGAACGCGGAATCTTCATAGCCTACCTGCCAGCTGATTTCATCCACCGAATCGTTGGAGCATTCGAGGCGGCGCTTGGCGTCTTCAATGCGAAGATGCTGCACGTACGCAATCGGCGTGACGCTTGTCGCTCTCGTAAATCTGCGTTTGAACGTGCGTTCGGCGAGCGACGAGCGTTTGATCATTTCCTCGACAGGGTTAGCAACGGAGAAATGCGAACTCAACCACTGCTGCGCGCTCTGGATATCACTGTCGCCGTGATCGGTTTTTCCCTCGAAGACAATGTAAGGAGTGAGTCCGTCCTGATGAAACTGGAGCGCGAAGCGACGTGCGATTTCCTGTGCGGGCGCCGTGCCGGCGTAGCGTGCGATGAGGTGAAGAGCCATGTCGTGCCAGGACGTCGATGCGCCTGAACTGATCAGTTCCTCATGCACGCCGGAGATCATCAGGACGCGCTCGGGATGGATTCGCTCGCAGTACGCCCGCGATCTCGCTTACGTGAAGGCGATCGGCGGCATCGACAGTACCACGCGTACACCAGAGCAATCGCAGATCGCACAGTTCTGGTACGAAGATTCACCGCTTGGCTGGAACCGCATCGCGAACACCGTTATCCGGCAGCAGGGCTTGGATCCCTGGGCCTCCGCGCGAGTATTCGCGCTGGTGAACTTTGCCATGGCGGATGGATTCATCGCGGGATTCGATGCGAAGTACCGGTTCCGGTTCTGGCGTCCCGTGACGGCCATCGGCCAGACAGATCCGTCGTGGCAGCCATTCCTGACTACGCCACCCGTACCCGATTACCCCTCAACACACACAGTTCTCGGGTGGGCCGCAGCTCAAGTGTTAATTGAGCTTCTGGGAGATAACGTGCAATACAAGCATCACGAGCTTGACGTTGCCGGGTGTGACGCGCAACTACAAGGGATTCTCGACGGCCGCCGAAGAGAACGGGCACTCCCGCGTTTATGCCGGCATCCACTTCCAGCACGCGGTGAAGGACGGACGGCTGCAAGGCCGGAGTATCGGGAGGTCCGTTGCCGAAGCGCTGCCTCCGGTCCGGTGAACCCAACCTCGACAGGAGAATCTGGAAAATGGACCGACAACTCAAAACCGAGATTACAAGATCTCAAATTGGACTGGCACGCCGCAACAGCGCCAGAATTGGTGACGCAGGACAGTCCAATTTAAGATCGTGTAATCTCGGTTTTGAGTTGTAGGATCGTTCATTTTCCTAAATTCTCCCGTGCATGATTCCTCGAGTTCTCCTCAAAACAGCACTACGGTATAGGTGTTGGCTCCTATTCAAACCTTCACCCAGAACTTAAGGGGTGCGGTGTATCCTCTATTCCAGCAATTTCAAGGGAACTACCCGCACTCGTAACGCGTAAGTGGACAGAGGAGAAACGCCTATGAATCACCGAATCACATTTCTTGTGGCGGCGGCCCTGATGCTTGCGGCTGCGACGGCATCGGCGCACCACAACATGTCAGCGATTTACGATTTCAACGACAAGGTCACGATGACGGGAACACTCAGCAAGATCGACTGGCGGAATCCGCACATCGAGTTGATCGTCGAAACGAAGGATGGTGCCCAGGTTCAGAACTGGTCGCTGGAGGGTCCGTCTCCGGGTTTCTTCCGCGAACGGGATATCAACAGAGCCGATGTGGAGGCTGCTCTTCATAAAACAGTAACCGCTGAAGCAAGCCGGGCCAGAGATGGATCTCGAGCCGGACTTCTTCGCACCATGACGTTACCGGGCGGGCGAGTGCTTTCCGCCTGTCCGCAGAACTGTTAGGCGAAAGGAGATTGGCGTGAAGACTTCATATCGCATTGCGGTCACGATTGGCATCGTCCTTTTTGCAGCACTTCACGCTGCAGCTCAGCAGTTGCCGAAAGACCCAGAAGAAAGAGCAAAGGTCGTTGCGCAAATCATGCAGGCGAACTCGCGGCAGCTCACTCTTTTCGATCGCGAAGGAAACCTGACGAACTCCGTCGCCGCCAGAGACCTTTTCGCGCAGCCTGTTTTTTCTCCGGATGCCAAACGCCTGGCCGTGATCAAGACCGACCTTGAAAAGGAGAGCACGGATATCTGGGTTGTTGATGTCGCGACCGGTAAGCAGACGAGAATCAGCGTCAGCGGCGAACGTGAAACCACGTCGGCGCCCGCATGGTCTCCGGATGGTAATTACGTTGGCTATGTCGGGCAGCGGCAGGGTTCGTTTGGTTTGTATCGAAACCTCTCGAACGGTCAGGGCAAGGAGGAATTGCTCTACAAGAGCAATGCGCCGGTTGTGCTGACCGATTGGTCCATGGACGGCCGTTACCTTTCGTTCTATTCGACGGACCTTGGCGGAGGCGCAATATTCGCACTGCCTCTCGCAGGGGACGGCGAGCGCAAAGCCATCGAGATTCATCGCAGCAAGTCTCAACTGACCGGACCGCGGCTGTCACCAGACGACCGCTTCGTTTCCTACGTCTCGAATGAAACGGGCAGGACCGAGCTCTATGTTCGGCCGTTCAATGCATCGGGAGCTCCAGGCGCCGTGACCACGTCGGAAGTGTGGAAGCTTTCAGAGGAAGGCGCTCAGGGCATGGCGTTTTGGCGTCGGGACGGGAAGGAGATCAACTTTCTGGCTCCGGATCGCAGTATTCAATCCGTTTCACTCTCCACCTCACCTGACTTCGAATTCAAGAAAGCCCGGGTTCTGTTCCGCCTGCCTGAAACGACTCCAGTTGCTCCGAATATGGCCAGCGTGAATCGCGACGCGGATCGATTTGTTATCGCGGTTCCGCCCCCTCAACTTCGCCAGCTCACGTTGCTCGATCGCGAAGGAAAAGTCATGGGGACGATCGCTCAGCCTGGCCGTTTTGGAGAGGTGCGTTTCTCTCCGGATGGCAAACGGCTTCTGGCCGTGAAGAACGATCCGCAGACGGGGATCAATAACATCTGGGTTTTCGATATCGCGACCGGGAAAGGAATGGCGATTACCAATGAGACCCAGGGGGTTGACTCACCCGTGTGGTCGCGTGACGGAAAGTACATCGCTTACGTTCAATTCAAGGATAGTTACTCGAGCATCTATCGAAGGTCGGCGGATGGAACAGGGGCGGCCGAACTGCTCTTCCGTTACACACCTGGCGCCTTCGTCGGATTGTCGGACTGGTCACCGGATGGAAAGTTCCTGACGTTCACTACAGGCGTGTTGAACATGGTGCCTGTCCAATCGAAAGAGAAGCCCCTCGACCGCAAAGCACTGGAGTGGTTGCGGGAGGATTACGAGGCTTTCGATGCCCAGTTCTCACCAGATGGACGGTTTCTCGCGTACACATCAAACGAAATCGATGTTCGCACGACACAGATTTACGTGCGCCCTTTCAGTTCGAACAAACCGGAGACTCCGGCGGGCCCTGCTACCCAAGTCACAAGTCTTAAGGGCGGTGCCAACGGCGCAGTATGGCGACAGGATGCAAAGGAATTGTTTTTTCTTTCGCGGGATAGGGAAGTCATGGCCGTGGATGTGAGTCTGACGCCAACCGTGAAGGGCGGCACGCCTCACGTCCTGTTCAAGCTCTCGGATCCGCTGGTTGGAGAAGGAGCCGTCAGCCCTGACGGTCAACGATTCGTGGTTGCCATGCCCGTACGGTGACTCGAGAGACAGAGGAAAAAGAATTTCGAGAATGGACGATCCGACAACTCAAATCCGAAATTGCAAAATCTCAAATTGGAATGGCACTAGAGTGAGCTCGTCCAATTTAAGATTTTGCAATTTCGGATTTGAGTTTTCGGATCGTCCATTCTCAAAATTCTCCTTTTACACCGTCTTCTTCTCCCACGAGAACGGCCGCAATTCTTCGGGATGAGTCCTGACGTACGCCACAACCCGATGCCGCTTTTGTGGTCCGCGTCCTTCGGTTTCTCCTGCGGCGCTGCTGAGGATCTCGGGTTTGAATTCGTCCACTCTGGCAAAGATGGACATCCAGCGTTTCTTGATCGCTTCGATGCTCAGTCCGAGATCGACACTCAGTTCGGCGTCGGTCTTGCCGGCGAGAGCTGCTGCGAGCAGTTTCTGTTCGGCAGGACGCAAACGCAGGCCGGGCTCGTTGTACCGATATATCTTTGCAGCCACGGAGTACGGAGCCGTAAGGACACTTTCCCGGGTGGCAACCACAAGTGCACTCTCGTCCTTTTGAAATTCAGCGATGAGGCGGTAGGTTCCCGTCGCGCGGGCCAGGGCAATTCCCGACTTGCCGATGGCCTCCTTGAGGACACGGTTGAAGCGATAGCCTGCAAAGTGCTCGACGAAGCTGGTTCCGAGCAATGCATGGACCTCCGCGAGTTGGTCGGCGTTCATGATCCCTTCCCGCCACGTCCCGTACATGTTGACGAAGTCAATGCCTTCGCCCGCATTCCCCGAAGCGATCTGGCTGCGGTTCAGTATGACCGGTTGTCCTGAGGCGATCGCGGCAATGATCCTGGAATTGAGGCCAGGCCGAGGGCTTCGGATTTCCAGATCCGCAAATGCTTTGGTTACAAATACGCCCATGCCGCACGCAACGATCCTGTGGCCGGCGAGAGGACGTTCGGACTCGATCACGTTTGCCAGGAAGGACGGACTATCCAGAAGCAGGGCTCTCCACACACCAACAGCGGTGTTGCGCCCGACGATCTGGTCCCCCAGGCACGCCGGTTGAATGTCGAGACAACTCAGAAGGTCAGTTTCTTTGATCGGTCGCCAGTACATCGTTCCCGCGGACAGGTATATTTCAGCTCATTGGAACTGCTTCCAACGAGCCGTAGGATACGGCATCGCATACAGTGAGGAAACAGGCAATCCTTACCGCGTAGCGCGGAAGTCTCTAACATTATTCTTCGGCCGGCGTTATCGTGTCAGGAGAATGAGAATGGACCGGGTTGGAACAGGCTTCGTCCTAAGCGTATTGCTGGCGTGCGCAGGCATGCCGGCTCGTGCGCAGAATCCTGCGACTCCCAAGTCCAGAGTTGTTCTTACCCTGGACAAGAACGAGTTCTTCCTGGGAGAGAACGTTCTCATTCATTACTGCATTGAGGCCCTCTCGACGGGCCCTGTCAAAATTTCCTATGGCGGGGACTATCGTGGAGCTTCCCGGTCTCTGCGGTTCAAGTTCACGGTTACCGATGCCAGCGGGACCGTGATGCCGGATCCTGATCCGTCCAACTACAGCCTCGGCGGCATTGGCGGCTCTCAAGATCTGATCCCCGGAAACCGGTGGTGCCAGTCGCTTCCTCTCATGAGGTACGCACGCATCGATCGCGAGGGAACTTACGACGTTCGTGTTGTTCACGACATGGGATTGCCGGCGGGCGACGCTCCGGAGGGTCGCATCAGCGTTCGTTTGCTCTCTCCAACCGCCGCACAAGCCGAACAGGTGGTTGCTTCCATGATCGGGCTCCCTCCCAATCAGGGAACAGTCATGGGCAGCCTCAGCAAACCCTATGCAGATTTCTCAGCCTTGCGGTATGGCGTCTATCTGCAGCCGCTGCTCCGACGTGCTGAGGCCGGCGACACAACAGCAATTTCGGGAATCGGATCCATTCCCACGCCCGACGCGACGCGCGCACTGATCGCACTGGTTGGTAATACCAACCCGGCATTGGTGCGAATTGCTGCACGAACTCTGAATACACGCCTGCCCGATCCCGCGCTGGATGGGTCTCTGGGGCCACGTGGTCCTTTCGATAACGATATGAAGAGTGCGCGGAGGTACTTGATCAATGCAAGTTGGCGTGATGAGTTCGCTCCTGAAGTTCGTGCCGCAGCTCTGAAGTTGCTGACAGCAACAGAAACCGAGGACGTCCAGTTAGCCGCTTTCATGCTTGAAGCCGTGGGAGGACCGGAGGCCGCATCCGCTCTGTCAGTCGCTCTCACAAGCGCGATCGAAAAAACTCCCACGCTTCCTTTCGAAGGCGATGTATATCCTCGCCCACGCGGCAGCGTCCGGGAATTGATGCGCGCTGCGGATATTCTTGTCCGCCGTGGCTACGTTCCGCCTGAACCCGGAGATACGCCGGGCAGTATGGCGCTCTGGCTGGTCTCCATGGGGGAGGGTGCGCGGCCTCAAGGCTGGCAGGCGAATGTTTCTCGAGCGCTGGTCTACCGCATCCCCTACATTCGGGAGCTGGCGATGGAGCGTCTGCCCGAAGATGTTCCTGTCGAACTCGTCCCTGCCATTCGCACGAATCTCGGATCAACGGATATCGATGTGCAGATAACGGCGTGCAACCTGGCAGATCGCGCCATGTTGAAAGCAGTGCTCACAGAAGTAACCGATGCTTTTCGGAGAGCAAAGGAATTTTGGACGCTGAACGCCTGCGGCAACGCCCTGAGCAGCATCGGATCTCGGTTCGATTACTACAGCATTCTCGCGGCGCGCATTCCTGAACCTGGAATGACGCGGGAAGTAATGAACATACTGATCGGTGTTTTTGATAGCGACGGGTCCTTTAGTGGCTCCTCCGTCACAAACGATGCCGCTGCTCTGTCGGCTCGCTGGCGAACCTTTCTCAGCGCACATCGCGCCGATATCGAGGCAGGTCGCCATATTTCGCTCGATGAACCCGATGTCACACCCGACCTGATCCCTCCAGGGATGACCCTTGGCCGTACAGGCAAGCCGGATTGGCCGCCCAAAAGATGAGGCCTTACCGGGTGTGTCTGAGCTTGAAAATTTGCATCAGACAGGGCGCTTGCATAGAGTTGCTACCGAAAAGGGGGCTAGCTCGAATATGCATAAGATCTCTGTGGTCGCACTCGTTCTCCTAATGCCTTTCTCTGCCATCGGAGTCAGCGCTCAAGGCAAGAACGCAATGATCAGGGCCACCGTAGTGGATCAAGGCAAATCCGTTCTTAGTGGTGCGTCCGTTACCCTTACCAACGTCGATACCAAAGCAGTCCAGAAATGCGTGAGTAATGAAAAGGGAGAATGCAAATTTGAAGTTCCTGCCGGGGCGTATCAGTTGACAACCGAACTAAGCAAATTTTGCCCGCTGGAGATTTCCGGCATACGGTTGGAAGAAAGCGAAACCGTCCCCGTTGAATTGAAGCTGAAGCCCGTCACCTGGATAGACCCCGGGCCGGAATATGAGAACCTGCTAAAAGCGCGGGGAATCATTTCAAACTGAGGCGCTACCGGGCAACACCGGCGGGCATGGCGATGTTGAGAGGCACTCGAGCGTGAATTGTGGTGCCCTGCATGGGTTCGGATTCGATCACCAGTTCACCATTCACGAGTTTCAACCTCTCCTGCATGCTGATAAGGCCCAGCCCCCGGCCTTTCACTGCTGCTTCGGGATTAAACCCGACTCCCCCATCGCAGATGGTGAGAGAGAGCGCGTCGGGTGAGCCGGAAAGTTCCACGTCGAAACGACGCACCTGGCTGTACTTCACTGCGTTGTGCAGGGCTTCCTGCAGGATCCGGAATAAACAGAGCGAAATTTCGGGCGTGAGCGCTTCCGGCACGCGGTGATGAGCGAACTTGACTTCAACCTTCTGCTGCTGGGACAGTTCGCCGCAAAAATCCCGCATGGCTTCTGCCACACCGAGGTGGCGCAATGTCGCAGAGTGCAATTCATGCGACAGGTTATGTGCGCTTCTCGATACGTCCACAACCTGCTTTCGCAGGTTGTCGAT
>Ga0068859_100008910_pt1 | contig 10132 bp, 9 predicted proteins | sample KBSSwiS22_FD_66585 | JGI IMG/M metagenome (GOLD analysis project Ga0068859, IMG submission 66585) | Switchgrass rhizosphere microbial communities from Kellogg Biological Station, Michigan, USA - KBS Switchgrass S2-2 | ecosystem: Host-associated > Plants > Roots > Rhizosphere > Soil ...
TCTTCAGCGGCGGCCTGCGGATCGACGGCACGGTGCGCGGCAACGTCTGCGCGTTGCCCGACCAGCCGGGGACCATCGTGCTCGCCGAGAACGCCCGGATCGATGGCGAGGCGCAGGCGGCGCACATCGTGGTGAACGGAATGATCAACGGGCCGGTCCACTGCACCGAGACGCTCGAGCTGCAGCCGAGCGCGCGCGTGCGGGGCGATGTGCACTACAAGAGCCTCGAGATCCACCACGGCGCCGTCGTAGAGGGCAAGCTGGTTCATCATGAGGAATCCGAGATAAAGGCGATCGGCCTGAAGCTGGCCTCTTGAAGAATGCCCCTTTTGACCCCATGGAAGGGACGAGCGGATAATCAACCTTTCGGATTCTGGAGCAGCCGATGGATGCAGTGATGGAAATGCCGGCCCCGCTGGTCTTCAGCGACAACGCAGCCGGGAAAGTGAAGCAGCTGATCGACGAAGAGGGCAACCCGGAGCTCAAGTTGCGCGTCTTCGTATCGGGTGGCGGCTGCTCGGGATTCCAGTACGGCTTCACGTTCGACGAGGTGCAGAACGAGGACGACACGGCGATGCAGAAGAACGGCGTGACGCTGCTGATCGATCCGATGAGTTACCAGTACCTGGTCGGCGCCGAAATCGACTACCAGGAAGGTCTCGAGGGCGCCCAGTTCGTCATCAAGAACCCCAACGCCAGCTCGACCTGCGGTTGCGGGTCTTCCTTCTCGGTCTGACTTTCTCCCAGCCAGGCTAGCGCGCGTACACCGCGCCGAGCACCCGGGGTGCAGCTGCCCCGGTCACCGCGGGCAGGTTTCCCGGAAGTCCCAGCAACGCCTGGCGCGCGAGCCAGGCAAACGCCAGAGCTTCGACCAGTTGCGGGTCGATGCCATGTGCGTCACTCGGCTCCAGGATCACGGTATCGAGCAGTTCGCGCAGCCGTCGCATCAGCGCCTGATTTTTCGTTCCGCCGCCGCACGCGATGACGCGCTGCGTACCGGCAAGAAATCGCCCGAGCGCGTCACTGATCGTGCGAGCGGTGAGTTCCAGCAGAGTGGCCTGGACCGATTGCGGGTCAACCGGATCGGCCAGCCGTGAACGCAGCCACTCTTCGTTGAAAAGGTCGCGGCCGGTGCTTTTTGGCGGCAGCGCGGCGAAGTAGGGCTCCTGAAGCAGTTCCTGCAGCAGTTGCGGTATCACACGCCCGCTCGCTGCCCATCTTCCGGAGTCGTCGAACGCAGCGCCCGCATGGTGCGCGCACCACAGGTCCATCAGGCAGTTGCCGGGACCGCAATCGAAGCCGATCACCGTGCCATCGGTGCGCAGCCCCGTGAGGTTGGCGATGCCGCCGATGTTGAGGATCGCACGATTCTCCGCATGGTCGGAAAAGACCTCAGCATGAAAAGCCGGTGCGAGCGGAGCGCCCTGGCCGCCCGCAGCAATGTCGCGCGAACGAAAATCGGACACGACGCGGATGCCGGTTCGCTCGGCAAGCAGCGCAGCGTTGCCGATCTGGGTGGTGTAACCGCGTTCCGGACGGTGACGCACGGTCTGGCCGTGGCAGCCGATCGCCTGCACCAGATCATTCGCCGTGCCGGCGACGCTTAGAACCGAGTCGACCGCGGCGGCGTAGGAAGTCGCGAGGCTGTTCGCGGCCGCCGCCGAACGGTCGATTTCGTTTGGGCCGGGGACCTGGAGCGCAAGGAGCTGCGCGCGCAGCTCAGCGGGAAATGGATGGTGTGCGCTTGCTCGAACGAGCGGCGGCCGGCGGGAAAAATCCGCGAGCACCGCATCCACCCCGTCGAGGCTCGTCCCCGACATGAGCCCGATGAAGAGCCCGGTGTCACTCAAGCAATGCGAGATCGCCTTGGCCCATCAGGTCCAGGCGCGTAACGAGCGGGTCGGCCTGGCCGCGGAACGCGGGCATTTCGCTCGCTGCGATCGGCAGCGCGGCCGGCAGCGCGACCGCGAGGGGATCGCGGGCCTGGCCGGAGGTCCGGAATTCGTAGTGCAGGTGCGGTCCGGTTGCCCAGCCCGATTGCCCGACCGCGCCAATGATGTCGCCCTGCGCGACGTTGACGCCCTTGCGCAGCCCGCGCGTGAATCCGATCAGGTGCGCGTAGACGGTCGTGATGTTGGCCGGATGCCGGACGATGATCACGTTTCCATAACCGCCCTGCTGGCCGACGAAGTCGATCACGCCGTCGCCGACCGACCGTACTCGCGTCCCCGACGGCGCGGCGTAGTCGACGCCGTTGTGTGCGCGCCAGGTCTGCAGGAACGGGTGGTGGCGGATGCCGAACCCGGAGCTGATCCGCGAATACTCGAGCGGCGAGCGCAGGAACGCTTTGCGCAGGTTCTTGCCATCGGCCGCGTAGTAGCCACCCTTGCCGTCGGCGCCCGAGAACCACACGGCGCGATAAGTCTTGCCCTGGTTGCGGAAGTCAGCGGCCAGCACTCGCCCGACGCGCACCGGGCGGCCCTGCAGGGTCTGCTGCTCGTAGACGACCGAAAACAGGTCGCCCTTGCGCAAACCGCGATGGAAATCGATGTCGCCGCCGAAGATGTCGGCGATCTGCATCGCGATCGAATCGGGAATCGCCGCGGCATCGGTGGCCGCGAAGAGCGACGACCGGATCACCCCCGATTTCATGACGAGGCGCGTTTGCAGCGGAGCGCGTTCCTCCAGCCAGCGAAAGCTTTCCCCGTCCCGGACGATTACGTTCAGCGAGTCGCGGGCGCCCAGGTAGTCCAGGCGCGCAAGCTCGCCGCTCGCGTTGATTTGTCCCGTGACCGTTGCGCCTGGTCGCAGTTTCCTGAATTCCTTCAGCTGAAGAAGACGCGCGGCGTCCTCTTCACCGACCCCGAGCCGATCGAGCAGGCCACCGAGGGTTTCCCCGGACTGGAGTCGTTCTTCGCGGATGAACCGCTCAGTCGGCGCCAGCACTTGCGCAATCTGCTGGATCGGCAGCGGCTCGACGATCAGGGCGCGGGCGAGCGCAAGTTCGGCTTCGGACTGCGGCGGAATCGTCGCAAAGGCGGCAACGATCCCGGACAGGACCAGGCCTGCAAGCGCTGCGACGCGCAGAGCGCGCGCCCCGACAGGACGCCTTGCCGGCTCCATGGATCGTCTAGAATGCCTCCCTTTTCAGGCGCCTACCGACGGTCTCGGTCAGCGCGGCGCAGTGTAGCAAAGATTCATTACGCGGAACCGCAACGGAGCGGCGTTGCTGCGGTGCGGCATCCGATTTGAAGGCAGGCTCATGGCTCCCCCGGCAGAAGCGCTGGAACTGATCAAGCGAGGCAGCGACGAGCTGATCTCCGAGCCCGAGCTGATTCGCAAGCTCAGCCAGGGCCGCCCGCTCCGCGTCAAGCTCGGCCTGGACCCGACCGCCCCGGATCTGCACCTGGGACACACCGTCGTGCTCAACAAGATGCGGCACTTCCAGGACCTCGGGCACACGGTGCAGTTCCTGATCGGGGACTTCACGGGCATGATCGGGGACCCGAGCGGCAAGAACCAGACGCGACCGCCGCTTTCGCGCGAGCAGATCCTGGAGAACGCCAAGAGCTACCGCACCCAGATGGCGCGGATCCTCGACCCCGAGCGCACGCAGGTCCTTTTCAATTCGAAGTGGTCCGACGAGCTCGGCGCCGAAGGCATGATTCGCCTCAGCGCGCGCTATACCGTGGCGCGCATTCTCGAGCGCGACGATTTCGAAAAGCGCTTCAAGGCCGGCCAGCCGATCGCGGTCCACGAGCTGCTGTACCCGCTGATGCAGGGATACGACTCGGTGGCGATGAAGGCCGACGTGGAGCTCGGCGGCACGGACCAGAAATTCAACCTGTTGGTCGGGCGCGAGCTGCAGAAGGATTTTGGCCAGGAGCCGCAGTGCATCCTGACGATGCCGCTGCTCGAAGGGCTCGACGGCAAGGACAAGATGTCGAAGTCGCTCGGCAACTATGTCGGCATTGCCGAGCCGCCGCGCGAGATCTTCGGCAAGCTGATGTCGGTCTCGGACGAGATGATGTGGCGCTACATCGAGCTATTGTCGTTCGCGCCGGCTGCGACGCTGCGCCAGTGGCGCGCAGAGGTGAAGGACGGACGCAATCCGCGCGACATCAAGGTGCTCTTCGCGCAGGAAATCGTGCAGCGGTTCCACGGCGCCCAAGCCGGGAAGGAGGCGCTCGAGGAGTTCGAGCAGCGATTCCGCCACGGCGTGCTGCCCGAGGACATGCCGGTCGTCACATTGCGCTCGGCCGAAAGCCTGCCGGTCGTCCAGGCGCTGAAACAGGCGGGCCTGGTGCCGAGCGTCTCGGAGGCCGCGCGAATGATCGAGCAGGGCGGAGTGAAGCTCGATGGCGCAAAGGTCGCGGACAAGGCGCTGAAGATTGCACCGGGAACGGTCGTCGTCGCGCAGGTCGGCAAGCGCCGGTTCGCGAGGATCCGGATCGAATGACGCCACCGGCCTACGAAATCTACGCCGTGAAGTACGCTCATCACGAGCGTACCGCGAGCCAGAATTTTCTCGGCGGCGACCCGCACGACGGGCCGATGCCGCTCGACTATTTTGTCTGGCTGGTGCGCGGCGACGGGCGCGAGTTCGTCGTCGATACGGGCTTCAATGCGGCGGCCGCTGCGCGCCGCCAGCGCCGGCTGCTGCGCCCGGTCGACGAGGCGCTGGCTTTGCTGGGCGTCGACACGCAGCACGTGCGCGAGGTCGTGATCACGCATCTGCACTACGACCACGTCGGCAATTTCGATCTGTTTCCGCGCGCGACGTTTCACCTGCAGGATCTGGAGATGCAATACGCAACGGGGCGATGCATGTGCCACGAGGCGCTGCGTCACGCATTCGACGTCGAGGACGTCGTCGGCATGGTGCGCAATGTCTACGCCGGGCGCGTGCGCTTCCACTCCGGCGACGCGCAGCTGGCACCTGGAATTTCGGTGCATCTCATCGGGGGACATACGATGGGCCTTCAGGCGGTGCGCGTCGCGACGCGGCGCGGCTTCGTGGTGCTCGCTTCCGACGCGAGCCACTTCTACGCCAACATGGGCGAGGCCCGGCCGTTTCCCATCGTCTACAACGTCGCCGACATGATGGAAGGCTGGGCGAAACTGCGCTCGCTCGCGGAGTCGGAGGCGCATGTCATCCCCGGACACGATCCGCTTGTCCTCGAGCGCTACCCGGCATTGTCGAAAGAGCTACAAGGGATTGTCGTGCGGCTCGACTAGCCGCTTCGTTGACACTTTTGGCCGCTGGTCCTTAACATCGTGCAGGAGGAGACCCCGATGCAAAACTACCTTAGAAAAGCATTTTCGCTAACCGCAATCGCAGCCGGTCTTGCCATAACCACCCCGGCTGGAGCCCAGCAGAAGCCGGCACCCGCGCCGGCCGCGGCACCCGCCGCCGCTCCCGCCAGCGGCGTCAAGTCGCTGAAGATGCAGTCGACGTGGCCGGCGAGCCTGACGCTGCAGGACAACTTCAAGATGTTCGCCGAACGGCTCGACAAGCTGACCAGCGGCCAGATCAAGATCGAGGCGATGGCCGCCGGGCAGATCGTGCCCGCGTTCGAGATCCTCGACGCGACGCACAAGAAAGTGATCGACGGCGGCCACGGCGTCGCGTACTACTGGGTCGGCAAGAACAAGACCGCGACGCTCTTCTCGGCGACGCCCGCGGGCCCGTTCGGCATGGATCACTTCGACTTCCTGGGCTGGATGAACGAAGGCGGCGGAATGGACCTGTACTGGGAGTTCTACCGCGACATCCTCAAGCTCAACATCGTCGCCTGGCCGATCGGCGGATCCAGCCCGCAGGCGTTCGGCTGGTTCAAGCGGCCGATCAAGAACCTCGCCGACTTCAAGGGCATGAAGTGCCGGCAGACCGGAATCGTCGCCGAGATCTTCCAGAGGATGGGGATGCAGACCGTCAACATGCCGGGGGGCGAGATCGTTCCGTCGGCGCAGCGCGGCGTGATCGACTGCGCCGAATGGGTCGGCGGCGTGGAGGACCTGCGCCTGGGCCTGCCGCAGGTGTGGAAATACCACTACACCCCGGGCATGCATGAGAGCAACTCGATGCTCGAGCTGATCATGAACGGCGACGTGTGGAAGAGCTTCTCGCCGCAGCAGCAGGAATCGGTGCGCTCGGCGGTCATGGAGACGTTCGTGCGCTGGGGCATCCGCTGGCAGAAGCAGAACGCCGATGCGATCGAGGAGATGCGCACGAAGCACGGCACGCAGATCCTGCGCACGCCCCCCGATGTCCTGACCGAGTTCATGAAGACCTGGGACAAGATGGCGGCCGAGGAGTCCGCGAAGGACCCGTTCTTCAAGAAGGTGCTCGATTCGCAGCGGACCTACGCGGCCAAGGTCGTGCCGGCGAAGCGTTTCATGTTCCCGCCGTACTCGTTCGCCGCGAATTACTACTTCCCCGAGGACGTCCGCAAGGGCCCCGCGAAGGGCGAGGGCAAGAAGTAGCCCAGGCCGCGGTCGGCAAAAGGGACGCTCCGGCGTCCCTTTTCCCTTTTATTGACCGGGTTTAGTCAAGCGTGTACCCTGCGCTTCGCTCAAGAACTACTCTTTAGGAGGAGGGGTCATGAGACAGTTTTTCCGTTCGGCAGCGGCCTTCGCATGTGCAGCCGCGTTCAGCGTAAACGCCCAGGCGCAGCAGACCGTCACGCTGAAAATGCAGGCCACTTGGCCCGCCAGCCTGACGCTGTACGAGAACTTCCTGTACTTCGTCGACCGCGTCTCGAAGATCTCCGGCGGTTCGCTGAAGATCGAGGCGATGCCGGCCGGCCAGGTCGTGCCGGCGTTCGAAGTGCTCGACGCCACCCACAAGAAAGTGCTCGATGGCGCGCACTCGTGGGCGGGCTACTGGACCGGCAAGAACAAGGTCTCGATCCTCTTCACCGGCGGCCCGGGCGGCACGTTCGGCATGGACTTCATCGACGTGATGGGCTGGATGTACCACGGCGGTGGACTGGAACTCTACGGCGACTTCTACCAGAAGGAGCTCAAGCTCAACCTGCACGTGATCCCGATCCTGCCCGCGGGCCCGCAGGCGTTCGGCTGGTTCAAGCGGCCGATCAAGAACCTGGCCGACTTCAAGGGAATGAAGTGCCGCGAGACCGGCATGGCGGCCGAAGTGTTCCAGCGCATGGGAATGCAGACCGTCAACATGCCCGGCGGCGAGATCATCCCGAGCGCGCAGCGCGGCGTGATCGATTGCGCGGAGTGGGTTGGCGGCGTGGAAGATCTGCGCCTCGGATTCCACAACGTCTGGAAATACCACTACACGCCGGGCATGCACGAAAACGTGACGATCGGCGAGCTGGTCGTCAACGGCGACGTGTGGAAGTCGCTCTCGACGACGCACAAGGAAATCATCCAGTCCGCGGCGAACGAGACGTTCCTGATCTGGTGGGCCAAGTGGCAGCGGCAGAACGCCGATGCGATGAAGGAGATGCAGGAAAAGCATGGCGTTCGAATCCTGCGCACGCCGCCGGACATCCTGTACGAATTCCTGAAGACCTGGGACAAGATCGCGGCCGAAGAGTCCGCCAAGAGCCCGTTCTTCAAGAAAGTGCATGATTCGCAGCGCGCGTACGCATCGCTGGTGGTGCCCGCCAAGCGCTTCATGTTCCCGCCGTACTCGTTCGCGGCGAACTACTACTTCCCAGAGGCGGGGGCCAAGCCGGCCGCCGCAGCCGAAACCAAGAAAAAGTAGCTAGCGCAATGATCCTCCAACGAGGGGCGGTGATCCGCCCCTTTTTGTTGTCCTCGATTCCGCGCCCGCCGCATGGCTGAACCCACTCCTTCGCACATCCGGCTGGTGCGCGCCATCGACAAGTTCACCGATACCACCGGAGTGTGGATCGCGTGGCTGAATGTACCGCTGGTGCTGGCGGTCGCGTACGAAGTCATCGCCCGCTATGTGTTCAACGCGCCGACGATCTGGTCCTTCGACGTGACGTACATGCTGTACGGGACGATCTTCATGCTCGGCTGCGCGTATGCGCTGCACAAGGGCGCGCACATCCGGACCGACTTCTTTTATGAAAAATGGTCCGACCGCACGCGCGGCTTGGTCGATTCGATCTCCTACCTCGTGTTCTTCTTCCCCTCGATCATCATGCTCCTCGCGGCAAGCGGCAGCGAGGCCTGGTACGCGTACACCATCAATGAGACCTCCGAGCAGACGCCGTGGCGGCCGATCCTGTGGCCGTTCAAGGCGGTTGTCCCGATAACCTGCGTGATGCTGCTGCTGCAGGGGGTGTCCGAGGTGATCAAGAGCTTCTACGCCGCCCGCTTCGGGATCGTCCTCGAGCACAAGGAAAAGATCGAGATATGACGACCGAGATCATGCTCGGGCTGGTCATGCTGACGGTCATGATCGGCGCGATCTTCATCGGCATCCAGATCTCGTTCACGCTGCTGTTCCTCGCGCTGACCTTCGGCTACTTCGCGCTCGGCAAGGTCGTGTTCGACCTCGCCTACTTCCAGACCATCGGGATGATGAAGGAGGAGGTGCTCGCCGCGGTGCCGCTCTTTATCTTCATGGGCTACCTGACCGAGCAGGCCGGCCTGATGGAGCGGCTGTTCTCCGCGCTGCGCATGCTGCTCGCGCCGGTGCGGGGCTCGCTCTACATCGTGGTCATTCTGACGTCGACCGTCTTCGCGATGGCGACGGGCATCGTGGGCGCGGCGGTGACCGTTCTCGGCATCATGGCCGGGCCGATCATGATCAAGTCGCGCTACGACCCGGAGCTCTCGGCAGGTGCGATCACCGCGGGCGGCACCCTTGGCATCCTGATCCCGCCTTCGGTCATGCTGATCGTGATGGGCCCGGTGCTCGGCGTGTCGGTGGCCGACCTCTACGCCGCGGCGTTCGGCCCCGGCTTCGTGCTGGCGGGGATCTACCTGCTGTACCTCATCGGTCGCAGCTTCCTCAACCCGAAACTCGGACCGCCCGTGCCCAAGGAGGAACGCGTCACCTCCCTCACGGCAATGCTGCGGGAAGTTGCGGTGGGCGTGTTGCCGCTGTTCCTCCTGATCGGCTTCACGCTGGGCTCCATCCTGGCGGGCCTTGCGACACCCACCGAGGCGGCAGGGATCGGTGCGTTCGGCGCGATCATCCTCGCGATCTGCTACCGCCGGATGACCTACGCCGGGCTCAAGCAGGCCTGCATCAGCGCCATGATGACTTCGAGCATGGTGCTGCTCCTCGCGGTCACTTCCAATATCTTCGGCGCCGTGTTCGCGCGCATGGGCAGCGCGAACTGGATCACCGAAGCAATGGTGGCGCTGCCGGTGCCGCCGCTGGTGATGCTGGGGATGGTGGTCTTCCTGCTGTTCCTGCTGGGTTGGCCGTTCGAGTGGCCGGCGATCATTCTCGTCTTCCTGCCGATCTTCTATCCCGTGATCGATTCCCTGAAGCCCGCGCTGTCGCAGAGCTTCGGGATTTCGCCGGACTATTTCATGGTCTGGTTCGGTGCGCTGGTCGCGGTGACGATGCAGACCGCGTATCTGTCGCCGCCGGTGGCGATGTCGGCGTATTACCTCAAGCAGGTAGTGAAGGAGTGGTCGCTCGGCACGATCTACAAGGGCATGTTCCAGTTCATGGTGCTGCAATGCATCGCGATCGCGATCGTCATGTTCGTGCCGAGCGTCGCCACCTGGTTCCCGGAGCACCTGGGCACCGAGTCGCGTGCCGTCCAGACCGAAGAGGTGGACGACAGCATGAACCGGCTCGAAGAAGATCCTGCGAAGTCGATGCAGGAAGAATCGCAGGGGGAGGAGGAGGAGGAGAAGAAGAAGGGCGACGCGCTCGAAAAAGACGACATGAAGCCGAAGCAGTAGGCACGCCCGTAGTGACCTATGCGCCGGGCACAAGCCCGGCGTTTTTGTTTGTGCTACAAGGCGCCATGCAGTTCGATTTCGATGCCGCGGTCGATCGCACCGGCACCTGGGCCTCGCGCTGGGAAAAATACGCCGGGCGCGACGTGATTCCCCTGTGGGTGGCGGACACGGATTTCCGCGTGCCGCAGCCCGTGCTCGACGCGATGCGTGGGCGCCTCGAGCACGGTGTGCTCGGCTACAGCGCCGCCCCCGACGAGCTGCG
>Ga0068859_100008912_pt1 | contig 10131 bp, 8 predicted proteins | sample KBSSwiS22_FD_66585 | JGI IMG/M metagenome (GOLD analysis project Ga0068859, IMG submission 66585) | Switchgrass rhizosphere microbial communities from Kellogg Biological Station, Michigan, USA - KBS Switchgrass S2-2 | ecosystem: Host-associated > Plants > Roots > Rhizosphere > Soil ...
ATTCAACCATTTTCTGACGGGGGATCTGGTATTCGTCGAACCTATTCGCCTGGGAGGCACTGCTATTACTCACTACTGGAATTATAAAGACAGTTTTGACTTAAAGCTAACGGCCAGTGCGTCAGCGAGGCCAAATCGAAAAGAGCATGATGGCGGCGGCGATCAAAAACAGTATGAGCACGATAATAACTAACACGGGCCGAGGGAGCACTGCTCCGGGAGTTGTTGCCAACACCTCGCCGGTTGAAGGTGGGGTTGATCTTTCTACCTGATTACTTGCTAGTTCATGGGCTTGTTCAGACGAAAACCTTCTGCCTATCTCGTGTTCGGCTTCGAACTCGGCCTGGGTCATAACAGCTTTCAATTTATCCAAATAAACCTTGCGGACTATCTCCTCCGCTGGCTCAATGGTATATCCAATGGTTGCTCCGAGGCTTTCAGCAGCGCCTGAGAGCCTCGCCGCAAGGCCGAAGTTTCCGTCTTCGGCAGCAAGAGCCGCGAAACCGTCGAATATAAGCCGCGTGTTGATCTTCTCGTCAAGTTCACGCGAGGTTACATAGGATTCTTCAAAATATTTACGGGCAAGTTCATGATCGCCTTCCAGATAAACAATGGCGCCGAGGTTATAAAGCTTTGCGCTGATGCCTTCGCGATATCCGACTTGTTGGAAGATCTCGAGAGATTCGGATGTCAATTGCCGGGCAGTCGGCAGATCTCTTTCTACGTGCGAGATGTCGCCGAGACGAGCAAGAGCGGCCGCCATCCCAAATGCGTCGCCCGCATTGCGTGAGATCATCAAGGCCTCGCTGAGAAGTGATCGAGCGCGTTCGAAGTCATACCGGAGGTAAGCGATCGCGCCCAGGCCGCGAAGCGAATTAGCGATATACGTCTGCGTGCCTGACTGGCGGGCGGCCATCAAGCTTTCTTCATAAAACCGATATGAGCTGTCGATATCGCCCTGAAACTGGGTTATGTTTGCGCATGTTATTAAAAGCTTCCACCTGTCCGCCGAGACCATTTCGACATCCTCGGTAAGAATAGATTGCGCCCAGGCGAGGCCTTCGCTCAGGTGCCCGCGAATATGCCAGAAGTGTCGTATTGCCGCGGCCAAACGCGCAGCGATCTGGGGTGCCTTTTCTACAGACCATCGCAATACAGCTCTTAAATTGTCATATTCTTCTTCAAGCCGACGCAGCCAAATCGCCGAGTCTCTTGTCTGAAGATGCGGCTCGGCCCTTTCAGCGAGGGAAAGAAAGAACATTGCGTGTCTAAGCCGGATGTCGTTTGCATCGTCGTCACGTTCGAGGGCATCTTCCGCGTACTCGCGGACGATCTCCAGCAGGCGGTAAACAGTATCGGTACCGCGGCTGCGACGGATCAGAAGGCTCTTGTCCACCAGAGAAGCAAATATATCGAGAAATTCTACACTTTGGCGGGCTGCAGATTCGACGTTCGGCTGTTCGTGCGCCAAACTGCGCATCCGATCTGACGCAACTTCTTCCGCTGCTTCGGCCGAAAAGTTGCACGCAAAAACTGAGAGCCGGCGAAACAAACACTTTTCATCGTCGTTCAGGAGGTCATAGCTCCAATCAACGGCGGCCCGCATCGTTTGCTGGCGCTCCGGCAGGTCGCGGGCCCCGCCGGTTAGAAAAGCGAGACGAGCTTCTAATTTCTCCAGAATGGTTGCCGGGGAAAAAATGCGCGACCTTGCGGCAGCCAGTTCAATCGCTAGAGGAAGGCCATCCAACATCGAACAGATCATAGCGATCTGTGTCGCATTCTCCTCGGTAAGGCGAAAATCCGGACTTACCCGCTTGGAACGCTCGACAAACAATTTAACGGAATCGATTCGTTCGAGTTCGTCCAGAGATTCGGTCCCTTCCTCGTCCGGCGTCCGCAGGGGTAATACTTCAAATTCGATCTCAGCCTGGACATGAAGCCGTTCACGACTAGTAGCCAACATGACAACGCCGTTTGCGTTTGACAGAAGATCCGCAATTAGGGGAGCAGCACCGATAACCTGCTCAAAGTTGTCGATGACTAAGAACATCTCTTTACCCTGGAGGTGATCCTTCAGCGACTCTACAATAGGCCTGCCAACGATCTCCTGCACCCTGAGCTGTTGGGCTATCACGCCAGCAACGCGCGACGGATCTTCAACGTCGGCCAGCCGTACGAAGGCAAAGCCATTTCGAAACTCGCTCTCGAGCCGCCCACACAATTCCTGCGCAAGTCGGGTTTTGCCTGTGCCGCCAATGCCTGTGAGCGTTACTAATCTGGCGTTCCTGCGGAGGAACAAGTCGGTTAACTCTTCGAGCTCTTTTTCACGACCCACGAGCGGCGGTCGATCAGGCGTTAAGGACACTAACGTACGGTCGGGCCGACCATTTGCACCTGTCCGAGGGACTGTTGCCTCAACGTCCAACGCGCGGTCAGGCCTGGCGGATCGCTTTAGCTCTGCTTCGAATTCAAGCCTGCGAGAAACATTTCTTAGGCTTGTAATTAGTTCGGACGCACTCTGGATCCGGTCCGGTGGATCCTTTGACAACGAATGGGAGATGATGGCATTTAACTCGATCGGGACATCCGGGTTTAGGGTGTTCACTGCGGGCGGTTCACAGCGAATTATGGCGGCAAGCACATCAGTCGTCGTCCCTCCCGAGAAGGGCGGAGCTCCGGCGAGCATTTCGTACATCAGGATGCCAAGGCTGAAAATATCTGAACGTTCATCTACCCGGAGTCCGCGAGCCTGTTCGGGCGACATATACGAAACAGTGCCCATTATCATTCCCGGCAAGCTCTGGTTCTGAAGTAGTGTCCGATGCGACTCGTTCGCCTTTATTTTTTCTTTTATCTTAGCGAGGCCGAAATCCAGCACCTTAACGTATCCGTCTTCGCGGATCATGATGTTTTCCGGTTTGATGTCGCGGTGGATTATCCCGGCCCCATGTGCGGCAGCCAAGGCCGAAGCTATTTGGCTTGAGATGTCGAGAGCTTCGGCCACCGGCAGCCTACCCGATTCCAGTCTTTTCCGCAGGGTTGTTCCCTTGACGAATTCACTGGCAAAAAGGTGGATGCCATCCTCTTCTTCAAAGTCAAATATCGTTAGAATATTCGGATGGTTAAGAGCCGACACGGCATTGGCTTCACGTTTAAATCGCTCGAGCCTGCTTTTATCCTCGAGCATTTCTTGCAGAAGGATCTTCAGCGCCACCTGACGGCCAAGTCTTGTGTCGTCCGCCAGATAAACCTCGCCCATTCCGCCCGAAGCTATTGGCTCGATTATTCTGTAATGCGAGATCTGACGGCCGTTTTCGAGATACCAGGTTCTTTCCGGCATTTCGCCTGCGACCGGCACTTCCAAAAAATCTTTTGCCTGGGCGAAAGATCCAAGCAGGTCTTTTACTTCGGTTGCGAGCATCGAGTCACCCGAGGACGCCGCTACTAGAAAAGCTTCGCGTTCATCCGACTGGCGAAGTAAAGCCTCGTTAAATAGCTCCTTAACTTTTTCCCAATTAGTCTCGGACATTCGGTCAATCAAGCGGTTCGCGTCATTTCCCTATGCAGCCACGCCTTTGCAACTTGCCAGTCGCGAGCCGCCGTTGCACGTGAGATGCTGAGCGCATTGGCCGCTTCGTCAAGGCTCAAGCCGCCAAAATATCGCAGTTCGACGATCCGTTCCTGCTGGGGGTCTAGCTTGGCAAGTCTTTTCATCGCTTCGTCGAGCGCTATCAGATCAACGTTGGATTCATCGGCGGCCGCAAGTAACGCATCTTCGAGCGGCAGGTCTTCATTTGATCCGCCTCGTTTTTGCCGATGGCGGCCTCTCGCATGGTCGACCAGGATCCGCCGCATTGCCTGGGCGGCGATCGCAAAGAAATGATCACGGCTCGCCCAATTGTCTTGGCGCTGATCGATCAATCTTAGGTAAGCCTCATGTACCAGCGCGGTTGGCTGCAATGTATGATTCGGCCGCTCGCGGCGAAGATAGGCCGCGGCCCGCCTGCGAAGTTCTTCATAGATCAGCGGCAGGAGGTCGTCCATGACCTCGGTTTTGCCGCCGCTCCATTGGCGAAGCATCTCTGTAATATTCGGCCGAACGGCCTCGTCCTGACTCATTCCTATTATTGTAATTATCGGTATTTTGACGGACGCAAGCAATGCGGTTCGCCCCAGTCACGATTATTTTGAGACGGTTTTTTGAAAACTATCGCGGTTATATATGAGGCCGCAGTTAGGCCAGTTCAAGCAGGGAAATTCTTTTTATATCGATATGGGGGTAATTATGAAAAAACTAGCAATAATCGGATGTTTGGCTGTCGGCCTTTTGTTGATCTCCGGCGTGGCGGCAAGTGCGCAAGTGGCACGTCCATATGCTGCACATGTGCCGTTCGATTTCACAGTCGGCCATAAAGTTCTCAAGGCGGGCGACTATACGCTCAGACCCGCTACCGGGATAACCAATCAGCGCTCAGTGATCTTGTGGGATTCTGAAGGAAGAGGAACCGTGGTCGGACTGGCCAGCGTGGGTTCTGATGACTCGGAACAGAAGGGGACCATGACCTTTGTGAAGGACGGCGACGAGTGGGCCCTCGGGGCGGTCGATACTCCGCGATATGCCTTAAAGATCAAGAAACTCAGGACTGACAGAGGCGAAATACAGTTAGCAAAGAGTCGGTCGGTTACGCTCCAGAACTAAGTCGTCATGCTAATTAGGGAAGGAGTGAAGGCACGGTGTTGGGGCCGTGCCTTTTATATTTTGTCGCTCCAATTGTGAAGGATCTCGATCGCGTTGTTGTCTGTTAGATCGCTTCTCATCGGCGTTACGGAAACGAAACCTTCATCGACCGCTTCAAAATCCGTCCCGCCTTCCGCACGAAATCCTTCTCTAACTTCTCCGATCCAATAGTACGGCTTGCCGCGTGGATCGATGTGCTCACTGATCACTGGCCTGGCTACCTTGAGGCCCTGTCGGGTGATGCGAATTCCTCCTGGAGTGCCCTTTGGGATATTCACGTTCAGGAGAGTTCCGTCCGGAAGCCCTTCGGCGATGGCCTTAGCCGTGATCTCTCCCGCAATCCTTGCAGATTCCGCAAAGTCAAAATCCTGCATTCCTTCCAGACTGAAAGCGATACCGGGCAGGCCGAGGATCGTTGCCTCCATTGCGCCCGCAACTGTTCCGGAGTATGTGGCGTCATCACCCAGATTTGGACCGTGGTTGATGCCCGAAGCACAAATATGAGGACGTTTTTCTGCAGGAAGGATAAGGTTTAAAGCCAGGGTTACGCAGTCGGTGGGAGTGCCGTCGACCGTCCAATGCCGCTCGTCCACCTTACGTATTCTAAGCGGTCGGGCCAAGGTCAGACTGTGAGACGCCCCACTCTGCTCGGATTCGGGAGCCACCACAAAGATCTCGCCGAGCGGGGACAAAGCGGCTTCCAGGGCAGCGATGCCTTCTGAATGGATGCCGTCGTCGTTAGTTATAAGAATCCGTGGTTTTTCTTCAGCCATTTGTTCGGCAATAGAAAGGGTGAAAAAGCGAAAGCCAATTCCACTTTTTCACCCTTATCACTTTTAGATCGTTTTATTTATTCGGCGGTCCTGATGGTCGCGGACTTCCTGTTCCGGTAGGACGCTGTTGACGAAAACGTCTGCGATTGCGCTTTCGCGCGTTAACCGATTTCAACTTCGCCTTTTGTCCAGGCGGAATGAAGTGAGCGTGCTTTTTAAGATCTTTGATGATCTCCTCGCTGATTACTTTTCGTTTAAACCGGCGTAGAGCGCTTTCGATGGATTCGTTAGCGTTTACTGAAATATATGCCATTTTGTTGTCTCACCTCCTTTCGGCCGTGGATCATTACTCGTAAAGAGCAAACCAATATTAAACACTTTTTCGTAATGGTTGGCAAACAGTTATTAGACAAAGTTTAATTTATCGGGGATATTATCCAGGCGGCCTTAAAAGCAGTTATTGCCGCAAAACTCGAGGTTATTGGACGCATTTATGAATCCGAAAGATCCAAATTTCGAAGCTCGGGTGCGCAAAAATTTTTCCGAGCAAAAGGTCATGCGATTGATCGGGGCCCGCCTGACAAAGGTCACGGCGGGTGAGTGCGAGATCGTGGTGCTGATGCGCGAAGACCTCGCCCAACAGGATGGTTTTATGCATGCCGGTATCGTGACAACTGTGCTCGACAGCGCATGCGGCTACGCGGCTTATACCTTAATGCCCGAAAGCTCGCGCGTGCTCAGCGTTGAATTCAAGGTAAACCTTTTAGCTCCGGCCAAGGGAGAGATCATTCTGGCATCGGCAGGCGTGAAGCGAGCGGGCAAAACACTGACCGTTTGTACGGCAGACGCCTTTGCCGACAACATTCTCTGCGCCACGATGCTGGCCACTATGATCTGCATCAACGGAGACGCGTAAGGCCGCGCGTGAGCAGGGGCGGAAAATCCAACTTGAGTTTACCGCCCTCCCTCACGGTCGGCCTCATCAAAAAAACTTCTTCGTTCGAAAAAAATACCCGCAAGTTTTTGCCTGTCCTCCGTTCTATCGGGCGCAGCGTTATTGATAATCGAAAAAGATCAATACTCTGGCTGTGTTCTGTTTGATGCGCGGTGGTGGTTTTACGGGTTGTAGGCCTCCTGAAAGAACCGCGAATACGACCTATTAGGAAAAAACAAAACAATGAGAAGATCTATAGTTTTGGCTGCGGTAATTGCAGCTTCGACAGGAATATTTGGCGCCTGCGAACCGAAGGCAAATGCTCCGGAAACCAAGCCTCCGGTTACTTCAACCCCAGTCTCCACTCCAGCGGCAAGCCCGTCTGGTTCGCCGGCTAGCACCCCGGTCAACGGAACCCCGAAGACCAATACCTCGCCTGAGGTCAAAAAGGAGGACGGGAAGAAGGACGAATCAAAACCTTCTAACGTCAATAAGGACCAGAAACCGGCTGCGAATAAATAGTCGCGAGGCGTAAGGCAAAAAGAGGCAGGACGGAAACGGCCTGCCTCTTCGACATTTAAATACCTGAAAAATAAAAGGAAACGGCCAGCCGATTCTCTTCAGGCAACTAGCCGCTTCCTTTTCTTCCATGCCTGCAGGCAAGGAATCTGAAGAATAAATAACTGTGAAGTGAAAAAAGGACCAATTCGAGCAAAATTCCGAAGATTTCCACAGGTGTTCAATGTTCAAGTGTTCCAAACCGTTCAAACTGTTCATTTTGTTCAGTCGCGTTCAAGGTGTTCAACGTGTTCAATTGCGTTCAATTTGGATGGTTTTGGGACATTTTTGAGCAAAAATTAACCTTGCGCCCAGTCAAAAGGGTGATAGACTACGCAGCTATCGGACTTCACCCGTGTTTTTTGTAGTTTTTTTCTTCCACATCGTTCGCCTCACGCGCGCCTTGCCCCGGCCGAATGATGTGCCCATACATCAGGAGGCAAAATGCTAATTCCGGTTAGACAAATTAATGAGGCCGCTGCCCGGTATTATGACGAACCGAGCATAGCGGAAAAGCCCGAGCCCGACGTTATCGCTCACGAAGATCTTGTTGTCGGGGCAGCGGAACCACCCTCGGCCGATAAACTTACCGTCGATCAAAATCTCGAAAAACGCAAAGATATGCTGGCCGCTCTAGCTCAAGAGCCGGTTGATTTTGCATTTGAACGCGCAATAGGTAACAACGATTCGGTTTATAGCAATTTTTGCGAATTCATTCTCCTCGCCAAGAGAAAGGTCGGGAGGATCGTGGTCAAGGACGGTAATCAGATCGAGGCTTACGCGACGGGATTTATGGTTTCCGATCGCCTAATGCTGACAAACTGGCACGTCTTCCGAACAATGGATGAGGTCGGTAACAGCGAGGTAGCTTTTTTTTACGAGCTGGATGTTCAGGGCCATCCAACGACCGCCACCATCTTCAAACTCGCTGCAGATGACTTCTATTACTCCAATGAGGAACTCGATTACTGCTTTGTGGCGGTCGATCCAAAGGATATTAGCGGCAAGACAGAACTGACATCGATCGGTTATCACTACCTTGATCCCAAGCTCGGAAAACTTGGGGAGGAAGGCAAGGAAAAACTGAACATAATTCACCACCCGGACGGCGACTATAAACAACTTTCGATCCGCGAAAATACCTTTACCAAGATCCTCGAAAACACGATCTGGTACGAGACGGACACCGCTCCCGGCAGCAGCGGCAGTCCGGTCTTTAATGACCAATGGCAGGTTGTTGCTCTGCATCATTCGGGCGTGCCGAAAATGACCGACGACGGAAAAAATTACGCGGACAAGGACGGCAATCCGATCCTGCCCGTCAATGGGAAGATCGATGCCGCAAGAGTCGTATGGAAGGCGAACGAAGGAGTTCGCATCAGCAAAGTTCTGGAAGATGTTTCCAAAGCATTTCCGAATAATCAGTTTGTAAAGGGACTGCAGAAACCGGGGGTGCCCGGAACTGTTCCCGAAAGCGACGGAACGCCGCTCGCAACCGGGATCAAGCGCCGGCCCATGGTTAGAGAAAGAGTAGGAGAGGACAAGCCCATGCAAAATCAAGACACGAACGATGTACGTATAGCGTTTCCGGCCGCGTTGATCGAAGCAAACGGCAACATAAACATAAATATCAGCAACCGCGGAGGGATGTCCGCCGCGTTGCCCGGACCTGCCAAACTGCAACCTAGTCTCAACGGAGGAAGCGAACAGGATGACCTTGACGAGGTAAAAAAGCTGGATATCGAGAACAGTTTTGACTATTCAGATTGTAAAGGATACGACCCGAATTTTCTCGGCGTCAAGATCCCGCTGCCAAAACCGAAAGGCAAAATGCTGAAGTTTGTCGCGAAGCTAAAATCAGGCAACGGATCGATCCTTGATTACTACTACTTCAGCACGATCCATCATTCCGTCAGAAAAATGCCGATGATTAGCGGCATCAATGTTGATGGCGATCCGGAGCTGCGCATCGATACTTTCAAACGCAAGGACGTATGGCTGCGCGATAACCGGCTCGATTATGAGATGCAGCTCGATGACGCCTTTTATAAAACCAGTGGGTTTGACAAGGGACACATGAGCCGCCGCGAAGACGCAGACTACGGCACGAGCGGCGAGCTGGCGAAAAAGTTTGCCGACCTGACGTGTATCTACACAAACGCGTGCCCGCAGGTTCCGGAGCTGAACCGTTCTAATAAAAAAGGCCTTTGGGGAAAACTCGAAGAGGTTGTTCTCGAAAAAGGGGCCGATCTGGAAAAAGGACAGTTCGCCAAGATCTCTGTTTTCAACGGGCCGATCTTCGATGATGACAACGACCGCTTTTTCCGAAGCGTCCAGATACCGATGCAGTTCTTCAAGATCATTGTCTGGTTCAACGAGGCCAAAAAGCTGCAGGCGACTGCATTCAAACTCTCCCAGGAAAACCTGGTTGGCGGTATCGATTTTGAAAAGCTGGACTTCGATACGAATGCTCAATTCAAGGAGTTTCAAGTCAGCCTCAGCAATCTCGAAAAACTGACCGGACTGGATCTTTCGGATATCAAACCCTTTGATACATTCAAGGCGGCCGACCCTGATGAAACATTAAGGATCGATTCAGAGGAAGCCTTGAGAAGTTTGGTCGATAAGGCGTTTGTGACGACTACTTAGCGGCGTTTGAATCCTTTTTTGGGTTGCTGTCTGAGTGCGTATACTAACGGCGTTATTACTCATCAACCAAAGATGATCAGAAAAACCATATTCGGCGCGTGGTTCATCGCGTGCTTAGTATCGCTTTCAGGAGTGGTCGTCGGTCAGTTTCCAGATCCTGAGTTGCTTCGGGCCAATGAGCTTAGGAACCGCGGTGACTACGACGGAGCCATCGCAATTTATACCAAAGCATTGGAAACCGCAGAGACCAAGGCGAAAGCGGAGATCTTTACATTGCGCGCGCAAACGTACTTCTCCAAGAACGAGTTCGATCAAGTTATCCAGGATTGCGGCGCGCGAATGAAAACGCTCGGTCTGGACGGCATAATTACCGACTATTCAGATCGAGCCATAAAGATATTCAGAAATAAATAACGCTTAAGCAGCGGCGGATTGTCCGTTGTTCTCTTCTGATGACGGCTTGTCAATTTCAGCTTCGA
>Ga0068859_100008917_pt1 | contig 10129 bp, 5 predicted proteins | sample KBSSwiS22_FD_66585 | JGI IMG/M metagenome (GOLD analysis project Ga0068859, IMG submission 66585) | Switchgrass rhizosphere microbial communities from Kellogg Biological Station, Michigan, USA - KBS Switchgrass S2-2 | ecosystem: Host-associated > Plants > Roots > Rhizosphere > Soil ...
TGCGCGAAATCAGTGCCAACTCGGTCCGAACCAAGTTGGCATAAATTTCGCGGCCGAGTGTTATCGCGGCATCGGCATTCGAGCGCGAATGCGAACCTTGTCGGCATACGCGACCAGTCGCCGCAGCGGCATCTGCAAATAAGACGATGCACCTCGAGTGCCGTGCCGACTTACCGACTCAGAAGCAGTAGATAGCTGAAACGCAACCCATCCAAATTGCTAATTAACTGGTCCCGGGGACCAGTTGGTCACCGTTGCACAATCTGCGCGCAAGCTAGAGTACGCACGTTGCAGATTTTGAAATGTGACAGAGGCGCATCAGCGAAATTGAGAACCGGTTGCGAGTGCGGTGGGCAGCATGTCGGCGAGCCATAGCTGAGCGGCAGCATTGACGACGAGCCCTAGCCGAGCTGTCGACGCGAGATCTCTCACGGCTGGTCCGAACTCGGTCCGAACCAAGTTGGCATAGATTTCGCGACAGACGCCGCAGAGTGGTGTGTCTTTTTTGAGGAGAGTCTTACACCATGGGCCGCTCGACGACTGCCGACCGCTGACTGCCGACCGCCGACTGTCGACTGACGACCGCCGACTGCTATTGACTGTCCGAAACCTGCGTCTTCAGGACGACTCCGTCGCCGGCAAACTGCTGAACGACCGAGAGCAGGCCGGTGTAGAGGAACCCGACCTGGAAGAGCATGAGGAACGGCAGCGTGCCGTAGATGCCGTTGGCAAGGGCGTAGAACACCGTCGCGGTGAAGTAGAAGCCGAGGCCCAGCTCGATGAGAGGCTGGATGGTCACCGACTGCCGGTAACGCTTGTTGACCCACTCGTCGCCATCGCCTTCGATGCGGTACTTGGGGGTGCGCGCGAATTCGGTCTGCTTGTCGAGGAGCGCTTCGAGCACGGCTTTCGCGTTGTTCACGCACAGGCCGATGCCGATCGACATGAGGAACGGCATGTACTTCAGCCGCGTCACCCAATCCTTATGAATCTCGCGCTGGCAGACGACGTAGAAGTTGCAGACCGACATCGTTGCCGCGAAGAACAGCGGGATGTCGATCAGCAGCATCTCGTACCAGCCCATCTCATACCGAATCACCATCGCGGGGAAAATCAAGATCGACAGGACCACCATCAGGAGATAGTTGAAATTCGCCGTCAGGTGGAAAAAGGCTTCGGCCTTCACGTGCGGCGGCAGATCCGCCTGCAAGATCTGCGGCAGGAGCTTGCGGCAGGTCTGAATCGATCCCTTCGCCCAGCGGTGCTGCTGCGACTTGAAGGCGTTCATCTCTACCGGAACCTCTGCCGGCGAGACGACGTCTGGCAGGAAGACGAATTGCCAGCCGCGCATCTGCGCGCGATAGCTCAGGTCGAGGTCTTCGGTCAGGGTGTCGTGCTGCCAGCCGCCGGCTGAATCAATCGCCTCGCGCCTCCACATGCCGGCTGTGCCGTTGAAATTGAAGAACCGGCCCGCGCGGTTGCGCCCGCCGTGCTCCAGGACGAAGTGTCCATCCAGCATGATCGACTGGATCTTGGTCAACAGCGAGTAGTCCTGATTGATATGTCCCCAGCGCGCCTGCACCATCCCAATGCGCTTATTGGCGAAGTGCGGCAGCAGCCGGTGGAGGAAGTCGGCGTGCGGCAGGAAGTCGGCGTCGAAGATGGCCACGAACTGTCCGCGCGACACCTTCAGGCCTGCTTCGAGGGCTCCCGCCTTGTAGCCGGTGCGGTCTTCCCGGTGGTAATACTTGATATCGATGCCATGGGCGGCGTGCCGGCGAACGGCAAGCTCTGCAATCTCGCACGTTTCGTCGGTCGAGTCGTCCAGGACCTGAATTTCGAGCAGCTCGGTGGGGTAATCAAGACGGCAGACGGCGTCGATAAGCCGATCGGCCACATACATCTCGTTATAAATCGGAAGCTGCACGGTGACGACCGGCAGCGGGTCCAGAGGTGCCGGCTCGGCGGGTTGGGAATCCTTGTGCCTCATGTAAAGATACACAAGGTAGTAACGGTGCCAGCCGTACACTGCCAAAATGCTCAGTACGAAGAAATAACTGACGAGGATGATTGTGTCAGAGGGCGTCATCAGGTGAGCTTAGCCGGCCGCAAAACGTCCGCCGATTATACACGACCCGTTACGTTGGCCGTTACTCTGGCGGATGTGCAGCAATTGCTGGACCAGGTCCGCGCTGGAACGGTGTCGACCGAAGAGGCCTTGCGCCAGGTCGCACAGCTACTTCAGGCCTCGCCTGTCCAGGACCTGGGATTCGCCCGGGTCGACCATCACCGCGAGCTGCGGCAAGGCTTCCCGGAAGTGGTCTTCGGATTGGGCAAGACGCCGGCCCAGATCGCGGCAATTGCTCAGGAAATCGTCAAACATGGCCATACATTATTAGTGACACGCGCCACCGAGGAGGCCTTCGCGGCCGTCCAACAGGTGGTGCCGGGCGCGGCCTTCCAGCCCCTGGCGCGAACCATTACATTGCGGCAGAAGGACGTGCAGCCAGGCGCCGGCACGATCCTGGTTGCGGCAGCCGGCACGTCGGATTTGCCTGTGGCCGAGGAGGCGTGCGTCACGGCTGAGGTCATGGGCAACGCGGTCGACCGTCTGTTCGATGTCGGTGTGGCCGGCATTCATCGGCTGCTAAGCGAGCAGGGGCGCCTGATGGCCGCGCGCGTCGTGATTGTGGTTGCCGGGATGGAAGGCGCCCTGCCGAGCGTGGTCGGCGGGCTTGTGAAAGTGCCGGTGATTGCGGTGCCGACGAGCGTGGGCTACGGAGCCAGTTTCGGCGGCCTTGCCGCATTGCTGGGCATGCTGAATAGCTGCGCGGCGGGCGTCTCGGTCGTGAACATCGATAACGGATTTGGCGCAGCCGCGATCGCCAGCCGGATCAATCATCTGTGACGACTGAAAACTGGTAACCTCCCCCTTCTCCATATGCATCCAGGGGCGCTCCGGGCGTTAGAGTGGGACAAGATCGTCGAAGTCGTGCGCGGGCTCGCGGTCACGCCCCTCGGCGCCGACCGTCTCGCCGAGCTCGAGCCGCAATTCGATAGTCATCGGGTCGCTCAGCTGATTGCCTCGACGACCGAAGGCGTCAAATATCTCGACGCCAATCCGCCTTTCTCGCTGCAGGCACCCGACGATCTCCAACAGCTGGTCGCCGCACTCGCCGTCGAAGGCCGCGCCCTCGAACCGCTTCGGCTGATAGCATTCGCCGACTTCCTGGATTCGGTCGGCCTGACCTGCGCAACGATTCGCCGCGTCAGCGGCCCGTATCCCACGCTGAAGAACATCGCGGAAGGATGCGGGTCGTTCAAGAACCAGATTGCGGAGGTCCGGCGGCAGATCGATCCGTCGGGTGAAGTGAACGACTCGGCCAGCCCGGAGCTTGCGCGGCTGCGGACGCAGCTGAGAAAGCAGCGCGCGCGGCTGCGTTCGACCCTCGAATCGTATTTGAGAGGCAAAGAAACGTCGCGCTACCTGCAGGACCAGGTGGTGAGCGATCGCGACGGCCGCTACGTGCTTGTCGTGAAGGCCGAGCATCGGACGGCGATTCCGGGCATCATTCACGGCAGCTCAGGCAGCGGGGCCAGTTTGTATCTCGAGCCGCTCAGCACCGTCGAAATCAACAACGACGTCGTCGCGCTCGAACAGCAGGAGCGGGAGGAAATTCATCGGATTCTTCGCGCGCTGACCGACGGCTTCCGTCAGCGCCCCGCCGAGTTGCGACAGGCGCTCGATGCCGCCACGGAGCTCGACATCATCCAGGCGAAGGCGAGATTTTCGCATCTCATCTCCGGCGTCGCTCCGACATTGTCGAGCGATGGCCGGCTCGAACTGCGTGCGGCGCGTCACCCGCTGTTGATTCCCGCCGTTGTGGCCCGGCTCGAGGATGAGGACCGCGACAAACCCGCGCGCGAGCCGGTTCCCGTCGATGTGCTGGTGATTCCGCCGACTACGGTGCTGCTGATCACCGGGCCGAACACCGGCGGCAAGACCGTCGCGCTGAAAACCGCCGGACTGTCGGCGCTGATGGCGCAAGCCGGCTTGTTTGTGGCGGCGGCCGACGCTCGCCTTCCGGTGTTCCGCTCGATTTTTGCGGATATTGGCGACGAACAATCTATCGCGGCGAGCCTCAGCACGTTTTCCTGGCACATCACGAACATTGCCGGGATGGATCGCTCGCTTTCGCTGCCCGCCCTGGTCCTGCTCGACGAGGTGGGCGCCGGCACCGATCCGCTCGAAGGGGGCGCGCTCGGTGTGGCGATCATCGACCACTTCCGTTCGAGGGGCGCCACCGTCGTTTCGACAACGCACTACGACGCGTTGAAGACATACGCCGCGACCACGCCAGGGGTCACCGCGGCGGGATTCGGGTTCACTCCCGACACCTTCGAGCCGACGTACCACATTCAATATGGATCGCCAGGCCGGAGCATGGCGCTCGAAATGGCGGGCCGTCTCGGGATGAATTCCTCCATCGTGGAAGCGGCGCGCAAGAACCTGTCGGAACGCGAAGCGCAGCTGGCCGAGCACCTTGCCAAGGTCGACTCGGACTTACGGGCGCTCGAGCACGAGCGGCGACTCGTGAAGCGCGAGCGCGAGGCGCTGACCGAGGCCGATGTGCGTGCGCGATCGCGCGAGGAGGCGCTGCGCCAGCGTGAGGATACATTCAAGCAAAAGCTGAACGAGAAGCTGGACGAGCGCCTACGCGAAGCACGAGTGGAAATCGATCACGTCGTCGCCGATCTCCGCAGGCAGACCGCCGCGCTGGCTGAACAAGCGACCAGGCACCCTTCAGAAGCGCTGCCGACGACCGGAGATACTGGCCGCTTGCGCGGGGACGCGCGCGCGTCGATCGACGCGCTGGTCGACAAGTTCCGGAAGGATCAAGTGGCTGAGCCCGCGCCTGCCATGCAGAACTCGCGGCTTGCCGTCGTCGGCGATCGCGTATCCATTCCGTTCCTGGGCGTCGAAGGCACCGTCGTGCTGGTGCACGATCGCGACGCCGAAGTGGAGGTGCGGGGCAAGCGGTTTCGCGCACACACCGGAGAACTGCGCGTCGTGGAATCGCCGTCGAAATTCGAACCGGCGCCGGTCCGCGTGAATGTTCAGCTGCAGCCGCGCGAGCACTCGTCGGGATCGGGCGAATTGCTGCTTGTGGGCAGCACCGTCGATCAAGCCATCGATCGGCTGGAGAAATTCCTGGACGAAAGCCTGTTGAGCGAGCAGCGGACGCTGCGCCTGATACACGGCTTCGGCACAGGACGCCTCAAGGAAGCCGTGGTTGATTATCTGCACAAGCACCCGCTCGTCACTCACGTGCGCACGGCGTCGCCGGAAGAAGGAGGCGGCGGAGTGACCATTGCGGAGCTCAAGGACTGAAAAACCCGCCCTCGACGCGGAGACGCGGGGTCGCAGAGTTTGTTTTTTCGGGACCCTTGAGAATATTCATCTTTGCGTCTCTGCGTCTTTGCGTCGAAGTTCGAGAAGTTAGATCTGAATAATGCCGTTCCCGCAATCATTCATCGACGACCTGCGCATGCAGGCGGACATCGTCCAGGTCGTTCAGGAGTACGTGTCGCTCAAAAAAGTGGGCGCCACCTACAAGGGTCTGTGTCCGTTTCACTCCGAGAAGACGCCGTCATTCCACGTCAATCGCGACAAGGGATTTTTCCATTGCTTCGGGTGCAGCGTGGGCGGCGACGTGTTCAAGTTCCTCGAGCTCCAGGAAAAAATGGGGTTCCAGGACGCCGTCCGCCACCTCGCGTCGAAATTCGGCATCCCCATTCCCGAGCAGGCCGGCGGCCGCGAATCGCACGCCGACGCCGCCGAGCGCGAGGCGCTGCTGAAAGTCCACGAGCGCGCCGCCGAGTATTTCAAGGCACAACTCGCGGCGCCGATCGGCAGAAAAGCGCAGGAGCTCCTGAAGAGCCGGGGCATCACCGGCGACACGATCAAGAAGCTGGCGATGGGGTACGCGCCGCCTTCTTACGAAGGCTTGAAAAGCACGCTCATCAAAGAAGGTTTCACGCTCCCTTTGCTCGTCCGCAGCGGGCTGGCCGTCGAGCGCGACAACGGCCACACCATTGACCGCTTCCGCGGCCGGCTGATGATCCCCATCGCGCGCGACTCGGGCTCGATCGTGGCGTTCGGAGGCCGCGCCATGGAGGCCGATCAGCAACCGAAGTACTTGAACTCGCCGGAAACCACCATCTACACGAAAGGCCGAACGCTCTATGGGCTGCACCTGACGAAAAAAGACATCTCGCGCCTGGGCTACGCGGTGATGGTGGAAGGCTATTTCGATTTCGCGCAGCTGGTTCAGTCTGGCGTCACGCCGGTGGTCGCCTCGTCGGGCACCGCGCTGACCTCATCGCAGGCCCAATTGCTGCGCCGCTTCACGTCCAAGATCATCCTGAGTTTCGATCCCGATGCGGCTGGTCAAGGCGCCGCGGCTCGATCGTGCGAGCTGCTCGTCCAGGAAGGCTTCGAAGTAAACGTCGCTATTCTCCCCTCAGGCCAGGACCCGGACAGCTTCGTCCAAAAGAACGGCCGTGAGGAATACATGAAGTTGCTGAAGACGTCGCGGCCCTACCTCGAATATTTGCTGGACCGTTCGGCCGCCGTTCACGATCTAAACAACGATGAGGGTCGCCGTCAGTTTCTCACCGCGATGCTGGCGGTCGCTGCGAGAATCCCCGACCCTGCCGCACGCGACCAATTCGGCGATCGGCTGGCACATAAAGCCCGGATTACAGAAGAGGTAGTACGGGACGAGGTGCGGAAGGCCGCGGTCCAGAGGCGCCCGGAGCTGCATCCTCGGCACATTTCCAGTTTCGGCGAGGTGAAACGTGCCGAAAAAGGACTGATCTGGGCACTTTTTCACGAGCCGGACAGGGGGATGACGGCGCTCAACATTTTGCAGCATAATGACTTAGAGGGTTTACCGACCCGCCGCATCCTGGAAGAGGCAAAACGTTTGACCGATCGAGCCCCCGGCGTGGTGCCTTCTGCCCTTCTTGAGCGTCTAAATTCATTAGAGGTGGAGCTCGTCACGCGGATCGCCGCCGAACCGAACGCGCCCTGGCCGGCCGACAGCTGCGCCCGGGAAATCCAGCAGCTCCGCGCCGAACGCGATTTTGTCGAGGTTCAACGCGAAATTCGTCGGTTGCAGGAAGCTGGCGAGCAAGCCGACTCACACATTCTCGAAAAGAAGCTCGCGCTCGCGCGCCAGCTTGAGGAACTGTCCCGGACGATTCACTGAAGCGACATGAGACACGATGAGACAACAGGAACGGATGCTTTCGGTTACCATATGGGGTTTGCGCAAGTAGGAGGAACGCTTGTCGATTGAAGAAAAATATGACGAAGTACGGCAGCTGATTTCCATCGGGAAGGAAAAAGGCTATCTCCTGTACGACGAAGTAAACGAGCTGCTGCCGGCCGAGATTACCTCGTCGGACGAGCTCGACGATCTCTTTAATACGTTTGGAAGCGCGGGCATCGAAGTCGTCGACTCCGAGAAGACCTACCTTCAGGAAAAACAGTTCGACCGGACCGCCGAGGGCAGCGAGGAGATGGAGCTCGATCTCACGCCCGGCGCGCTGGACAAGACGAACGACCCGGTCCGCATGTACTTGCGCGAGATGGGCACCGTTCCGCTGCTCACGCGCGAAGGCGAAGTCGAGATCGCGCGCCGTATCGAGCGCGGCAAGCTCGCCGTCATCAAGTCGATCTCCCGCACGCCGACCGTTGCGAAGATGATCATCGCGATGGGCGATCAGCTGAAGGCGGGCACGCGGACCATTCGCGAGCTCGTCATCTTCCAGGACGACGAAATTACCGACGAGCGCGTGGACGAGCGCGCCAAGGAAGTCCTGAAGCAGATCGACGCCATCCGCAAACAGCGGGCGATCGTGCAGAAGCTCGAAGAGAAGCTGAACGAGACCCCCAAAGGGACGATGACCCGCGAAAAGCGGAAGTATCGCCGCGCGCGGTGGGCGGTGATGCGCGCGCAGGTCGGGTTGTCGCAGCTGATTCGCGAGGTCGAGTTCACCGAGATGGTGAAGCGCCGCCTCATCGAGCAGATCAAGGACGAGGTCGAATCGGTCCGGAAGATCGAGCGCGAGGCCGAAAGCCTCGACCGCCAGATGAATCCGAAGGGCAAGAAGCCGATCAAGCTGAAGGACGAAGACAAGAAGAACATGCTGCGGCGGATCAAGGACCTGAAGGCCGCGGTCAAAGTGCGTACCGACGAGCTCGAGCAGAGCACGGAGCATCTCAGGGCCACCCTCGACACGATCTACCGCGGCGAAGTGCAGGCCGAACAGGCGAAGAAAGAGCTCGTCGAAGCGAACCTGCGGCTCGTCGTCTCGATTGCGAAGAAGTACACCAACCGCGGGCTGCAGTTCCTCGACCTGATCCAGGAAGGCAACATCGGCTTGATGAAGGCGGTCGACAAGTTCGAGTACCGCCGCGGCTATAAGTTCTCGACGTATGCCACCTGGTGGATCCGCCAGGCCATCACCAGGGCGATTGCAGACCAGGCCCGGACGATCCGCATCCCGGTCCACATGATCGAGACCATCAACAAGCTCATCCGCACCTCCCGTGCGCTGGTGCAGGAGCTGGGACGCGAGCCGACTTCGGAGGAAATCGCGAAGCGGATGGATATTCCGGTGTCGAAGGTCCGCAAGGTGCTGAAGATCGCGCAGGAGCCGATTTCGCTCGAGACCCCGATTGGCGAGGAGGAAGATTCGCATCTTGGCGACTTCATCGAAGATCGCCAGGTGGTTTCCCCCGCCGAGGCGGTGATCAACCTGAACCTCAAGGAACAGACCGAGTCGGTGCTGAAGACGCTGACGCCGCGCGAAGAACGCGTCATCAAGATGCGGTTCGGCGTGGGCGACGGCAGCGAGCACACCCTCGAAGAGGTCGGCCAGAACTTCGCCGTCACGCGCGAACGCATCCGGCAGATCGAGGCGAAGGCGCTGCGCAAGCTGCGGCATCCGTCCCGCAGCCGCAAGCTGCGCGCGTTCCTGGAGGGACGGACGTCTTAGTCCATCGTCCATCGTCCATCGTCCATCGTCGATCGTCCATCGTCGAAGGGCGATGGTCGAAAGGCAATAGCCGAAGCGCAATAGTTGAAGCGCGACGGCCGTTCGGCAGCGTAGACTATGGACGACGATCGACGATGGACGATCGACGATGGCCGATCGACGATGGACGATTGCGGGCCTATAGCTCAGCGGTCAGAGCCGCCGGCTCATAACCGGCCTGTCCCAGGTTCGAATCCTGGTGGGCCCACCACTTTATGAATATTCGTAACTTAAAACTGAAAACTGGAAACTTGAAAGTAAGTGAGCACCTTGAACACTTACCTTCCAGTTTCCAGTGTCAGGTTGTTAGTTTTCTGTGAAGCCCCCTTGCGGGGCTTTTTTGTTATTGGCGCAGTTCTTTATGAATGCTGACTTGGAAAAACTGATTCGTCTTCAGCAGCTCGAAACGACGGCCGACGATGCGCGCCGGAAGATCGCCGACCACCCTGGCCGCATACAGGCGCTTGATACACGCCTTCAACAGGCGAAAGATCTGGTTGCCGGAGTCAAAGCGCGGCTGACGGCGGCCCAGGAGAAGCGGAGGACCGACGAGAAAGATGTGTCGTCGGTGCAGACGCGGCTGGCGAAATACAAGGACCAGTTGCTCGAAGTGAAGACCAATCGCGAATACACGGCCATGCTTCACGAGATCGAGACGGCCCAGAACGACATCAAGGCCCGGGAAGATCGCATCCTCGAGATCATGATGGAGTCCGACGAGCTCGGCGCCGAGCTGAAGAAAGGCGAAGCCGAACTGAAGGCCGCCGAAAAAGAGATCGCCGCCGAACGGGCCGTGCTCGGCAAAGAAGTCACGGCGCTGCAGGCCGAGCTCGACACGACGGCGGCCGCGCGCGCGGCGCTGGTATCGCAGATCGATCGCCATGCGCTGGCGATTTTCGAGACGACGGCGAAGGGACGCAAGGGCGTCGCGGTTGCCGAAGCCCGCAACGGCTTGTGCACTATCTGCCACGTGCGGCTGCGGCCGCAGATGTTCAACGAAGTCCGCAAGAACGAATCGATC
>Ga0068859_100008925_pt1 | contig 10127 bp, 6 predicted proteins | sample KBSSwiS22_FD_66585 | JGI IMG/M metagenome (GOLD analysis project Ga0068859, IMG submission 66585) | Switchgrass rhizosphere microbial communities from Kellogg Biological Station, Michigan, USA - KBS Switchgrass S2-2 | ecosystem: Host-associated > Plants > Roots > Rhizosphere > Soil ...
CGCGGTCGAAGCGCGACTCCCAGTCCGCGACGTACTGCTCGAGGTCGGCGAGGTCGGCGCGCGAGCCGGCGTCCTCCAGCTCGAGCCGGCTTGCGAGCCCGTCGCGGGCGGCGTGGTGCAGCTGGGTCGTCTTCTGGTCGAGGGCGAGCAGGGACGCGCCGCCGCCGAGCAGGAGCGCCAAGCCGAAGCCCACCGCCGTGCCCAGGGTGCGTCCGCGCGCGAGGCGCGTGCCGAGGTGCGCGAGCGGGAAGGCGAGCAGCAGGCCCGCGAGCGCCGCGACGATCGCGCGCGCGTCGTGGCGGCCCACGTGCTCGGCGGCGTCGCGGCGCAGCAGGACGTCGGTGGCGAGCCAGGCCGTCGGGACCAGCAGCGCCAGCACGACCAGGGCCACGGTGGACTGCCGGCCCACCCTGCGCTGCAGCTGGCCCAGCGGGCCGACGGGGCGCGCCCGCGTCGTCTCGCCGCGCAGGAAGCGCGCGAGGTCCGCGGCCATGTCCTGCGCGGACGCGTAGCGCGCCTGGGGCGACTTCTCCAGGGCCTTGAGGCACACCGCCTCGAGGTCGGGGTGCACGCCGGGCTGCAGCTTGCGCGGCGGGCGCGGCTCGCGCGTGAGGATGTCGTTGAACATGCGCTGCAGGCTGTCGCCCGAGAACGGCACCTCGTGCGTCAGCATGCGGTAGAGCAGCGCGCCCAGCGCATAGACGTCGGTGCGCGCGTCCAGCCCCTCGCGCCGCCCCGACACCTGCTCGGGGCTCATGTAGTGCGGCGTGCCCACGATCGTGCCGGTGTGCGAGAGGTCCATCAGGTCGGAGACCTTGGCCAGGCCGAAGTCCGCGATCTTGGGCACGCCGTCCGCGGTGAGCAGCACGTTGCCGGGCTTGATGTCGCGGTGGATGACGTTGTTCCGGTGCGCGTGCTCCAGCGCCTCGGCCAGCTGCCGGCAGGTCTCCGCGGCCCACTGGCAGCTGGCGACGTCCGTGCCCATCTTGCGCTCGGCGCGGCCGGCCAGCACCTTCTCGAGGCTGCCGCCCGTCACCAGCTCCTGCACGATGAGCGGGTAGCCCAGCGTGTCGTCGAAGCCGTAGACGGCGACGATGTTGGGATGCGTCAGGCGCGCGGCCGCCTCCGCCTCGCGGTGGAAGCGGTCGATCTGCTCGTCCACGCGCGTGATCTCGCTGGGCAGGATCTTGACCGCCACGCTGCGGCCGAGCGAGACCTGCTGCGCCTCGAACACCACGCCCTGGTTGCCGCGCCCCAGCTCGCGCACCAGCAGCAGGTCGCCCAGGCGTGAGCCGGGCGCAAGCGACGGAGCCACCCCCGGCCCGCTCACGGGCGCCGCGCGCCGGCATCGGCGCGCCTCCCCGGCGTCAGCCCATCACGGCGTCTGTGACGACGGCCAGGCACGGGAGTCACGGGCAGCCCTCGCAAGGGGACCGGTTCGGGTACCCGCCGGTCCGGGACTCACGGATCGTAATCCCGGCGGCGTCACGGGGGCGTGGAGCTTTCCGGGTGAGCGCCTGCGGGGACGGGTTCCCGGCGTGCGGCGGCGCCGGGCGCCATTCCCCGGCCCGGCGCCTCAGCGGGCCGCGCGCTCCGCCATCAGCTTGTCGAGGCTCTCGCGGGCCCCCGGCCGATCGGGCTGCAAGTGCAGGACCTCGCGCCAGGCGGCGATCGCGCCGCCGACGTCGCCGACCCCGGCCAGCAGCGCGGCCAGGTTGGCCCAGGACGTCACGTCCTCCGGGTCGAGGCGCACGGCCTCCCGCCAGGCCGCGATGGCCCCGGGCGCGTCGCCGCTCCGGAAGAGCAGGTAGCCGAGGTGGCTCTGCGCCAAGGGGAAGACCGGCCGGAAGCGCAGCGCCTCGCGGCAGGCGGCCAGCGCGCCCGCCAGGTCGCCGCGCCTGCTGAGCGCGCAGCTGAGGTTGAACTGCGCGTCGGCATAGCCGGGCTGCAGCCGAACTGCCTCGCGGAACTCGACCAGCGCGCCGTCCATGTCGCCGGTCTGCTTCATGGCCACGGCCAGGTCGTTGCGGATCACGGCGTCGCCTGGCTCGATCGCGACCGCCTGGCGCAGCAGCGCCAGGCCCTGCTCGGGCTGCCCGTCGGCCAGGTACGCCTCGCCGTAGCTGCCGTACGTGGCGGCGCGCGGATCGCCCGAGCTGGTCGCGAGGGGCCAGTGGATCAGCGCCGCCGCGGCGACGGGCAGCAGCGCGCCGGCGGCGCCCAAGCTCCAGCGCCGCTCGCGGCAGGCCACGACCAGCGCCGCTGCGCCGAGGCCCGCGAAGGGCAGCAGGAAGACCATCAGCGAGAGCCGGTAGCGCGCCAACACGAAGAAGAGCGTGATGCTGAGCGCCAGCGTGACGATCGCGGCGTGCAGCACCCACAGGCGCCGCACCTCGCGCCGGCTGAGCCACAGGCCGAGCACTGCGAGCGGCACGACCGTGCCGAAGCGGACCACGTGCCCCAGCAGCGCGAGCAGCCAGGACGCGTCGGCGTAGACCTCGAAGGCCTCGGTGTCCATCGGCTCGGCGGAGTTCCAGACCAGCATCCATTTGCGGCCCAGCAGCGCCAGCCAGCGCAGCGGGTCCGCGACCACGTCGGCCCGGGCCCTTGCGAACCAGTAGCGCGAGACCTCGCTGGGCCGCAGCGTGCGCTGCAGATCGGCCTCCGCGATGTGGATCACGTCCACCGCCTCGTCCTCGACTCGGCCGTGCCCGGGCACGATGGTGTCGTACAGCCCCTCGGCGTCGCGGTGGTTGCCGATGTAGAAGCTGGAGCCGAAGTTGTAGGTCGTCGCCCACTCGCCCGTCACGAGCCGGTTGCGCAGCAGGACCGGGCTCATGCCCACCGCGAAGCCCAGCGCCAGCAGGCCCGCCTCGCGCCAGCGCCGCCCGGCCGGCTCGCGGCGGTCGCGCAGCAGCAGCCACAGGCACGCGATCGGCAGCAGCACCACCGCGTTCTCGCGGGACAGCGCGAGGCAGGCCAGGAGCGCGCCGCAGCCCGCCAGGAGAGACGGTGTGCGCCGCTCGAGCAGCCGCACGAAGAGCGCGACGAAGCCGGCCGACAGGCACACCTCGACCGCGGTCTTGTGCACGCTGACGTCCGCCCACACCAGCGGCGCGTACAGGGCCGCGATGAGGCCCGCGGCGATTCCAGCGCGGCGGTCGAACAGGCGCGCGGTTGCGTCGGCCAGCAGCACGCACGCCAGGGCGCCCAGTCCGGCCTGCAGCACGCGCACCAGCGTCCAGTGCGGCCCGGCCAGCCAGTACAGCGCGCCGAGCAGGTAGGCGTAGAGCGGCGAGAAGAAGAACGGGTCGCGCCCCACCCACTCGCCGGCAGCGATGCGCCGCGCCCACGCGTCGTAGGCGCGCCCGTCGCCCACGAGCCGCTGCGTGACGAGCGAGCCGTCGAGTTGCAGCACCACCCCGAGGCGCACGGCCAAGGCCAGCCCGGCGATCGCGAGCAGCCAGGCCGGCAGGCGACGCGGCACGGCCGCGGCGGCTGCCGTGGGTGCCCGGCTCGGCCCGCGTCGCGTTGTGTCCCGCATGCGTCCGCCGATGATACGCGGCCGGCGCGCCTCAGCGGCCAGCCGAGCCGAGCAGCAGGATGGCGCCCGCCGCCAGCACGTACAGCAGCACGTCGGCGACGAGCGGCCCGTCGTTGAGGAAGCATGCGCCTCGTCGAGGCCGTGGACGGCCACGATGCTGGTCGTTTTGAAGAAAGCGGCGGCAGGCGAGGGACCGTCCAGCCCGGCAGCGGGCGGCTGATCTGCGACTTGGGGCCCGATGCGGGGCGACGGGCGCCACAACATGTCGCTTGGCCCGAAACTCGCTTGTGTCCCCCGGAGAGCATCCCCCAACGGAGGCGTCCTGCATGCGCGGTCCCGTCCTTGCCCTGGTCCTGGTCGCGCTCACCGGCTGCGGCATCATGCCGTACCGCAAGGCCGATCTCTCGGCCCGCACCGTGGTGATCGACACGCCACAGACGCAGCAGGACGAGATGTACGACTGCGGCCTTGCCGCGATCTCGGCTTTGTGCGGCTACTACTCCGTGGAGATCCCGCCCGACGAGCGCGCGGAGCTGGCGCGGCTGGCGTCGAGCCACGAGGGCCTCTCGGGCAACGAGCTGAAGGACGCGCTGCAGCGCTGCGGCATGGAGGTCTACCTCTTCGAGGGCAGCCTGCAGGGCGGCCCCACCAGCCTGCAGAGCAACATCGATGCGCGCCGGCCGATGCTGGTGCTGGTCGAGATCGCAGGCAACCACCACTACGAGCTCGTCATCGGCCTCGATCCCGAGACCCATGACGTCGTGCTGCTCGACCCCGCGCTGGGTCGCATCGTCATGCCGTCGGCGGACTTCGAGCCGCGGTGGGCGCTCACGCAGCACTTCACGATGCTGGCCGTTCCGGCCCGGCCCACGGTGGCCGGGAACGACAAGCACTGACCCCTGGAGAACCGAGCCATGATCAAGCGACTCCTGCCGTTCATCCTCGTGACCATGTGCGTCCTGCCCACGGCCCAGTCCTCGGCCGGAACGTCCGCGCCGACGCCGCGCAACCCCGCGCCGGTGTGCGTGGCCGAGGCCTCCGCGCTCGACATCACGGCGCTGAGCTCGCAGGAGCGGCAAGCCCTCCAGCTGGCGCAGGAGACCTCGAACCCGCAGCTGGGCGAGCAGCGCGGCGGCATCATCGGCCTGCTCCTCGTGGTGCTGCTCATCGTCCTGATCGTGGTGCTCGTCGACTGAGCCCTGCCTGCACAGCGCCGGACTGCTCCCGGTCGCCCCTGACCCCCTGGAGAACCAAGCCATGATCAAGCGCTTGATGCCGCTGGTCCTTGCGACGCTGTGTGTCCTGCCCGTTGCGCCCCGGGCGCAATCCTCGACCGGAGCGCCGGCGCCGAAGGCCGACACGCTCGTGTGCGTGGCCGACACCCACGGGCTCGACGTCACGGCGCTCACCGCCGCGGACCGTGAAGCCCTGCAGTTCGCGCAGCTCGGCTCGGATCCCCAGCTGGGTCAGCTGCGCGGCGGCAACCTTGGCCTGGTGGTCGTGCTGCTCCTCGTCATCCTGATCATCCTGATCGTCCGCTGAGCTCGCAGGCGGCCCGCTTTCCCGGGTCGCAGGCTCGGGGGCTACGATCGCGCGCCGTGCCCGCTCCCGCGCTGCCCGTCGACGCGCTCCTGCCCGAGTTGCTGGCCGGGCTGCGCGCGCACGGCTCGGCCGTGGTGCGCGCCCCCACCGGCTCGGGCAAGACCACGCGCGTGCCGCCCGCACTGCTCGACGCGCTGGCCGTGCGCGCCGGCCCGACGGGCGAACGCGCGGCCCGCGACGTGCTCGTGCTGCAGCCGCGGCGCCTCGCCGCCCGCGCCGCGGCGCGCCGCATCGCGGAGGAGCGCGGCGGCGCGCTCGGCGACGAGGTGGGCTACGCAGTGCGCTTCGACCGCCGCGCCGGCCCGCGCACGCGGCTGCTGGTGGTCACCGAGGGCCTGCTCGTGCGCATGCTGCAGGAGGACCCCTTCCTGTCGCGCGCCGGCGCCGTGGTGCTGGACGAGTTCCACGAGCGGCACCTGGACAGCGACCTCTCGCTGGCGCTGCTGCGCCGCGTGCAGGCCGAGGCGCGGCCCGACCTGTGGCTGGTGGCCATGTCGGCCAGCGACCTCGGGCCGGCGCTGCCGGCCTTCCTCGGCGGCGCACCGCGGGTCGCGTGCGAGGGGCGCCTCTTCCCCGTCGAGCAGCGCTGGCGGCGCGCGGACCGCGACGAGCCGCTGCCGCGCGCCGTGGCCGCCGGGGTCGCCGAGGCGCTCGCCGCCAGCCCCGGCGACGTGCTGGTCTTCCTGCCGGGCCTGGGCGAGATCCGCCGCTGCGGCGAGGAGCTCGCGCCGCTGGCCACGCGCGCCGGCGCCGCGCTGGTGGAGCTGTACGGCGACCTGCCCGCCGAGCGCCAGGACGAGGCCCTGCGCGCGGGCCCGCGCCGGCGCGTGATCCTCGCCACCAACGTGGCCGAGACCTCCGTCACCGTGGAGGGCGTCACGGCCGTGGTCGACAGCGGGCTGCAGCGCCAGCTGCGCTTCGACCCGTCGGTGGGCCTCGACCGCCTCGAGCTGGTGCGCATCTCGCGCGCCTCGGCCGAGCAGCGCGCGGGCCGCGCCGGACGCACCGCGCCGGGCCTGTGCGTGCGGCTGTGGAGCGAGCACGAGCAGCGCGCGCTGGTGGAGCGCGACGAGCCCGAGGTGCTGCGCGTAGACCTCGCCGGCCCGGCGCTGCAGCTGCTGGCGTGGGGCGAGCGCGACCTGTTCGAGTTCCCGTGGCTGCAGGCGCCGCCGCGCGCGGCGCTGGAGGAGGCCCTGGCGCTGCTCGCGCGCCTGGCTGCCGCCGACGCGCGTGGCCTGTCCGGCGAGGGCCGCGCCATGGCGCGCCTGCCCGTGCACCCGCGGCTGGCGCGCCTGCTGCTCGAGGGCGCGCGGCGCGGCGTGCCCGAGGCGGCGGCGACGGCGGCCGCGCTGCTCTCCGAGCGCGACCCGTTCCTGCGCGGGCCGGCGCGGCCGGGCGGGCGCGCGCCCACGCACGTGTCGCGCTCCGACGTGGGCGATCGCCTCGCCGCGCTGGCCGACTTCGAGCGCCGCGGCCTGCGCCACTCGGAGCTGGGCGAGCTGCACCAGGCGGGCGCGCGCTCCGTGCTGCGTGTGCGCGATCAGCTCCTCGGGTTGCTGCGCGAGGCCGGCGCGCCGCCGGGGCGCGCCGCCGCCACCGCGGACGCGGACGAGGCGCTCGGCCGCGCGCTGCTGGCCGCCTTCCCCGACCGCCTCGCGCGCCGGCGCGAGCCCGGCAGCCCGCGCGCCGTGCTGGTCGGCGGCCGCGGCGTGGCGCTCGACGCGCGCTCCGCCGTGCGCGACGCGCCGCTCTTCCTCGCCCTCGACCTCGAGGCGCGCGCGGGCGGCGACGCGCTCGTGCGCCTCGCCTCCGAGGTGCAGCGCGCGTGGCTGCCCGCCGAGCGCCTCGCGACGCGGGTCGAGCTGGCCTTCGACGGGCGCGCGCGGCGCGTGTCGGCCGTGCGCCGCGTGCTCTTCGAGGACCTCGCGCTGGAGGAGTCGCCTGCGCCGCTGCCGGAGGGCGAGGAGGTGGCGCGCTGCCTCGCGGCCGCCGCCGCCGAGCAGCTGGAAGCGGCCCTGCCGCTGCGCGAGCCGGAGACGGTGGCCTTCCTCGCGCGCCTGCGCTGGCTGGCGCAGCGCCGCCCGGACGTCGGCCTGCCCACCTTCGACGAGGCCGGCCTGCGCGCGGCGCTGCCCGGGCTGTGCGCGGGCTGCCGCTCCTTCGACGAGCTGCAGCGCCTGCCGCTCGCCGAGCGCCTGCGCGACACGCTGTCGCCCGCGCAGCGCGGCGCGCTCGAACGCCTGGCCCCCGAGCGGCTGGCGCTGGCCAGCGGCAGCCATCCCCGCCTCGACTACGACCCGGCGCGCGCGCCCGTGCTCGCGGTGCGCATGCAGGAACTGTTCGGCCAGCGCGAGACGCCGCGCGTGCTGGACGGCCAGGTGCGCGTGCTGCTGCACCTGCTGGCCCCCAACGGGCGCCCCGAGCAGGTGACCGAGGACCTCTCCAGCTTCTGGGCCAACGTCTACCCGCAGGCGCGGCGCGAGCTGATGCGCCGCTATCCCCGCCACGCCTGGCCCGAGGACCCGCTGTCCGCGGCGCCGCAGCGCCGGCCGCGGCCGCGGGCGCGCTGACCCGGGACGTGGGCCGGTGATAGACTCCTGCACCAACTCGCCGCACCGTCTCCCCCGGTCCCCACCCGTGAGCCAGCCCGTCGTCGACACGAGCAAGAGCCATCTCATCCCGGACTGCCAGTCGCGCTCCGGCGACGACCCCATCTTCGCGCTGAACGCCGAGGCCGGCCGGCGCGCGCGGGCCGGCGAGTCCATCGTGAACGCCACGCTCGGCGCCCTCATGGAGGACGACGGCCGCCTCGCGACCATGCCCGTGGTGGCCGAGGCCCTCGCCGCCGTGCCGCCCGAGCGCGGCGCGGCCTACGCGCAGATCGCCGGCGACCCGCCCTTCCTGCAAGCCGTGGTGCGCGACCTCTTCGGCGAGGGGCCGCTCGCGGCGCAGAGCGTCGCGGCCGCCACCCCCGGCGGCACGGGCGCGCTCTATCACGCGGTGTCCAGCTTCCTGCGGCCGGGCGACGCGCTGCTCACCAGCTCGTACTTCTGGGGGCCGTACAAGACCATCGCGCAGCACACCGGGCGCAAGGTCGAGACCTTCCCCATGTTCGAGGCGGGCGGTCGGCTGGACGTGGCCGGCTTCGGCAAGGCGCTCGAGGCCGTGGCCCGCAAGCAGGGCCGCGCGCTGGTGCTGCTCAACACGCCCTGCCACAACCCCACCGGCTACTCGCTGGACGACGCCGAGTGGAAGGCCGTCGCGCGCGCGCTGCGCGAGGCGTCCGCGCTGGCGCCGGTGACGCTGTGCGTGGACTTTGCCTACGCGCGCTTCGGCGCGGGCGACCCGCTGGCCTGGGTGCGACACGTCGAGCCGCTGCTGGGCGACGTGCTGCTGCTCGTGGCCTGGTCGGCCAGCAAGGCCTACGCGCAGTACGGCGCGCGCGTCGGCGCGCTGGTGGCCAGCCACCCCGACCCCGCGGCGCGCGAGGCCATCGCGCACGCGCTCTCCTTCGCGTGCCGCGGCACGTGGAGCAACTGCAACCACCTCGGCATGCTGGCCATCACCGAGCTGCTGCGCGACCCGGCGCTGCGGGCGCGCGCGGATCGCGAGCGCGGCCGCCTGCGCGGCCTGCTGGACGAGCGCGTGGCGGCCTTCAACGCCGCCGCGCAGCGCGCGGGGCTGCGCCATCCGCGCTACGAGGGCGGCTTCTTCGTCACCGTGTTCACGTCCGACGGCGAGCGCGCGGCGGCGCGCGCACGGGAGCTGGGCGTGTACGTCGTGCCGCTGCCGGGCGCGGTCCGCGTGGCCCTGTGCGGCACGTCCGCGCGCGACGTGCCGCGGCTGGTGGACGCGCTGGCCGAGGGCGTGCGCGCCGCGGGCGGCTGAGATGGCGGGCCCGCCGCGCGACGGCGACGCGCCGCAGGACATCCTGGGCGCCGCCGTCGACCGCGACCGGCCAGCCTGGTCCACCGCGCCGGCGGGGCCGGCCGAGCCGGGCGGCCGCATCCTGGCGCGCCTCGGCCTGCGCGTCGCGCTGGTGCTCGCCATCCTCGCCGGGCTGGACCTCGCGGTGCGCGCGGCGCTGCCGCCCGAGTCGCTGCTGCCCTACATGGAGCGCGAGTTCGCGTCGTACACGGTCAAGGTCGACCGCTTCGCCGCGCGGCCGGCGCCGGACGTGCTGTTCCTCGGCAACTCGCGCGTGCACGACGGCATCGTGCCCGGCGTCTTCGCCGAGGGCCTCGCGCAGCGCTGGGGCCGGCCGGCCACGGTCTACAACCTCGGTTTGATGAACGCCAAGTCGGAGGAGCTCGCCGCGCTGGTGCGCAGCCACTTCCCCGACCCGGCGCCGCGGCGCGTGGTCATCGGGCTGTCGGGCACCGAGGTCGTGAACGCGCACGCGTTCCAGTACGCCAGCCGCTTCCTGTGGTCGGGCGGCGACTTCGCCGGCTGGCTCGCGCGCACGCCGCTGCGGCAGCTCGAGGTCGCGCACATGGAGAGCTTCCTCGAGGACGGACTGTGCCGGGTGTGGTACCTCTTCGCGCAGCGCGATGCGCTGAGCACGGCGCTCACCGAGCGGCTGCAGGACACGCTGCACGCGTGGTTCGGACGGCCGGTGCCGGCGCTGAGGCGCGGCGTGCGCGTCCAGGTCGGCCGCCACAACCTGGGCGACGCGCTGGCGGACGACGGCTACTACGACGAGCCCGGGCCGCAGGCCAGCCTGGCCAAAATGCTGGCCAGCGGCGACGACGTGCGCGTCCCGCCCTACAGCAAGGACGACTTCTCCGAGCTGCAGCGCGGCGCGGAGTTCCCGCTCCTGCGCGACGTGGTGCGCGAGCTGCAGGCGCGCGGCTGCCGCGTGGCGCTGGTGGAGGTCCCGCCCTCGCCCTGGCTGCAGCAGCAGTGCCCGGAGTTCCACGGCGAGCTGTTCCGCACGCGGCTGGCGGAGTTCGCGGCGTCGGTCGGCGTGCCCGCCGTGGCG
>Ga0068859_100008926_pt1 | contig 10126 bp, 5 predicted proteins | sample KBSSwiS22_FD_66585 | JGI IMG/M metagenome (GOLD analysis project Ga0068859, IMG submission 66585) | Switchgrass rhizosphere microbial communities from Kellogg Biological Station, Michigan, USA - KBS Switchgrass S2-2 | ecosystem: Host-associated > Plants > Roots > Rhizosphere > Soil ...
CCGCGTCTACACGCCAGCCGTCATCATGCTTGCGGTTGCGCTGGCCGTCGTCCCGCCGCTGGCGTTCGGAGCGCCGTGGCAGACGTGGGTGTATCGCGCGCTGGTGCTGCTCGTCGTGTCGTGCCCGTGTGCACTGGTCATCTCGACGCCGGTCTCGATTGTCGCGGCGCTCGCCGGGGCGGCCCGGCGCGGCGTGCTCATCAAAGGCGGCGCGCATCTGGAGCGAGCTGGTCGGATCCGTTGTGTGGCCTTCGACAAGACCGGCACGCTCACGCGCGGTGTGCCGGAAGTGGTGGACGTCCTGCCGCTCAACGGTGTGCCGGCCGAAGGTGTCGTCGCGCTCGCGGCTGCGGTGGAATATCGATCGGAGCACCCGATCGCGCATGCGGTGCTTCGGTATGCGGAGGCCTCGCACATCGTTGCGGTGCCGGCCTCGGATGTTTCCTCGCTGGCGGGTCTTGGCGCAGAGGGTCGCGTCGTCGGAGCGCCTGTGGTGCTCGGCAACCATCGGCTATTCGAGGAGCGCGGGCTGTGTTCGCCGGAAATCCACACCCACCTCGACGACCTTGGCGCGCGCGGAAGGACGCCGGTCCTGGTGGCGCGGAACGGCCAGGCGGTGGGAATCCTGGCGATCGCGGACCGCCCGCGCGAAACCAGCCGTGAGGCTATCGACGAACTTCGCCGTCAGGGTGTGGAGTCGGTGGTCATGCTCACCGGCGACAGTCATGCCACGGCGCGCGCGGTGGCCAGCGACCTGGGCGTCGATGAATTCCGCGCCGAGCTCCTGCCGCAAGACAAGGTGGAGGCGATCGCGTCGCTTCGGCGCAGATTCGGATCGGTGGCGATGGTCGGCGACGGCGTGAACGACGCGCCGGCGCTCGCGTCAGCCGATATCGGCATCGCCATGGGCGCGGCGGGCAGCGATGCGGCGCTCGAAACCGCAGACGTGGCGTTGATGGCCGACGAGCTGATGAAGATTCCCTACGCGCTTCGCTTGAGCCGCACGACACTCCGAAACATCAAGGTGAATCTTGCGATTTCGCTGGTGATGAAAGCCGCCTTCGTCGTCGCCGCCGTGGCCGGCGTGGCGACGCTCTGGATGGCGATTGCCGCCGACACCGGCGCCTCCGTGATTGTCATCGCCAACGCCCTGCGATTGTTGCGCGCCGAGTAACGAGGTAGGGACGCCCTTAAGGGCGTCCCCTACACCTGCATCACCCTCCCGCCAGCGACTTGACCGGATCGATGCGCGTGGCGCGCCTCGCCGGCAGTGCGCTGGCGAAGAGTGCCAGGGCAAAGAGGAACGTCACTCCCAGCGCGTACGTGACTGGATCGGTCGGCGAGATCTCGAAGAGGAGGCTGGTCAGCATTCGCGTGGCTGCAACCGCACCGACGACGCCGCTGCCGATGCCCGCCAGGGCGAGCAGAGCTGCCTGCCGCATCACCATGCCGACAACGGCTCCGTTGGTTGCGCCAAGCGCGAGCCGAAGACCGATCTCCGATGTTCGCTGCATGACGAAATAAACGATCACGGCGTAGATACCCACCACCGCGAGGACCAGGCCGGTCGCCGCCAGCAACGTGAGCAACAGCATGTTGAATCGTGGTCCGTCCGTCGATGTCGCCACGACTTGATCGAGCGGTTGAATCGCGTAGAGCGGCAACGACGGATCTACCGCTCGGACCGCGCGCCGCAGCATCGCGGCCGCATCTGCCGCACCACCAGAGGTTTTGATCACCAGGGCCATGCTGCGCTGGAAGGGCCCCCACGATGGTTCGGGAGCCTGGGTGTAGGGCAGGAACATTTCCGGCTGCACTGGGGCGAATTGACCGAAGGAGCGGGTATCGCTGACGACGCCGACGACCTCCCGCCACTCCGGCGCGCCGAGCGCCGCCCATCCCGAAATGTGCTTGCCGAGTGGATCCTCGCCGGGCCAGATCGTCTCGGCCATCTTCTGGTTGATCACGATCACCTTGGGCATGCCCGGCCGCATATCCGATGCCTGCAGAAGGCGCCCACGCTGTCGCGGGATCGTGATCGTTTCGAGATAGTCATCCGTGACCAGCCGAATATTGGCGATCGGCATCGCTCCGACCGGAATCGTCCGCCCTTCCACGGTCACACCGACGTCGATACCGGCGCTATTCATGGGAAGGTCGGTGGAAGCCGACGCCTGTTTGACGCCAGGACTCGACCGCAGTTCTTCGAGGATGCGCCGGTACGCATCAGTGACCGCCGCCGGCGTTTCATAACGGGCTGCCGGCAGCGACAGTCTCGCCATCCAGACGTTCGCGGTGGCGAACCCGAGCGGCACCCGCTGCAGGCGCCAGACACTGCGAACGAACAATCCAGCGCCGACGATCAACACCAGGCTCAAGGCGACTTCTCCGACGACCAGCAAACCGCGGACCCGGTCGCCGGTGGCGCTGGTCCGGGAACCCTTGCCGCCCTCGCGGAGCGTTCCCTCCAGGTCCGAGCGTGCGACGCGGAGCGCCGGAGCGAGGCCGAACAGCAGGCCGGTGAACACGGTGACTCCCAGCGCGAACAACAACACCGTCGGATGAAGGCCCGCCTCGCGAAGACGGGGTACTTCAGGTGGACCAAGCCGTACCAGAAACTGGATGCCCAGCTGGCTGACGCCAATGGCCACCGCGCCCCCGGCGAACGCCAACACCAGACTTTCGCTCAGAAGTTGCCTGACGATGCGAGCGCGGCCGACGCCGAGCGCCGATCTGATCGCCATCTCCTTCGAGCGACTCGAGGCTCGTGCCAGCAGCAGACTCGAGACGTTGACGCACCCAATCAGGAGGACCAGGCTGACCGCCGCGAGAAGCAGAATCGTTTGCGTCCGCACGTTGCCGACCAGCGCGTCGCGAAGCGACTGCACGTTCACGCTGCGTGCGTCCATGTTCAGCGGTTGCCGTGCGGCGATTTCCCGTGTGACGCGTTCCATTTCGGCCTGCGCCTGCTCGCGCGACACGGCGGGCTTCAGTTTGGCCAGCACACGATAGGTGTGAGACCCGTAGCTGGCTCGCTGCTCAGGCGTAAAAACCAGCGGCGTCCACAACTGGCCGCTGAAGCCGCCGACGACAGTGCGACGGGCATCGGTGAGGGCGAATGCCGCCGGCGCAATGCCGACCACCGTGTACGCCTCGCCACTCAATCTGATTTCGCGGCCGATCAGCGAACGATCGCCGCCAAATCGTTGTCGCCAGAGCAGCTCGCCCAGCACCGCCAGTCGCTCATTGCTGGTGAGGTCCTGCTCGGTAAAGTAGCGACCCGCCGCTGGCGGCATCTCGGCGACGCGAAAATATGCGGGCGTCACGCGCATCCCGTTGAGCCGTTCCGGCTCTCCGGCGTCGGCGAGGTTGTAGGTGGTCGCCAGCCCCGCGGCCATGTCCTGGAAAACGCTGTTCTGTTCCTTCCAATCCGCGAAGACTCCCGCTGCGGCACCGCCATTAGCGAGGTTTCTCAGCGTTTCCCAGACGATCACGATGCGATCGGACTGAGCATAGGGAAGTGGACGGAGCAGAACCGCATCGACCACGCTGAAGATGGCAACCGTCGCGCCGATCCCGAGGCCCAACGTGAGGACCAGGACCGCGGTCAGCACCGGATTCGCGGCGAGCTGACGTAATCCATAGCGCAGGTCGCGCCAGAAGTCATCGAGCCACTGCACGATCAGCGAATCCACGGACTGCTCGCGGTAGAGCAGCGGGTTGCCAAACCGCGATCGGGCCGAAGCCTGCGCTTGCGCCGCGCTCATGCCGCGCGCGCGTTCGTCCGCTTCGAGCAAGGCGACATGGGATTCGAGCTCGGCGCGCAGCTCGTCGTCCAGCCGGTCACGCCGAAAGACATTCCAGACCTTAGTGAGCGGTGACATGAACGCTCCTACGCGAAACGCAGCGCCTTACGGACGGCTTCGGTGAGCTGCAGCCAGCGTTGTTCCTCTTCCTCGAGCTGCTTCTGGCCGGTGGCGGTGATCGCGTAGAACCGCGCCTTCCGTCCCGTGTCGGTGGTGCCCCACTGCGGACGCAGCCATTTGTCGGCGGTCATGCGCTGGAGGGCCGGATAGAGCGACCCCTCTTCGATGCGCAGCGAATCATCAGTGACCTGGTGAATGCGCTGCGCGATGGCGTAGCCATGCAGCGGCCCGCCGCGGTCGAGGATCTTCAGGATGAGGAGGTCGAGGGTGCCTTGCAGGCGATCGTTCGAATGTTTGGGCATGGCATGTCCCGTCCGAAGGTCCGGTGTCAGCCGGCCAAATACAAAGCCAGCTATGTATAGCTGGCTATGGTATCTGTACAGGACGAAATGTCAAGCGACCGGGTTCCGTTCGCTTCGGGAGCGGACCCGGCCAGCGACTCGCGATTGACGGCGAGCGACGCGCGACTGGCGACGCGCGACTGGCGACTGGCGACTGGCGACTGGCGACGCGCGACTGGCGACTCGCGACTCGCGACTACTGAGGCTCCGGCCCCGTCGGCATTGGCGGCGGATAGGCGACGCCGAGCTGTTCGAGGTAGCTCTTGTACTTGGTCGGGTCGTAGTAGAACTTCTGGAGCGCCGGCTTGAACTTGTCCATCGTGTTCTTGTTCAACCACACCGCCGGCTTGTCTTCGGGGCGGAGCAGCGGCTTGTATTTCATGGGCGCCTGCTGAACGTTGTCGAAATACTCGCGCGCCGCCTTGATCACGTCGGGACGCATCAGCAGATCCATCACCGTCAGCGCCATGACCTTGGCGCCTTGCGTCGCTCCCTTGTGTGCGACCGGCGTGGCCATGGCGACGGCGCTGGTCCAGTGGTGGCCGATGGCGCCGGGAATGTTCGACGGAAAGCGCAGCGTGACCGTGGGCGCGCTCCACATCACGTCGCCGATGTCGTCGGAGGCGCCGCCGGTCTGCTCGGCTTCCGGAATGAATTCGCGGCCTCGCAGCGACGCCGCCACGGCGGTCGAGAGTCCGCGTTCCTGCACGCCGCGGGCGCGCTGAAAGGCTTTCGCGAACTGCTGATCGGCGTCGCTCCACTCCGGCATGCCGACCGCCTTGATGTTGTCGAACATGACCTCGGCAATCGGGCGGTTGCCGTGCTGCGGCCACGCCGATCCCAGCACCCGCGATTCGACGGTCGTGCCCGTCATCATCGCCGCCGCTTTCGACATCGTGTCGCCGAGATCCCACAGTTCCTTGATGTGGTTGTAGTCGGTTTCGCGGAAGTAGTACCAGACCGCGGCGTAGGGCGGGACCACGTTCGGCTGATCGCCGCCGCTGGTGATGACATAGTGCGATCGCTGCTGCGTGCGGAGATGTTCGCGCTTGAAGTTCCAGGCGATGTCCATCAACTCGACGGCATCGAGCGCGCTCTTGCCGAGCCACGGCGAGGCCGCGGCGTGCGAGCTCGATCCGGTGAACATGTATTCGACCGACACCATGCCGGTGCCGCCACCCTCGCCCCAGCTGACGCCGAGTTCGCTGCCGACGTGCGTGAAGAGGACCGCATCGACATCCTTGTAAAGACCGGCGCGAGAGAAATGCGCCTTCGAACCCAGGGCCTCCTCAGCGACGCCCGGCCACAGCAGCAGCGTCCCTGGCAGCTTGTCGCGTTCCATGATCTTCTTCACCGAGAACGCCGCCGTCAGCACCAGCGCCTGTCCGGCGTTGTGTCCTTCGCCGTGGCCGGGCGCGCCAGGCACCAGTTCCTTGCGCGTCACTACCCCCGGCGTCTGGTTCGTCGTCGGCAGGCCGTCGATGTCGGTGCCGATGGCGATGATCGGATGGCCCGAGCCCCACTTCGCCACCCACGACGTCGGGATGTTGGCGTAGCCGCGCTGCACATCAAAGCCTTCTTTCACCAGCGCATCAGTGACGCGCTTCTGCGTCTCGGTTTCCTGAAAACCGAGCTCGCTGTAGCTGAACAGGCTGTCCACCAGCTGCTGCGTGAAGACGCGGCGCGACTCGATGTCCGCGACGACTTCCTTTTTCAACGCATCGAGCTGCGGGTTCGGCGGCGCCGGCGGCAGCGGGCTGGAGCGCGGTGTCGTCGGCGGTGCGCCGCCGCGCTGCGCAAGGGTGGCTGGACCGGCCAGAGCGACCACCGTCACGGCGATTACCAGCGAGCGGATTCGAGCGCGCATGAACAACCTCCCGGAAAGGTCGATTATCGTCTGCTTTCCGGTCTTCGGAACCCACGGACGAAAAAGTCGCCGCGCCCCGAACCGCCGCGCGTCGATATAGGTTGACAGTCCACCTATTGACGGGTAGTCTGGCCACCTATGGCGCCCGACAAGACCGATGTCACCTACGGAACGCTCGCCCTCCTGATCCTCAAAACCCTCGACGCCATGGGCTCCCTTCACGGCTATGCCCTCGCCAGGCGCATCGAGCAGATTAGTCACGATCAGCTCACGCTCAATCAGGGCACGCTGTATCCCGCCCTCCGCAAGCTCCAGCAGATGGGATGGGTGACCGCAAAGTGGGGCGAGTCGGACACCGGGCGACGAGCCAGGTTCTACACCCTGACGCGCAGCGGGAAAGTCCAGTTGCAGACCGAAACCGACAATTGGGCGCGGACCAGCGCGATCGTTTCGCGATTTGTAAAGGACCTGTCATGAGGCGCTTCTTCGCGCGGTTAACCGCGTTCGTTCTTCGTCGGCGGCTGGATCGCGAGATGGACGAGGAGATCGCGTCGCATCTCGAATTGGCTGCTGCTGAATTCCAGCACAAAGGCCTCAGTCCGGAGAGAGCCGCGCAGGCGGCGCGGCGCCATTTTGGCAATGTCACGCACACGAAAGATGTCGAGCGGGACACCCGCGGTTTACCCATCGTCGAGGATCTGTTACGCGACGTTCGTTATGCGTTGCGAGGTCTGGGACGGAATCCTGTGACCACGGTGGTGATCGTCGGCATCCTGGCGCTCGGCGTTGGCGCAACGGCGACGATTTTCAGCGCCGTCGATGCGGTTCTCCTCAAGACCTTTCCAGTCGCCAGGCCGGATTCCGTGGTCAGCGTCCATACGCTGCAGAGCATTCCCGCAACCGGAAATCGGCGGGCAGGAAATCAATTCAGCACGTCCTCGTATCCCGACTATGTGGACCTGCGAGACAGTGGCATCCTCCAGGGTCTCGCGGCGTATGCGCCGGTGGCGCTGATACTGGACGCCGGCGGAATCTCGGAGCGTATCGATGGGCAGATCGTGTCGGGCAATTACTTTGACGTGCTCGGCGTCCGCCCGGTAATGGGCCGCGGATTTCTGGAAGATGAGGACCGTCGTGATGCCCCCGTTCGTGTCGCCGTTCTTTCCTACCGCAGCTGGCTTCAACGACACGGCGGTCGATCCGATGTCATCGGACAATCGATGGTCCTCAACGGGCGACCGTATACCGTCATCGGGATCGCGCCGCGCGGATTCTTTGGCGCCATGCTCGGCGATGCCCCCGAAGTCTGGGTGCCCATGGCGCTTCAGCCGGAAGCGCGTCCGGCCTCGGCTGGTGCCCTCAGACAGCGAATGTCCATCAGCACCTCCGGCAAGGCTCAGATGGGAGCCCTGCTCGACTTCCGGGACGCCGCCTGGCTCGAACTCGTCGGTCGGTTGAAGGAGGGTTCTTCCATCGCTCAGACTGTCGCGGCACTCGACGTCGTCGGCCGTCGTCTCGCCGCCGCGTACCCGGACTCGAACCGCAATCGGACGGCGACAGCGATGCGCCTTGGAGAAGCGCCGGGCATTCGGACTCGCGCCCGACCCATTCTGCAATTGTTGAGCGTGGCGGTCGCGATCGTGCTGCTGATTGCCTGCGCGAACGTTGCCAGCCTTCTCCTTGCTCGGGCAGTCTCACGACGACGCGAAGTCGCCGTTCGGGTTGCGATTGGTGCCGGACGGTCGCGGTTGATGCGTCAGTGGCTGACCGAGTCGCTGGTGCTGGGTGTTCTCGGCAGTGCGGGCGCTCTCCTCGTAGTCGTCTGGGCGACGCCGTTGCTCAACGGGCTTGGCGTCCTCGAAGACATTGACCTCGGCATCAATTGGCGCGTCTTTTCGTTTGCCTTGATGGCCGGCGTGGTCACCGGCCTGGTGTTCGGCCTTGCGTCGACCGTCCAGGCCCTGCATGTCAGCCCGATCGCCGCACTTCGCGAGGAGAGCGCCGGGGTTGTCGCCGGCGCCCGGTCCACAAAGCTTCGTAACGCCTTCATCATTGGACAAGTGAGCTTGAGTCTGATTCTGCTTGTCGGCGCGGGGTTATTCATCCGCACATTTCGTCAGGCCGTCGCCGTCAATCTCGGTTACAGCCTCGATCGGATGCTGCTTGCCGAGGTAATCCCCGGCGCCGGTTATTCGCCGACGCAGGCCACCGCGCTCTATAAAGATCTGCTCGATCGACTGAATGCTCTTCCAGGCGTGGTCGCCGCCGGTGCCGCTCGAGTGACGGTGTTGAGTGGTGCCGCGCGGACCGTCGCGGTGAGCATGGACGGCCAGCCACTGCGCGGTGATTCCAGTAACGCCCTGGTCGTTCGCGCTAACGTCGTCACCGACCGCTACCTCGATGCCATGGGGATTCCCATCCTCCGCGGTCGTGGTATTCAAGCATCAGACGTGCTGACGACGCCGCGTGTCGCCGTCGTCAGCCAGTCGCTGGCCGATCGCCTCTGGCCCAACGACGATCCGGTAGGTCGGATGCTGGTTGCCGAGTCTCCACGTCCGATCCAAGTGATAGGAGTCGTGCCCGATACGGTGTATCGCAGCACCACCGATCCGGATCCGCGCCCGTTCTATTACGTTCCACTGCCGCAGAACTACGAGGCGAGCGTGACTCTTCATGTGCGGACGGCGGGCGACCCGTTGCTGATCCTGCCAGCGGTCCGTCAGACGTTGCATGATCTCGATCCGGCGGTCGCGCTCACGCGACCGCGCCGGTTGACCGATGAGTTCGAGCGGTCCACCACTCCGCAGAGAACGATGGCGATGCTGACCGGCGCGTTGAGCACCATCGCTCTGGTGCTTGCTGCAGTCGGACTTTACGGCGTCATGTCGTTCGCCACACGTCAACGGACTCCGGAGGTCGCCTTGCGCCTGGCGCTGGGGGCAACGCCTGGTTCGATTCTGAATCTCGTCGCAATGCGAGGCGTCCGGCTGGTGGTGATCGGCGGCGCGTTTGGTGTGCTCGGCGCGCTGGCAAGCGTCGGGTTTGTCCGAGGTCAGTTGTTTGGCGTTGAGCCAACCGATCCGGTCACGTGGGTTACCGTCGCCGGCGTCCTTCTTGTGGTTGGGTTCGTTGCGTGCGCGATTCCTGCCGCACGGGCGATGCGAGTCGAACCGTCGGCGGCGCTGCGGACCTTGTGAAGATTCTGACGCGTTGGTCCGGCTGAACCGCGTTGGTCCGGCTGAAGCCGGATATTACGGAGGTCAGGTTCCCGCGTCCTCATCGCTACGGGTGGGTGCCGGCTTGGCAGGCGTCGACAGCCAGACTCGTGACACCCGGAGCCCGTCGAGCGCGACGACTCGCATAATGCGGTTTTCCACCTCGATGGCTTCGCCGACGTGCGCACGACGGCCAATCCGTCCCATCACGTAACCACCGAGCGTCGTGTAAGTGTCTTCGTCGATGTGCAGGCCGAACTGTTCGTTCACGTCAGGCACCAGCGTGAGCCCGTCGATTTCCGCTGAGCCATCGGGAAGGACGGTAATCTTTCCGGCGCCGGCCGTGCCCACGTTACCGACGATGAGCTCCATCAGCCATTCGAAGGTGATCAGGCCGGCCGTGCCGCCGTACTCGTCGATGACCAGCGCCTCGCGGACGCCGCGGCGCCGAAACACCGCCAGCAGATCGTCGGCCGGCATCGTCTCCGGCACGGGGAGCGCTTCCCGCGCGACCTCCGCTGCGGTCACGTTCTTGCGGCCCGCGGCCATTGCCTTGATGACGTCGATGGCATGCAGGATGCCGACGACGTTGTCCATGTTCGCCTTGTAAACGGGGAAGATCGAGTAGCCGCCACGGCCGATGTGCTCGAGCAGCGCTTCGCCGGACGCGTCGCCGGCAATGGCCACGAGCTCGGTGCGCGGCACCATCGCCTGGCCGACGTTGAGATCGGCGAAGTCGAACACGCGGTGGAGCATCTGTTCTTCCTGCTCTTCGAG
>Ga0068859_100008927_pt1 | contig 10125 bp, 9 predicted proteins | sample KBSSwiS22_FD_66585 | JGI IMG/M metagenome (GOLD analysis project Ga0068859, IMG submission 66585) | Switchgrass rhizosphere microbial communities from Kellogg Biological Station, Michigan, USA - KBS Switchgrass S2-2 | ecosystem: Host-associated > Plants > Roots > Rhizosphere > Soil ...
AGATCGAAAAGCACCTCCGCGCATTGACGATAGTCACGCGCATCGACCGGGAGATCCAAACGTTCGTTTGCTTCGACGGTGTCTGCTCCGGCGTCCTGCAAAGCATACGCGCGAATCTTGTTGAGGATGCCGATGCCGCGGCCTTCCTGTTGTTGATAGACGATGGCGCCGCGACCTTCTTCCTGAATCATCTGTAACGTGCGATGAAGCTGCGCGCCGCAGTCGCATTTTGAAGAGCCAAAGACATCTCCGGTCAGACATTGCGAGTGAATACGGACCAGGGTCGGGCGATCGGGCCGCAGTTCACCTTTATACAGCACGACAAAATCCTCGTCGCTCGTCTTTGAGCGATAGCCGGCAATGAGGAAATCGCCCCACTCAGTCGGCAATTTCGCTTCGGCGACGCGCTCAACGGACAGATGGGCCGGAGAGTTGGGACAAACCAGCGGTTCAATCGGAACTTCATTTACGTTGCAGGGCATTGACACTTCCCTCAGGAAAATTCACGTTTTCGTGATCAAAACTAACGGTAATAGTTCATGGCGAATAGTTGAAAGAATTATAGGAGCAGCCGGAGCGTCGCACAAGCAGGGCGTGCCGCCGGTCGTTTTGACTGTCGCCAAACCGGGACAAGGTAAAGCTTGTCGCGTACTATCAGCCGCGTTAAGATACGGAAACGTTCAGGGAATGGAATAAAACAGCTCCTCGCACAACTGGTGCGCTCAGACCGCATGCCAGATAAATCTGAAGATACATCGCTGGACAAAGAGCCGCCCGAAGACACTTACTCCGGCCAGTATCAAAATCGTAGCGAGCGGCGCCCGGCCCTGGTTTTCCTGCGCGGCGAGTTACTGGCGGTGCCCATTCCGCTGGAACGTGAGCACGTCACCCTGGGGCGCGCGCTGGACGCTGATATCCGCATCAACGATTCCCGTGCGTCACGCTTACACGCGCGGATTACGACTGAGGAGGATCAGGAGACCGGCGAGACTCGCTATCGCCTGTTTGATTTAGGCTCGACCAACGGCACTATTCTCAACGGCGTCCGGATCGAAAAGGCCTTGCTTCAGGACGGTGATAAGTTCGAAGTCGGCGATCAGCTGATCCGGTTCGAAATGCTCGACGAGATTGATCGCGAGTTTCAGCAACAGATTCACCGGCTGTTGGTCCACGATGAGCTAACCGGATTGCTGACGAGCAAATCGTTCTTCTCTGAACTCCGTCGTGAAGCCGCGCGCGCCGAAGCTGAGAAGATGCCTTTCTGTGTGCTGATGATGGACATCGATCATTTCAAAGAAGTGAACGACACCTACGGGCACCTCGCGGGCAGCGAAACGCTGGAAGAAGTTGGTGCCGTAATCAGAAAATCCTTGCGCGCCGGCGATGTCGGCGCTCGTTTCGGTGGCGAAGAGTTTGCAGCCTTTCTGCTCGACGCCGATTACGCGCAGGGAATGATCGCGGCTGAACGCGTGCGATCGGCAATTGAGAAGCATGAATTCCCCGCAGCTCGTCGCCAGGGTACCGAACCGCCACCCACGCATCGCATTACGATTAGTCTCGGAGTCGCCTCGTTTCCCGACGATGGTCGCGATCCGATTCAGTTGGTCGAGCTGGCCGATTCGGCTTTGTATCGCGCGAAACGGAACGGACGAAATCAGGTTTGCTCTTACCGGCCCAGCGCGACGGCTGATGTCGTGCGGCTGCGCCCGCGCGGCTCAGAGTAACCTGGAGGGGACACACGCATTGATGAAATCGTACATCATCATCTTCTTCCTGGTGATTGTCGTTGCCGGATGTAAATCAACCGAAAACTCTGCGCCGGCGAATCCGAACTCAGGGACGACTCCGGCTCCGGCTGCCGCTGGCAATCCACCGGCATCATCGACCAATTCCGCGCCACCGGTGAAATCTGAGATTGATGCCTGTAGCCTGTTGTCCAGCGACGATCTCAAGAGTATTCAGGGCGAGGCCTACACAGAAGCGCAGCGGTCTGATCGCGAGGATCATGGTCTGGTGATTTCGCAGTGCTACTACCAGATGCCGACCATGGCGAATTCAGTAGTGATCAATGTGACAACACCGAAGCGGGGAGGCGGTTCTCGCATTCCGGGAGTATTCTGGGAGGAAACCTTTCACAAAGACGCTGAAAAAGATCGTGACCGTAAGCGTGACCGCGACCGGAAGAAGGAGAAAGCGTCAGAGCGTGGCGAAGAAGAGGAAGAAGGCGCTCCACCAGAGAGAATCAAGGGCCTCGGGCAGGAAGCCTTCTGGAGCGCAAGTCGAGTGGGTGGTGCATTGTACGTAAAGCGCGACGATATTATTCTCTTTCGGATCAGCATTGGCGGCGCGGACAATGCTTCGACTAAACTGAATAAATCAAAGAGGCTCGCGCAACAGATCTTGAAAAAACTCGGGCCTGTGCTGAGGGAGGGATAGAGCGAGACGCTCGCTCATCCGGATTGTGTCAGACGCGTTTTGCCGCCGTCCGAATTTAAACCGATCAAGGAGATCATCATCGTGAAAAAGCTTACCTTCAGTATTGTTCTAATTGCTTTGTCGGTCGGCGCCGGATTTGCCCAGCAACCAAACGAACAACGCGCCGCTCTGAACGACACCGTAATCGCGCTCGACGCCAGGTCAGCGCCGGCGCTGGAGGCGCGCCTGCTCACTCAGGTATTGAATGGAGCTGAAGACTCTCCGGTTACCAACATAAAACTTTCGGTGAAAAATACCACCCCGAACTTCTACACTTATGTCAGCGGCTGGGTCACGTTCTATGACGCGAACGCCCTGCGTTGCGGTGACGGGCTCTTCAAAATTGACGCGCTGGCCCCGCAGGAATCAGCGGAAGTTGATACGCCGGGTTTGCGCCTGCGTTGTTCACCGCAGAGTTGGCGGGTCGTCGCGACTAATCTCATGACCCGCACCGTCGATGCGGCCAAGCCGGTTGAGGCGGCGCCACCCGTGCAAGCGGCGGTTCCCGAAAGACCTGCGCCGATGAACTTTGTGATTAGCATTGACGGTCAGGACTATCCTATTCAAGTCAACAATCCGATGGTGCTGCGGCTGGGAAACAGAAATCGCCGGATCGTTTTGCGCCAGATACCATAGGGTACGCACTCCTCTGGAGTGCTTATGAAAAGTAGCATTGCGGTACGCACACTTCCGGCGTCCCTTAAGCAGCGCTCCGGAGGAGTGCGTACCTACAGAGCCCGGCACATTTCGGTTGGCGCCCAGGGGGTGGCCATCGCGCGCTGATAACCAGCCTTGATCTCGTTGGCATTCCAGTCCTTGCGCATCCAGCTTTTGCCGTCGGCGAACTCGACCCGATTGATCAAAACCTTTTCCTGAAAAGGACTATCCGGGTTCTTCGCGATGATTGCCGCGTTAACGGTGTTTGGCGGTCCTCCTAAACTCAAAGCGTGCAACTCCTTCTCCTTGTCCGGCTTAAGATTGAGGCCGCAAAGAAACTGTCGCCGTGTTACATTGCCCGGATTGGCCGGATCGACGAATTGATATTCCCAAAACACGATCTCGACAGTCTGCTTGCTCGCGTTGTGGATCTTCGCCTGAAAGGCAAAGGCCCCAAGTGTCTTCGGCCCTCGTTTTTCCGCAGCTCTGACACTCTGCTCCAGGGCGACGGCGCGGGCGTCAACCGTATCCTCGTTGGGATCGCGCTTGCCGGCGGGGTCATTGATGCGGGCGCTGCGCGCATAAGCCTTATCGGACGGGGTCATTGCGCGCGCTGGCGGTGGGGGCTTATCAGGCGTCGACGTCTCCACCATCTGATGTGCCTTAGACCATTTGAAGCTGAGCACTGAAATTGGACTGCCGTCCGGCGTCGGGGTTTGAGGATTCGGTGCGGGAAAGATCAGCATCGCGAAAAGTGAGAGCAAGCCAAAAATCTTCATCGAGATGTCTCCTTCTGTCGGGGACTCGCCAGGCGGCGACGAATGCGTTGAGAATTGTCCATCTTTGCGGGCACTTCATCAAGGTTTTTCGTTCGTTTGCGCGCTCGAAAAGGCTCTGTTTTCCGGTCAGCGCCACCTGGCCACCCTGTTAATTCTGACAGTTATTGCCCAGGGGGCCTGTCTTCTAGAGTCAACCCTCAATTTGCGTTGGTGTGCGAAGGACCGAGGAACCCAAAAAAATGAGCCAAACAATCGAAGCAGCCGAGCCAACTATCGAAAGTGTGCTGCACCCGACGGATTTTTCGGAAGCCAGTCTGGTCGCTTTTTACCACGCGCTGAAAACCGCGCTCCTGACAAAATCGCACTTCACTCTCTTCAATGTGTCGCCGCAGGGTGAGCCGGAATGGGCCAGCTTTCCCGGAGTCCGTGAAACGCTCGAGCGCTGGGAACTAATTCCGAAGAACAGTCCGCGATCGGCCGTGGGCGAGCTTGGGATAAATGTTCGGAAGATCGTTGCGGAGATGAACGATCCCGTCAAAGCAGTGCTCGGCTATTTAGAGCGTCACGGTGTCGATTTGATCGTGCTATCCACGCGCCAGCGTGACGGCGGCGTTCGCTGGCTCGGGAAATCAGTCTCTGAACCGATTGCGCGCACTGCCTGGCAGATGACCTTGTTCATTCCCGGTGGGGCCAAAGGCTTTGTTTCAGCTGATGACGGATCCGTAAGTCTTCATAACGTGCTGATTCCCGTTGCGAGTTCACCTCGTCCGGAGCCAGCAGTGGCGGCAGCGGCCAGATTGGTTCAGAGACTAAACTGTCCCGAAGGAACTTTCACGCTCATGCACGTTGGTGGGTCCGATACGATGCCGGCGATTCGCTGCCCGGATGTTCCCGGGTGGACGTGGGCGAAGGACCTGCGCTCCGGTGACGTTATTCAGAGTATTGTCGGAGCTGCCAGAGACCTCAACTCTGATTTGATTGTGATGTCGACCGACGGCCGAAATGAATTTCTCGACTCGCTCCGCGGCAGCCATAGCGAAAGGGTCCTGCGTCACGGCGTTGCGCCTTTACTTACGGTCCCGGTTGGAGCGCTGGCCGCAACTGATCCACACGAACGAGATTAGAAAGCCGATTAGGCCGGCCCATGGTCGCCTGACGTTGATGGATCATCCCGCACGGCGATGACCCTCTGACCAGCGTTTGAGTCGCGCAAGAATCTGGCACCTCACCGGAATCTCCGATAGAATCCCGCCGCTCTTCTATACCAACCTCGTGCGTCAGATCGTGTCGGTTAAGTCCTGAGCAATTGTCTGGCGGCGCACAGCTAAATCAAGGAGTGAACTATGCGCAAACCGGTCGTAGTCTTCGGACTGTTTTTGACTTTGTTACTCACCGTTACGCCAACGATGGCCCAGGCGCCGGCAACTTCAGTAGTCGCGATCAAAGCCGGCCGTTTGATCGATCCGGAAACCGGGACCGCCGCAACCGGTCAGGTAATCATTATTGAAGGCGAGAAGATCAAGGCCGTTGGTGCGAATCTGGCGATTCCTGCGGGAGCTAAAGTGATTGACCTCTCGACGCTGACGGTTCTGCCCGGGCTGGTTGATGCGCACACGCTCATGGCGATCACTTACAAAGAACAGCCCGAGAACAATTATTACTACCTCACTTACATCATGGAGTCTTCGCCGCTGCGAGCCATCCAGGCAGCCTCGAACGGTATTCAACTCCTGAGCTCGGGTTTCACCGTAGTCCGCGATGTTGGCAACAACGCGCTCTACGCTGATACCGCCCTGCGGCAGGCGATCGAACAGGGATGGCTGCCCGGCCCGACTGTGATTCCTTCGGGGCCGATCATTGGCAGCACCGGGGGACAGCTTTGGCCCACTCCGGAGATGTACAAGCAACACAACATCATGTTTCCCGAGTACATCGATGCGGACAGTCCGGATGAAATCGTCAAGGCGATCCGTCAGAACATGTTGTTTGGCGCGCGGACCATCAAGCTTTGCATCGATTGTAAGCCCTGGGGTTACTCCGTCGATGACATCAGGCTGGCCATCAGGGAAGCCGCGAAAGGAGGCTGTAAGGTTGAGGGTCACGTGCAGACCGCCGACGGAGCACAACGCGCGATCGATGCGGGCATCTACATCATCGCTCATGGCAATGCCTTGACACCTGAACATCACCGGCAGATGGCTGACAAAGGAATCTTCCGGGCCGGCACGGACACGCCCTTCACAAAGTATCGCGGCAGCGAGGCGGCTTTTCGGCAGACAGTAGCCAAACTGCATGACGCCTGGGAAAAGAAAGTGCCGCTCACATTCTCGACCGACTTTGATTACTGGAACGAACGCATGAAGGACGAGAAAACCGGCGAGTGGTTGAGCCGGGGTGATATGACGATCGCCTTCCTCGACACCTGGAAAGCCGCGAAGATTCCCCCGCGCGACATTCTTTACGCGATGACCATCAATGGCTACAAATCCGCGGACATCATCAAAGACCGCGGCCCCATTAAACCGGGAATGTTTGCCGATATGATCGCCGTTTCCGGAGATCCGCTGACAGACATCGATGCGTTGCGTAATGTTCAGTTTGTGATGAAGAACGGGATGGTTTTCAAGAAGGACGGGGCGATGACGCCGGAAAAGTTCTTCAACCCCGGTCCGGTGCGCACCCCAAACGGCAGGTGGACACGCTGATCGGCAGAAACCCGACCGTCAGCGAAGGTGCCCGGGATAAAGGGTAGAATGCACCCTTCCTAACGGTCGGGTTTCTGCAGAGGCAGTAGCGCGGTGCCGCGCGGCATAAGGTAACCGCTCGCGGGCGATGGAATATCGGCTAGTGCTTCGTCCAGCGACCGCGCGGGAAGCATGCGCATCCGGCAAACCTGCTCGTCGCTCAGGTTCGTGACGATGCGGACCTTGAAACGCTCCGCCTTGGTCAACAGCGACCACGCCGTTTGACCGTTGACTTCATAAGCTTCGCGCAAGCGAGATTCCAGTGCCTGCGAGTCTGTCGATTCGAACCACTTCATAAAATCCGCACGGCCCAAACCGTCCGCACACTCAGCGAGAAAGACTATGGTGCCTCCGTCCGCGCAGGCGTGCGCGGCCATATCCAGCGCTTTGTGCGCCTGAATCATGTTGATGTCGTAAGGCGCACCGCCACAACTGACGATCACCAGGTCGCGTTTCTCTGAGATTCGCAACGAGTGGTTCGCCAGGTAATCCGCGCAGGCATGCCGGTGCGCAGCGCGCCAGTTCCCGGCGAAAATTTTTTCCACCCGGTCATTTTCATTGACGATGGCGTTGATGGAAAACGCCGGATCGATAACGGCAGCGACGCGCTCGCACTCCTCGCTGACCGCGTTGCCAACGAGCAGACCGGTTCCCACTCCCTGCCTGCGACCGCCGCGTTCAAAATCCAGCGCCAGCATGTGCGTCGCTTCGATCGTTCTGGCTGACGCGAGCCCGGGACAGATTGATTTGCGGCCGCCGGTGAAACCTGCGAAGTAGTGAAAGCCCACCGCGCCAGTGAGGATCACTTTCGAGAATTCTTTCAACGCCCGATTGACCTCGATGGGCGTGCCACTGGCCATCGTGCCGACTTCCGTCAATTGGGAAGCGTCGCTCGCATTATGATCGATGGTACGAATGCGTTGAGCGATGAAGGACGTCAGCAGTTCAGTCTTTTCCTGTTCGCGCACCGAGCGATGAATTCCGGTCGCAAAGATGATCGCGAGATTGTGCGGCGGCACGCCGTTTTCGATAAGCCGCCGCACCAGGAGGTTGATGATCTGCGCACTGCCGGTCGCGCGCGTCGCGTCAGACACTACAATCAACACCGTGTCGTCCGTCGTAATCAGATCATCGAGCGGCGACGACTCAATCGGCGCATCAAGCGCGGCATTTACTTCGACGTCAGACAGCGCGTGCGAATCAGCTTCGTTTGGCGCGAGGATCTCGAAGCGATCCGAGTCGTAGTCTAAGTCTATCGACGAATGACCGTAACCGAGTTGAATGGTTGGCATTGATATCGTGTCAGAACCGGGAGCGATAGCGACCGGATCAGGAATGCGAACTCAGATTGTAGAGTTTCTCAAAAACACATGCGGTTAACGAATCACTTGTGAACGCTGATGTCTTCGATGATCCGGTCGCTAAGCTGCCCACCCTCACCCAACCTCTCCCACAGGAGAAGAGAAGATCACTCCGGGTTCTGACACCCTACTCCCTTTCTGATCGAAAGCATGCCGTTCCCGCAACGCAAAAGTGAAATGCTTCGTCTTCAAAGTCAGGCGTCTCCATCTGAATCGTCAGGTGGTCGACACCAAAGCGTTCGTGCAGTTTCGTGCGCAGTTCTTTCAACAGATTTGGTTGCGAGATCGAGTATGCGTGAATCACGTGAGCGCTCAAAGCTTCCCGGCCGGAAGTGATCGTCCAAACATGCAGGTCGTGCACGTTCGAAACGCCTTCAGTTTCAAGGATGGCGTCTTCGACCGCGGCCAAATTGATGTGCGCGGGCGTCCCTTCCAGGAGAACGTTCGTGGCATCGCGCATCAGGTGCCAGGAACTCCAGACAATCAGCAGGCCGATTAAGATGCTGATGATTGGGTCAGCCGCATTCCACCCCCAGATCGCCACGACGAGGCCGGCAATAATGGCGCCCAGAGAACCCAACGCGTCGCCGACGATATGCAACCACGCGCCGCGCATGTTCAGATCGTCTTTACGATCATGATGCAGCAAACGCGCGCAAATCAGATTTATGATCAGACCGCCGGCGGCCACGAAGGTCATCGGCACGCTGCGAATCGCCGGCGGCGCAGCCAGCCGCTGATAGGCTTCGTAAAAAATAAAAAAAGAGATCAGCGTGAGGCCGACGCCATTTACTAAAGCTGCCAGAATTTCCAGCCGGTAATAGCCAAACGTTTTCTGTGACGTTGCCGGCCGAGCACCAAACCAGAGGGCCATCAGCGCCAGCAATAGCGCCGCGACGTCGGCCAGCATGTGACCGGAGTCTGCAAGCAGCGCCAGGGATCCGGTCCAAAGACCGCCGAACAGTTCCGCAAACATGTAGAGTCCCGTAAGCGCGACCACCACGATGAGCCGCTTCCCACTCTTCTGGGCGCGGTCGTGACGATGGTTGTGCTTTGCGTGACTCTCGGATCGGAAGTTTGCGTGCGCAGTAACCATTTCGAGATTGTGTACTTCAAAAGGGGGTTGCCGCGGTTAGATTAGCAGATTAAAAATGAGCGGCAAATAGCGATGGGTCCCGTGCTGCCGGATCGGTTCTTGCGCGGCACGCACTGACGAATGCTAGAATCGCACCCGCTCGAACGCTTTCAGTCGCGCAAGTTGCCAGCTTGCGGCCCTCGAAAACCAGGAGAGTTCTCAAATGCAAAATCGCCGCCGCCCTCGTCTCTTGATGCTCTTACTAACAGGCATTCTGTTTTCATTCGCTGCCGCTGCCGAGGCGCAAAACTTCACGCTCGAACAAGTGATGAGCTCTCCGTTCCCGTCTGACCTGATCGTTTCAAAACGCGGAGACAAACTGGCTTGGGCCTTTGACGCCGAAGGCAAACGAAACATCTGGGTTGCCGAAGGTCCGGCGTTCGCGGCCCGGCAAATCACCCGGTCGACTAATGATGATGGTCAGGAATTGACTGATTTGGTGTTCTCTCCCAACGGCAGCGCGATCGCCTACGTCCGCGGTCAGGGAAAAAACCAGTCGGGCGAAATCCCTAATCCGACCAGCGACACCGCCGGCGCCAAACAACAAGTTCTCGTCGTCGACACGCGAACGGGTCGGGTCACCACAATCGGCGAAGGGAGTTCGCCCTTCTTCAATCCGGCCGGCGATCAAATCATTTACCTCCGCGACGGAAAGTTTTGGACGGTCCCGACAATTGGCGGAAAAGAGCGAAAGCTCTTCGACATCCGCGGCACCGTGAACTCGCCGCAATGGTCGCCGGACGGCGCCGAATTGGCGTTCGTCTCAAACCGGGGCGACCATAGTTTTATCGGCATCTACGATACGCGCTCGAACTATATTCAATTCAAATCTCCGAGCGTGGATCGCGATGTCGCACCGCGCTGGTCACCGGACGGAAAACGAATAGCCTTCGTTCGTCTCTTCAATATCAACGACACTTTCTCGGTGGACCGGGAGCGGTTGCAACCATGGGCGATTTTAGTCGCCGATCGGG
>Ga0068859_100008933_pt1 | contig 10123 bp, 6 predicted proteins | sample KBSSwiS22_FD_66585 | JGI IMG/M metagenome (GOLD analysis project Ga0068859, IMG submission 66585) | Switchgrass rhizosphere microbial communities from Kellogg Biological Station, Michigan, USA - KBS Switchgrass S2-2 | ecosystem: Host-associated > Plants > Roots > Rhizosphere > Soil ...
TGCCTTCCGGGCGTGTTCGGCTCGGTCCGCTCGGCCTCGTTCCGCTCGCGCGGGGTGCAGGGGAGCTATGCGGTCGAGATGGGCAGTCTGGGCATGGGCGTGGGTGCGGGCTACGACCGCCGCTCGTTCTTCGCCGCGGCCGGTACGATCCTGGCGCCCGCCAACGGCGTGGTCGATGAGAACGCCTGGATCTCGGCCTGGCTGAGCGGCCGGATCGACCGCGATTCCAGCTTCTCCACCTTCGCCTATGTCGACTGGTTCGAGAGCCGGCTCGATGCGAGCAAGGGCACGGCGATGGGCGCGAACGCGAACTACAACCGGTCGCTCGGCCGCCATCTCTCCGCCAACGCAGCCCTTTCGATCCAGGGCATCCAGCGCAGCCGCGCACTCGACGAGTGGGAAGCCTCCGCCGCGCTCGGCGTGCGCTATTCCTTCTTCTGAGCCGAACGAGGACGTAAACATGTACGACCAATTCTATGGCTTCACCGGTCGGCCGTTCCAGCTCACCCCGGACGCCGCGTTCTATTTCGAGAGCCTCACTCATCGCAAGGCGCTGTCCTATCTCGGCTATGGCCTCGCGCAGGGCGAGGGCTTCATCGTCATCACCGGCGAGATCGGCTCGGGCAAGTCGACCCTCGTCGCGCACCTGATGGCGACGATCGACCCGCAGCGGCTGACCGCGGCGCAGGTGGTCACCTCGGCGCTTACCGGCGACGAGCTGATCCAGGTCGTTGCGCAGTCGTTCGGGCTGTTCCTTGATCCCTCGGACAAGGCCACCGCGCTCGCCGGAATCGAGGGCTTGCTTCATGCCGAGGCGCGCGGTGGCCGCCGCTGCCTGCTGGTGGTCGACGAGGCGCAGAACCTCTCGATCGAGGCGCTCGAAGAGCTGCGGATGCTGTCCAACTTCCAGCTCGGCAACCAGCCGCTGCTCCAGACCCTGCTGCTCGGCCAGCCGGAATTCCGCGAAACGCTGCAATCGAGCCCGCAGCTCGAGCAGCTGCGCCAGCGGGTCATCGCGACCCATCACCTCGATGCGATGGAAGCCGACGAGATCCAGCCCTATGTCGAGCACCGGCTCAAGCTGGTCGGCTGGACCGGGCGACCCTCGCTCGACCCGGCGCTCTATCCGGCGCTTTACGAGGCGACCGGCGGCGTGCCACGGCGGCTCAATCAGGTGGCCAACCGGCTGTTCCTGATGGGCTCGGTCGAGGAGCGCGATCACTTCGACATGGAGCTGTTCGCGCGGGTGATGGAAGAAGTCGCCACCGACACCGCGCTTGCTCCCGCCACGCCGCCGCCGATGGCCGATGCCGCCGTCGCCGGTCCGCCGATCGACGCCGTGCCCTTCGAGGAGATGAAGGAGGCGTTCGACGAGCGTGACGCGCTCATCGCCGAGCTTCAGCAAGCCATCATCGAACTGGCCAATACTCTCGAGCACCAGCCGGGCGCTGCCCCGGCGCCAGCGGTGGACCTCGCCCTGAAGGCCGATATCGCCGCCCTCAAGGAGCGGATGAACGGCATGGCTGACCGGCTCGGCGCACTCGAAACCCGCATGGTCGAGCAGGAGGCGAGCGTGAAGCACACGCTGGCCATGCTGATCGAGTGGCTGGAGAGCGACCAGAAGGCCGCGGCCTGACCGCGTACGGAAAGGTGGCCGCCGTGCCCGTGGTCAATGCCCTGTCGGTCGACGTCGAGGAGTGGTTCCAGGTCGGCGCGTTCGAGCGGGTCATCGCCCGCTGCGACTGGGACGGGCTCGCCTCGCGCGTGGCCGATAACACCGCCCGCGTGCTCGACCTGTTCGCCGAGGCCGGGGTGAGCGCCACGTTCTTCACGCTCGGCTGGGTGGCCGCGCGACAACCCGCGCTGGTCCGCCGGATCCACGAAGCCGGGCACGAGATCGCCAGCCACGGCTGGGACCATGCCCGCGTGTTCACGCTGGGCGCCAAGGCTTTCGCGGCCGATCTGGCGCAGGCCCGCGCCGCGCTGGAAGATGCAGCGGGCGCGCCCGTGCGCGGCTACCGCGCGCCGAGCTTTTCCATCGATGCCCGCACGCCCTGGGCCTTCGACGTGCTGGCCGAGCAGGGCTATGCCTATTCGTCGAGCGTCGCCCCGGTGGTTCACGACCATTACGGCTGGCGCGAGGCCCCGCGCTTCGCGTTCCGCCCGCTGGCTGACAGTCCGCTGATCGAACTGCCGGTGACCACCGCCACGCTGGGCAGCCGCCGCCTCGCCGCGGGCGGGGGCGGGTTCTTCCGGGTGCTGCCCTATGGCTTCAGCCGCTGGGCGATCCGCCAGGTCAACGCGCTGGGCCAGCCGGCGATCTTCTATTTCCACCCGTGGGAGGTCGATCCCGACCAGCCCCGCATCCGCCAAGCGCCGCTGCGCTCGCGCCTGCGGCACTATACCGCGCTGGAGCGCATGGCCGGCAAGCTCGCTCGCCTGACGCGTGAGTTCGCGTGGGGCCGGGTGGATGCAGTGGTAGAGGGGCTCTGCGTCCCTGCCGCGCCGCCGGCACTGGCTCAAGCGGCATGAACGCGCCCTTCGCCCCCCTGCGCACCCGCGTACGCCTGGCCGATCCGGCCGAGCCAGCGATTGCCGCGCTGCTCGCCGATCATCCTGAGGCGACGCCGTTCCATTCCCCGCAATGGCTCGCGGCGATCGAGGCCGGCTCCGGCAGCCGCGCGCTGGCGCTGGTGAGCGAGGCCGGCGGTGAGGTCAGCGGCTATCTTCCGCTCCACGAAATCCATTCGCCGGTGTTCGGGCGGATGCTCGCCTCGACCGGGTTCGCGGTGGGCGGGGGGATGCTGCTGGCCGAGGGCGCCAACCCCGCACCGCTGCTCGCCGCTGCCGCAGAACTGGCGCAGCGCCGCTCGTGCCCGACGATCGAGCTGCGCGGGGGGGCGATGCCTCCCGCAGGCGCGGGCTGGCGCCTGAAGCACGAGAGCCATTGCGGCTTCGTGCTCCCGCTGGCGGACAGCGACGAGGCGCAACTTCTCGCCGTCCCGCGCAAGCAACGCGCCGAAGTGCGCAAGGGGCTGGACCGCGACCTTGCCGTGACCGTCGGTACCGCCGCCGCCGACCGCGCAGCGCATCACGCCGTCTATGCGGCCAGCGTCCGCAACCTCGGCACCCCGGTGTTCCCGCGCGCGCTGTTCGAGGCCGTGCTCGACCGGTTCGGCGAGCAGGCGGATATCCTCACCGTGTGGAGTGCGGGGGAGCCGGTGGCCAGCGTGCTCTCGCTGTACCATCGCGGCGCGGTCATGCCCTACTGGGGCGGGGGCACGTTCGCCGCGCGGGCGCTGCGGGCGAACGACCGGATGTATTACGAGCTGATGTGCCATGCCCGCCGCCGCGGCTGCACCCGGTTCGACTTCGGCCGCTCGAAGACCGGCAGCGGCCCCTACCATTTTAAGCGGAACTGGGGATTTACCCCCGAACCGCTGACTTACGCCGTCTGGACCGCTCCCGGGGAGGAGACGCGCGATGCCGATCCGACCAGCGCGAAGCACCGGGCGCTGATCGCCGCTTGGCAGAAGCTGCCACTCGGCATCGCCAACCGGCTCGGTCCGCTGATCGCGCGCGGTCTGGGGTGAGCGGCGTGGCCGGCGAAATCCTCTTTCTCGCGCACCGGATCCCGTTTCCGCCCGACCGCGGCGACAAGATCTGCTCGCACCACCTGCTCAAGGCGCTGGCCGCGCTCGCCCCGGTCCACGTCGCCTGTTTCGCCGACGATCCGGCCGATGCCGCGGCCGAACCCGAGCTTGCCGCGCTCGCTGCGAGCCATTGCCTCGTGCCGCGGCGCAAGCCGATGGCGCTGGCGGGGCTCGAAGCCCTGGCGCGGGGCAGGCCCGTCAGCCTCACCGCCTTCGCCGACCGGCGGCTGGCGGACTATGTCGCACGCGTGCTGCGCGAGCGGCCGATTTCCGCAGTCTTCGTGTTCTCCGGCCAGATGGGACAGTACGTCCCAGCCAGCTGGACGGGGCCGCTGGTGGTTGATTTCGTCGACGTCGATTCGGCCAAGTTCGGCGCCTATGCCGCCGCGGCGCACGGCCTGATGCGCTGGGTCCATGGCCGCGAGGAGCGGCTGCTGCGCGCCGAGGAGGGTCGGCTCGCCGCCCGGGCCGATGCCAGCCTGCTGGTGAGCGAACCCGAGGCGGACCTGTTCCGCAACCGGCTTGCGCCGGGGCTGCAAGGCCGCTGCACCGTGCGCGCGATCGGCAATGGGATCGATGCGGCGTTCTTTGCGCCCGACGCCGTCGCGCCTGAGCCGCGTCTGGCCGCCCTGGCGGGACCTCGTCTGATCTTCACCGGGCAGATGGACTATCCGCCCAACGAAGCCGCCGCAGTGCGCGCCGCCACCCGGATCATGCCGCTGATTCGCGCCGTGCTGCCGGACGCCAGCTTCCACGTTGTCGGCCGGATGCCGACGCGCGAGGTAACGGCGCTCGACGGAGTGAACGGCTGCCGGGTTTGGGGCCGGGTCGATGACGTGCGGCCGTGGCTGTGCGCCGCCGATGCCGCATTGGTCCCGCTCGAGATTGCGCGGGGGGTGCAGAACAAGGTGCTCGAGGCGATGGCCATGGCGCTGCCGGTCGTTGCCAGCCCCGAGGCCGTAACCGGGATCGCCGTGACGCCGGGCGCGACCATTGCCGTCGGCGCGACCGATGCCGAGCTTGCCGCCGAGGTCATCGCTCTTGCGGGCGATCCGGCGCGCGCCACGAAGATGGGGCAGGGGGCTCGCGCCCAGGTCGTCGCGGCGCATGCCTGGCCGGCCATGCTGGCCACGCTGCCCGGTCTGCTCGGCCTGGCTGCCGATCCGGCAGACGGCACCCGCGATGCCGCCTGAGGCTGCCGCCCTGCCGCGCCGCGCCGCCCCATTTGCAGCCGTGCCCCCGGCGTGGCGGCGCCCGCTGGCGAGCCTTGCCGGGGCTGCGCTCGTGCTGCTGCTCGTCTTCGCCGAGGACTGGGCCGACATGGCCGGACAGTGGTGGAACTCCTCGACCTACAACCACGTCGTGCTGGTCCCGCCGATTATCGCCTGGCTGGTCTGGCAGCGCCGTGCCGAACTCGCGCAGTTGACGCCCTCGGCGTGGTGGCCGGGGCTGGTGCTGTTCGCCGGGGCGCTGGTGCTGTGGGTGCTCGGCTCGTTCGCCGGGTTCGACCTGTTCCGCCAGGCCGCAGCCGTCGCCATGCTCGGCACGCTGGTGCTTGCCGTGCTCGGGCCGCGGATCGGCTGGGCCCTGGCGTTCCCGCTCGGCTACATGGCCTTCCTCGTGCCGTTCGGCGACGAACTGATCCCGTCGCTGCAGACGATCACCGCCCGGATCACCATTCCGCTCGTCCACCTCTCGGGCGTCCCCGCGGCGATCGACGGGGTGTTCATCGACACGCCTGCCGGACTGTTCGAGGTTGCCGAGGCCTGTTCGGGGGTCAAGTTCCTCATCGCCATGATCGCGCTCGGCGTTCTGGTCAGTCACTTGTGCTTCACCAGCCCGTGGCGGCGCGCGGGGTTCATGGCGCTGGCCTGTACCGTCCCGATCCTCGCCAACGGGGTGCGGGCGTGGGGGACGATCTACGCCGCGCAGTCGATGGGCACCGCCTGGGCCGGAGGGTTCGACCATATCGTCTATGGCTGGTTCTTCTTCGCCTTCGTGATCGCACTGGTGCTCGCCGCGGCGTGGCGCTTCTTCGACCGACCCGCCGACGCCAAGATGGTCGATGTTGCGGCGATCGAAGCCTCGCCGCTGCTCGCGCGGTTCGCCGCGCTGACGATCCGCCCCGGTGTGCTGCTCGCCGCGCTCGCCGCGCTGGTGCTCGCCGGCCAGGCGTGGTCGGCCGCCGCCGACCGGCTCGAGGCCCCCATGCCGCGCCAGCTGCACCTTCCCGAAGTCCCCGGCTGGCACCGGGTCGACTATGCCCCGGCGCTATGGTGGGAGCCGCGCGCGGCGGGCGCGGCGCATCGCCTGCTCGGGCGCTATGCCGATGGGCAGGGCCGCACCGTCGACGTGTTCCTCGCTCTCTATTCGGGCCAGTCCGAAGGCCGCGAGGCCGGCGGGTTCGGGCAGGGAGCGCTGCCGCCGCAGAGTGGCTGGGACTGGCAGGCCCCGGGCCCGGACGTTCCTGACGGCAAGTCCGACCGCCTGCTCGGCAAGGGTGCCTTGCCGCGCCTCGCCGAGACTCACTATCGCACCGGAGGCCTCCTCACCGGCAGCAATGCGCGGCTCAAGTTGGCCAACATTGCCGATCGGCTCCTCCTGCGTCCACGGCCGACCATGTTGCTGATCCTTTCGACCGACGGCGCGCCCGAGTTCGCGCAGGCGCCGACCATTGCCGCGTTCCGCCAGTCCACAGGGCCGCTCGGGCCGTGGATGGACCGGATCGCGCAAGGCCGGTAGGCGCAACTCCCATGTGCGGCATCGCCGGCCTTTACCACCTGACCACGCCCAAGCCGGTCGATCCCGCCCGGATCGAGCGGATGTGCGACGCGATGGTCCACCGCGGGCCCGACGGCGCCGGAGTGTGGACCGCGGCGGGCGTTGGCCTCGGCCATAGACGCCTTTCGATCATCGACCTGGCCGGCTCGCCCCAGCCGATGCACTCGGCCGACGGCCGGGCGGTGCTGGTGTTCAACGGCGAGATCTACAACTACCAGGAGTTGCGGGCCGAGCTGCGCGGGCTCGGCGCTGTGTTCCGCACCGATGGCGACAGCGAGGTGATCCTTGCCGCCTGGCAGCAATGGGGTGTCGCCTGTCTCGGACGGCTCCACGGCATGTTCGCATTCGCGCTCTACGACGCAAGCGAGCGCACCCTGCTGCTCGCGCGTGACCGGCTGGGCGTGAAGCCGCTCCACTATGCCGCGCTGAGCGACGGCAGCGTCGCCCTGGCCTCCGAGCTCAAGGGCCTCCTCGCTCACCCGCTGCTACGCCGCGAGATCGATCCGCTGGCGATCGAGGACTATCTCGCCTGGGGTTACGTTCCCGATCACCGCGCCATCCTCAAGGGCGTGCACAAGCTGCCCGCCGGGCACTATCTGCTGCTGCGGCACGGCCAGTCGCCGGGAGCGCCGGTCCCGGCACCGGTACGCTGGTGGGAGCCTTCCTTCGCCGAGCGTCGGCGCGGCAAGCCTGCCGACCTCGAGGCGGAGCTGGTGCACATCCTGCGCGAGGCGGTGCGTTCGCGGATGGTGGCCGATGTGCCGCTCGGCGCGTTTCTCTCGGGCGGGGTCGACAGCTCGAGCGTCGTCGCCCTCATGGCCGAGGCGAGCAGCGCCCCGGTCAAGACCTGCTCGATCGGGTTCGACGTCGCCGCCCTCGACGAGAGCGACTATGCGAGCCAGATCGCGCTGCGCTACGGCACCGAACACCACGCCCGGCAGGTCTCGCCCGACGATTTCGGCGCGATCGACCAGCTCGCGGCGATGTTCGACGAACCCTTCGCCGATGCCTCGGCGCTGCCGACCTGGCGGGTGTGCCAGCTCGCCCGCGAGAGCGTCACTGTCGCGCTTTCCGGCGACGGGGCGGACGAGGCGTTCGCCGGCTATCGGCGCCAGCGCTTCCACTGGCACGAGGACCGCCTGCGGCGCGTGCTGCCCCGCGCCCTGCGCGCGCCGCTGTTCGGCACGCTGGGCGCACTCTATCCCAAGGCCGACTGGGCCCCGCGCCCGCTTCGGGCCAAGACCACGCTGCTGGCGCTCTCTGAAAGCGCCGACCTTGCCTATGCCCGCGCGCTCGCCGTGACCACGCCGGCCCAGCGCGACAGCCTGTTCTCGGCCGAGTTCCAGCGCCTGCGGGGCGAATACCGGGCCGAACAGCCGCTGCTCGAGGCCATGGCCCGTGCTCCGGCGCGCTCGGCGCTCGACCGTGCGCAATATGCCGATCTCACCTTCTGGCTGCCGGGCGATATCCTCACCAAGGTTGACCGCACCAGCATGGCGGTGAGCCTTGAGGCGCGCGAGCCGCTGCTCGATCACCGGCTGGTCGAGTTCGCGGCGCAGCTGCCCGAAGGGCTGCGCGTACGCGGCAGCCAGGGCAAGTGGCTGATGAAGCACGCGATGCGCCGCTACCTGCCGGACGACATCCTCTACCGGCCCAAGCAGGGCTTCGTCATGCCGATCGCCGAGTGGTTCCGCGGGCCGCTGGCAGGCGCTGCGCGCGGCATCGCCGGCAGCGCGGTCCTCGCCCGCACCGGCTGGTTCGATGGCACTCGCCTCGGCGCCGTGATCGAGAGCCACATCGCCGGCCGCAGCGATCACTCACGCCTGCTGTGGCAACTCCTGATGCTCGACCGCTCGCTGGCGCGATTGGGTTTGGGGTGAATCGGCGATTAACCACTACATGTCCCGGATAGAGACCAAAGTAAGCAGTTCTTAAACCATTGGGGCTACCGCTGGCCTGTCAGGAGCCAGACGGACGAGCCATGCGGGCGTTTCTGAAGCAACCTTGGGCGATCATCGCGCTGCTTGCCTGGTTTCTGGGCAGCTTCGTCTTTGGCGACATGGTCAACCAGATGTACTGGAACCTGCGCTTCATCGTTGGTCGTCAAGCCGCAGATCCCTCGATCGTTATCGTGACGGTGCGCGACGCCGATAAGATGCACGGACGGAGTTGGTCGCAGGACGACGATGCAAACCTTCTGCAGGCGGTTGCGGCTCAGCACCCTCAACAGATTTATTTCGATCCCCGCACGTTCGAACCGGCCGAGCCACGCTTGCGGCAGGAAATCGAGTCGCTCGGGCCCAGACTGACGTACGTCGTTCGCGGCACCTACCGCATGTACCGGTTGCTACCATTTCAGATTTCCTCTGAACTGACCGGGCGATCTACCAAGGTGGCTGCTTCGGCGTGGCAGACGAATTTGTGGCAATTCGTGCTCGAGTCGCCGTTGGCGTTCGATCAGGGGGGACGCAAATTGCCCTCGTTCAGCGCGGCGCTGGCGGGGGTTGCCACGTCGGACGCCGGATCTTTCTCCCCCGATTTCCGCATTAATCCTGGTACTATTCCGACCCTCACGGCGAGGCAGGTGTTGGCGACCTCGCGAGCCGGGGAATTGGCAGGTAAGACGGTCGTCGTCAGCCACGTGCGGAACGCGCCAGACCAGCTATTGGGCTACTACGGGTCGGCCTGGATTGATCCAGTCTATGTTGACGTGGCAGCGGCCAATGCTCTGCGGAACGGGATGTTTCGGCAGATGTCGGGAATTTGGCTGGTGGGATTGTTCCTTCTGGTCATCTTTGGCGTTCGTCGCCTGAAGGCGCGTTGGCGGATTGCGGTCTACACCGCCACTGTGGCTGCGCTGATCGTTCTCCCTGTGTTGTTCCAAGCGGTCGGCTATTGGTCCTCTATCCAGGAATCCTTCTTCGCGGCACTTGTCTTTGCTGCGATGCGGGTGTGGGCCAAGTGGCGCCGCAAGGTGCGCGAGACCAGCCAGTCGGGCCTGCCGAATTTCGTCGCGCTCGTGCACGAGCCGGGCATCGCCGAGGGGGATCTCGTGGTCGGCGTCATCGCCCGCTACGAGGAATTCCTCGCTTCGATCCCACCGGAACTGCACGGCGAATGCGCCCGGCAGATCGCGCGGCGCTTCGCCGTGGGCTGCGGCGAGCGGACGATCTACCACGGCGAGGGCGGGTTCTTTGGCTGGTGCGAACCGGCGCGCGGCGCGGAAGACCAGATCGAGCACCTGGAGGGCATGCGCGCGCTGTTCGCTGCGCCGCTGCTCGTTGGCGGCCACATGTTCGACACCAACGTCCACTTCGGGCTCGACCGCAATCACAAGCTCGACGCGCAATCGCGCGTGAACACCGCGCTTGCCAGTGCTTCCGAAGCGCTGCGCGGCTCGCGCGCGGTCGAGCTGTTCCAGTCCGACCGGCTCGCCAATGCCGCGTGGGAGCTGTCGCTGCTTGCCCGGATCGACGAGGGCCTCAGGAACGGCGACATCTGGGTCGCTTACCAGCCGCAGTGGGATTATCGCGAGGCTCGCGTCTGCGGCGCCGAGGCGCTGATCCGCTGGAACCGGCTGGGCCAGGGCACGCTGGGGGCCGACCGCGTCGTGCCGGTGGCCGAGCGCAGCACGCTCATCCTCACGCTGGGCGAATGGGTCATGCGCGAGGCCTGCCGCTGCGTGCAGC
>Ga0068859_100008935_pt1 | contig 10122 bp, 11 predicted proteins | sample KBSSwiS22_FD_66585 | JGI IMG/M metagenome (GOLD analysis project Ga0068859, IMG submission 66585) | Switchgrass rhizosphere microbial communities from Kellogg Biological Station, Michigan, USA - KBS Switchgrass S2-2 | ecosystem: Host-associated > Plants > Roots > Rhizosphere > Soil ...
CAGGATGCATTCGGCATATAAGCCGACTACAAACAAAATGTAAATAGAGATCAAAGTGCTTGCAATGCCGGTGGGATAAAGCCATATTTTATTCGCTTTTGCCAGTAATACTTCTGCAACAGCTAAGATAACGGCAGTCCATTGCAATGCATCTGTTGCTTTGATCTGCTGCCAGAACAAATGCCACCATTCATTTAAACTCATGCTTGTTGTATTAAATAATATGCACTCAAAGCGTGACCAGGCGGGAAATACAATTCTTGTTATCCTTTGTCCCTACGCCGGCATTATCCGGATCAGGTGTTTGAAAAAATGCAGCGCATCTTTTCAACGGGTATAATCTCAGCCTGTTTTTATCGCCTGCGATGGCATTGCCTGCAACCGCATACGTAAGGCACCCCTTGAGTATGCTGTAAAGATAAGAGTATACTCCCACAAAGACACAAAGACCACAAAGAAATTAGAATGGAATCAACCTTAATCAACTCCTTTGTTCCTTTGTGGGAAACAAATTTTTGTCGCGGCCCTACCCGGATTTCAAAAAAAAATCTAAAAAAAATTATCAAAACTGTCCAATTTGTTTTACCTCAACCGATATAATAGTGTAACTAAATTAATAACAACAATAATCATCAACAAAATGGAACCAAGAATTAATGCATTTGAAAAAGGCCAGCCCGCCATGAAGGCAATGTATGGCTTGGGAATTTACCTGGCAAAATCCCCCATTGAACAATCACTTTTAAACCTCATTTATTACCGGGTATCACTGATCAATGGTTGCGCTTATTGCCTGGATATGCACTCCAAAGACCTGCGGGCAAAAGGCGAAACCGAGCAACGCATATACATGGTAGCTGCATGGCGTGAAGCAACCGTGTACACCGAAAGGGAGCGTGCTGCATTGGCGTGGGCAGAAGCGGTAACAAAGATCACTGATGGTAATGTGCCGGATGAAATTTATGCTGCGGCAAAACAACAGTTTTCTGAACTGGAGTTGATTGATCTTACAATGGCAACGATAACTATCAATGGTTATAATCGTATCAACATTGCATTTAGAACACCGGCCGGGGATTATGAACCAGCTATGCATCATGCATAAGAAAAGTAGTAGTGTATCAGTTTTAAAAAAAACTGTTAGTCCCGATAGCTATAGGATTGACGAAACAGATGGCCAATTGAAAAACAAAATTGCAGTGGTTAGTTGTGGCAAACATTGCTAACTAACCGCTGCTTTTTAATATTACTAACTAACGTGTTGTGCTATTAAAACAGGCCAATTCTCAATGGCAATTTATTTGAGTAAACAAGTTTCAACGGGATTTTAAAGACTTTAGGACACTTGTTTAAAAACGAATTTAGGAATACCTGCATTTTGCCCGTCTTTTGTTAGCGGTTCGTTGTTCTTTTGTACACCAGATAAAGAGCTTCTAAGAGTAAAGTAATAGGGAAACGTTTTACTGTTTCCCTATCATAATCTTTAAATGAATGTAACTATTCTTAAATTTTTGAGCTACTGTTTTTATTTAATTGTGCAATGTTACTTTTACCACCTGGCCTAATGGAGGTCCAAATCCCCAGCTAGATACATACAAATTTTCATCAGGTCCCATTGCCATCGCAGTTGGAAAATTTAAGCCTGATATTACCTCTTCCACAGTTCCATTGGCATTAATTTTTCTTATTCTGCCTGCACCAGGAGTTGGGAAAGGGTGATTGGCAGTCATTTCCAGCACATAGATATTTGAGTTTTTGTCCAGCACAAGTCCTACAATTGCACTAAACCCAGTGGCTATTTTTTTTATTATACCACTTGGTGTAATCTTAAAAACACTGGAGATACCTGTAATAGGAAACACGCCCAAATCGCCTACAAAGAAATTGCCTTTATAAGCCAATGCTGTTGGAACAATATGTCCTTCACTTGCAGAAATATCAACCACTTCCTGAATGTTTCCATTCAAATCGACTTTTACAAAATTGCCGTGATTGGGTTCCAATGCATAAAAATTATTTTCTGCTATCACCATGCTATACCAATTGCCTTCAGGTGTATAGTCATCAGGCTCATTGTGAGCACCTGGATGTGCTACTGACCACGAGCCCAAATCAGCGATCATAGTATGACTTCCATCTGAATTAATTCGGTATATGCCGTTGGTTGAAGATGGAACTCCATGACCACAACCTGCTCCACTCTGAAGAACATACAGTGTATTACCGATGAAGCCCACATCTGCCGGTCCAAAAACATCTGCCCTGGTTCCGTCTGGATTAGTTCCAACGCTTGTAGGCAGATTATCAACAACCGTTACCCGGCTGCCTGTTGATGGATCAATTCTGGATATGCGTCCCCCTGTAGGGCAACCAAAATAAGGCGAGAAAACATGTGGCTCGAGGGCAGCACAACTTTGTGTGCTACATAATGGAGTGGCCCCTGTACCAGCTTCTGCAACATATAAATTTCCATCTGGTCCAAATTTTAATCCTCTTGGATGATTGAGACCTACTGTAACAACCGACATAGTTGCCGGTGTTATGTTAATTGTTCCGTTAACCGTACTGTTGTCAGCCTTTAACACGTCGCTGCTTTCCGAAGACTTTATTTCTTTTTTGCAGGAAACGAATGCAATAATAAAGCACAACAGGATAAACTTACAATGATTACTGTTGAATGATGTTTGCATTTTTTTTTATTTTATTGGTTAAGAAAAATAGGGCCTGACAGACTTAAATTGCCGTTGGTATTATCAGCAGATATTAGGTATTGTAAATAGATAAGCCGTGATTGGTAATTACATCATTACCCAAAAACTATGTTCTACAGGGGATGCGGCAGAAAGGAGAATAAAGAAAGACTTGTTTGAAAAATTTCAAGAGAAATTGGAGTCGAAAAACGCAAATAACAAATGTTGTTGTAAATGTAGTTACAATTTTTTTGAAATGCAAGCAGTTTAATAATTTAGCCGGTTTGTTACAGGTTGCGGCCTCGCAGATAATTCATTCCATTAGTGCAAGGATGAGATTTTGCTCATCGATAATTTAAGAAAATTGGGTCTGAAGGTTTTGGCAGTTATATTCTCTAACTGACGAACGATGAAATTACTATTGTCCATAATGGAATTTAGCCAGTATTTTTTGTCTGTTGAGCTAATTATGTGTTATAATACAATTATCGCTTACTCACCGCATGTGATGATTTTTGATAATGGAGTAGTTCAGTAAAGTGGTATTACAAAGGCGAATGTGCATGATATTAATTTCTTGAAAGCGGTAAAAGATTTACCTGGAAAAAAGAAAATACCTGGCGACAATAAAAGGCAAACAATACACGTTATAGGGGCAGATTAATCCTAAATCCCAGCCTGTATGAAATATTTTGTACCCACACTGATTGCGCTATGTTTTCCCGTATTTGCTTTTTGCCAGGATATCAGCGGACTTTGGAAAGGCACAATGTATAATGATTCCACGCAAAAATCTTTACCGTATGAGTTGTTCATTGCAAAAGAAAATGGCAAATATACCGGCTATACACACAGTTGGTTTTTAGTGAACGGTCAGCAATATTATGGCATTAAGAAAGTTAAAGTTCGTGTTGCAAAAGATGGTAAAGTAATTATCCAGGATGTTGCATTAATAGAAAATAACTATCCGGTTCCGCCAGATAATGTATCACAATTAAATGTGCTTGATCTTGCCGGCAGTGATACCGCACCTGCAATGGATGGTCCTTTTGTTACCAACCGTACAAAAGTATATACGGAGCTTACCGGCCGCATCAATGTAAAAAAAGTAAGTACTGCAAGTAATAGTGTACTGATAGAGTATCTTACAAAAAATGGTATAGAAAGTAACCTGACAGTATCAAAATAAGAAAGGCTGGAAATACCAGCTGTTAAAAGTTAAACCAGGGCGAGAAGAGTAGCAATACATTTTGTCCTGGTTTAACTTTTTTATTTATGCTGGTCATAGCAATAAAAGTTTTTGTTGCCGGTTGCCAGATAAAGAAATGAAAATTTTGTGTAACGCAAAGCTGTTCAATAAAAGCAGGTGATCAGTTGGTAGCATTGCCAACTTTTGTTATTGCCTTGTAATAGAAAGGATCAATACAGCAGGTTTAAAATATTGTCCTTGTTCAGGATACAACTGCTGAATTTTTTTCACCACATCCATGCCTGCAATAACTTTTCCAAAAGCGGCAAAGCCTTGCCCGTCTTTATTTCTTTTGCCACCATAATCTAAAGAAGGCTGATCGTTGATACAAATGAAAAAGCTGGAAGTAGCAGTTGCCGGCCCGGTCCTTGCCATTGATATGGTACCATTTTTATGATGCAAACCTGTTTGTTGGGTTGTTTCAAGCGGGATAGGAGCAAACTCTTTTGTGGAATCCACATTACCACCTTGTATTACTTCGATCTTTATGGAATCTTTGGGTTGATTTTGCAATGTTACTGCACGAAAGAATGAACTGCTGTCGTACAAATGTGCATCCACATACTTTAAAAAATTAGCTACAGTAGCAGGAGCCTTTGCAGGATATAATTCGATGGAGATATTGCCCAGTGATGTTTTGATAACGCAGGCTACTCTTTGCTGTGCAGTAACCGGCATAAAGGCCAGTAACAACACAATATGTAAAGGCAGTATTTTTTTAACCAGGTTGTAATATGCAGCCGCTTTATATATTCTAACGGTGGTATTAAACGGGCTATGCGGCATTGGGGATCTTTTTTAGTTCCTCCCTGGCATAATCCAACCAAACTTTATTGGCTCTTCTTTCGCCGGAATTAAGATGTGTTGTTTCATGCAGCATTTCTTCAAATATTTTCCTGGCTTCTTCCTGCCTGTTCATACGAATTAAAAAACTGCCATAACGATAGCGGCTTTCATAATTGGAGAACCTTCCTTTTAATAATTTGAATTCCTTTTCTGCTTCTTCTGCATTACCGGTATAGGAGAGTGCTACTGCATACAACATGTGGGCACGGGAACGTATAAATTGCGGGAGGTTATATATTTGTTTTGCAAGCGGAAGAATTTTTTCATACTGTCTTATTTCTGAATAGGCGTTTATCAATTGTATACTCACATATTCATGGGTGGTAAAGTTTACCGAAAGGCAGGATTCGTACAATGCAATTGCTTTTTCTGTTTGTTTTGCCTGCAGGTATGCATCTGCAAGCGCTACTTTATTTGCAAAAGTATCCGCAAACCGGAGGTTATCTTCCAGCTTTTTAATTTTACCTGATGGATTAAAAACAGCACCCATTCCTGACTGTACTTTTCCAATATCATTTCCGGTAAACATTTCAGAGAAAATATAAATGAGGCTGCCTGCTACAGGTAAAAATATGATAAGCCACAACCATCTCTGGTTGCCTTTGCGTAAGCAATGAACAGCACAAATAACCTGGAGACCAATAGTGATGTAGTAGAAATAAGGGTAATTGTAAAACATAGTTTTTGGGTTATCAGTTTTCAAAAATAGGAAAAGCTGTGATTAACCCAAATTTTTTGTGTCATCAGCGCCAGCTTATAATGGAGCAATACTTTTGAAGGGGAGGAAGCCTATATTTTCTTTTCAATCATCCAAATATGCCCGAACGGATCTTTTAATTCGCCCTGGCGGTAACCATAATCATAATCCTGCGCAGGCGAAATAACAGTGGCGCCTGCTGCAACAGCACTGTTCATAATGGCATCCACATCTGGTACAAACAAGCCAATAATAACCGTTGTGCCATTGTGTTTTTCAGGATTGAACCATATTGGGTTTTGGGTTTCTTCATGCAAATGAAACATGGCGCCGTTGATGGATAATTCAGCAACATGAATGCTGCCATCATCATTGGTAAAACGAAAGTGTTCGATAGCACCAAATGCTTTGGTATAAAATTCAATATTGGTAACGCCTTTTTTTATATAAAGCTGTGGCGCAAAGGAGATAGTGTTGGATGTATTCATAAATTATTTTTTTTATTCTTTCCCGAATAATAATACACAAGTAGAATGACAATAGCAATAGCGCTGATGATCAGCAGTGTATAGGCAACCTGAATTGGAATTAACCGGCTGTCGTTATAGGAAACACCTCCTAAAACCAAAGCCGTTATAATTAAATAGTAAAATACCTGGACAGCCCTTTCAATCTTCTTCATAAGATTTTATTGTTTACCATCAGTGTCAACTAATCCCTTTATACTTTTTCTCTTCTTACAAAGATCAGCGGCGGTATATCGCCAAATACAAATTCAGTTACCTGGCATAACCACATTGTTCTGTTGATTTCTTGTCCTTCGTATTTTTTCATCAGGTAATAACCGCCACCAATATAAGGGTCACACTTTTCCGTTAACTCAAGTACATCTGCTCCGGAAAATGGCTCATCGGCTATACTTAATACAACTGCATTTTCATTTTCCGCCATCATGTCCAGCATTTTATCAGCGCCTTCCACCATTTGCAGGTCACTCATAGCACCTCCCTGCTCAATGTATTCAGGAAGATCAATGTACCAATCATTTCCGGTTTTTATAAAGCGGTATGTTTTCATTTTGTATAAGAAAAGTTGAAGCCAAAGGTGCAGAAAATATCACAGATGCAAAAAAGAAACAAGATTAAAAATATTTATTTTTTCTGCTTGCAACCATTGCTCAAATTTCAAAGACTTAGTGTTTACAGCTTTGCTTAGACGCACCTACTGTACTCAAAAATTATTTTAACCAAAACTAAACCCAATGATGGCACCCTTAAAACAAAATCCGACAAAACTGTTCTTGCTAGCCGGAGTTATTATTCTCCTGTTCTTTTCCGCCTTGTTGCAACAATCCTGTAAAAAAACGGATAATGCTTTTAAAGTACCGGCAGAATCGGATAGAACTACACGATTCTTTAATCTGCCAGCAAATGCAAGCAGCCCTGTAAAAAGAGTAGCCGAAGCATTACAAAAACAAAACGATATCAAAGAATTTATTAACGCTTTCGCAAAGAATGAAGGTTTTGCCATTTGGGATAAAGCCTGTATCAGTGTTACCTCACGAAACAATAGTAGCCCCGCTGCTTTTAGCACCAATACAACTTCTGGTATCGATGGAGGTTCAGATACTACAGTAATCGTTCCATTGGTTTTGGATGATGCCCGTAATGTAAATGCTTTTATATTGGCTAAGGTTTATGCTGATAGTACAGCAATGCAATTTTACAGGAACAGCGATTACCAGTATTTTCCCTTTCAGACAACCACCCCAGCTACTGTAACAACAGCCGAGGACTTTGCAATATATATGATGCAGATGGATAAAGCTGTTTTTGGAGATACCAGGTTTGCAATAAAAGATAAGCGGCTGTTTAATAATAGTGACAATTATAAAGATACCGCTGGTGTAAAGCGAATTATTGATCTTGGAAACAATAATGGAGGTTATACCATAAACTATGCACAAATGATATGTGTTACCATTACCACAACAACTACATCAAACCATTGCCCTTATCCGCCTAATCAATGTCCTGACATTCATACAGGCATTTTAGGGCCATGTGATAACTGCCAGGAATATTGCGCAAACACAAGTACAACATATTCCACCCAATGTTTATCAACAGGCGGCAATAATGGCTGACCATCTTTTCCGCCACCGCCGCCACCAACCGGTGGAGGAGGAAGTGGCGGAGGTACTCCATGCCCTCCTCAGTTTCCCGTAATTATGACAAATAGTGCCATACCTATAAATTGCAACCCGGTACCTAATCCGTGGCCGTCGGTGCCACCACCTGTCTATAATCCATTGCAACCTTTTGATAACTTAGACAATCCCTACAATGCACCGGAGGAACCTGTAATACAGCAATCTTTAATAACAATAGGGAATGTTGTACAAAACTCTAATCCTGTAATCAGGAGAATTGGTAAAACACCAAATAGGAATAATACCGAAGATATGACTTATGGTAACACTTGTGATACTAGTGGGATATTAAGTAATATGGCAAGTTTTACGGATGCTCAGTTATTTAATAATATGAAATCACTATTTCATGCATGTACTGTTTTAGATCCATCTCTAAAGGGAGTTGGTGATGAAATGATACAACAGTTTAACGATAAAACAGGTGGAACGTATAGTAATTCTATTTTAAGTGACAAAGCGTTTAAAAGCAGCCAGTTTAAAAATTTTATAATCCGGTTTGGTGGTTTACTAAACCAAAAACTTGCCAATGCAAATTGGAACATTACTAATGTAAGTGAAATAGATATACCCCAGGAAATAAGACCAGCATTTAATGGTGCGTACAATAAATTTGCAGGGTTGCAAATTTTAGTTAACGATACTGAACAAACTGAAATAGAACTTAATGGGTTTACCATTGACCCGGCTACTCATAAATGGACGGCGGTAATAACAGTAAAAATTAAAGATCATTTTGGGCTTGATAGACATGATGCTTTAACTTACCAGGACTATCATTCAGGATTTGCTGCTTGGTGGATATTACAACACTGCAGAGGGTACAAACCTTTTGAAACTAATATTAGTTTTACTATGAACTTGGTTTGTAATCCTTAAATAAAAATTATAGTATCAGGGCAGGAATATTGTTTATTTTTAAATACCTGGCCCTGGTACAATTGATTAACTAAAAAATAGCTTTACATGAAATACCTTCTTTTTAGTTTAGTATTATTTTCTTTGATGGGTTGCGGTGATAATAAACCTGTAGTAATTCAGCAATTTTATCCCTTTAATAAAATGACCGATACATCGTATGATAATAACCAGATGAGAACACTTAAGGAGGAATATTTTCTTATTTCAAATTTTAAAGATAATAATAGCACCATATTGTATATAGATAGTTTTGTTGCCAAACACGTAAATGCAGACTTAATAAAGTTTAATACTTTCCGGATGTACTTTTTTAAAGAAAGCAAACTCACCAATTTGATAAAAATAGAAGAAAATCCAAGGGAACTTGATAGGTACTCTAACGACCATGACTTAGTGTTTGATTATTCCTGGGAAGAGGGAAAATTTCAAGGCAGGGTGAGGATCAAAGATGGGGAGAGAATATATCCGGGGCAAAAGAAACTTAAATTCACAATTCAACCAGTAGTGTCGGATTCAATACAAAAATGATGTATGGAGATATATAAATCCCTATACTCGAAATAAAAATATCTCACTGGTGTCTTCTGCTTTAGCGGGTGACTGGGGTCTATTAATCTTAGCGGTCCTGAGCGAAGTCGAAGGGGTGACAGCGGCATTCGAAGTAAAAAAATCCAATCTTTAATTAATATGCATACTTCAAAAAATCACACCACTCTTCATCACAAAGTAATTTTTGCAGCACAGGATCTTTTAAAACATCCGTATAATCCATTTCTTTTCCATCTACTTTAATTTTCCGGTATACTAATCTTATGCCATGGCTATAATCCACCCACCAGTTGATATGCCCGCTGTATAATGGTTGTATGGGAATGCCATTCAGCTGGTGCCAGCCATAGATCGCTTCTCTGTCAGGTTTTGCATCTCTTGAAATTTTTCCGGAGAGCACCACATCTTTTTTAATACCTGCTATCAGGCCTTTCTTTCCTTTACGCTGGCCTTCAATAATTAAATGATGCTGCCACATGGTTATGCTGCTGTCTCTGAATGCATACATGGGTACAGGTTCCAGTTTTACAACAGCATTTTTATAAATGAGGTCAACGATCTTTTTGGTTGGCAAAAAACAATGAAAGCTATCTGCAATTTTTTGTGCTGCCATTGGTGTTAATGGAATTCTGGCCCAGTCATCATCAGTACCAATGGATAAGTAATCAGGTGCTGCATAAAAAACAGCGTGGTGTATTTTGCCAGTGCTATCAGTGATTTCGGATGTGATGGGTACAAATGTTTTTAAAAAGGAGGGGAGATTGCCGCTTAATATTTCCTGTACGGCTAATGAATCTCTTGACGCCCACTTCCATGTGGTAACCGTTTTAAAAAAATCGGTTCCTGTCATTCTTTGTGCTGCAGCATGCGGTGCCTGCAAGTGAAATCTTTTTTCCGTGCTGCATGATTGCATGTAAATGATACAAAATAAAATGACCAGGTATTTCATTATGCTTAA
>Ga0068859_100008943_pt1 | contig 10115 bp, 7 predicted proteins | sample KBSSwiS22_FD_66585 | JGI IMG/M metagenome (GOLD analysis project Ga0068859, IMG submission 66585) | Switchgrass rhizosphere microbial communities from Kellogg Biological Station, Michigan, USA - KBS Switchgrass S2-2 | ecosystem: Host-associated > Plants > Roots > Rhizosphere > Soil ...
AGGCGCGAGGCGCCCGGGACGCCCTTCGACAGGCCGGCTTCGTAGAAATGTCCGAGCGACGGACGGACGGGCAACCGGAGCACGGTCTCGCTGAGCGCTTCGACTTCGGCCGAGCTCGCGAGCAGCAGGTTCTCGGACGCGGGCGTTTGAAACGCGCGGTCGTACGAACCGCGCACCACGAGGTCGGCAGATGGCCACGCCCAGGCCGCGCCGAGCCGTGGGCTCAGCGCCTGCCCGGTGACGACGAGCTGATAGCGATCCCAACGGAGTCCGGCGTTGACCGTGAGACGGCCGCGCCGAATCCGATCCTGCACGAACAGCGCGTGCTCCCGATCGTTGCCGCGGTCGTCGAACGAGAACGTCGCCGGCGTCTCGGGATCGAACGCCCCGGCATCGGTGATCCGGTAGGCGAAACGTTCCCGCACGCGGCCGAGGCTCACGTCGCCGCCGGCTTTCCATTCGTGCACGCCGGCATGGCCCGCGATCGCCGCCTTGACGTAGACCTCGCGAAATCCGCGATCCTGTTCCGCCGCGATCGGCGTCGACTCAGGATTGGATCGCAATCCAGCCGACATGTCGCGGACCATGCCGCGGACGTCGAACAGGAACGGGGCCGTGAATGTGCGTTGATACGAAAACTGCGCCGTCGTTTCGCGGCTGTCGCGATCCTGGCGCTGGCCGGCCTCTTCCTGCACTCGCTCGTTCGGCACGAGAAAGCCGGCGTCGCCTCGCCGGAGGATGAGGCCGATCCGATCGGTGGACCCCAGATCGCGCTCAACATGTACCGCGAGATGCGAGGTTGTCCCCTCGTTTGTGAAATTCTCTTCGACCGGCGGATCGAGGTACCTGTCGGTGCCGGCCAGGCCGGCGCTGACGCTCATCGTCGCGCGCGGCCACGAGTACTCGGCGATCGCGTCTCCGCCTTTCGTGCTGAAGCTGCCGAGCGACCCGGCCAGGCTGCCGTGCAATCCGCGCCGCGCATCGCCCGAGGTCACGACTTCGATCACGCCTCCGAGCTTGCGCCCGTACTCGGCGGGGTAGCCGCCGGTGAGGATGTTCATCGCGCGGACTTCGTCGGCATCGATCTCGGGCGCGAACGCCGGGGACCGGTTGTCGGTCAGCGGCAGGCCGTCGATCACGAACTGGGTTTGGTACTCCGATCCGCGGGGATGCAGAATGCCGTTGGCTTCGAGGAGCCAGCCTGGTTGCGTATCCACCAACTCGGGGAGCGATCGACCGGGCAGCGCCGTCGCGCGCCGCTGCAGCGTGTCGGCGCCGATCCGGTGCGTCGTCGCCGTCTGATGCAAATCCACCAGCGTGTCGCCGGCGGTGACCGTGATCTGCGCCTGGACCGCAGCCAGGGTCATCGTGACCCGGTAGTCCGTGGGCAGCGCGGAACGAATTTCCACCAACCCCGTAAACCTAGCGAAACCGTCGCGCGTAACGGCCACGCGATACGCACCGAAGGGCAGGCGCCGGACGACGGCGAGGCCGTCGGCATCGGTGGCCAGGGATTCACGCACTTGCTGCGCCTCGCTCACGAGCTCGACGGCGCTCACCAGCGGCAGGCCGCTCCCGTCGGTCACCACGAGGCGCAATTCGCCGGTGTTGGCTGGGCCGAACTGGGCCAGAGCCAGGACCAGGGCGATCACGCAACCGGACACCGTCCCAAAACTCTACTACTCCTGAAACTTTCGATGAGTTGCCGGGTTTTCTCCAGTAGTGACCGCCGGCAGGCATGAGCGACGCCGCGTTTGAGGCGTTCGTCCGGCGGTTTCAGGACATGGTGTTCGCCACTGCCGTTCGCCTGCTGGGCAACCCGGCCGAAGCCGAAGACGTCGCGCAAACCGTGTTTCTGCGAGCGTTCGAGCGGTTCGACACGATCGGCGACAGCCCGACCGCCGCGGGCTGGCTGAAGGCGGTCACGCGGCACGCATGCCTCAATCACCTCGCGCGCTACCGGAATCGGTGGCGGCTCTTCAGCGAGATGGGGCGAGACGACGAGTCCGAGACGCCGTACGAGGCGACGCTGCCGTCGCCGGATTCGCCGGCGACGGCGTTCGAGCGCGAGCGACAGGAGCAGGAGCTGGAGCGGGCGCTCCGGCAACTGCCGGATCATCAGCGCGTCCCGCTGGTGCTCTTTCATTTCGACGACATGAGCTATCAGGCGATCGCGACGCTGCTCGGCGTGTCGCTGGGCAAGGTCAAAACAGACATCCACCGCGGGCGCGAGGCGCTGCGCAAACATCTGGCGGACACCGATGCATCGCGCTGACCTCGAGCAGGCCGTGCATGACGAACTGCGGCGCCTGCCGCTGCCCGAAGCGCCGTCGACGTTGCTGCCGCGCGTGATGGCCGCCGTGCAGGCGTGGACCTTCCGGCCGTGGTACCAGCGCGCGTGGTTCACGTGGCCGCTCGGCTGGCAGGTGATGTCGCTGGCCGCGTTCGTCGGGCTGGCCGGCGCGGGCGTCGTGATTGCTCCGAGCGCGGAGCAGGCGTTTGTTGCCGCCATGGCCGCGCGCACGTCGGCTGCGACCGCGGCGCTCGGGAGCGTCCTCGGACACGCGGAGGCCGCGATCGCGGCCGGGCGCATCGTCTGGCGCGCGCTCGGCGAGCCTCTCGTTCCCTACGCGTTCACCGTCGTGCTGTTGATGTGCATTGCCTGCGTCGCGTTCGGCACCGTGCTGAACCGCGTCGCGTTTGAGAGGACGTGAATCGTGATCGACATTCGAAGCTGCCACGAAGTCACGAAGACACGAAGAACGCTTTGTACAAGATTGCTTCGTGCCTTCGTGTCTTCGTGGCTGATCCTGGCGGCAGGTACGGGCATCGCCGCCGCCCAGACCTACGACGACCACTGGGACCACTGGGGACGCCATGTGCTCCGCGTCGGACAGGACTTCAACCTGAAAGACGGCGCGATGGTGGAAGAAGTCGTCGTCATCGCGGGCAATGCCACCATCGAGGGCGTCGTCGATCGCGACGTGATTGTCGTGCTGGGCAAGGCGCAACTCGGCAAGACCGCGCGCATCGAGGGATCGCTCGTGGTCGCCGGCGGCAGCGCCTTCGTGGAACCCGAGGCCATGGTCCGCGGCGATCTCGTCGTCGTCGGCGGCGTGGTCGAAGCGGCGCCAGGCTTCACGCCCGGCGGTCAGCACATCGTCATCGGCACGCAGGCGCTCGGCGGCACGTTCGCCGCGTTCGTGCCGTGGATCACGCGCGGCCTGCTGTGGGGACGGCCGATCGTGCCGCAGTTGACGTGGGTCTGGGTCATCGTCGGCGTCGTCTTCATCGTCTACCTGGCGATTGGCCTCCTGTTGAACGGCCCCGTGCGTGAGTCGGCCGAGAAGGTGGCCGACAAACCGATGACGACGTTCGTGGTTGGTTTGATGGTGTTGCTGCTTGCTGGACCGGTCTGCCTGTTGTTGATCGTGTCGGTGATCGGCATCGCCGTCGTCCCCTTCGTCATCTGCGCGCTGTTCGTCGGGTGGATCGTCGGCAAGGTGGGCGTGATGCGGTGGATCGGCGGCAGCATTCTGCCGCAGGACCCCGAGAGCACGGGGCAGTCGCTTCGGTCCTTCACCATCGGCTTTGGCGCCTTGTGCCTGGTCTACATGGTCCCGGTCGTCGGCTTCGTCGCCTGGACGCTCGTCGGCGTGTTCGGTCTGGGTGCCGCGACGCTCGCGTTCATGACGGCGTATCGCCAGGAGAACCCAGTGCCCGCGCCGCGGCAGCCGCCATTCGGGCCGCCGCCAGTCGCTCCACCGCCCGTCATCCCGCCGACGCCGCCACCGCCGATCTCGGGTGAGCCCGTGGTCGGGTTTGATTTACCGCCGCCCGCGTCGGCGAGCGTCGCGGCGGCGCCCGGCGATCTCCTGTCTTTCCCGCGCGCGGCGTTTCGCGATCGGCTCGCCGCTTTCGTCCTCGATGTGATCCTCGTTCTCCTGGCCAAGGAAATCCTCGACCTGACACGCCGCGACAGCGCCTTCTTTCTCTTGCTCCTCGCGTATCACATCGGTTTCTGGACGTGGAAGGGCACGACGGTCGGCGGGATCATCTGTCAGCTGCGGCTCGTGCGTACGGATGGAACGCCGCTGCGATTCGCTGACGCGCTCGTGCGCGGGCTGGCGAGCATCTTCTCGCTCGCGGTGCTCGGCCTGGGCGGCCTGTGGATTCTGAAGGATCCAGAGCGGCAGGCCTGGCACGACCGGATCGCCGGGACCTACGTCGTGAAAGTGCCGCGGAACTGGCCGCTGTAGGTCCGGCTAAAGCCGGACGCCCCGTACCATCAGTAGGTGGGGTCCGGTTTCAGCCGGACCTACAGCCTCCGCGCTACACTACGCCATGCTTCACAAGGGATCGACGCTGTGGTCATTCGCGTTGGCGATCCTGGTGGCGGCCCCCCTCATGCAGCAGCCGAACACGCTTCCTGCCTACGACGTCGATCCGTTCTGGCCGAAACCGCTGCCCAATAACTGGATTCTCGGCGCCGTCGCCGGCGTCGCCGTCGACAGCCGCGATCACGTGTGGATCACGCATCGTCCCGGCACGCTGCAGCCCAACGAAACCCGATCGATCTGGCGTGCCGCGCCGCCGGTGCTCGAGTTCGACGCCGACGGCACGCTGCTCTCGTCATGGGGCGGACCAGGCGGGGGTGGAGCCGGCGGCAGCTACGAGTGGCCGCAGCTCGAGCACGGCATCCACGTCGATCATCGCGATCGGGTGTGGCTGGGCTCCGGCGGCGACAAGGATTCGCAGATCCTCGCGTTCACGCGTGAGGGCAAATTCCTGCTGCAGATCGGCCGTCAGGGGCAGGGCCGCGGCAGCAACGACACCGACAACCTCGGCGCGCCGGCGCACATGATCGTCGATCGCGACGCCAACGAACTGTACGTGGCCGACGGCTACGTCAACCACCGCGTGATCGTGTTCGACGCCGACACGGGAAAGTACAAGCGGCACTGGGGCGCCTACGGCAAGCGGCCGGACGACGACTGGTTCAAGCAATCGGGCGAGACGCTGCCCGGCCCGTTCCGCGGCGTCGTCCAGAACGAGAACAAGCCGAGCCAGTACGATCCGAAGGCGCCGCCGGCGCCGCAGTTCCGCATCGTGCACGCGGTGCGGATCTCACACGACGGCCTCGTCTACGTCTGCGATCGCACCAACAACCGGATTCAGGTGTTCCGCAAAGACGGGACGTTCGTGCAGGAAGTGGTGATCGCGAAGGAGACGTTCGGCAGCGGATCGGTGTGGGACATCGGCTTCACGCCGGATCCGGAGCAGACGTTTCTCATCGTGCCCGACGGCACGAACCAGCGCGTCTACATCGTCGAGCGGCGGACGCTGCGGCTGGCCGGCGAGTTCGGCCGCGCCGGGCATTGGGCGGGGCAGTTCTACGGCGCGCACAATCTCGCGGTCAATTCGAAGGGCGACCTCTTCATCACCGAAACCTACGAGGGCAAACGCGTCCAGAAGTTCCGCTATCTCGGCGCGCGCTGAAGCCGCAGCGCCGGCTCGAGCGCGGTCGCCACAACCGCGTGCCCGGCCTCGTTCAGGTGCGAGTCGTCCGGGAAGTAGACGTTGACGCCCTCGCGTAGCCGTTCGGTGAGGGCCTCCGTCATGTCCACAAATCGAATCCCGGTGTCCGCACAGAAGCGCCGCATCATGCGGTTCTGCGCCAGGCGATTGCCGGTCATGGCGTCGACGTCGATGCGGCCGTCCGGGAGCGAGTAGCGCAGCGCGCTCATCAGTTCATCGCGCGGCATCGCCTCGACGGCGATCGGCAGGAACACCTGGCTCTTGAACGGCACGAACATCACGATCAGCTCCGCGCCGGCGGCGCGTGACGCATCGCGCATCGCGCGGATCGCGTGTGTCGTCAGCGTCCACCCGCGCCTGGCCGACAACTCGCCCTCTGACATGCGCAGCGTATTGAGATACGGCGGCATGAAGGCCCATCGCACGGTCTGGCCGTTGACCGCGATCGAGAACAGGCCGCGGTCGAACCGCGGCGCCGGCCCGGCCGCCGCGCGCGGCGCCTCCGCTGGCGTCGACGTCCTGGCTTCCGCGCGTCCGCGATTCGAGATCCACCGCTCGGCGGCGTGAAACGCGCTCGCGACGTAGAGGGTGTCGGCGCGGCTCACCATGTTTTTGATCGGCCATCCCGGATCCGGTTTGCGGATCGCGCCGTGCGATCGCTCGTAGTCCTCGAACGCCTCGGCTTCGAAGATGTCGTTGCCGGCGAAGTAGGCGAGGACCACCACTTTCGGGTGGTGGGCGAGGGCATAGTCGGTGAGGACGCGCAGTTCCTGCTGGGGACCGAAGCCGGCCGTGCCGTAGTTCTGCACGGCCAGCCCCTGCGTCCGCTCGACGAGACTGGGCCACGCCGCGGCGTCCTCGATGGTCATCGCGTCGGTGAACGAATCGCCGAGCGCGGCGACGTCGATGCGCTCCCGCGTGCGCGCGTTGCGGAATCCCTCCGCGTCGGTCTGGAACCTGAACCGGCGCAGCACCCCGTCGCTGACGGCGGCCGGGATGAATCCCATGCGCACGATGTCGCCGTGGCGCCACTCGCTCAGGTCGTCGACGTGCGCACGAAGGCGGCGGCCGTACCGAGGCGTGAACTCCCAGCGCGGATCCTTCCGCACCTCGCCCAGATCGTGTCGCTCGGCCAGGATCGCCGCCGGTGCGCGATCGCCGAGCGCGCGCAGGCCGACTTCGAGCGCGGTGAACGCGATCGCCAGGCTCATGGCGAACGCGACGCAACGGAACAACGCTTGCCGGCGCGCAATCAGGATGGCCAGTGGGGCGAGGAGGACGAATGCCAGGACGCGTCGCGTGACGCGCAGCGAACTGACCAGACGCGGATCGGCCCAGGTCAACGGTCCGCGGCCGATCAGTTCCAGAACGCCGCTGCCGGCGGGAATCGCGGCGGAGACGGGGATCGTGGTCGACGACTCGCCGCGCGCGAGGACCCGGTCGGCACCGCCGTCGCGCCAGCGGATTTCATACGGCGACGGACCGGACGGCCGCAGGTCGACCCGCAGCGTCGACGGCCAGGGATTCTCCAGGCGAAACGCGATCCGCTCGTCATGGCGGATCGCAATCTGCGGCACGACCCGCGACGCCTCGACGTCGAATCGCTCGGAGGCATCCGACGCGGGGGCGGCGTCGATGCGCCGATTGAGGTACAAGCGCGTCGTCGTGACGTTCGCGACGTCACGCGCAATCGAGAGCGCGAGAAGAATCTCGACGCCGACCAGGACTCGAAGGGCAAACCGGCTCAGGCGGCGCATGATCGCTGCCCGAAAGAATGGCAACGGTCATGCCACGTCTAGCGCGGCCGTAGATTGAGAACTGTCAGCGAAGCGAAACCGGAAGGACCTGACGATATTTCACGGCGCGGCCGTCTTTGCGCGCCGGCTGAAAGCGCCACGACTTCGCTGCGCTCAGGCTCATCGTCAGCACCATCGACTCGTCGAGCGTCGAAGGCGGTTCCAGAGCCTTGACCCGCAGGACCTTGCCGTCCTCGCTCAGGAGCACTTCGACGAACGCCATCTCGTCGCGGCGCAGACCGAGCGGCACCCGGCCAAGCTGCTGCGGATACAGCACGATGGGCGGGTCCACGTCCTTGTCCTTGGCGCTGTACACCGCCGAATCGACCACCTCCTCGAACGTTTCGAAGCGCAGTTCCGGCGTCGGCAGCTTCGCGTCGCGCGGCGCGGGCGTCGCGGCGCGTTCGATCGGCGCGACGGGAACGACCGATCCCGGCGGCCGCGGTGGCGCCTGCACGCGCGGCGGCGGAACGACGATGACCGGCGCGTGAGCGCCGCCGGCGGAGCGCGCCGCCGGTGCCGCGCTTTCCGCCGTCAGCGGCGGCGCGGGTCGTCGTGGTTCCACGGGCTTCCGAGGCACAGGCGGGCCGGCGTCCACGTAGGTCGGCTCCGCCGGCTCGAGACGCGTGACCGATCCCGGCTGGAACGTCCTGGCGATTCCCCACATCGCCACCGTCACGCCGGCGAGAATCACGGCGGCCGCCTGCCCGACACGCTTCATGTCGAAAGAGGCGGCGAACTTCGATCCTGTGCTGGCGCTCGTCGGCGGCTTCGAGAGTGATTGCTTGCTGGGCAGCACCTCTAGGACGATAGCATGCAGGCTGAGCCGGCGCGGCTACGGAATGCGGTCGGAGTTCGAGCTGAGCCGTAGAGCGCCATCCTCACAAGAATCGAGACACGTGCGATACCGATGGTTTGTCGCCCTGGCGGGCGTGTTCGTCTTCCGTTTGCTGTTCGGACTCTCGAGCGATTTCTTCTTCGAAGATCAGACGCAGGTCTATCTGCTCGGACTTCGCCACTACGCCACGCTCGAGTGGCCGTACTTCGGGGCCGACGTCGTCTGGACGAAAAGCGAGATCCCCGGCGCGCTGCAGCCGCTGCTGGTCGGCGTGCCGCTGCGGATCGTGCCGCTCCCCGAATCGCCGTTCGTCGCGCTGAACCTCATCTCCGCCGCGGCCCTGTTCGCTTTTGCCTGGTATCTCTGCAAGCGATTTCCGGCGTCGCCACGCTGGCTGCTGTGGGGCTGGCTGCTGACGATTCCGTGGACGCTGCAGTTTTCCACCAACATCATCAACACCTCGTACATCCTGCCGGCGGCGCTGGTGTTCTTCATCGGGTTCTTCGAATCGATCCCGACGTTCCGAGTCGGCGTGCTGTCGCGTCCCATCGCGCACGCGCTGATGGGCGCCGCGCTCGGCTGGCTGATCCAGATCCATATGTCGTGGCCGCTGCTGCTGCCGTTCACGGCGGGCGCGTGGGTGAGTGGGCGCCGCGACGGCGCGCGGAATCTGCTCGTCAACCTTGGCGCGCTCATGCTCGGCGCGCTCGCGACCGCCGTGTTTCTCATCCCAACGTGGATTCAATACGGGTTGGAAGCCGGTGATGGCGGCACGATGCGGAACCTCACGCTGCATGTCGTGGATCCGACCGAGCTCTTCACCACGCTGGCGCGGTTCCTGTCGTTTCCCAGCCTCGAGATCAATCGGTTCATCGCCACCGACGGCGCGAAGCGCCTGGCGTTCTTCCAGCGGCACCTGTGGCTCGCGCCGGTGGCCGCGGTCGTGTTCGTCGCCGGCACGCTCCAGCCGCTCTGGATGCTGGTGGAACTCGTGCGCCGGCGCGACCGCAGCGCCGCCTGGCGGGCCATTCGCTGGATCGTCGTCGGCAGCGTGGCGATCGTCTACTCGAGCTACGCCTTCGTGATCGAGCCGCCGCAGGCGCACGCGTTTTACGTCCTGTCGCCCGTGGCGTTCATGTACGCGGCCTATTGCTGGTCGTTCGTCGATTCGCCGGGCGCGCGTCGTATCGCGGCGTGGCTGCTCGGCGTGAACATCGCCTTCCACGCGGGGTTTGCGTGGGCGCAGGTGCCGGAGAAATCGATGTACAAGAACCGCGAGCCGGTGGCCGCGGCGATCCGGTTCAAGGAGCCGGAGATGTTCGCGCACCGGCGGCCGTTCGCAATCGGCGGCGGTCCGCTGACGCTGCAGGACGCCTCGCGGCCGTACGACCCGATTCAGGATATCGAGATTTCGAACGCCAGCTACCGGGTGGGCCTGCGGGGATCAACCGATTGGACGGTGACGGTGACCAATCGCAACCCGCGTGTCGCCTACCGCGACCTGCTCTACTACACCACGTATCGAGACGCCGGCGGCAACGTGCTGGCCGAGCGGCACGAAGTGATCAAGGACATCTTCGAGCCGGGCGCCGTGCGGACCTTGCCGATCAACGACGGGTTCGTGCGGGTGGCATTTGCGGCCGCGAGCTTTCGCATCGCGGCCGCTGAAGCGCTGTTGCCGGTGGGTGCGGCCCGCTAGACCCGACGCCGCCCGGTCAGCAGGTCCTCGCCGCGATGCAGTCCTTGATGATCGACCGATCGTGCATCGAGATGGCGATCGTGGCGACGGCGACCAGCACGTTGACGGCCGTGGCCAGCGGCGTATTGCCGTTCTTGTAGACGAACGCGCCGGCGGCGAGGATGCCGCCGTTGGCGCCGCCGATGATCGCGCTCACCTGGCCTTTGTCCGCGGGGTCCTTGGTGGTCTTCCAGATGATCGGGAA
>Ga0068859_100008944_pt1 | contig 10114 bp, 5 predicted proteins | sample KBSSwiS22_FD_66585 | JGI IMG/M metagenome (GOLD analysis project Ga0068859, IMG submission 66585) | Switchgrass rhizosphere microbial communities from Kellogg Biological Station, Michigan, USA - KBS Switchgrass S2-2 | ecosystem: Host-associated > Plants > Roots > Rhizosphere > Soil ...
CACCACAACCGAGAAGGACGATCCAACTGTGGTGTGCTCCAACGGTCCCATCAATACCCTCGAATCCGAAGGACACGCCGACTATCGTGGAGTGCTTGTTCGTGCGGAAAAGCGTTTTTCCCGAAATTTTCAGTTCCTGGGATCGTGGGCCCTTTCCAGGAATACGGGAACAAACGGCTCCAGCGTGAACGGCTTCGATTTGAACTCCTGGTATGCGAACGAAGGACCTTTGCCTACCGACGTTACAAACATCTTGAATCTGGCCGGGGTTGCGCGACTGCGGTGGAAACTGGACGTGGGCATTAATTTCACCTACTACAGCGCTCCACCCCTCAGCGCCTACCTTGCGGGGTACGACCTGGACGGTGACGGCAACAGCACAACAGGAGATCTGCTACCAGGTTCCACGGTCCATGCCTTCAATCGTGGGGCATCCCGAAGCGATCTCGAACAACTCGTTGCTCAATTCAACCAAAACTCCAGCGGAAAGGCCGACGCTGCGGGCAACCCATTCGCGCTACTGACGCTCCCTGTCCACTACGATCTGGGCGACAATTTTCACTCTCTTGATGTTCGCGTCAGCAGATCGTTTCTCGTGGGAGAGCACACGAAGCTTACGTTGATCGCGGACGCGTTCAACGTTTACAACTCCGCAAACCTGTCGGGATATTCGGGCGACGTGACAAGCCCGGCACTCTTCGGACAACCCACCACTCGATCCACGCAAGTTTTCGGTTCCGGAGGTCCGCGTGCTTTCCAGTTCGCAATTCGATTAGGCTTTTAGGGCTTCAACCGCTCCATCCAGTTCAGCACGATATTGATCGCAGGAGGGCGATCCGCATCCGGTTCGATGATGGTATAAAAATACTGGCCGTCACGACTCATGTCCCACCATCGGGAATCCCGATTGATGTTACTAACACCAGGCATCTTGAAAAGCGGCTTCGACACTCCAGGCTTCATCATTGGGTCGAGGGGGGCAGCCATAAGCGTTTCGTAAGAAAGGTACAGAACCTCCTTACCGTCCGGGCTCCACCTGGGAGCCATGCCGCGTTCGGCCGAAATCACTCTCTTGTTCGCGCCGGAAGGAAACTCGCGAATGTAGACTTGGCTTCTCCCCGATTCCAGCGATAAATACACGACCCAACGTCCATCGGGAGAAAATCGGGCTTCAAACTCCTGAAAACTTGTATCCAGGAATTCGCGAGGTTCTTCCCGTTTCGCCAGGGATACATACCATATGCCACGGTCGAGATTATCCTGAGAACTCTCCAATAGAAGGAATCTGCCATCGCGGGAAATATCCGTCGGGAAGAAGCGGATTGAATTAGATTGCACGACGATTCGCGGCTTTTCAACGTCATACAGACTGGTTTGAAAAACCTTCTCTGGCTCGGTTTCACTCGATCGACCTGAAAAAAACAACTGCTTGTTGTCTCCCGCCCACACGGGATTACTGGAAGACGGTATGCTCATGTCGGCGGTGATCGATGATTGACTCCCGCTCATGATGTCCAGGATCCATATTTTCGCTGCGGCCGACGGGGAAAGAGGCCTCCTGGAATAAGCGACCTTCTGGCCGTCAGGAGAGAGACTCAAACTCCTATAGTGCGTGTCTGGACCGATTTCTTCGGGCAGTTTTCCGTTGCGGTCCAACCGAATGACACGACCGATGTCCGTATCGACTCCATTGAAGAACGCAAGTCTCCCGTTCGCCGAAACGGACATGAGGGCTAGGTTGACAGGTGTCGACACAGCAACCGGGCCGGCGATTTGAACGGGCGGGCCTGTGACCTTTAACTTCGCAGGATCGAAGGGACTCGCCACCAGATACTTTCCCTGGATGAAGAGCAAGAATCCGGGCTGAGCGAAGATCACGTTCGAATCGTGGTTGTCCAGGAGAAGCGTTCGCTCGCGCGAATCTAAAGAACCCGCATAAAGCGCGCCGGTTTTTCCGCGGACAAGATAGAGAAAATGTCTTCCGTCGGGTAAGAAGACCGGCCAGCGATGGCTCTCCTCATTACGGGACGCGTCGAGTTCCGTGATTTGTTCAGGAATTCCCCCGAGGGAAGACACACGGAACAGGGGTTGGCCGCGCGTCGTAGCGAAAATGATATCGCCGGCTCTGTTCCATGTACCCCCCTTCCCCTGGTTATCGCCGGGATCGCCGACATTGCAGATAACGCGTGGCGTGCCGCCCGGTATGCCAACCGCGTTCAACTTTCCAAGAGCGAAAAATCCAATAGACAGGCTGTCCGGTGACCAAAATGGGTAGTGTGCGCCCTCGGTTCCGCTAAGAGCTTGCAAGTCGAGTGAGTTCAACGTGCGCACGTAAAGCTGTTGCTTGCCATCCCGGCTTGCAATGAATGCAACTTTTGATCCGTCAGGAGAAATTACCGGACTGCCATACCGCGGCGTTAAGGTTAGGGTCGTCCCCCAGGGAGCCTGGATCTCATACTGAACCAAATCTGCAGTTGGCTTCGGGGGCGTGCTTCTTCGGGAAATGACACCGCCGGCAATTCCGGCCAGTACAACCGCAGTGGTGATAAGTAAACGACGACGCCACCGGTCCAAACCTTTGACTTCGGGTGTTGTCCTTTCAACGGATGCAGCACCCGAAGAAGAGGATATCCATTCCAATTCTTTTCGAAGATCCTGAGCGGTTTGCCATCGCTCATCGGGGTCCTTTTCGAGACATCGCAGCAATACATGATTGAGCGAGGCCGGCGCGAGCGGTTGAAGGGTTGCAATAGAAGTCGGGGTGGCTGTGAGAATCTTCGCAATCAGACTCGCCTGCGGACCGCCTTCGAAAGCCTTTCGACCGGTGGTCATCTCGTAGATGACTGCACCCAGTGCAAAGATGTCGGCTCGGGAGTCGACGTTACGCCCTTCGAGTTGCTCCGGCGCCATGTATTGAAGGGTACCGACGATGGTGCCTTCAATGGTTTGCGCGACATTCTTCTCGAGCTCGCCGTCGTTACGAATTACGTCAACGGGGCCTGTGAGTTTTGCAAGCCCGAAGTCGAGGAGCTTAGTTCCGGATTTGATCAACACGATATTGGCCGGCTTGACGTCCCGGTGCGTGATACCCATACGGTGAGCCGCACTCAAGGCATCTGCGAGTTCTATTCCGAAACGCAGCGCCTGGTCGATTGGCAAAGGCCCCTTCGTTAACCGATCGGCAAGCGTCTCGCCTTCCAGGTATTCCATAACGAGGTAGTCCGAACTCTCGAAGTTGCCGACGTCATAGAGAGTGCAGATATGCGGATGATTCAGGCGCGACACCGTGCGTGCTTCACGCTCGAATCGGAGGCGGAACTCGGTATTATCGGACAGATGAGGCGGGAGAAATTTGATCGCGACAAACCGGTCCAGCCGGCGGTCGATCCCGCGATACACTTCGCCCATTCCACCCCGTCCCACTAAAGAGAGAACCTCATAGGGACCGAGGGTTCGTCCAGGCAGTTCCGCGCTGCGATCGGCGGAATGGGGGTGAGACGTGATGTTGACTGGCGGACTCTCGAGAAAGTCTCCTGCCTGATGGTGGGCAGAGATGAGGGATTCCACTTCCTGCAGCAGAGCATCGTCTCCTTCGCACGCCTTTATCAGGAAAGCCGGACGCTGTGCTGGCTCCTGTTCAAGCGCGGACTGCAGGAGGCTATCGATCAGTTTCCACCGTTCAGGATCTATTCGGGAAGTCGACTCTCGAGCGCGATCTCCGTCATGCATCCGCGCCCTCCACGGTCCCGTGCATAGCCCGGTAAAGCCAGGACTTCGCAGTACTCCAATCCCGCCGAACCGTCATCGGAGACACCTTGAGGACCTCGGCGATCTCTTCGATGCTCATGCCACCGAAATAGCGAAGTTCCACTACCTGGCGTTTTCGAGGATCGAAGGTATCGAGGTCGTTGAGTGCGTCATCCAGCGCGACGACATCCAGCGGCTTTTGCCTGGACACCGCCTTCGCCTCGTCGAACTCCACGCGGATCGCCGAGCCTCCGCGCTTCGCGTAGTTGCGGCTGCGTGCATAGTCGACGAGGATGCGACGCATCATTCGAGATGCCAGCGCAAAAAAGTGAGCGCGATTCTGCCAGTCCACCTTCTGTTGATCGACTAGTCGGAGATAGACCTCGTTGACGAGCACCGTCGCCTGGAGTGAATGGCCGTCACGCTCGCGAGCCATGTGACGACGCGCAATTCGGTGAAGCTCGTCATAAACGAGCGGTACGAGTTCATCGCGTGCTGTCTCGTTTCCGTTGCTCCAATCGGCGAGTAATCGACTGACTTCTTCCGGCCGCCGTGCCACTGCACTCCGCTCCATTGTCGTCACGATCTACGGTCTGAAATGCGGCTGAGTATAGCACGTGAAAATTTTGGGAATGGGTGAGCACTTTTCGCTCCTGTTTCTCGCTTCCCCTTCTGAACGGAATTGCTAAGCACAGCACAGACAAAGGGAGATTCACATGAGATCCGACTCCATAGTGGTGGCGGTAGCCCGGATGATTGTCGTGACGGCCTTGGTCGTCCAGTCGATTGAGATAGCTGCCTTGGCGACAGACGGCGCGCCCGATTCCCATCCGACCGCAAAGATCGTCATTCCAGCCCGCACGACATTCGCACCACCAGCACCGCCGCGAAATCCGGGCCAGACAGCGCCCCTTCCGGGCAATCGCACGGCAGTACCTCAGGCCGGAACAACAAAAAAGAAAGGATTCCTCAAGTGGATCCTGATTGGAGCAGCAGCAGGTACCGCGACCGCCCTGATTCTCGCCAAACAAAAGGACAGCGCGCCGGAGGCCGGAGCTTCTCTGACTGTGGGGCAACCCGTCGTGGGGCAACCCCAATGACGCGCTTCACGCGTACTCGAGTCTTCGGAGCCATTGCTTTCGTGGTCCTTTTCTGGCAACTCGGTGCCACACAAGCACAGATAGGCCGACTCTCCGGCCCCGTTTGGGGCCTGGTATTCGATGAGGACGCCGGCAGTCTTCACCCTCTACGCGGGGTCCCTGGAAGTGCCACCTTCGGCGACGCGCTTGAGTTGCCTGTTCCACTTTCGAGAGCGCTCGTTGTCGATAGCCGGCACGCCATCGTTGAAACCGCCAGCAAAGAGTTGCTGGTTCTCGACATAATCCGGAATCCGCCGTCGACTTTTCCAATCACGGACGTACCCGGTGAATATTCTCTGGCAGTACTGAGTGCCGATGGCACCACGGGCGCTTTTTATCGCAGAGACCAGCACACAATATGGATCGTGAAGGGACTACCCTCAACGCCTGCTTTGCAGTTTGTGGATTCTCTCGCCGAAGGCTTCATTTCGAATCTTGCTGTGAGCAATGACGGGCAGGTTTGGATCTACTCCATCACGACGTCCGACGGCGATGAACTCTATAGCCGGACAACAACCTCGATGACTCCACGCTTCCTTACATCAGCGGCGTCCATCAGCGGACTTCTGATCGTTGGAGGCCACGCGGTTGTGACGGACAGGATAGGCAATGAAGTGTTTGCAATCTGGGAACTGGAAGGTGCAGCAACCCGAGGTCATCTAGCAGGCCCACAAGAGGGGATAGCGAGCCCGACAGGAGTCGTGACCTCGTCCGGAAATCAAATCCACGTTGCAAATGCGGATTCACGCCAGGTACTGACGCTGGATTTCCAGGGCCGCATCCTTCGTGAACATAAGTGCGCCTGCGCCGTATCGGCATTTTCACGAGTGAGCGACGCGTCGTTTCGCATTTCCAGCAAAGGAAACGGCACCCTGTACGTTTTCGATACCGGCGGGTTTGACGAAAGAATCTCATTTGTTCCGAAGAGCGAGACCACACGATGAAGACGATTCTTGTTCGATCTATCTTCGGGTGCATTTGCCTCTACTTCCTGTGTTCAAGAGCGATAGCCCAGTCGATCGTGACGACCATCGCGGGCGGAGGGCTGGCCGAAAGCGGAACGTTGGCGGTCCAGGATTACATCGATTCGCCAGGCAGCATCGTCGTTGATGGGGCCGGTGGATTCTATTTCAGCAGTGACAATCAGAGCCGCGTCTATCATGTAGATGCCTTCGGTACACTCTCTGTAGTAGCGGCCCAGAGCGGGGTTCTCGCAATCGATACCGCTGGAAATCTCTATATCGGGCAGCCCCGCCGGGTACTCAGAGTGACGCCTGGCGGGATCATGGAGACCGCGGTGGTTAGTCCCATCCCTTACTCTGTAGACGAGGATCTCCCAACTCCCCTGGGATTCCATACTGCCAACGGCCTCGCTGTAGATGCGGCAGGTAACATCTTTATAGCTGATGCCCCACAACACCATGTGCTGAAGGTCAGTCCGGACGGGAACATATCCCGTTATGCCGGACAGGGACCTGGAGGCTCTCGAACTTTTGGGGGGGATGATGGCCCCGCGACGGCGGCGTCGCTAGACCAGCCAACAAGCCTCGCTATCGACGCGGCCGGAAATCTGTTCATAGCTGATTCCGGTCACCGCCGCATCCGAAAGGTCACACCGTCTGGAACGGTCACCACAGTCGCGGGTAATGGAACGAGCGATTTCGCCGGAGATGGAGGTCTGGCGACAGCAGCTTCATTTGTTTTCCCGAGGTCTATTGCCCTGGATGGAGTCGGGAATTTATATATCGCCGACTCCGGGAACCCACGAGTCCGCAAAGTCGATTCGAGTGGGATCATTCGTACTGTGGCTGGAACCTTACCCGGTGGCTTCAGTGGGGACGGCGGACTGGCAACGTCTGCGCGATTCACCAACGTCGCCGGCATCGCGGCAGATTTTGCCGGCAATATCTTTGTTGCGGACGCCTTTACTTTCCGCGTACGCAAAGTGGACAACAGCGGCGTCATCAACACCGTTGCGGGCATCGGACAACTGTTTTTCGCTGGAGATGGTGGATCGGCGAAGGGTGCACTGCTCAGAAGGCCCCAGGGTGTCGCCGTCGATGAAACGGGGACTGTTTACATTGCGGATACCGACAACAATCGTATTCGAAAAGTAACGCCGCAGGGAGTCATCGACACTATCGCCGGAGATGGAACTCTCGGTAATCGGGGCGACGCTGGTCCCGCCCGCCTTGCCCGCTTTGCCATACCCTCGGGCGTTGTCGTCGATCGTGACGGCAGTCTGCTTATCTTCGATTCCTGCAATTTTCGTCTACGTAGAATGGGGCTCGATGAAATTATCACCAACTTTGCAAACGTCAGCAGCGGGTTAAGCACCGATACTTGCACTTTTGACGGGGGTCCTACAGGTCAGATCGCTGTGGATAATGCGGGGAATGTCTATGTGGCTGAGGACTTCAGAAATTGGGTACGGGTCTTTCTTGCAGGGGGTGGCTCCCGGATTGTAGCCGGCACAGGCAACCGGGGTTTCTCCGGCGACGGTGGCGCCGCAAACCTGGCGCTTCTGGACTCGCCCCGGAGTGTCGCGGTAGATGTGTCGGGCAACGTGTTCATTGCTGACAGCAGAAACGCCCGGATACGGATGGTCACGCCAGGTGGGACAATCACCACCTTTGCGGGCAATGGGGTTCCGGGATTTTCCGGCGATGGCGGGCCGGCAAGCGCGGCACAACTAAACGATCCCTCGGCGCTGGCTTTCGATCGAGGGGGGAACCTTCTCATTGCGGGGGGAAACCGTGTCCGAAGAGTAACTCCCGCCGGGATCATCACGACCGTCGCGGGGAACGGCCAATCCGGATTTGCCGGCGACGGCGGTCTTGCTATCGATGCCACATTCGGCTTTATCGCGAGCATCGCAACCGACTCCTCCGGGAATGTCTTGATTGCCGATACAGACAATAACCGTATTCGCAAGGTCACCCTTTCTTTTGATCCTCCAACCCTCGGCAGCGTGACTCCGAGCCGGTTATCGCGTGGAGCCACCCTGGACGTGACATTCACGGGAACGAATCTTGTGTTTCCTCTCGCGATTGACGCGGGAAACGATATTGTCGTTAGCAATGTCCGGGTGTTTGGAGCATCGGTCGTTGTAACGCTGGCGATCAGCCCCGATGCTGCGTTGGGCCCACGTTCGATTTCTGTAACAACCAGTTTCGGAACCGGGAATTCCTCGCCGGTAACGATTCTTCCCACGATGCCGGACCTCTCCATAACAAGCTCACGCAACGGTTATTTTGCCGCCGGCTTCAGCGGAACGATTCTCGTCGAGGTTCGCAACGTTGGAGGAGCCGCGGCGACAGGCCCTGTTACCGTTGACGGCACACTGCCAACGGGTCTCAGGTATCTCTCTGGAACAGGAACAGGATGGGTATGTGAGCCTGCCGGTGAAACCATCCGATGCGCGAATGCCGGACCTTTGCCTGCAGGGATTTCAACCACATTAACTCTAAGTGTGGCAGCCCCTGCCCCCGGACTGCCATCGTTCGTCCACTCCGTAACAGTGAGTTCAGCGGAAGATGTGGTCGACGACAACAACGCTTTTTCAGAGAATCCAATGATTGCCCAGCCTCCCGCAGTCAGCATCGCGCTCCTCGGTATGGTTGCAGGTCGGCAGGGGGGAGTCCGCGTCTCGCTGGCTGCACCCTTTCCTCATGACGTGACGGGATCCGTCAGCGTTGCGTTTACGCCGAACGCAGTGATCTTGTCCGACGATCCGGCAATCCAGTTTGAAACTGGCGGGCGGCAGATAGCATTCACGGTGTCTGCAAACACGCTCGTGGCGCGGTTCAGTTCGCCACGCCCCGATGAGATCGGCATCCAGACCGGCACCGTGGCAGGGACTCTGACCTTCAACGGAGAGTTGAATGCCGGACTCGTTCAGAAGACGTTTTCATCCACAGCGGTAATTCCCAATCAGCCGCCGGTCCTTCAGTCGATTCGAAGTAACGCATCCGCGCTTTCGATGACACTGTCCTCGACGGCACGGGAAGTCTCGGAGCTTATTCTGGAATTCAAAACAACGCCCAGGCTCCAGCTCGCTTGCGGCTCTGTGCCTGGATGCTCCGTCAGTGGATCGACGCTCCGCTTTGATGTCCAGTCCCTGTTTGAAAACTGGTACCGCAGCGATTCCACTTACGGCAGCCTCACCACGCTGACGTTACCATGGGCCATCCAGGGATCGGTTCGCGGCGCGGTTTCCGTGAAATTGAGAAACAGTCAGGGGCAGGCATCAGTTCGCGAAGCCCCAATACCTTAGTTAGTTCGTGACTTCGGGGCAGACTGCTCGAATCCCTGACTCGGGTTCTGACTCGGTATAAAGTTTGAAGTTCGAGTAGTCTGACCCGAACTAACCAATTTACGTTTCCGAGACGCTGTTTCCTGTCGTGGCAGCGGCCAAGAAGAATTAAAACCCGCCGCTTGCATTGACGGGCGAACTGGTCCCGCAGTATCTTCGTGCGGCTCATGACAAACACTCGTCGCATCGTTCTGGCGTTACTTTCCTTGTCCTGCGTTCTCACGCTGCGGTTATCGGCCCAACAGACGCCTCCGCAAGCGCCCTCGCCACAAGCACCTGCCCCGCAGACACCCGAGCAGCAGGCAACAGAGCCACAGACACCGCCACAAACGCCATCGCCCGCAGTCATTCGCATCGATGTCAATCTCGTCCAGGTCGATGCTGTAGTTACGGACTCCAAGGGCCGCCCGGTGACGGATCTTCGGACTGAAGACTTTGAGGTTTTTCAGGATGGTGTGCGCCAGATGATCAACAACGTCGAGTTCGTCCGGGTGAGGAATCAGGCGTCGGGTCCATCTGCACCTCAAGTGACAGTAACGCCCAGGAATTCAGCTGTTCCGCCTCCGCCGAGCACAGGTGGACTGAGGGCCGAGGAAATCCGCCGAACGATTGCACTCGTCGTTGACGATTTGGGAGTCTCCTTCGAAAACGTCATTCGCATCCGCGAGTCCCTGCATAAATGGGTCGACACCGATATGCAGTCGGGCGATCTCGTGGCAGTCGTCCGAACAAGCGCGGGCATGGGCTCTTTGCAGCGATTCACCATGGACAGGGCGATGCTTCATTCGGCTATCGAGCTCGTTCAACCGCACACTGGGAGAGTGGGACTCTCCAGTTTTGCTCCTATTCAAGGTCAGCAACCGACGGATGGAGTGCTCGACACCAGCGTCTTCGAAGATGAAGTGGAACATGC
>Ga0068859_100008946_pt1 | contig 10113 bp, 23 predicted proteins | sample KBSSwiS22_FD_66585 | JGI IMG/M metagenome (GOLD analysis project Ga0068859, IMG submission 66585) | Switchgrass rhizosphere microbial communities from Kellogg Biological Station, Michigan, USA - KBS Switchgrass S2-2 | ecosystem: Host-associated > Plants > Roots > Rhizosphere > Soil ...
ACAGCCCACAGACGAATGAAAATTGCTCGATCATCGAAGCTCCCTTGGTACGGTCGAATCACCCTCGCGGCCGTGTGACGCGATGCAACTCGCGAGCGCCGCGAAAATGAAGAAGGCGCACAGCGCGAGGGCGAGCGCGTTCAAACTAACCCCGCGTGGCGGGATGGCCTGTGGCGCCTTCGATAAAGAACGGATGTTCTGTTTTTTTTCGTAAACGGTTGCGGGTGCCCGAGTCGCACAGGCTGTCTTCAGCTTATGAGGCTGACGAGATACTCTTTCTCCAACCCGCAATAGCGACGCGCCCGGAAGGTCTTGCGACCTCACTCCGCCGACGGTTTCCCGTCGTGCCGTTGGACTCGCCAGCAGTCGTTGCAACGACCCCGGTCCGTCTTCGCGCTGCGCGCCCGCGACCTTAACGCAGTCGCCCACGTTCACCTGCCGAAGGGTGAAGCTTCGGCTCGTGTCCTTCTGTTTTAGAGAATTCATCACCGCCCGCCCTTCTGGCGAGCCCGAAACTCGAGCAGCTCAACGAACACGCGTAGCGGACCAAGGTCGACCTCCGCGCGCTCGTACGCGCCGATCGTCCGCTGGCCGTCACCGGTAAGCGCGGCAGTGTCGACCTGTGTCAGGCCTGTTTCTTCGCGCAATTGCAACAACTTGAGCGCCGCTCGTCGATTGGCGGAACCCCGCCTACCTTCGGTGCCTTCACTCGCTAAGCTGATGCGCGAAAGAACACGAAGGCGCTTCGGTCGATCGCTGGGCTCTGGCTCGTAGCGCTCGGCCGCGCGCAGCTTGGGGGCGGACGATTCACTCGCCATAGGTGTTTCCTTGACCGACCCCGAGCCTCTGCATTCCGCGCTTGCGCGTGTACTTCTGAAGATCCGAGGCGGCAGCGACGATGACCAGCATCACGTAGCCAGCCACGCCGACCAGGAGAAACCAGCCCTTGAGCACCACGATCGCACCGACGAGAGCGGACAGGTAAATGACGCCGAAAACGATCAGGGCCATGGACTAAGCCCTCCTCGAGGTGACGAGCTCGGGCCCGTTGAACACGAAGACGCCGGCGTGGCCGACATCTTCGGCACCGTTACGCGGCTCGTCGAGATCGAACGAGTCGACCACGAGAACACCGTTCGCTACCGGATCACCGGGAATCGGGTAGAGATCGCCATAGGCGGCGATGCGCCCGAGGGGGATGGGGGCTCGATGTCGACTTTTCACGCGGCCCTCTTCGGCTTGCGCTTGGCCTTCTTTTTCCTGGACTCGAGCCGAAGCTGGCCGCGAGCAACGGCCGCTTTGATATCGCTCGGCAGCGGCGTCGGCTCGTCGCCGTTGACGAGCCAATCGAGCGAGACACCAAGGGCGGTCGCCAGGCCCTGTATCGTCCTCATCTCGAAGTTGCGCCGGTTCTCGGTGTCGGCCTCGATCAATCCAACGAGCCGGTCGGCTATATCGGCTATATCGGCGAGCTTTCTCTGGCTCAGTGGACTGGCCGACTGCCGTGCCCAGCGAAGACGTTCTGCAATGGTTCGCATCGACGAGTACCAGCTTACTTGCAGGCACCAGCATACGCAAGCCCCTTGCGAAAGAATCGCGCACGTGCGTACTCAGCCGAGTAAGCTAGACCCGTGAAAACGTTGGCAGAACGCATGCGCTGGGTAATGTCAGCGAAAGGTTGGACGGAACGCGAATGGGCGCGCAAGGCTCAGCTAAAGGAGATGAGCAACGTCAACAAGCTGCTGCGGCGCGCAGAAGAGAACCCTCTGCGCATTCCCGGGGACGCGAACACTTTCGCCGCACTCGCGAAAGCCGCAAAAGTCTCGCTCGACTGGCTAGCGCTCGGCCGCGGAACCCCAGTCCCCGTCGGCGTCGACGTCACCAACGTTCCCGACGATCCGAAGTACCCCACTCGACCTGGCGTCATCGCTGCCGGCTACATCATGGGATTTCCGAGCATCGCCATCGACGCGATTGCCGTCTTCGACGCCGGCCCTCTTGATCCCGGCCAGGATTTCTGGCTGCAACTCTTGCTTGGCAAGAAGGCCGAGCTGTCGCGAGGCGGCGCCCTGCAGCTCGGCGACAAGTCGTAAAGCAGCTTCGATCGTCGAGCGCGAACCACTCACCGATCGCTGGCGCTTTCCGTCAACAAACCCCGTTGCCGTTAGTTCACCATCGGAACCGGTTATCTCGACAAGCATCGCGCCCTCCTAGTCATTGGATGAGCCGCGAAACGTAGTACGTCCGTGTCCGTGGTGTCACGGACAATGCGCGGCTGGTGCGATCGACAATGTCCGCCCGCGTCATGGCTGACATCACTGAGACGAATGGCGACGTGGGGCGACGTGTTTGCCGACGACGCCCCGATCTTTCATCCGCCGAGTGGATCCAGCGAAACAACTCGCTAAACTCGGTCAGCGCATTGCGGAGCTTCGCGAAAAGCGAAACCTAACGCAGGAACAATTGGCCGAGCTCGCCGGATTGTCCCGACGACAGATGCAGCGACTCGAGGCCGGCGGCGCCAACGTGAGTGTGAAAACGCTCACGATTTTCGCGACAGTCTTGCGATGTACTGTTGCGGCGCTATTCATCCCAGCGCACCGAACAGCTCGTCGGTTGCCCGGGCGGCCAAAGCGTCACTAGGTCATCGCGGCTCAGCCGAAAAAGCCGCCGACCCGAAAAAAAAGACCGGGGTCGGTCGATTTGTTGCGCCACCCGCTTGCGTACCACCGTACTTGCGAGTATGTTGGTACTCGAGATGGTAAACCGTTGGCCCTCGGGTGAGCGGTTTCGAAAGAACCCATGAACACCAAGCAAGACCGTCCCTCTCTGCGCCTGACCAGCGCGAGCATGGCCGAAACATCGAGCGAGGACCGGCCCCTGCCTGACCCGCTGCGCCGCGCCCTCTGGCAGCAGCGCTGCTCAATCTTCGGCGCCTACGTGCGCGCCGACCACATCCGCGGCACCGACAACCAACACGCCCAGCAAGTCGCGCTCGCTGAAGAGCTGCAGCGCCTAGCAAACGAAGCCTTCGCTCTCGCTGATCACCTCGAGGGTTGCTAATGGCCCGCCACACCACCGAGGGTCTAGCCGCGCTTTGCCTTGCGGCCAATGGCTTCGTCGCGTCGAACTTCGCTGAAGAGCGGATGCGCGACGGGCGAATCACGCATATCGTCTGCACCTTCGAGCACGGTAAGCACGTCGTCCGTGTTCACAGCGGCATCGTGCCGGGCCACTATACGCGCGGCACGAGCGCGCTCACTGGTCAGGACGGCGAGACTGACGCACGTGCGCAGGCCCTGCAATCCTTCTGGGCTCACGAGCTTGACCAGAAAGCGAAGCGTCCCGGTGACGCCGTGGTCTTGGAGGAAGCGTGTTTCTGACCTCAGACCCCGATGTGGCGCGGGCCTTCTGCCACAACTACGCGGCGGTGCGGGGCTTCTTTCTGAGCGTCGAGTTGCAAAACGGGGTGAAGCTCGAAGAGCGCAAGGAAGCCGTCGACGACATCGCTGAAGCCGCTGCCGTTTACTTTCAGAGGTGCCGCAATGCTCGCTTCTGAAGCGCTGCGCTTGCCCGACGTGCACGACTTCGAGCCCGTCGATGATCCGGGCGACCCGTGCCCCGGTTGCCTGAACGAAACCGTCGAGGAAGGAATCTGCTCGGTGTGCAATGCCGAGTTTTGCGAAGAGTGCGGCAAGGTCGAGGTTTCTGGCAGCGCCAAGTGCGAGGCCTGCGCCCCGGTCTACACGGTGACGGTTGCTCACTGCGCCGTGTACCAGACCCGAAGCCTTCGCCGGGCTTGGGAGGCCCAGCGTTATATCGAAGAGTGGTCGCCTTACTACGGCTCGATGCTGATCAATTACGAGCGCTCTGACCTTGATTCGGACGGGATCACCGACCGCGAGCAGGGTCTGATCGACAGCTGGGACCAATACGGCGAGGGGCGTTGTTTGCCGCTCTTTACGTGTATTGCACCGGGGGGGGTGAGCCGTGGCTGAGGTGCCGCCGATGGTTCTGGGGCCTGAAGAGCCGACGCTGCGCGACATGTTCGCGGCAGCTGCGCTGACGGGACTGCTCTCACGAGCCGTGGATTTCGCGGGCGAGCCCGAGGACTTGGCCGACCTGGCTTTCGAGCAGGCGGACGCGATGATCGCGGCGCGCGGCAAGAAGCCGAGGGCGAGCGATGGCTGACCTTGCCACCGTCGATCGGACCAGCGAGGTGACGCACTTCGCGGCCTCGGCTCAGTGGACCGGCATCATGTCGGACGACCGCGAAAAGTGGCTCGCGGTTCGCCGCGACTACCTGACGGCGTCAGATATGGCGGCTGTGCTCGGGCAGGACACCTGGAAAACAGCGTTTCAGGTCTGGGTCGACAAGGTCACCGAGCGGAAGGAAAAGAGCGACGCCGACTTTTACTCGCCCATGTTTTGGGGCACGGCGCTCGAGTGGCCGATCGCGCAGATCGCAGCCCAACAATTCAAGTGGGGTCTGCGCCGCGGTGGAGCTCTGTTGCGTTCGCGACGGCACCCGCGACTCGCGGCCACGCTCGACGCCGAGATTCTCGTGGATGGCGCATGGCTCGACTACGAGGGCAAGACTACGTCGTTTTTCATGCGGCGCGATTGGGACGAGGACGAGCAGTCCCCGCCGCGGCGCGTGCTGATCCAGTGCCAGCACCAGCTTTTGGTTACGGGCGCGCCCGCCGCAGTCATCTTCTGCCTGATCGGCGGCAACAAGCCGGTCAAGATCGTGGTCGAGCCAAACGAGCGTTTTCACCAGCATCTCGTGGAGCGCTCCGAGTGGTTTTTCGACCTGATCGAGCGCGGCTGCCCGCCGCCCGTGACGGCACAGGACACCGCAGCGCTCGAACGGTTTTTCCCCGCGGCTAACGACGGATCGGTGGTGCGTTTGCCGGTTGAAGCACGCGAGTGGACTGAACGGATCCTAGCTATCGCTGAGGAACAAAAGCGGCTCAAGGCGGAGGAAGACCAGCTACGCAATCAGGTGCGCCAGTGCATCGGCTCGGGTACCTTTGGCGTACTTGACGAGCCCGTCGACGGGCGCCGGTATTGGCGCTGGCAAGAGCAGCAGCGCGAGGCCTATTCGGTGCCGGCAGGCACGTCTCGTGTGCTATCTCGCCTCAAGAACGGCCCTGCCGTCGATCACGTTTGGGACCAACTTCCGGTTGGAAAGCTGACGACGCTGGAAGAGCTACTCGATCGTTCGGTAGCCAACATCGAACAGACCGCGCCGCTGCAATCCGACGAGTGCTTACGGATCAACGAGGCACTCTTTGGAACCGTCGACCAGGTATTCGAGAAGCCAAAACGCGCGCGCAAGCGCTAACGCGGCGCTGACCACGCCGATTTGTGAAGGGACCCCATGAACGACAAGAACACCGCTAAGCCGGTAGGCGATAAAAAGCCTGAAAATATCGACACCCGCACGCCTGACCAGAAGGAAGAAGATGCGCGCTGGGGTGTGGTGAAGCAGCTCGTGCGACAGACCGTCCCCGCGATCAAGGCGGCGCTGCCCGCTGGCTCACCGACCGATCCAGAGCGGTTTGCTGGGCTCTGCTTGACGGTCTTTCGCAAGGACTGGGCCGACAACCTGAAGGAAGACCTGACGAGCAACCGCGACAAGGCGCACATCTGGGCGTCGGACTTTTCGATCCAGCGCTGCATTGTGCAGGCGGCGGAGCTCGACCTACAGCCTGGCTCTAGCCTTGGTCAGGCCTTCTTTATTCGGTACGGCTACGACCTCACGTTCATGATCGGCGTGTGGGGCTACGTGGCCCTCATGCGGCGCAGCGACGACATCGTCGAGGTGTGGGCGGACGTCATCTATGAGAAGGACACCTTTCGTGTCGTGCGCGGCGCCCACCGCGACTTGCAGCACGAGATTGACCCGCTGTTGAGCCGTGGCGAGCGCGGCCGCGTGATTGGCTCCTATGCCTGCGTCAAGTACCGAGACGGCTTCGTCGACTGGGAATTTGTCAACGAAGAGGACCTGCAGCTCGCCCGCGCGACCAGCAAGGCTCCCAACAGCCCGGCACACGCGAAATGGCCGGACGAGATGCGAAAGCGCACTGCGCTCAAGCGCTTGGCCAAGTACGTCGACAAGTGCCTGGCCGCCAATCGTGCTGCCGACGTCGACGAATCTGACGAGCTGCGCGAGGACTTGGCGGAAGCGATCCGCACGATCACGGTGCAGGGAGAGACCATCAAGCAAGAGGTCTCCAAGCAAAAGAGCGTGCTCGACTCGATCATTGCGAGCGGCGGGCCCGCATTGCCGCCGCACGTAGCGGGCCAGAGCGCACGGGAACAAATGGCGGGCGCTCAGCGCCAGGAATCCGAGGTGGCACGATGACCACAGAATCAAAACCACGCACCCTGTCTCGAGGCACCGTTATCGGGCGCGCTCTCTCGAAGCTCACCGAAATCAACGAAGCAGAACAGGCCGAGCTTGCTCAAAGCCCCGCTGCGATCCGCGAGAAATTCTCAGGTCGGCGTCAGGCCCTTCTGGAAGGACTCGCGCCCGACATTAAAGCCGCGGTGCTGGCGGCGGCGTCAACGATGGGTCCTGACGCTGCCGCCGAGTAACACCATGTCCGCCATCATCTTTACGCCCGTCGCAGTCCGCGAGCGCGACTGCCGGGAACGCACGGAACTGAACTCGGTTGAGCTTCGGCTCGTGGTCGCGCTCATCGCGGCGCGGCGCGTCGGAAGGACTGGGGCAACGCGCCAAGAACTCATCGAGCTGACCGGCTTACACGCAAACTCGAACTTCAACCTCAGGAGTCTCCAGCGTCGCCTCTGGATCATGGACGTTGCGCGCGTGGAGCGGTCCACTACCCACATTTGGGCCGCCACGCCGCGCGCCGCCGCCCGGCTCGAGCTGTGCGGATGGCAGGTGGTGCTCTTCAGCGAAGAAGAGCTCGGTCGCGTCGACCCGAACCTGCCTGGGTTTCTCGAGCCGCTTCCGGTGCGCACAGTCTCGCTGCGTGGCCCCGAAGTCGTCGACACGGCCGGTGAAGGCGCCGAGTCGGAAAGGGCCGCGTCGTGACGCTCAGCATGTGGCTGCTGCTCTACTTCTCGGCAGTCGCCTACTGGGCCGTGTTCTTTCACCCGTGGCTCACCAAGGCCGCGTGGATGGCGCCCCGGAGCTTCGTCATCGCCGCGGCGGCGATCGGCGGGCTCTTCTGGCCTGTGGTCTTGCTTGCCCTGTCCGTTTGGTGGGCGATGGAAGCGGGGCGAGGCCGTGGCTGACCGTAAGCAGCTCATCAACGCCGAGGCTCACGCTCACGCCCAGCAGCTGATCGCGTTCGCGAAGCAGCATGACGTCGGTTTCGTGGTGATGCTGGTCGACAAGGACCTCAAAGACCTCACCGTCGTATCAAACCTCACGCGACCGCAGCAAGAAGCTTGCGCCGTTGCTTGGATGGAAGAGCCCACCAGGCAGAGCTTTCACGATCCGGGAGACGCGAGCTGATGGGCTACTTTAGCAACAGCTCAGAGGGTCACGCCTACGAGGCCGAGTGGTGCGAGCGCTGCGTCCACAGCGGAGCGAAGGGTAAGCCCTGCGCGGTGTGGGGTGCTCACCTGCTGTACGCCTACGGTGCCGAGGGCAAGACGAAAGACGTTCTCGACACGCTGATCCCGCCCGCCGCGAGCGGCATCGGGAACAAGAAGTGCGAGATGTTCATCACCGTCGAGGACGTGAAGCGGAAGCGCAAAGAGCGCGCGCAAACGTCGCTGCCATTGCCACTCTCGGAACCTGTTCCTGCCGGCGAAGCTGGGCAAATCGTTGGCGGAAAGGCGCGAGACGGCATGGTCTACTTGACGGTGGAATTTCCTGAACATCTGCGGCTGCCCGGCGTCGGCGCCAAGGTGCGCATCACTCGCGAAGGCAAGTCGCCGGGTGGCGGGTGATGGCTAACGAAAAGCTCCATCAGAGCTACCGAGCCTTCCTGCTGCGCCAGCCCTGCCGGTGCGATCCCTGCATCTCGCCGGTCGTAATCCACCACAATACTTTCGGCGAGACCGAGCAGCACGCGAAGAGCGTCGGCGGCAAGCGAGGCAAGGGGCAGCGCGCCAGCGACCTGGAAGGAATGCCGCTCTGCAATAAGCACCATCGCGAGCTGCACGAGCTTCGCGGCTTCTTCGGCGACTATAACAAGGCCGACCTTAGAGAGTGGCAAGCGCGCCAGGTCCGCGAGCTGCAAAACCAGTTCGCCGTTCAGGAGCCGCAGCCCGTAGCAGCCGAGAAGCCCGCCGCGCGCGCAGCAGCCGTCCGTGGCGCCGGCGACGCCGTCACTCGAGCTTGGCTTGCTGGTTCCTCCGCTGAGCGAGCTCGAATCATCAGCTGGCTCGAAGAGACTGCCGCAAGGACCGGTCTTCATTCCGAAGCTCACGCAGCACTCATGGAGAGCGCTGAGGTGCTTCGTCACGCCGAACCAGCAGCGAGGCCACGGTGAATATGTCTAGACGCTACGCCGAAACCACCAAAGTCCCCGTCGACCGCAGCCGCGCCGAGCTGGAGTCGTGGGCGGCGTGGCTTGAAGAGAAGGAGAGACGAGCATGACTGACGCAGCAGAAATTCAAAGAGTCCGCGAGATCCACGCCGCGCTCGACAATGCGCACCTGCACATGGCGCCCAATTCAACTCACTACACGGTGGCTCCGCATCGTGACGCGAGCATTGTCTACACGTACACGCGATCCGAGATTGAGGCGTGGCCGGAGACGAAGGCGAAGATGGTCTCTGTGCTTATAGAGCACGTCATCTATCCGCTCGCGTTCCTGTCGACGTTTAAGGCCCATCCGGTTCAACTCAGCTACCAGGGTGCCATAAATTGCGGCGCTAAGGACGCCATCGCCCGCGGTTTGGTCATGTACAGAGAACAGCTCTCCGGCTCCGTCACCCCCGCGCCGCCCGCAGGCGGTAAGTGGATCCCAATGACTGGCGACCGGGTCATTCACGTCGACTGCGCCGACTCAGTGGCCACAGTCACCGGACCAAACCCCATGGCGCCTTTCGCGGGGGCACTGATGGTTCAGTTCGACGGCAACCCGAAACCCATCCCAGCGCTGGCGAATAACTTGCGGCCGTATCAGCGGGCAGCCACCGAGCCCAAGCGCGCCGACGACTGGGAGCTTATTAGCTCGACTTGGTACGGGCCGTCCGGCAGCTGCAGTTTCATGGACGACGGTCGCCACAGCTGCCGTATTGGCTACCCGTGCGGGTGTGGGTTCCGACGCGAGGATGGGCCGGCGCCGAAGCCAGCACTCGGAGCGCCACCCTACGAGAGCCGCCGGGTTTTCGATCAGGACCGGAAGGTGCGCGTCTGGGACGCCGACAAGTACAACGGACTGGATGCCGCGACCTACCAGCAGCTTTCGACGCTGGACAAGCGAATCGCGGTGGCCAAGGCCGAGCTCGACACCAGCTCCGAAGAGCGCACCCGCCGACTGCTGGCGCCAATCCCTAGCGGTCGCAACTTCGCGCTGAAGCGGTGGCGGTAGTGGGTGGGGAATCGACACCGCCGGCGCTCGACTTGGATGCCTTGGCGCTGCTTCTGACGCCATACAAGCGCGACCCGCATCCCTGCATCGAACGGTGCTGGCGCATCGGTGGAGGCGTCACACTCGACCAATGCGGAAGGTGCCCCGAGTGCGGGATGACTGCCGACCGAAATACTTCTACTGACGTCGAGTTGCCGCGAGCGACCGTCCTCTCCCTCATCGCCGCCGCAAGACGGCTCGCGAGGCTGGAGAGCGCGCTGGAGTTTCTGGACAAACGAGAAGGGACACCTAACGGCGGCAAAGCTTTCGCAGAACCCGTGCAAGAAATTCTGAGGCGGGCGACGAGCTTTGGATGGCGTCACCCGGAAGGAGGCTCGGATGGCTGACCCGATTGTGCTCGAAGGCTGGCGCTTTGGGCGCTACACCGACGGCAGACGCTTCGCAGAGACCGATAACGGCTCGCATCTGAAGCAGGACGGCCGTGACCTGGACGGCATGGTGGTCGCGAGCGACACGCTTCCGCGCGCAGTGCTGCTTTGGCTACTTGGTATTGAGGAAGGAGGCTCGGATGGGAGCAAAGATTGAAGT
>Ga0068859_100008951_pt1 | contig 10110 bp, 9 predicted proteins | sample KBSSwiS22_FD_66585 | JGI IMG/M metagenome (GOLD analysis project Ga0068859, IMG submission 66585) | Switchgrass rhizosphere microbial communities from Kellogg Biological Station, Michigan, USA - KBS Switchgrass S2-2 | ecosystem: Host-associated > Plants > Roots > Rhizosphere > Soil ...
AGAGTCGGTTATCGCGACATTCAAATCACCATTTGAAAGTGAGCAAAAATTGCCCAACAAGATCCACGTCAACTTCGACTTGTGCGAGAGCAACGCCGTTTGCATGGCACTGGCCCCCGCCGTGTTCGACGTCGACGACAGGGGTTACTTGAATCTGCTGACGGAGGACGTCACGCCTGAGAACGCGGCGGAGGTCGAGGAAGCAATCACCCAGTGTCCCCGACAAGCAATATCGTTGAAGCCGGCGTGACGTCGCAGGCAAGTCCAACGCTGCGTCAATGAGCCTCATTCTTGCGTGATCGCAACGGGGTGATTACGTGACGGAAAGCAAGTCCTTGCTCGGTACGCGGATGTTGATTGTCGGGGCGTCCTCCGGCGTCGGACGTGCACTGGCCATCGCCGCGCACGAGCGCGGTGCCCGAGTCGCGCTGGCCGCGCGCAGAATTCATCTGCTCGACGAATTGGCGCGTGAATTGGATGGCCACGCTTACGAACTCGACGTCTCCGATCCGAGCGCCATCGAGAGAACCGTAACCGCCGCAGCCCAGAAACTGGGGGCCTTCGATGCCGTCGTCTACACGACGGCGGTCGTTCCGCTCGCGCGTGTCGAAGACGTCGACCCAGCCACCTGGGTCCATGCATTTCGCGTAAACGCGGTCGGCGCATCCCACGTCCTGCGGACCGTACTGCCGTTTCTATCGCCCGACCCCGTGGTCCTCGTGGCGTCGTGTCAGGACGTTGGGGATCCCCGAGCCGGGACCGCGGCATACAACACGAGTAAGGCCGCCCTGGACGAGATGCTACGAGCCTGGCGCGGTGAACATCCCGATCTACCCGTGATCCGCGTCAGCCTCGGACCCACCGCGGATACCGAAATCCTGCGTGGCGCAGACCCTGAACTTCTCGACGCGCTGTATAGGGCGTGGACCGAGCGCGGCCAGTTGCCCGCACAGATGTCGGACGTAGCGAGCGTGGCCGACACGCTCGTGTCGCTGATACCCGTTGCGCGCCGCAATCCGACTGTGATCGCAGAGGTGGTAGAGCTCGCCCCTCGGTATCAACCGAGAAACTGACCAACTGCCTGGCTCACACTCGCGCACCTACTTTGAGTAGACCCGCGAGGTTCCCGCCCATGATCTTTTGCTTCGCATCATCGTCGACTCCCTCGAGTCGGTCGACGAAACTGAGCGGGTCACCTACGCCCTCGGGATGTGGGAAGTCTGACCCGAACAACACGTGATCGGCACCCATGATGCCGATGATGCCGTCGATGTCGTCCTCGAGGAACGGGTGGATGTAGACGTTGCGCTTGAACACTTCGACCGGATGCTCGCCGAACGCCTGCGGCATCATGTGGTACGCACGATCGAGATTCTCGAGCAGACCCTTCACCCAGCCGCTGCCATTCTCGACACAGATGACCTTCAGGTCGGGGAAGCGCGAGAGCGCGCCATGACAAATCATCGCCGATATCGTGTCCTCGATCGCTCGATGCCCGATGACGATCTCTCGCAAGGCATTCGCCTGGAAGGAGAGGTACTCTCCCCCTCCTTCCCATGCGTCGAGCAGTTTTTGGTATCCGCTGTCGGAGGCATGAAAAGTCACCGGGATGTCAGCGTCCACCACGGCCTGCCAGAACGGATCGAATTCGGGTAGGCCCATCGAGCGGGACCCGCCGCTCGGGCTGGGAACCGGTGCCGGCCGGACCAGGAAGGTGCGCATGTCTCGCTCGAGACACCAATGAAACTCCTCGATCGCCTTCTCGACGATCGGCAACGTGATGACCGGGGTGGCGAAGATGCGGCCTTCGTAGTCAAACGTCCAGTGCTCATACATCCACTGGTTGAGGGCACGCATCACCGCGTGGGTCAGATGTACGTCGTCGGTTGAACGTTCCTCGATCAAACTGGCCAACGTCGGATACATCACCGCACCTGTGATGCCCTGCTCGTCCATCAATTGAAGCCGCTCTGCGGGAGACTGGAATGCCGGTATGACATCCATGGCCGGGCCGATGAACTCGCGAAAGGACTTCCCTTCCGGATTCTTGCCAAGGAAGTAGTCTTCGGCACTTCCGGGCCGAGCCACCCGGTTGAACGTTGGGTTCGGAATCATGTGGCTGATGCGATTGTTCACTACCAGCTTCGGTCGTCCATCGATGTCGGCGTAACCGACCCGGCCCTTGAAGGCCTGGGGTAGGTGCTTGATCAACGCGTCGCGCGTCTCGTACATGTGATTGTCGGCATCGTAGACGGGATAACCCAATTCGCGCGTGGGCATGGAGGCCGCTCCTTTCATCTCTCATCTCGGGGGCTGGTTTGGCAAGTCTCAATCGACCCACGCATGCGAGTCGCGTCTCGAATCGATCCGTTTCCCGCGTGAGTCTGCGGCGCAATAGATTTCCGTCGTATCGGGCAGGCCGGTGTCGTGACCGTGCAACGCGGACATCGCGCACTTCTTGAATGCCTGCGCCGCGGCGGAGAGAGGGTAGCGATACTCGACGACGTCAGTGCGCCCTCGTCCTCGATGGGGGCCGCAGAGAACTACTCGTGTGCTTGAACGGCCTGAAGTCGCTGCCTTGACATAGCGGCGGACGTCGATGTCATTCTCGTAGAGCGTCGGATGTACCACGATCAAGTCCGAGCACTGCGGTTCCCATCCGGTGATCATCACCGGCCCGCCGTCGAGATCGGTGATTGGTTGCGCGCCGAGGATGCGCAGAGGCTGTTGGCATCCAGCCTCGGCGACGAAGATGCCGACGTCCCAGCCAGCCGCAGTGGAGTCGTAGACGAACCCACCCGCGAGATGGACGATGTCGTCGACAGCGGGGGCCGCTACCAACATGCGATAACGACTGCCCCCTCGCAGGTGCTTTCGACGATTGGCTGAATGCCCGCAATCCGCTGGATTGCTCGTCGACATGACCACCACGGTCTGACTCAGACGTCACCGTGGACGACGGCGCCGGCAGTGAACTTGGCTGGCAGCGTTCGATAGCCTCGGGTCACTGAGTTGCCGTGGAATTCCACCTTTGCATCTGCGGGAATCACGAAGTCGGGCAACCGCTTCAGTACTTGTTCGACACCGATCCGGAACTCGAGACGAGCAAGGTTCGAACCGAGGCAACGGTGCACGCCGGCGCCAAAGCCCAAGTGTCGGTTGGCTTGCCGATCGAGGATGCATTTGTCCGGCTCCGGGAACTCACGCTCGTCTCGGTTCGCCGCTGCATAGTTGACGACAACCGCTTGGCCAGGGCAGAACTGGTGGCCGCCCACTTCGACGTCTTTGGCCACGGAACGATGCAAGCCGTGAACAGAACCCGAGTACCGGATGAATTCTTCGATCGCCGTCGACATCAGACCGGCTTCGCTGGCCAAACGGTCACGATCGTGGACATTTGTTCCGAGGTGGTACAGCGCGGTGGACATCGCACTCGACGTCGTCTCGAGACCCGCCTGGACGAGCAGCATCACATTCGCTACGACGTCGTCGAAAGAAATCTTCTCACCGTCGATTTCCGCTCCGAGAAGGACGTCTACGAGGTCGTCGCGAGAGGGCTCGTTACGACGTTTGTCGATCTCATCGCGTACGCGGAGATAGAGGTTCGTCATCGACCCGTTTCGGATGTCTTCGGTCTCGCCATTGACCGCGATGTCGGTTGTTTCGAGGTACCACGGCACGTCCTCGACCGGGAAACCTAGCAAGAACTGAAAAAACACGATCCCGGGTTGTTGCCAGGCCACATGAGCAAGATCCCCCTCACCCAACTCGATGAATTCATCAATGAGGGCATCGGTAACTTCGCGGACCTTCGGCTCCAGGCTCTTGATTCGCCCTGGCGAAAAGTAGGGGTTGAGGACTTTGCGGAAGTTCTGTTGCCTGGGCGGATCCATCGCGATGACGATGTCACCGAGCATCAGCGGACTTCCATCCGCGCCGATTGGTTCGCTGGAGAACTTCTCCCAGTCGCGGAGCACCTCGTAGCATTCGTCGTAGCGAGTGGCGACCCAAGCCCCTTCCGCGATCGCACCAAGGAACGGCGTCGTCTGGTGGGTGAACGGCGCCGACTGGCGCATCACGTCGTACACCTCGTAGAGGTAGTCCGGATCGTTGAAGTCCTCATGGCGCAGATCTAGGTCTTGGGCGTGCTCCGCCGCCGTTTTCTTCACTGGAACTAAATCCTCTCGTCCGCCACGCGGGCACCAGGGACGCGAATGCCGTGTCGACACTCGCCCTGCGGCTTGCATGGAACCCTAAGACGTCACTTCGACCTAGTCAAGTAGCACTCGATAAGGCCGATCTCCCCCCTTTTCCGCATGTCTAGCGAACGGGACTGGCCGGCAGGGCTGCTGATCGAGCACGCATGCGCCTGGCGTCCGGGTCAGCGGTGGCTCAGGCGCTGTCAAGCACCACTCCCCAACGAAATCACTTACGGTGCAGGTCCCGTTGTCGTGTTGGCGAAAGGCAAATCCGAGTACGGCTGGCGAGAGCGTTAGCTCGGCACGGCGACCGTCGCTAAGGTATCGGGGATGACCACTGGCCCGCGTCGGCGAGTTCGAGACAAGGAGGGCAAGCGGCGGGCGCTATTGGAGGCCGCGGCGGCAGTATTCGCCGAAGCTGGTTACGACGCAGCGGCCACGAAGGAAATCGCACGGCGAGCCGACTGCTCGGAGTCGCTGATCTTCCGCTACTTCGGCGATAAGCAAGGGATCTTCGAGCAGGTCGCTTCTCGCCAGATCGCCAAGCTGGTCACACAGGCCGAAGAGAAGTTGCTTGCCGCTCCTCCGCCCCGATTCGAGGAATACGTCGAACAACTCTTCTTGGTCAGGCTGCAGGTCGACGATCAGAGGACCGGCGTTCCCGGATGGGACATATCGGGTCGTGCACTCTCGGACCCGGGTTTCTCGTTGCGCGTGCTTCAACCCAACCACCAGCGTCGAACCGAGATGATCGCTGCTGGAGTGAGGCACTATCAGGAGACCGGCGAGGTCGCTGCTGACGTCGATGCCCACTTGTTGGCAGAACTGCTTGCCAATTTCACCATTTTCACCACCAGCCTCGGCCCCCGGTGGTTTGGCACGACTCGGGATGAGATCCGCCGACAGATCGAACTCGGTTCCCGGGTTCTCGCTCGCGGCAGCGCCGGAGTGAAACGACCCAACCGGATCCGCCGCCTTGGGCGCTTACGTCCCGCGGACTGACGCCAAGTACTGATCCGCTCACCCGCAGGGGCACATCGATCGAGCACACTGCGCGCGAAGGGTGCCCGGCATCCGTCCGCGATGCGATATCGAGTGGCACTTGACATTGCCTGTTCCGCCTCGTTAGCTTCGTTTTCGCTGGCGCAGTGGAGTGCATTCCACGAGTCAACCCACTGCCAGTCGGCCGGCGCCGAGGAGGAAGCATGACACTGTCGATATGCGCCGGTGCGCTGCGGAAGGCAGACGCGGCATGAAGATTCTGGAAGGTCTTCGCGTGGTCGAATACGCGCAGGAGATCGCGGGACCTTACTGCACGAAGCTCTTCGCCGACCTCGGCGCAGAGGTGATCAAGGTTGAGCCGCCCGAGGGCGACGTCTTTCGGCGGAGGGGCCACCCTGCTCCCGGCGAAGATGCGGCGATCTTCAAATTCTTGAACGCCGGCAAGCGTTCCGTGGTCGGTGGTAGCGGTGCCGACCTGAACGACTTATTCGCATCTGCGGACGTCGTGGTCGATTCGCTGGGCCCAGACGGACTCGACCGTGACGCGCTTCTGGCGCGAGCGCCCCATCTCGTGATCGCGACGTTCTCTCCCTACGGGCTCGATGGGCCGTACAGGGACCGTCCGGCCACCGAATTCACTGTTCAAGCCGAGAGCGGCACGGTAACCCTGCGGGGCCGTCCAGATCAGCCGCCGATCCAGGCGGGTGGCCGGGTGTTCGACTGGGTGCTGGCCAGTTACGCCGCTGTCGGAGTGTTGGCCGCGCTACGTCGAACTCGACAAGGAGGGCCCGGCGAAATCATCGATTGCTCACTTCTGGAAGCCTGCCATCTCAGCGCCAGCGGCTTCGCCGACCTCTACACCGAACTCGCGGGGCGGCCCGAATTGTCGCTTCCCGCAAGACAAGTCGAAATACCCTCGATCGAACCAACCGCCGACGGATGGGTTGGCTTCAATACCAACACTCGTCAGCAATTCGAATCGTTTCTGTTGATGATCGGTCAGCTCGATCTGCTCGACTCCGACGAGTCGTGGGCAATGGCGACCACTCGGTGGGAGCGTCGAGAAGAGTGGAATCGAATCGTCCACGATTGGACTACCAAGCATTCGACCGACGAGATCGTGGCGCTCGCTTCCGAGCTCCGAATTCCGGTCGCTCAGGTCAACAACGGCCAGACGGTGCTGAACCACCCTCACTTCGCCGCGCGAGGGGTGTGGGGAACGTACGACGACGGCAGCTTCACCCATCCCCTTGCTCCATTCGCCATCGACGGCGAACGGCCAAGACCGTCGGGCACTGCACCTTCACTCGGTGAGGCAATCGAATTCCCGCCACGCCCCGCCGTCGCAACCGGGGCGGTTAGCCGTGCCGGACTGCCTCTGCAGGGGGTTCGCATCATCGACGCGACGGCATGGTGGGCCGGGCCATCGTCGACCCACATTCTGGCGGCGCTTGGGGCAGAAGTAATCCACGTGGAGTCGACGCGTAATCCAGACGGCGCACGAATGGCCGCTGCGATGTTCGTCGACAAGGCGCAGTGGTGGGAACGGTCTGGCATGTTCTTGGCTACCAACACCAACAAGCGCGGGCTCACCCTCAATCTTGGCACGCCCGAAGGTCGCGAATTGCTGTTCGAGCTCATCGACAAGTCTGATGTATTGGTAGAGAACTTCTCCCCGCGCGTATTCGAGAACTTCGGGATTAGCTGGGAAGCCGTCAGTGCTCGCAACCCCCGACTGGTGATGGTGCGCATGCCGGCGTTTGGGCTCGATGGCCCGTGGCGCAACAACGTCGGATTCGCCCAGACGATGGAGCAAATGACGGGGATGGCATGGGTCACCGGTCACGAGTTCGACCAGCCGCGAATTCCCCGCGGGCCGTGCGACCCGCTGGCAGGCATGCATTCCGCGTTTGCGATCCTCGCGGGATTACGGCGCCGCGATCGCGAGGGTCGCGGGTCGTTCATCGAGGTATCGATGGCCGAAGCGGCACTCAATGCCGCCGCCGAACAGGTCATCGAATTCACGGCGTATGGCACGGTGGCGATGCGTCAGGGCAACCGCAGCGTCGACGCTGCGCCGCAAGGACTCTATGCGTGCCAAGGTTCAGAGCAGTGGCTTGCAATATCGGTGGCTACGGATCAGCAGTGGCGGGGATTGAAATCGGCGTTGGGCAACCCAAGTTGGGCCGACGACGACGCCATGGACACTCACGAAGGTCGCGCCAGTGCACACGATTTCATCGACAAGCACCTTGGTCAGTGGGCATCCGACCAGACTGCGGCGGCAGCAGTCGAGATTCTGATCGCCCAAGGGGTTCCCGCCGCCGAACTGTTCGACGCACGATGCGCGATTACGCACCCGCAGCTGTCAGCGCGCGGCTTCTTCGAAGAACTCGACCATCCGGTCGTGGGCCGCCATCACGTGCCAGCACTGCCGTTCAAATACAACAGCGTGCCTCGGTGGTACCGCGGTGCTGCTCCCACGTTGGGACAGGACAACGAAGCCATTCTGACCGGACTGCTTGGGCGAGACGCCGACGCGATTGCCGCCCTGACCGATGCCAAGGTGATCGGGACGCGTCCTGACGGCATGAACTGACAGTGGTATCGGGCAGCAGACGTGTGCCGACCAGAGCGGCAAGGAGGAAGGCCAGCATGAAACTTCGAGTGGACCGAGACGCCTGCCAAGGCCACAGTCGTTGCTATGCAACGAATCCCGAGATCTTCGACATCGACGACGATGCGATTGCCTCGGTGATCGTCGACGACGTTCCAACCGAGTGGGAGACCGACGCACTGAACGCGATCGCGAATTGCCCTGAACGCGCAATCCACATCGTCAACGAAGGCTAGCGACGGGCTCGGGCAGTACGGCCTCTACGACTCGGGCCCGCACCTCATCCTTCTTCGCGGCCACGACTGGCGGTGCGTTGCGCCAATGCGGAACACCGTGCCTCATCTGCGACGGCAGCACCGTCTCGCGCGCTTCTGCCCAGTGCGAATGATTGAGCCGATGAAGAGGTGGTGGCACTCAAATCGGCGCACGTACGGGGACGGCCGACCAGCCCATCACGTTGACCATGTTCACGCGTCGTAGGCCGCTGCGGTCGATGCGGTACTCCGGTATCAGGTCGAGCAATACGTCCAACGCAATGCGGCTCTCCATGCGTGCCAGCGCGGCGCCAAGGCAGCTGTGTATTCCGAATCCGAAGCCGAGGTTGTATCCGACCGGTCGCTGGCGATGGATGTCCACCCGGTCTGGGTCGGCGAACATCCGCTCGTCTCTATTGGCCGAGCCGTTGATGAGCATTACCGCGCTGCCCGCGGGAATTGTGATTCCGTGCACCGTGACGTCTCGGAGGCTGTACCGGACGTTGTACTGGGACGGCCCTTCGTAGCGGATCAACTCCTCGACCGCGGCGGGAATCTTGGAGCGGTCGTTCCGCAATTCTTCCCACTGCTCTGGGGAATCCGCGAACGCCACCGCAGCGGTACCGATGAGCTTGGTGACCGTCTCGGCACCAGCACCGCCAAGCACTGACGCGAAGCCGGTGATTTCGATGTCGTCGAGCCGCCGCTCGGTACCCTCCTCGACGATCGTCGTCTCCAGCAGGCGGCTGATCATGTCGTCCTGCGGATCCTGCCGGCGCTGCTGAACGAGGTTGTAGTAGTAGGCTCCGGTCGAAATGCCTGCTTCTACTCCTTCGGGCGTCTGCCCGGCGGTGCCCGGTTGGCGCTCCAGCATGGTGTCCAGCCACAACCTGATCTGCTGGCGATCTTCTGCGGGAACCCCGAGCATGTTGGCGATGACGTCCATCGGAAAGTGTGCGGCGAAGTCACCAACTGCGTCAAAACGCTTCGGGTTCAACCTGTTCGCATAACCCTCGATGGTTTCCCTCACCATCTGCTCTAGCCCTTGGATCGCTCTGGGTGTGAATACCTTGCTGACGAGTTTGCGCATCCGGTTGTGCTGGGGGGGATCCATCACGAGGATCACCGGATAGTCGTCTCTCCGGTTCGGATCCTGGACGGTGTCCAGACTGAAGCCTCTGGCCGATGAGTATGTCTCGAAATCCTTGTACGCCGGCGCGACATCTTCGTAGCGTGACAAGGCCCAGAAGTCGTGCTTCGGGCTGTAATAGACGGGTGCCTCGTCGCGCAGACGTCGATAGATCTCGTACGGCGAATTGAAGTACGCCTCCGAGTACGGATCGAAATCGATCGCAGAGCGCGGTAGAGATGACGACACCACGAGTTCAGCGTTCCCTTCTGCTCGGAAGTCCTCTCGGGGACCGCACAGGCCCACAGGACAACGCCGTTGCCCCGCTTGAGGCCGAACGCACGCGCGCGACCCAAACGATTGTTCTAGGGGAGGGTATCACGGGCCGAGGTCACTATCGAGTGACGCTTGACAGCGATGTGGATCGATCGTTTAATGCTGTGGACGAAGAAGCCGGTGCGGTCACCAACAGAGTCGCCGCGGGCTGACCAGGCGCGCCGCTCAGCAAACTCAGGTGTGTTCTCTTCGGAGGACTCGATGCCCAGCATCACCTGCCAAATACCAAGCCTGCTGCTGAGCCTCCACGCGGCGCCGCAGTCTGCGACCATCGGCGATGAGCCATGAGGCTGATGAATCAAGCTAGCTGCGACACTGCATGATTCGAGCCCAGACACGCATGAAATGTGTCCGCTTCCACGCGAGACGGTCCGAGCGAACGGTTGATTGTCCGCGCCAAATGGGAACTATTCGGCCTCGAAACGTGTACCGGTATTCCCATTGGATGGCAAACACCTTACGATCAGCCCATGAAGACTCAAGCAGCGATCCTATGGGGCGTCAACGAGGAGTGGTCGGTCGAGGAGATCGAACTCGATGGACCGAAGGCCGGCGAGATGCTGGTCGAGTTCG
>Ga0068859_100008952_pt1 | contig 10110 bp, 8 predicted proteins | sample KBSSwiS22_FD_66585 | JGI IMG/M metagenome (GOLD analysis project Ga0068859, IMG submission 66585) | Switchgrass rhizosphere microbial communities from Kellogg Biological Station, Michigan, USA - KBS Switchgrass S2-2 | ecosystem: Host-associated > Plants > Roots > Rhizosphere > Soil ...
GAGTAAGGGGCTATTCGCTGTTCAGAGGCCGCACAGGTTGTCGCGCAAAGAATTTGTAAAAAATCGATTTAGATGGCCCTTTTTAACAACCTGGGTAGTACAGTACTGCATCAGAGCAGCTCCTGTAAGTCTCAGGTGCTTGCTTAGCTTCAGACAAACTGCTACCGCCAAGGAGCTTGCTCCATGTTATGCCATGGCCATGGTACCGTGAATGTTTCCAACCGCATCCGCCGCCACACGCCCCTCCTGACTTTGGGATTCCTAGCACTGTTGACCTGCGGCTCTGCAATGGCGCAGGTGGTTACTGCCGATTTTGAGGACCAGACTACCGATGGCTTTACACCTTTCGGCAGTCCAACGTTAACCGTCAGCAATGCCCGCGCGAATACTGGCAGCTTCAGCCTTCTAACCACAAACCGGACGGCAACCTTCATGGGACCCGGAATGGACGTGACCAAGTTTCTCTCTGCGGGGCAGCCTTACCTATTTAAGGTGTTTGTGCGCTTATCGGATAACACTCCGAGTGCCGGCGATACCGTTCGGCTGACGATGAAAAGCATCATCGGCGGCTCACAGACCTTCAACCAGGTCGGCATGGCGACAGTCAGCAACACCGGATGGACCGTCCTTCAAGGCACCTATACTCCTCCAGCCTCCTTCAACCCTCCCCCCAATGGCACGGACAATCTGTTCGTCTATGTCGAGGACGATAGCAACGCCACTGCCGAGTACTACATAGATACGTTTACCGTCTCCACCGTCAGCGGTGGCTGCACCAATCCCCCAGACAACTCCGGCATTTTCAGCGATTTCGAAGATGGCACGCTGCAGGGTTGGGGTTCGCGATTCAATATAAATCCCGTAGCCAACACCACAGCGGATGCGCATACTGGGAGCCGCAGCTTGATCGTGACCAACCGCACGGCCACCTTCCAAGGCCCGGCACGCGACATAACGGGTAAGATGTGCAACGGCTCGCAGTATTGGCTGGAGGTGTGGGTCAAGATGGCCCCTGGCCAGCCGACTACCTCGGTTAATTTGAGCTTGCAGTTAACCGATGCCACGGGAGCGCTGAGTTTCCCGTCTGTGACTACCGCGACGGTAGATTCAAACTCATGGGTCCGTCTGAAGGCAAAACCGTACACCTTCTCGGGTGCCTACACCAACTTGGTGTTCTACCTCCAGACCAATAACAACCCAACTGCCTCATTCTATATCGATGACGCCAAGGTCCAGTTCCTGCCGCCGCCGGTGATTGAAAACATCCCGCCTATCGATCAAGCTTTTGCGGGAGACTTCCCGGTTGGTTTTGCCGCAATAGCGCCGGACATCATCGGACCTCACGGTCAACTTGCGGCTTTACATTACAACAGCGTCACGCCAGGAAACGCGCTCAAATGGGACGCAACAGAACCTTCTGAAGGCAACTTCACCTTTGGCACCGCGGACAGCATTCTAGCGTTCGCTCAAGCACACGGGATCAAGATGCGCGGACATAACTTCGTCTGGCATAGCCAGGTGCCCAATTGGGTGTTCCAGGATGCAAACGGCGTAGACATGTCCACGGAGCCTTTTAGCCAGGCGAACAAGCAGTTATTGCTATCTCGCATGCAAAACCACATCAATGCCTTGATCAATCACTATCAAGGGAACATCTATGTGTGGGACGTGGTGAACGAGGCAATTGATGAAAGCCAGCCCGATGGCTTCCGTCGCAGCAAGTGGTACATGATTACCCAGGATCCGAGCCTCCCTCCAGGGACTCCTCCCGAGTACATAGACGATGCCTTTATCTATGCGCGGCAGGCGCTAGACGCTGTTTCACTCGATCGGACGCAAGTGAAACTTTGCTACAACGACTTCAATACGACGATTCCCTCAAAGCGCAGTTTCATCTACACCTGGGCGCAGGGCGCAATCGTTCGCGGTATTCCGATTGACTGCATCGGGAACCAATTCCACAACACAATCAACTTCCCAATCGACGATCAGGGTTCAGCGTCTTCCAAACAGAATGTAATTAGCACGCTCAACCTGTTCAACAGCCTGACCTCGACGGCCGGCGTTCCCATCATCAACGAGATTACTGAATTCGATATCAGCATGTATCGCTTTGGAAACTGCTCGCAGACTTTTTACTCGGATTATGACGACCTGCTTGCAGGCGATACCGTTGACCTGATCAACGAAGGCTATCGCTACCGCGATTACTTCCAGATCTTCAAAAACCTGCACGACAAGATCGACAGCGTTACGCTTTGGGGTTTAGGCGACGATGATAGCTGGCTGAATCCACATTCCAATGCGGCCGGATGCCCAAACGTAACCGCAGCTGACGCTCCGCTACCCTTTGACTCAAACCTGCAACACAAGTTCGCGTACACCGGAATCGTGAATCCGCTCGCATTGCCGGGCGCAAACCTGGTCACAACCGTTGCCGCTAGTCCGGGGACGGTCGGTAGCGGAAAACTCGAAACCATTGTGGCCACCGTCGATAACCAAGGCCCGAATGATGCAGCTAATTTAACCTTCACCGAGCAGGTGCCTTCGACCACACTATTGAGGTCGTTCGTGGCTCCTGCCGGATGGAGTTGCACGGCACCCGCCTTTATGACATCTGGGACGGTCACATGCACCGCTTCCAGCCTGGCCAATGGCGCGTCTGCACAGTTCACTTTGACTGTGAAGACTTCCTGCCCAGTTGGCAGCTTAACCGACACTGCCACAGTAACCTCAACCACTCTAAACCCAAATCCAACTCCCCAAAATAGTGGATCAGTGAACTTCGCAGTCGCCAACTCTGGCAAGACAAATCCACAGGTCTGCACAGACTGATAACATTCTGTAAACTCCGGCAAGAAATGCGGCCCACTCGGGCCGCATTTTTGCTCCCGCGTTTCTTGCAAACGAGGAATTCACTCAGGATCACGGCCTCACCGTCGAACGCTTTCGCGATGAGCACTCGTTAAAATTGGCACGATTACCTACCGAATTCCCATCATTGGCATGTCATGACTCCGACAAGAAAAAGTCCGACCGAGTCGGCCACGATGGAACTCGCAGGAACGCCGATCCTTGACCAGTTGCTGGGGCACTCCCGTCGAAACGTGCTCAGCTTGGGGATTGGCATCGCGCGCATCAAACCTGGTGCCCCCAACAAGATGGTCGCCACGAGCGCATGCATCTCACCTTGAAGAAAGACCCCACCAAGCCGGCGGCCGCCAACTTCCTGCAACAGCAAGCCCGATTCGACGAATTTATCCAGGTCTTCAATCACGAGCGCCCGCACGAAGCTCTGCGTATGCAGTGTCCTGCGGAAGTCTACCAACTGTCGGCATCAAGGGGGTCCACGACGATACTTCGATTTGGAGACGCGGGCTGGACTAATTTTGGTGGCGGCGGCTGGACTCGAACCAGCGACCTACGGATTATGAGAACACAAGAGAGATTTGCGGCGTTTTGAAAGTGTTCTACTTTATTCCATTCTTTCTCCGCTTGCAAGGCGGCCTGTCTTGTCCCTTGTGTACTTGATTTGACGGGTTCTGATCCTTCCATCATTACAATTTCATTACAGTGGGGTGGGCCGGCAGCGCCGTCATCAATTGATTCCAGCCATCCACTGGTTTTGAAGATCAGAGTGGTTCTGATTGGCTTAGAAAATTTTCTACTATAACTGATTCTTCAACCGGTTACCAGGAATGCGTTCTGATGGGTTCTACTCCGTTTTGATCCGTTCTGACCATAGAACTATCACGTTTTTATCACGCTCAGAAAATTTCGGCGGCGTGAACCTCATCTATAATCCCCATCACCCATGAGCCAGATCACACGACGTAAGTTCGTTGCCAACGCTTCGGTCCTCGCTGCGAGCAGTGTTTTGGCAGGAATCAGTCATCCCGCCTTTGCCAACCCCAAGCCGCACATTGATTTCCCAACCGCGCCGCGCGACCGCGTCGCTGTGGCTTCGTACCCGTTTCGGGCGTACATCAACGCCCCTGGCAATCGCGACCGCGATCCCAAGCTACCCGGCATGGACCTGAAAGACTTCGCCGCCGAGGTCGTTAAAAACTTTAACGTTCACAACATCGAGCCGCTGAGCCGACACTTCAGCTCCCTCGAGAACGACTACCTTGCCCAATTTCGAGAAGCATTACGCTCTGCCAATGCCAAAGCCGTGGACATTGCCGTCGACGGCGACCACAGCTTCTACGATCGTGACCTCGCCGCCCGCAAACAGGCGATTACCCATGCGAAAGAATTCGTAAACGTCGCTGTGCAGATCGGTTGCCCCAGCATTCGCGTGCACATCAGCCGCGCCAATGATTCGTCACCGGATGTCCAACGCACAGCAGAAAGCCTTGGCGAGGTGGTCGGCTACGCGAGCAGCAAGAATGTTGTCGTGAATCTCGAGAATGATGACTTGATCAGCGAAGACGCCTTCTTCGTGGTGAAAGTGATTGAAGCTGTGAATTATCCTTTTCTGCGCGCGCTTCCGGACTTCGCAAATTCCATGATGACCGGCAACGCCGACTTCAACTACCGGGCAGTCGTGGCGATGTTCCGTCATGCCTACTGCATCTGCCACGTGAAAGATGGAGAAGTCGACGACAACGGCAAGCGTTTCAAAATTGACATGCAGAAGACCTTCGGGATTCTGAAAGCGAGCGGGTACCGCGGGTACTGCTCAATGGAGTTCGACGCGCCCGGAGACCCATACACGCCCACCGCTGCGCTGGTCGAGCAGACGCTGCAGTATCTCGCGTGATGAAGCTGTTTACAACAACAATCCATTTTCTCTTTTGGTCAGTCTGAGAGCCTTAACTCGCCAAGTGACAAGGCAGCACTACACTCTGGGACAGGCATTGACCCGTTACCACTTCAAGCCCATAAACCTGTGGTTTAGGTTACTTGCCCGGGCCGCGCCGAAAATCTGTCACGAAGTCCAGAACGCAAACGGTCGGGCGACCGGGGTGGAATCCGATAAGAAAGGAGCGTTCGAAATATTACTGGGCTGATGGCCCTTACCGCGGCACGCCGAAGCGGCGCATGAGATCTTCGTAGCGGGGATCACTGTGGATCCCCGCTAAGGACTCTGGAAACATTGGGATTATCGGCAGAGGCCACATACGACAGTGGTAGGCTTGCTCCAAGAACTCGAAGGCGTCTGTGGATCGTACAACTTAGCAAAAAAGGATTCTATTGGGGCAACAATAAAGAGCGCAAATTTGACCCTGTGTTTCGGGCCGCCTTTCGAACCGTGAGCACAGTTCTCGGATCAGTTGCAGAGCGGATGTAGAGGGTCGAATCACTGAAGAGGACAATGAGTGACAATCTATGTTCGTGCGCACAACCTGAACCGCAGGTTTTGCTTCTACGAAGATCATGAAAAGCATGAGTGCTCGTTTTTCTCTAATGCACTTCGCGATGCTGCTCGGCGCCATAACGTCGGCGCAATTTACGATTGCTCAGGTCACAGTCGCACAAATCAGCGATACCCACATCGGCGAGAAACATTCCCCACACGCCACAGATAACCTGAAAAATGCCGTGAAGATGATCAATGCTCGCCATCCCGACGCGGTCATCTTGTCCGGCGATATTGGAGAGAGCCCTCAGGCTTGGGGCCAGGCCAAGTCCATCCTAAAGAAGCTTCAATCTCCGCTGTATTTCGCGCCTGGCAATCATGATGTTCACACCGGTGATCTCGATCGCTATCGCAAGGCGTTTGGCAAGGACTACTACACTTTCGACGTAAAGAACGTCAAATTTGTGGTGATTGATTCGCAGCTTCTGGGAAATTACGACACGTTCGGCGCTAAGAATCCGCCGCCACTGCCTCCACAAACTGACAAGGAATCGCAGACGATGCTGGCCTGGCTGACTACGCTTCAGGGAAAGGGAGTGGTCATCGGGGTCCAGCACATCCCCGTCTTCCACGACGGCAACTTTCCCGATCCCAAACCTTATTGGGTCGTAAGCGATCCGTACCGGTCGCACGAAATGAAGGCCCTCAAACAGTTAGGTATCAAACACATGCTAGTCGGGCACTGGCATTATCCGCGTACTTTCGATCAGGGCGGAATTACTTGGCATGTTGCTCCAGCCACCAGTTGGCTTCCACTGGGTGGACAGCTGGGATTTGCTATCCACACGATCAGCACCAATGGCGACGTTAGCACCGAGGTAGTGGCTCTGCCAGGCGCCACACCTTGACCCATCTCAGGTTTAGCTGCCGGTGGACTTGAATTCCTGTACCGCATCCGGTGACGGGCTCAACTGCAGCGGCTGCGCTGAGGTACCGAACCCGGGGGCGGTGACGCGAAGTTCATATCCGCCCGGTTGCAGACCTGGACTTTCATATGGCCCTTGAGCGTTGGTCGAAACGCGAAGCATTGCCCCGGACGATGTGGCTGTTGACATCGCGTCTGAGGACATGGTTTATCTGCTGACTTGAAACGCGCTCTATCTTACACGCGCGCTGGCAACAAGGAAAAGAAGCGAAGGTGACGTTATGATGTCCGAAGCTGTGAATTCAGATTCTTCGTACTTTGATGCTTTCTATGGGCACCACAACCTAATCAAGGATTTCTAATTGGTTTAACGGCGTGGAACGCCGTACCAGCCCAGCAGGGGTGACTCTCATCCGGGCTTTCGTAAGGAACTTGAGAACCTGGACGGCAATGCGAAGGGAGAAGGCCCAAGCGGCAGCCCCGCGAGCCACGACATCGTATGTCAAAGAACTTCTAGCTGACGTACAAGGTGCAATGATCACGATGGCCTTTAACGGAACTTCTCCACCAACATCAGCTCGCTGCCTGCTTGATCGAAAAAGGTGTACAGAATCCATCGATTATCTGGTGAAACACTCAGGCCAGCTTCAGAAGATTCAAGAGGTTTGTCCAAAGTAGCGATTGAGCTGATCGTATTAGTCGCGAAGCCGAAAAACTTCAGGGAGGAACCAGGAGCTGTGGGAACGAAATAAACTCCGGTTTCGACTGTGGCTACATTGTGGAAGGTACTCAAGCCATCCAAAATCCTTACGGCTTCGCCCCCCTCGACCGGAATCTTCCATAGGCTTGTACCGAATAGGCCTTTCGTGTAATAGAGGAACTTGCCGTCCGCCGACTCAAGTGCGCAAACCCGCCATCCTGCGTTACCTGAATGGCTTCGCCGCCGTTCGCAGGAATCTGTTTGTAGCGGACAGCGAAAGCACCAACATCCGGAAGATTGCAACTACTCCCGGAGAGCATTCTGGCTTCGCTGGTCGGCAGACTCTGCGCGGATACGGTTCACCATTCTCGACTCAAAGTCCGGTAAATCCACATTATGGGAATGCCGGTCGAACGGAAGCGATCTGCGGCCCTTGTTACTCTAGGGAGAGACTAAATCGGAGGAATGTTGCGGGGACTGGACCCTGGACGGTCGCTACTTTCTATTCCGAGTTTTTCGTGAAAACCGTGCAGACATCTGGGCCGAGCCAGAATCAGTATTGCCGTTTTCCAAGGATAGTCCAGTTCGACTAACGACTGGTCCGTTAGATACTGTTGACACGATTCCCAGTCTTAATGGGCGGCAGTTGCTGACACTGGAAGCTCAACCAAGGTCAGAGCTCCACAGGGTTGAGTTGCAAACGCGAGACCTTAGTTCCATTTAGCGACGCGTGCACGGTGCCTGCAGGCCCGAGCCCGGGGGTGTTGTCGCCCTTGTTGGCCACTCGTTGGCCAGACGCATCGGTGCGGCCCCAAGGTTCATTCACGTCGTCTACGGTCCCCGGTGCGCCGAACCCGGCGGTCGTCATGCCGAGCGGCTGAAATATCTCGGTCTTCATCAAGTCTTCCCAGGACTTGCCTGTGCAACGCCCGATCATCGCGCCAGCTAGGATGAAGTTGGCATTCTGATAGTTGAAGACGACTATGTTCTTGACCGCGCTGCGTGGCTGTCTGCGGCGTGGCGGGCTCGTGGCCTTGCGCTGGGGTGACATCCAGTTTGGGGTAATTCCGAAGATGACCCTAACAGGTTCATCCTGGTCCGGCACAATTACGTCGCCCGGCAGTTCACTACGCCCAAGAGCAAGAGAAGTCGGCGAGTTGATCTCTCCAAGCATCTGCGGCGCACTCTTCTCGAGCTTCGCGATCAGAGGCTCCTGGAAGCATTCAAAGAAGGCAAGAGCAGCATCGCAGATAAACTGGTGTTCCCTTCCCCTGAGGGCACAGTTCTCGACCCGGACAATCTGATAAAGCGTTATTTTCTCCCTTGCATCGAGCATGCCGGCCTTCGACGATTCAGGTTTCACGATTTGCGCCATACCTTTGGTAGCTTGCTCATCCAGGATGGGGCATCGCTTACCTATGTCAAAGAGCAGACGGGACACAGCTCCATTCAGGTGACAGTAGACACGTACGGGCACCTGATTCCGGGAGCAAACGTTGCCTGGGTCGATCGGCTGGATTCAGAGGAGGTGCAACCAGTCCACGAATCTACTCAACGACAAAATGCAACTCCCACGCAACAAGCAGAAGCGGAGTCCGATGGGGAACTCGCGGAACTTGTTGGATGACCAACCTGACACATAGGTAACACTTCGTACCGGACACATGGGTAACACTTTTCCCTTGAGGGTGGGCTAGCAGGGGATGGGGTTTGGGGAAGGGGACGGCGCATCTCGGGCCGTTTCTTAGCAATCTAGATTGAGTCCCCTTCCCCAACATCCCTGTAGAAGCCTGCTCCTTGAAGCTCACAACGAGCTCAGGGGAGGAAGTGCAATGCCGTGGAAGGAGTGTTCGGTTATGGATGAAAGACTGCAGTTTGTGGGTCGGCGGCTGGCGGGTGAGCCCATGGCGGAACTGTGCCGGGAGTTCGGGATTTCGCGCAAAACTGGCTACAAGATCTTCGATCGTTACCAGGAATGCGGGGTTCATGGGCTCACGGACCGAAGCCGGCGCCCCTATCGTTACGCTCACCAACTTCCATTTCAGGTCGAGAACTACATTCTCAACGTGAAACGGGAGCATGCCAGCTGGGGCGCTCGCAAAATTCGCGAGCGCTTGACACGCAGGTTCTCCGGTATTCCCATCCCCGCCAAGAGCACCATCCACGCGGTGCTCGATCGCCACGGACTGGTGGAGCGGCGCGGTCGCGTGCGTCGTCGTGCACAAGGCACCGCCTTATCTCTGGGACAGCGGCCCAATGAGCTCTGGTGTACGGACTACAAAGGCGAGTTCTTGCTCGGCAATCGCCAGTACTGTTATCCCCTCACCGTCACCGATCATGCCAGCCGTTTTCTGCTCACTTGTGAAGCGCTTTCTTCTACCCGAGAAAAATACGCTTTCACGGTGTTTGAGCGGCTTTTCCAGGAGCGTGGCCTACCCGCCAACATCCGCAGCGACAACGGCGTTCCCTTCGCTTCGGCTCACGCCTTGTTCAACTTGAGCAAACTTGCGGTCTGGTGGCTTCGCCTGGGTATTGGCATCGAGCGCATCAAACCCGGTGCTCCCCAACAAAACGGTCGTCACGAGCGCATGCATCTCACCTTGAAGAAAGAAGCCACCAAACCGGCGGCCGCCAACTTTCTGCAACAGCAAGCTCGCTTCGATCAATTCATTGAGGTCTTCAACCACGAGCGTCCCCACGAAGCTCTGGATATGAAATGTCCGGCGGAGGTCTACCAGCCCTCCCCGCGTCCCTACGCCGGGTTACCGGACATCGACTATCCCCTCCACGACAAAACCATCGTGGTCACGCGCTGCGGCCGCATCTGTCTCGGTAACAAGAAAATCAATTTCAGCCAGGTCTTTGCTGGTCAGGCCGTCGGCATCAAGGAGGTTCACGACGACATCTGGCTGGTCAGTTTTATGGATTATGATCTGGGGTACTTCGATCTGGAGACTCGAGTGCTCGAACCGCTCGAAAATCCGTTCGGTCCAAAAGTGTCACCCATGTAGCCGGTACATTGTGTAACCCATGTGTCCGGGCTGGACCCTTTAAAGAATGGTGGCCAGGGACGGAGTTGAACCGCCGCCGCCAGCCTTTTCAGGGCTGGATCATACTGTAGTTTAAACAACCTAATTGACTTCGGGTGGCCGCCTAAGTACTTGAGAAGTTGTGAGAGAC
>Ga0068859_100008955_pt1 | contig 10108 bp, 9 predicted proteins | sample KBSSwiS22_FD_66585 | JGI IMG/M metagenome (GOLD analysis project Ga0068859, IMG submission 66585) | Switchgrass rhizosphere microbial communities from Kellogg Biological Station, Michigan, USA - KBS Switchgrass S2-2 | ecosystem: Host-associated > Plants > Roots > Rhizosphere > Soil ...
AAAGGACTCATAACCAAAGGTTCCCGGAACCCGCTGCCAGCTTCGAACTGGCGGCGGGTTTTGTTTTGGATTTGTTCCTTATGTCTGAACCTCTTTCTAAAATTCCCAGCGGTTTTCGCTATTACTCGGCGCGGGAGGCCCGGGCGCGGCGATTCGTCGAGACTACGTCGATGAATGTTTTTGCCGGCTGGTCCTACGAAGAAATTGTGACTCCGACCGTCGATTACTATTCGCTGTTCGAACAGGGAATGGGCGAAACGGAAGCTCAGCGATCCTTTCGACTGGTGGACGTTGATGGGCGTTTGCTCGCCTTTAGACCAGATGTTACGACCAGTATTGCTCGGGCCGCTGAGACACTCTTTGCCAAACGTGCCCGCCCCTTGCGGCTTTGTTACTCCGCGACCGTCTTTCGTCAGCACACTCAATCCAGCGCTGATTGGCGTCGCGAGTTGACGCAAATTGGTTGTGAGCTGTTGGGAAAAAATTCAACGGCGGCAGACATGGAGGTTCTCGCGATTGCTACCGAGCTTCTGCAACGACTCCAGCTTAATCGCACCTTTGTAATTACTCTCAGTGATGCAGAAATTTTCGGCGGCATTGTTGAGAACCTTGGACTGGATGCGAAAGCCCGGGATGAGCTCCGCCGTTTGGTGGATATTCGCGCGCTTTCGGAGCTCGAGCGTTTTCTTAACACCTATACGTCTGCGGAAGAATCTGCGGCTTTCGCGAATCTGATCCAGTTGTCTGGTCGAAGCGAAATATTCGCACGGGCGCGGCAAGTCATTACCAATACCCGTTCTCGCGCGGCTCTGGATCGCCTCGAGAGTTTGTGGCGCATCATTGAATCAATCGGCTATGCCTCGAATTTTGAGATTGATCTCGGCGATGTTGCCCGCCTCGATTATTACACCGGACTCACCTTCAAGATCTACGTCGGAGGTCTCGGGGTGCGTTTGGGCAGCGGCGGACGCTACGACCATCTGACCGGGAAATTTGGCAGGGCTGAGCCGGCTGTTGGATTCGTCGTCGAGCTCGATGCGCTCGCTGAGTTGTTGGCAAAAGAGGAGCAGCCCAATCTGTCCAATCAACCCGAGAACTTGCTGGTCTCATTCGACATTGACGGCGCGGGCGCGGTCTTTGAGAAAGCCATGAAACTGCGCGCCGCGAATCGACAAGTGCGGATTGATGGGGAGGAAACTTCATGGCCCAGCTGACAATTGCCATTCCCAAGGGGAGATTGGAGGCAGAGACTCTGGAATTGTTTGCGGCCGCCAGGCTTCGTCTGCCGGCGCACCGCGATCCGCGCCAGTTGGCTTGCCTTGATGAGTCCGGAGAAACCCGATTCATTTTCGTGAAGCCGTCGGACGTTCCAGTCTATGTCGAGCACGGCATTGCGGATTGCGGAGTAGTTGGCCGTGATGTGTTGTTCGAATCGGAAGCGGATTTGCTCCAACCGCTCAGTCTGGACATCGGATCTTGCCGCATTGCAGTCGCAGCGCCGGCAGATTTGCCAGAGAACGGACACGCAATGCTGCGAGTTGCTACCAAGTATCCGCGCATCGCCTCCCGCTATTTCGGCGAGCGCGGTCAACCGGTCGAGATCATCCAGCTTTCAGGATCGGTGGAGCTGGCCCCGGTGCTCGGACTCGCGGATTGCATAGTCGATTTGGTTGAGACTGGGAGAACGCTCCGCGAGAACGGTCTGAAGGTGACCGAAGTAATCGCCGAATCGGCAGCCCAACTGGTGGTAAATCGGGCCAGCTATCAACTGAAGGCTAATGTGATTGCCGAGCTCATATCCGCATTGAAAGGAGTAGTGCTGATGCGCGAAGTGGCACGGGCGTCCCGCCCGTGAGTCACGCGCAGGATGCACCTGCCACATGATCGACGTCATCGCGACTAAAGAGACAGCGCGGCTCGCGGCCAGGTTGAAACAAATTCGCGAGCGAGGTGTGGCCTACGATTCCGGCTTGATGAATCAGGTCGCAGCGATCGCTGAAGCTGTGCGCGCGCGCGGAGATGCAGCCCTCGTCGATTATGCGCGGCAGTTCGACAATTATTTACTTGAGATTGCAGACCTACGAGTTGATTACTGCTCTCTGCGAACATTCGCGGGTCAGGCCGACCGCGAGGTGTTGGCCGCGCTGCGTGAAGCAATCAAACGGGTGCGGGCATTCCACGAACGCGAGCAGGAACAATCATGGCAGATCGATGGTCCGGACGGTGCGTCGCTGGGACAGCGGGTCACGCCAATCGAGAGAGTCGGCGTCTATGTCCCTGGAGGAACAGCCAGCTATCCGTCGTCGGTAGTGATGAACATTGTTCCGGCGCAGGTCGCGAGAGTCGATCGGATTGTGGTCGCGACTCCACCAAAGGCGCTTCAGGAGAATCCCGCTATCGCGGCTGCGCTGATTGAACTCGAGGCCACCGAGGTCTACGCAGTTGGCGGCGCGCAAGCCATCGCCGCGCTGGCTTATGGAACCCGGACGGTCCCCCGCGTGGACAAAATTACCGGACCCGGAAATCGTTATGTTACGGCGGCGAAGAAATTGGTCTACGGGATTGTGGGAATTGATTCACTGGCCGGCCCATCTGAGGTTGTGGTGATTGCCGATGAGACCGCGCGCGCCTGCTTTGTGGCGAGTGATCTCCTGGCCCAGGCTGAACATAGCGAAGAAGCCTCGTCCGTGCTCGTCACCACCAGCGACGATTTGGCGCGAAGTGTGTTGGGCGAGTTGGAGACCCAAATTCAGCGATTGCCGCGGTCTGAGATCGTTGCGCAATCTCTGCGAGATTTTGGCGCAATCATCATCGCCAGAGATATGGAAGAAGGCTGTGCCCTGGTGAACGAGCTGGCTCCTGAGCACCTGGAGATTATGACCGCTAATGAAGAGGACATTGCGGCAAAGGTGCGGAACGCCGGCGCCATCTTTTTCGGCCACTTTACGCCTGAGGCAGTCGGCGACTACCTGGCCGGACCTAACCATGTGCTGCCGACTGGCGGCGCTGCTCGATTTTCATCCGCGTTGAGTGTGCGCGACTTTGTGAAGCGTACTAACACCGTGAAGTTTTCAGAAACAGAACTCAGGCGCACCGCAGAGATGATCGCTACGCTGGCTCGATCTGAAGGGCTCGAGGCCCATGCACGATCGGCTTTGATCCGGGTCGAGGAAAATTGAGACTGAAGAGATGTGGGATTTGCACGTTCTGGCTTGTCCTGCGAATTGCGCAACCTACGCGCCTGGTCATGCCCGCGCCCCTGTGCGTAACAATCGGAGATTCTGGTCTTTATGGCAAAGTCCTGAGGCGTGTTCATCCGGTAGGGATGAAATGTTTATAGACCATCTGGCGGTTTAAGGTTCATAGCACCGGAGGAGCGCAACGTGTATCAAGGTATTGTTTCGCTCCTCCGGAGCTTGAGATCGGTTGGAGCGTGCGTAGCTATAAACATTCAGCTCCTACGGAGCTTAAGACCTTTGCTTTCACGCAATGATGGGCTGAGGCCGGACCGAGACGGAGAGTAAGGTTGGTTGTAACCAATGACTGACACATTGCACACAATCAAACAGAGGGTGCGCGAGCTTTCTCCCTACTCGCTCAAGCGTGCGAAGGCGCGCATCAAACTCAATCAAAACGAAAACCCCTGGGATGCGCCGCTCAGGATCAAAGCGGAAGTGCTGCGGCGTCTGGAGGAACGGCGTTGGTCGCAATACCCGGACTTCGTCCCGGAGAGTTTGCATCAACGGCTCGCGGAACACAGTGGCTGGACGCCGGACGGGATCATTGCCGGTAACGGTTCGAATGAATTGATCCAGGCGGTGTTGATGGTCACCCTGGCCGAAGGAAAGCGGGTGCTGATTAGTGAGCCCACATTCGCTTTGTACCGGCAGATTTCCAGAATCCTGGGCGCCGATGTAGTTAGCGTGCCGCTGAATTCCGATCTCGAATTCGATCTTCCCGCTTTGAAATCCGAGATTGAATTATCAAAACCCGAGGTGGTGGTTATTTGCTCTCCGAACAATCCCACTGGTTGCGTGATGTCGCACGCCGATCTCGCCACGATCCTGAAAGCGACCCATGGCCTGGTGGTAATTGACGAAGCCTACTTTGAGTTTTCCGACCAGACCGCTTTGCCACTTCTTGAGCAGCACGAAAATCTCATCGTTCTCCGCACTTTTTCCAAAGCGATGGCGTTGGCGGCGCTGCGGGTTGGTTATCTGTTGGCGGCGCCCAACCTGGTCCGAGAGATTTCCAAGAGCGTGCTGCCATACAACCTGAACGTGTTTTCGCAGATGGCCGCCGAAGTGGCCATCGAGATGCACCGGACGGAACTGAAGCCTCTGATCAGTCTGATCCGTACTGAGCGCGATCGCATCTTCGCTGAAGTGAAGGGCATAACCGGGCTTACTCCGCTACCTTCACGAGCAAACTTCATGCTGCTGCGGTCGATTATTCCGCCCGGTCAAATCTATGAGGAGTTGCTGCGGCGCGACATCCTGATTCGTAACGTGAGTGGCTATCCGCTCTTGCAGGATTGCTTTCGCATCAGCGTCGGCACGCCCGCAGAGAATGATTTCCTGATCTCAACCCTGCGAGAGCTCTTCGCGAAAAGAGAAGGAGCGAACAGCTATGACTAAGAAGCCAATCAAACGGTTGCGAAAAGCAACGGTCGAACGCCGGACCAAAGAAACTGAGATCAAAGTTCGACTGTCGCTCGACGGAAAGGGAATCGCCAGGATCGCTACCGACATTCCTTTTCTCGATCACATGCTCGAGCTGTTTTCCAAACACGGGCTTTTCGATCTGGAAATTATCTGTAAGGGCGATCTACAGGTTGACGATCATCACTCAGTCGAAGATGTAGCGATCTGTCTGGGCCAGGCATTCGCTCAGGCGCTCGCAGATAAGACCGGCATTGCTCGCTATGGCGAGTCGCTGGTCCCGATGGATGAAGCACTATGTCGGGCGGTCGTGGATCTCTCGGGGCGCTTCTATCTGGTTTACGAAGTGAAAACCCGCAAACAGCAGATCGGAAATTTTTCGGTTGAATTGGCGGAACACTTCTGGCGTTCGTTTGCCGAAAGCCTGCGCTGCAACCTGCACCTCGATCTTTTGCGTGGGCGTAACACTCATCACATTTTGGAATCTTCATTCAAAGCGGTCGCCCGCGCGTTGCGACAGGCAGTCGCGCGTGATCCACGCGTAAAGGGAGTGCTGAGCACCAAAGGAAGCTTGTAGACACATGACGGACCTGGCCATCATCGACTACGGAGTGGGGAATCTGCGCTCAGTCGAGCGGGCTTTTGCCGCCACCGGCAACCACGCCACCGTAACCGGTGACTTGTCCCTCTTGCGCCAGGCGAAAGGACTGGTGCTTCCGGGTGTGGGCGCATTCGCCGCCTGCATGAAGGCTTTGTCGTCTCGGGATTTCGACGAACTGGTCCGCGATCGAGTAGCCGGCGGCACGCCTCTGCTGGGTATCTGCGTCGGCATGCAGTTGTTGTTCGAGGCCTCGGAAGAGTTTGGCAACGCGACCGGGCTGAGTTTGCTTCGCGGCCAGGTAAGGCGTCTGCCCGATGAAGAGCTGGTGCCGCAGGTGGGCTGGAATCAAATTAGGAAACGAAACTTTCATCCAATTTTATCCGGGATCGAGGACGACGCGTTCGTTTATTTTGTGCACTCGTACTACTGCGACGTTGACGATCCAGCGCTGGTCGCGGGCGAGACGGATTATGGGATTACCTATCCTTCGGTGATCGGGCGCGGAGATTTGTGTGGAGTGCAATTTCATCCGGAGAAGAGTCAGGCAGTAGGACTCCGGATGCTTTCCAACTTTGCGAATCGCGTCCGATGCGGCAGCTGGAATGATGTACCGCAGGCTATCCAGCCTGCGGAGACATGAGTGTGAGGGCGTGACGAAGGAAAAGCGTTCCCAGGGGAAGCCAGCTGCGGAGCAGCGATCAGAGTTAAGCCCAAGGTGAGGCTTTGCGAACCTTGGGTATGGTCGGTCATTTATTCAGAGCCGCGAAGCGGCGACAGAGAATAAAAGTCCATGGCTTATTACCCTTGATCGCAGTCGCCCCTTCGGGGCTCGATCACTTTAGCAGGTTCGTACCCAAGGCTCGCAAAGCCTCGCCTTGGGCTTAACTCTGATCGCTGCTCCGCAGCTTTGAGATTGCCCGGGGAGACATTTGGCGAAGCCCAAGACCGCAGACTCGACAGTCTGCGCTACATAAGATGCTGGCGAAACGAGTCATTCCTTGTCTGGATGTTGATCGCGGCCGCGTGGTCAAAGGGGTTCGCTTTGTCTCGCTGGTTGATGCCGGTGATCCTGTGGCGCAGGCGAGGATCTACGACCGGCAACTCGCGGACGAACTCACCTTCCTCGACATTACGGCTTCGTCCGACCAGAGAGACATCATCATTGAAATGGTCCAACGGGTTGCCGACGAAGTCTTCATCCCGTTCACCGTCGGCGGTGGTTTGCGTTCAGTGGAAGACATTCGCGCGGTACTCCGCGCCGGCGCCGACAAAGTCTCACTCAACACCGCCGCGGTGGAGTGTCCTAACGTGATTGCCGATGCGGCCGAGACGTTCGGCAGCCAATGTATTGTGGTCGCGATTGATGCCAAACGCCGCGCCCCGAATAATCCTGAGCAGGGCTGGGAAGTTTACACGCATGGCGGTCGCCGGAACGTAGGACGCGACGCTCTGGAGTGGGCCCTGACGTGCGAACAAATGGGAGCCGGCGAGATCCTGCTGACCAGCATGGATCGCGATGGCGCAAAGGAAGGCTACGACATCGAACTTACCCGAGCCGTAGCAGACGCTATAAGAATTCCGGTGATCGCCTCAGGCGGTGCCGGAAAGCTCGAGCATTTTTATGAAGCGCTGACGGCCGGCGGCGCCAGTGCGGTCCTCGCGGCATCACTCTTTCATTTTGGTGAATTCAAGATCGCGGAGGTTAAGAGTTATCTGCGCGAGCGGGGAGTAGTTGTGCGATGAGCTTCGATTCCACTCAGATTCAATTCGATGAGCGCGGGCTGATTCCGGCAATAGTCCAGGATGCCCGAACCGGTGCCGTGCTTACCCTGGCCTACATGAATGCCGAGAGTTTGCAGAAGACATTAGCCACGCGCGAGACCTGGTTTTGGTCGCGTTCACGATCTGAGCTGTGGCACAAAGGTGCGACGTCCGGGAACATCCAACGCCTCGTAGAGGTACGTCAGGACTGTGACGGCGATGCTTTGTTGGTGCTGGTCGAACCGTGCGGTCCAGCCTGTCACACGGGTAAGCAGTCCTGTTTTCACCGTGACCTCGCAGGCGAGGTCGTTGATCACGCTGGACTCGGCCAGAGTCTCGGCACAGTTCTCGATGAACTTTACCAGCTCATTGAGTCGCGACAGAGAGAGCGACCGGAAGGCTCATACACGACGTATCTGTTCGCACAAGGCCTGGACAAGATTCTTAAGAAGCTTGGTGAAGAAGCCAGCGAGACGATCATCGCGGCGAAAAACGATGATAGTGGGCAATTGATATCCGAGAGCGCCGACCTTCTCTATCACCTGGTCGTTCTGTTGGTGGATCGAGGAGTGAAGTTGGAATCAATCCGTGATGAACTCGTGCAGCGGCGGCAAACGAGCCGATAATTTGGAGTGCGGCGACTCGTCGCCGCTTTGGCCGCACGTTAGTTTGCTGCCAATTTCAATACTTGCTTCGGTGCTAATGCAAAAGCGGCGACGAGTCGCCGCACTCCAAAATCCGTGAACGCCTGGGCTAGAGAAAAACGGCCTCCGTGGCGATCAATTAGAACTCATAAACGAGAAAACAATGACAGACCCTTCAGAGCTGAGACAGCTGCTCGACTTTGCGGTGCGCCTGGCGCGCGAGGCCGGCGAAATTACCAGACATTATTTCAAAAGCTCTTTTGTGGCGGAGCGCAAAGCGGATCACACGCTGGTTACAAACGCCGATCGTGAAGTCGAAACCTATCTCCGCAGCGCGATTAGTCAATCCTTTCCCGCTGACGGCATTTTGGGAGAGGAAGAAGGGGAGCGACACGGTACCTCCGGACGCCGCTGGATCATTGATCCGATCGATGGCACCTACTCGTTTGTTCATGGGGTGCCGCTCTACGCGGTGCTGATTGGTTTGGAGATTGATAATGAGCCGGTTCTGGGCGCGGTCAATCTTCCGGTCTTGAATGAACTTGTCTACGCGGCGCGCGGGCTGGGGTGCTTTTGGAACGGTGAACCAGCCCGCGTTTCCACTACCAACTCTTTGTCCGAAGCATTGCTTTTGTGCACGGACTTTGGGACCTGCGCGCAGAATGGTTTTGGTCCTGCCGCTGAAGTTCTGCAATCACGTGTGGGCGCTCGACGAACGTGGGGTGATGCCTACGGTCACGTTCTCGTAGCCACCGGCCGTGCCGACATCATGCTCGATCCAATAATGAATGTCTGGGATTGCGCGGCCTTGTTGCCAATTGTCGAAGAGGCAGGGGGCAGGTTCACCGATTGGCAGGGCGGCAGCACGATTCAAGGAGGTAACGCGATTTCCACCAACGCCATACTTTTTGATGAGGTCATGGAAGTCGTTCGCCAGCACCGGTAGTGAATTTGAAATTCTCTGCGTCACCTTTGCGTTCTCGGCGCCTCTGCGGTGAGTATTCCCAAATGCTATTCACCGCAGAGACGCAGAGGTCGCAGAGATCTTCGCAGAGAAAAACTGAAACCAGGTCGCTACCCAAAGACACCTGATGATAATTCTTCCGGCAATAGATCTCCGCGACGGCCGTTGCGTGCGCCTGACTCAGGGGCGAAAGGATTCGGCAAAAGTCTATGATGGCGATCCGGTTGACGTGGCCAAAGCCTTCGCCGCATCCGGAGCAGAGATGCTTCACGTTGTGGATCTGGATGGTGCGTTTGCCGAACCGAATTCAGCAAATTGCCTGGTGCTGCGCGAGATCATCCGCGCCGTCGACATCCCGATTCAATTCGGTGGCGGGCTCCGCCGCAGCCAGGATGTCGAACAGGTCATCGAACTTGGTGTCACGCGCGTTGTGATGGGAACGGTCGCGGTTGAGTCGCCTGAAACCTTAAGTGAGATGATCCGTCGCTTTGGCTCCAGGCACATCGCCGTCGGGATCGACGCGCAAGATGGAACAGTGGTCACGCATGGATGGGAGCAGACTGAATCTGTAAGCGCCCTCACGCTCGCCAGCAGCGTCGCAGGAATAGGAGTGGAGAGAATCATCTATACGGATGTCGCCCGCGATGGCATGCTGCGCGGTCCGAACATCGAGCAGACGTGTTTGATTGCCGGAGCCGGCGTGAAAGTTACCGCCTCGGGTGGAGTCTCTTCACTTGAAGACCTCAAAAACCTTCAGGCGGTGAGCGGTTTCGGGATCGACAGCGTCATTGTAGGCAAGGCTTTCTATGAAAGACGGTTCACGTTGGAAGAAGCACTCAGATACTTATCCGCAGATTACGCAGATTACGCAGATAAGATTGATTGACCGGCTAAGGCTAAGTCTTAAGCTTTTTTCCATCTGGGTAATCTGCGTAATCTGCGGATGTCTCAATCTCTTTTCGCATGGGCACCAGTTCGAGCTTTACGTCGTCAGCAAGTTCGAGGTCGTAATTGCCAATTTTTCCAAAGCCACACGATTCGTAAAACGCGATCCCGGGAAGCGTTGCCATCAACTCGAGGGCGTGAAAACCATGAGCCTGGGCTTCAGTTTCGCAGCGCGAGAGGATAGCCCGCGCGACTCCTTTTCGTGCGTGCGCCGGGTGAATAAAGAAGGCGCGAATCCTTGCCGGTTCTGAATGCGGATCGAGATATCCGGCATCTCTCGCAGAGTATTGGTCTCCTCCAAAAAGGTTCTTTCTGCGACTCCAGCCGCCACACCCAATCAACCCCTCCGAGCTTTCAGCGACAAAATAGGTGCCATCTTCAATCAGATTGCTATCGACCCCAAACACGAGCGCAATCGCCGCTTCGATTTGCGCGTCGCTGTAATATTCGCGGCTAAGTTGTCGCGCTGACTCGGCTATCAGGTCGCTGATCGCCTGACGGTCGTCCATAGTTGCGAGACGTATGATCACAG
>Ga0068859_100008956_pt1 | contig 10107 bp, 6 predicted proteins | sample KBSSwiS22_FD_66585 | JGI IMG/M metagenome (GOLD analysis project Ga0068859, IMG submission 66585) | Switchgrass rhizosphere microbial communities from Kellogg Biological Station, Michigan, USA - KBS Switchgrass S2-2 | ecosystem: Host-associated > Plants > Roots > Rhizosphere > Soil ...
CTGAGCCTCCTGCTGGCGATATCCGTCGTGCTCTCCGGCCGCGAACGGCGCGAGCGCCGCGAGAGCCTCTTCGTGCCGGCGCAACCGCACGAGCGCGATGGCGCGGTTGTAGCGGGCTTCCAGGGCCAAGCTGCCCCCGCCCCCGGCGAGATATTTGTCCCACAACGCGAGCGCCGCAGCGTAGTCACGGCGCACGAAGTGTTCGCGGTGGGCTTGTCGGTAAATCTCGTCAGGCTCGAGCGGGCCCGCCCGGTTGGTCTCCACGGCTCGCTCGCGCGCGCTCAGGGCCAGCCGCGGCGGGCTCGTCACCGAGAGTGAGCGCGGCGCGGACGAGCGAGGCGCCGGACCCGGCGACGTCTCGCTCGCCGCCGTCGCCCGAGCCACCGGTTCGCTCTCGACCGCGGTCGCCGGAGCGATCGACGGCGCCGCCACTGGCGACGGCCCCTCGGGCAGCACCGGCCCGGCTGGCGGCGGCGCGGGCGACGCAGCGGCCGGAGTGACCGGCGGGCGCGGGCGCCCGTGTCGCCCGTGGGCGCCCGCCGGGGCTGTCCGCCGCCCGGCCGGCGCGGGATGGCGCGAGAACAGATCGGGCAGACGCCCCGATGCCGCGGCCCACGCGCCCACCCCCACCACCAGCGCCAGCAGCTGGACACCGACGATGAAGACGATCCGGCGGCGGCGCGCGATCTTGCGCACGTCACGGCTCACGTCGTGCCAGCCGTGCATGCCCTGCCACGCTTCGATGGCGTCGGGACGCTCATGGGCGGCCTCGTCGCGAAGCGCGCGCGCGGCGCGGCTCAGCAGGTCGGCGCGGATCGGGGACGTCATCTAAGAGCCTCCCTCGTCGTGATAACCAGCCAGGTGCTCGCGCAGCTTGCGGCGCGCGTGGAACAGGCGGGCGCGCATGGTCGACTCGTTCGTGCCGGCCAGCGTGGCGGCGTCGGCGGACGTGCGCTCCTCGACGGCGCACAGGACGAAGGCGACGCGCTGATCGAGGGGCAACTGGTCGAGCGCGCGGCTGAGGGCCTGGGCGAGCTGCCGGCGTTCGACCTCTCCGTCGGGCGTCCCTCCGCTCGGCGCGCGAGGCTCTTGGGCGAGCCGGGTCTGCGCGCGCCGGCGCCGCGCCGCCGCCCGCACGTGGTGGCGCGCGTTGTTCACCGCGACCGCGATCAAGAACCCGCCGAGCGGCGCTCCCGGTTGCATCCGGCGGACGGCGCGCGGCAAGCGCACGAAGACCTCGTGCACCAGATCGTCGGCGGCGGCCGCGTCGCCGACCAGGCGCCGCGCGAACCGCAGCAGCGCGGAGCGATGCGCGCGGTACACGTCGCGCAAGGCCGCCTCGTCCCCGCGCGCCAGCCGTTCGACCAGCGTGGCCTCGTTGTCCGCGTCGTCCGCCATCGCCGGTGATCCCGCGGGGAGGCGCCTGCGCAGCGGCCACGGCGTCACAGCTGGACCCCCGCGAAGAAGTCGGGCCCCAGGTCGTAAGCGAAGTCCTGGGTGTCGGTCTGGAAGAAGCGCATGCGCGAGGTCAACGCGGCTCCGGCAAACAGCGTGAGGCGCCGGTGCAGCTCGGCGTTGACAGTCAGCCGCCAGCTCGCGAGCGCCAGGTCGTCGCGCATCCCGTCCCGCCGGCTGACGCCCCTCAGCGGGCCGCCGAACAGGTACGTGCCGCCCAGGTCCGTCTCGAAGATCAGCCGCCAGGGCAGCGGCACGCGAAGCCCCAGCGCCAGCCCCGGGCCGTAGAGGCGCAGGTCGCGATCGACCTGCGTCGCGCCGCTGAACAACGTGTACACGTTGCGTGTGGCGAACTTGACGCCCACCGCCAGCTGGGTGCTGCCGCTGGTCCACACGGCCGGGTGCACACCGCCGGTGCGGCTGACGTTGATGAGCCCGATCGGGACGCCCCGGATGTCGTCGGAGACGTTCACCAGTCCGAGCTGGACCCCGTGCACCTGATCGCCCACGTTGACCAGGCCGATCTGCATCCCACTCACGTCACCGGCGATGTTGACGACACCACTCTGAGCGCCACGCACGTGGCCGTGCGTCGTGTTGATGGCGGCCAGCTGGACACCGTCGACATCTCCGAAGGCGTGGTTGGAGCCGAACGCCGCTTGCACGCCGCGCACGTTGCTGGACGCCTGGTTCACGCCCGCCGCGATCTGGAGCCCGCGCACGTCACCGCCGGCGTGGTTGAACAGCACCGCCAGCTGGAGGCCGTCGACGTCGTCGAGGACGGCGTTGGCGACCCCGAGCTGCAGGCCGCGGTCGAGAGCCCCCACGCGCCCATAGATGAGATTGAGGCTGAGGTGCGTCCGGACGCGAGGCGCGCCGGCGTTGGTCGCCAGGGGATAGAAGACGGACGCCGTCACGAGCGCATAGCGATCGGTCGAAGACGACGCTTGCGCGCGCGCCACCGCGGCCGCGGGCTCGTGGGTGGGCGATTCGTCGGCTGGCGGGGGCGGCGGCGAAATGGGCGCGAACAGAACGCCGGCCTCCGGCGCTGATGCGGAGGCCGGTGGCGGTGGCTGGGGCGCTGCCCGCGGCTCCTCGTCCGCGCCCATCAGATCCGTCGCCTGATCGCGCACCAGGTTGCCGACCAGCCAGGTAACGGTGCGGATGGTGGCCTCGGGGCGTGAGGGCGCCGGAATGACTCGGAGCAGAGGGCGGCGTCCCGGCTCGTCATAGCGAACGACCAGCTCGCCCCGCATGGCGCGCACATCCACCGAGATGCGCGACACCGACGCGGGCAGCGCCTCCGCTGGATCGACGGGAACGACGTACCACTGCAGCTCGTCTTCGAGGGCCAGGCGCAACGCGTCCCGATCGAGGGCAGGCGTGTCGCTTCGGACCTCGAGCGCGAGTGGCGACGCCCACGCGGGGTTCGCGGCCGGGACGCCGCGACCGCTCGGCCCCGGGCGGCCGGAATCGGCCGGACGCGAGCCGAGCGCGACAGGACCGCCGTCGTCGGCAAGGGCGGTCTGGCCTCCGATCACCCCAGTCGCGGCCAGAGACGCGAGGGCGAAAGCGACGCCGGCGCGGGGCGGCCCGCGACGCCGACCCGGTCCGCCTCTGCTTCCGTCCAAGCGCATCTGCCCCCTACATTCCCGCACCAGCTCCAACTGTTGAACGAAAAGTGCTGGCCCCAGGGACGTCGGTGGCCACCTCCCTGCCAGCCGCCGCCGCTCTCAGGGAAACTGGATCTGTCTCATTTTCCCGAGCGCGCTGATGATGTCCAGGTGCACGTCGAAGACCGGCTGGTTCGCCTGGATGCGCGTCAGCATGGTGCCGGGATAGGCGGTGACGCAGGATTCGGTCTCGCGCCGGTACACCTCGAGCCGATGCTGGATGACCGTGTCCGACGCGTCGTCGGGCCGGTTCTGGGCGGCGGCGCGCTTGCGGAGCCGGTCGATCACGATCCGCTCGTCGTAGACCGAGAGCTTGAAGATCTTGATCACCTCGACGACCTTGTTGAGGAGGTCGACCTGTGGCCGGTTGCGCGGCAGTCCATCCACGATCACGAAGTCCGACGACGACAGCTTCAGCGACTCGACGTGGTGCGCGAACAGGTCCATGACCAGCTGGTCCGGAACGAGGTTCCCCTTGCTGATGCGCTCGTGCACGGCGGCGTAGAGCGGGTTCGCCGGCGTGAGGCCGCGCAGGATGTCCCCCATCGCGACGTGATGGAAGCCGGGAAGCGCGGCCAGGATGTGACCCTGGGTGCCCTTGCCACAGCCCGGGTAGCCAAAAAGAAGAATCGCTCGGTTCATGCCCCCTCCCCTATCTCGGTTGAGGCCCGCCGTCGAGGGCCGACCTCACTTGGCCGGGCTCCGCACGCACTTCGTCACTTGCACCGAACCCATCGCCGGGGGCACGAACTCTCCCGCGGCTTTCGGGGCGGCGCGCCGCGCGGCCAGCCCCTGGGCAATGACCTTCAGCTCGCGCGCGGCGATGGCGCTCGCCGGCTCGATCTCCAGTGACTTTTCGTAAGCGAGCCGCGCCGACTCCAGCATGCCCATGTCGACGTAGGTGTAGCCCTCGTGCCGGAGCGCCGTCGCGACCAGACACCCGTCGTTCGTATGCTCGATGACGGCGCGGTCCTGGGCCAGGGACTCGTCGTAGCGCTTGACCATGTTCAAGGCCATGGCCAGCTCCAGTCGCGGCTGGTTCTCGAGCGGCATGAGCTCCACCGCGCGCGTCAACATCGCCACCGCGCGGGGCCAGTCCTTGGCGTCGACGGCGCAGAAACCATCCAGGAAAGCCAGGGTCCCCACGCGCCACGACACCCAAGTCACCCCGCGCTTCAAATAGGTCGGATCCTGCTTCACGCGCTCGAGCGCCGCGGCCAGCGTCAAGGCATCCGGCGCCGCGATGGGCACGCCGCTCAGGCGAGGCGCCAGCGCCTCCCACCGCCGCCAGGCGGCCGCGCGCTCCTCGCGGGCGTAGCCACAGTTCTCGGGTCCCTTGGGAAAGGTCTCCGAATCGGGGAAGTCGGCGCCTGGAACGGCGGGAAACTTCGCTCCGGACGCCCCCACCACGACGACCACGAGCTTGTTGACGTAGGTGCCCGGAAATCGCCTGGCGAACTCCGGCAGCCGCAACGCCTTGATCGTCCCGCCGGGGATCGTCCAGCCGGGGTGCGCATGAATCGAAACGACGAGCTCGGGCAGGAACCCGGCTTGCCAGATCTCGACCTGGCGATCGAGCGCCTCGTAAGCCGGGGCGCCGCGTTCCCGCGCCTTTTGCCAGAACTGGCTCTGGGCCTCGCGGCCGGCGAGCTCGAGCAGGTAGTCGTCGGCGCTGCGATTCTCGGGAGGCGGGGGCGTTTTCTGGTAAGCCTCGAGCCGCGCGGAGCCGTATCTCAGCCAAGCGGCCAGTGCTTCGTCTCCGTGCTTGAGGGCCTCGGGCCCCACCAGCACTTTCTTGCGCTCGTCCCCCTCGGGCGCTCCCTCGGTCGCTACCGCTCGCCCGCTCTGCCCGGGCGCCGGAGGATGGGCACACCCCGCGATCAGGACCAGGACCACGACGCCGGAAGCCCCCGCGCCGATCTTGGCGGCACCGACCACCGGCTGAGGTCGCTCCCCCAGCATGCTCACCTGCTCGCCGACGCGGCGGGCGAGGGCATCGGCACAGGCACCGGCTCGATCTTCCAGATGTCGCGCGCGTATTCGGAGATGGTGCGATCGCTCGAGAACCGACCCGAGGCGGCGACGTTGACCATGGCCTTTCTGGCCCACGCGTCGCGCTCGGCGAACAGCGCGCCCAGGCGCTGCTGCGCCGACGCGTACGCGCGCAGATCGGCGAGGTGCATGTAGTAGTCGCCCTCTTCCAGAAGCCGGTGGCGAAGCGGCGCGAACGCGTGCGCGGCGCCGCGCCCGAAGTGATCGGAGAACAGCAAGTCGAGCACCTGCCGGATCTCGCCGTCGTTCCAGTAGTGCCAGGTCGGGTTGTACCAGCCTCGGCTGCCCGCGACCTCGGCCGCGGTGAGCCCGAACAGGAAGAAGCTGTCCTCGCCGGCGGCCTGCGCCATCTCGACGGTGGCGCCGTCGCGCGTCCCGATGGTCAGCGCGCCGTTCATCATGAACTTCATGTTACTGGTCCCGCTCGCCTCGAAGCCGGCCGTCGAGATCTGCTCCGAGACATCGGCGGCCGGAATCAGGCTCTCGGCCAGGCTGACGCCGTAGTCGGGCAAAAAGACCACGCGCAGGCGATCGCGGATGGCCGGCTCGGCCTCGAGCCGCGCCGCCATCGCGTGAATCAGCCTGATGATCAGCTTGGCCAGCGTGTAGGCCGGCGCGGCCTTGCCCGCGAAGATGAAGGTCCGGGACGGCATCTCCGCGGTCGGATCGTCGCGCAGCCGCTGGTACAGCATCCCGATGTGCAACAGGTTGAGGAGCTGACGCTTGTACTCGTGGATGCGCTTCACGTGGCAGTCGAAGATGCTGTGCGTGTCGAGGCGCACGCCGAACGTGCGCTCGAGCCGCTGGGCCAGCCGCACCTTGGCCTTGTGCTTGGCGGCGCGAAAGCCGTCGCGCAGCGCCCGATCGTCGATGAGCGGCCGCAACCGGGCGAGCTGATCGAGATCCGTGATCCAGCCCGGCCCGACGGCCTGGGTGATCAGCGCCGACAGCTCGGGGCTCGCCACGTGCAGCCAGCGGCGCGGCGTCACCCCGTTGGTCTTGTTGTTGAAGCGCTCCGGGAAATGGCCCGCCAGGTCCGGCACAAGCTGCTCGCGCACCAGGTGCGAGTGCATCTCCGACACACCGTTCGTGCTGTGCGACCCGACGATCGCCAGGTTGGCCATCCGCACCGAGCGCACCGGCTCCTCCTCGATCAAGCTCATGCGGCCGAGGTGGGGCCCGTCGCCGCGCCGGGCGCGCACGTCGGCCAGGAACCGCGCGTTGATCTCGTAGACGATCTGCAGGTGGCGCGGCAACAGCGCCTCGAAGATCTGCACGGGCCACTTCTCGAGGGCCTCGGGCAGCAGCGTATGGTTCGTGTACGCCAGCGTCCGCACCGTCAGATCCCACGCGGCCTCCCACCCGAGGCCCGCGGTGTCGAGCAAGATGCGCATCAGCTCGGCCACGGCCAGCGCGGGGTGCGTGTCGTTCAGCTGGATGGCGACCTTGTCGGGCAGCGCCGACCAGTCGTTTCCGCGCCGGCGGAACCGCTGGATGATGTCGGCCAGCGAGCAGCTGACCAGGAAGTGCTCCTGCATGAAGCGCAACGAGCGACCCTGGGGACGCGAATCGTCGGGATAAAGCACGCGCGTCAGTGTCTCGGCGATCACGCGCTCGGAGACCGCGCCGAAGAAATCGCCGCTGCTGAAGTTGCCGAAGTCGAAGTCGTCGGGCGCGCCTGCGCCCCACAGGCGCAGGGTGTTGATGGTGCGCCCGCCGTAGCCGACCACCGGCCGATCATAGGGCAGGCCGATGAGCTGCATCGACTGGCCCGGCACCGGCACCACCTGCCCGGCGCGCAGAACGAAGGAGGATCCGAGGCCCACGTTCACGCACTGGTGCGGGCGCGCGACCTCCCACGGGTCGGCGTGCCGCAGCCAGTTGTCGGGGCGCTCGTGCTGCTCACCACCCTCGATGACCTGTCGGAAGATCCCGTAGTCGTAGCGCAGCCCATAGCCCATCGCCGGATAACCAAGCGTGGCCAGAGAGTCGATGAAGCACGCGGCCAGCCGTCCCAGGCCTCCGTTGCCGAGGCCGGGATCGGGCTCGTCCTCGGCCAGCGCCCGCCAGTCCTGCCCGTCCGACTCCACGTCGGCGGCGATGAAGCGTTCCACCCCCATGTTGATGAGGTTGTTGGTCAGCCCGCGGCCGATCAAAAACTCCATCGAGATGTAGTAGACCTGCTTCGCGTTCGCCTCGTCGTGCGTGCGCTTCGTCAGGACCCAGCGCTGCATCAGCACGTCCCGCACCGTCCGAGCCAGCGCCTCGAACCGTTGCCGGCGATGCCCGCGCGCGCGATCGACGGCGCTGTCGAACATGAGGTGCCGGTCGTAGACGTCGGCGTTGGGAAACCGGAACGGCCCCATCTCGAACGGACGCAGCTCCGGGAACCCGAGGGGCACGGAGAAGGCGGCGGGCGCGCCCGCCTGAGCCGGAGGGAGATCGGGAGACGAGGGGGTCGCGTCGATGGGAGCCTTCATGGTCGAGCCTCCGCCGGGCGGCCCGCGCGTGCGCGCGAGACAGCCTCCGGCCTCGCCATCTTAGCCCCATCTGGCCCTCTCTTGGCCCCTCACCGCCACCGCCGCTGCTCAGCGGGTCCCTTTCAAGCTGGTGAGCTTGTCTCGAGGAAGATAGCGGTCGGTCCGGCCCACTCGAACGCGCGTCAGATAACCACCCGATTCGAGCTCCTGAAGATCCTTGCGGGCCGTCAGGTACGAGACGCTGTGGCTGTTCCCGTGGCCGGTCACGGTGAGGCCGAGGTGCGGGTTTCGGATGACGAACATCAGGGCTGCCTGCTGTCGGTGGTTCAAGGACTCTGCACCGCGGACGGCCGTCGTGAGATGGCGAAGCCGGGCCGATCGATCCTTCAAGTGTTCGACCAGCTCGCCGGTCGCTCGCCTCAACACGGACAGCTGGTGCAGCACGAAATACGTGAGATCGCCGTGGTCGGTCTCCGTATACGCGAAGGCCAGGTAATACGAGCGCCGCGATCGATCGATGGGCCCCGATATGGAGAGGTACTGGGCAAAGTCGTATCCCGATCGAAGCAGCTGCCAGTAGAACAGCGCTCGCGCCATTCGGCCGTTGCCGTCGACGAACGGGTGCAGGTATGCCATCCAGAAGTGCAGGACGATGGCTCTCACCAGCGGATGGACGAAAGGTTCCGATTCGTCGCCAGAATTGGCGAAGGCCAGCATCTTGTCGAGGAGCGCCGGCAGACTCACTGCCTGGGGCGGAGTGAACCAGACCTCTCCCGTTTGCGCGTCTTCGACGCGAACCGGTTCGTCTGGGCGCCGGAGGCGACCGGCCGCGTCCGCCACGTCGAGCGAGTCGGCGCCGAGCACGGCGTGAATCTCGAGGAGGTCAGCGGTCGTCAGGTCCCGCCCCGTCATGGCCAGGAGCTGGACCATGGCCTTGTAGTTGTTGACCACCATGCGCTCTCCGTGGCTTCCCGGCTTGCGGCCGTCGCGGATGATTTCCTTCGCCTCGGCCCGAGTCGTCAGCGTGGCGCCCTCCAGGACGGAGGAGCTGATCGCCTCTTCCACCAGCTGATCGATCCGGTAGGCATGCCGAGCGGCTTCGTCGCCGAGCGCTTCCAGCATCTCACGGGCAGCGTCCCGCCTGTCGAGCTCGTGCGTCGCCCTATCGATCGCCTCGAGGCGACAGAACCAAAATGGCAGGCCATCGGCGTCGGTCAACGTGGGTATCTCCACACGCGCAGCCTGACGGCCGATCATTTGCGCGAACCACCATTCACGCTTCGTCAGGCCAGCCGGGGCCGCCCGCGAGCGCAGATCGTCCCAGTGGAGATACCGGCCGTCGGGTAGAACCGGGGAGACGTGCCGCAGCACCTTGGCGACGTCGACCGTGACCAGCTCGGCGGCGGCCGGCGGCCGCTGGGGAAACCTCACCGGACGTTTATAGTATGATTATACTCTATAAGCATCATACAAACGTCCGAGCCCGGCGCACGGAGGGACCGGGTAAGCGGTCCCTCTCCCTATCCTACAAGTACCGGTTGACCAGGTTCTCGAGCATCTCCTGGCGGCCCGAACGCGGCTTCGGATCGATCTTCTGGGCCAGGACGCGATCGGAGAGCTGAGCGAGCGAGAGCTTGCCGCTCAAGATCTCCTGGCCGAGCCCTTCGTTCCAGCCGGCGTACCGCTCGTCCACGAAGGCCTGCAGCTTGCCGTCGCTCAGCATCTTGTCGGCGATCAGGTACGAGCGCGCCAGGATGTCCATGCCACCCACGTGGGCATGGAAGAGATCGACCGGATCGTTGCTCTGGCGGCGAACCTTGGCGTCGAAGTTGAAACCGCCGGTCTTGAAGCCCCCGGCGGCCAAGATACGCCCGGCCACCAGCACCAGCTCGTTCAGATCGTTCGGGAACTGGTCGGTGTCCCACCCGAGCTGATCGTCGCCGCGGTTCATGTCGATGCTGCCGAACACGCCGTTCGCGATGGCGTAGGCCACCTCGTGCTCGAAGCTGTGCCCCGCCAGCGTGGCGTGGTTCGCCTCGATGTTCACCTGGAAGTCGTTCGACGACAGCCCGTAGCGCTGGAAGAACGCGTACACGGTGGCCGTGTCGTAGTCGTACTGGTGCTTGGTGGGCTCGCGCGGCTTCGGCTCGATGAGCAGCGGCCCCTTGAAGCCGATCTTGTGCTTGTGCTCGACGACCATGTTCATGAAGCGGCCGAGCTGGTTCAGCTCGCGCTTCAGGTCGGTGTTGAGCAACGTCTCGTAGCCTTCGCGGCCGCCCCACAGCACGTAGTTCTCGCCCTTCAGATCCTGCGTCATCTCGAGCACGTTCTTCACCTGCGCGGCGGCGTAGGCGAACACCTCGGGATCGGGATTGGTCGCGGCGCCCGCCATGTAGCGCCGGTTCGAGAACAGGTTCGCGGTGCCCCACAGCAGCTTCACGCCGGTC
>Ga0068859_100008957_pt1 | contig 10106 bp, 9 predicted proteins | sample KBSSwiS22_FD_66585 | JGI IMG/M metagenome (GOLD analysis project Ga0068859, IMG submission 66585) | Switchgrass rhizosphere microbial communities from Kellogg Biological Station, Michigan, USA - KBS Switchgrass S2-2 | ecosystem: Host-associated > Plants > Roots > Rhizosphere > Soil ...
GGTTGTCTGGCCGATCACGTTCAGTTCCGACTGCGCCTTCTGTTCAGCCGCAGACAATTGAACTTGCGTCCCAGCGGAATGCCGCAGTTTTTCCAACTTGCCCGCTTGTGTCTTATGACTCGATTGAGCCGCTACAAGTTCCAGGTTTTCGATTTTTTCTTTCAAGCGAAGCGACTTCACGCGCACTTCAGCCACGCCGTCCTTGATCTGATCCACAATCCCCACCGATCCAAACGAAAGCAGCTTCACTGTATCTCCGACAACGATCTCGCGCTGCGGCGCAGCGACGTATCTTGGAGCTTCTTCAGTCGCAGTCTCCGGCTCGACGCGCTCGGGTTGGACCGGCTGCCCTTCACGCACGACACGAACCGCGCGCTGTGCAGTTCGTTTGATTTCGGCGACTTGTCGTTGCGTTTCGCGTTCGACCCTGACTCGCTCGGTGCGATCCGCGATCTTCGAAACCAACTCCTGCGTGCGTTTCTCAAGATCGGCAATCGTGCGTTGCACGGTTTGATCGAACGCCGCCTGCCGCTCACGTTCGTGCTTCGCGGCTTCTTTATCTAACGACGCGAATTTCTCTGCGACCGCCTGTCGCTCTTCTTCCAACGCGAGGCGCAACGCTTCAGCCTCTTCCGCTTCACGCTTGATACGACGCAAATACTCAGACGCCTGCAAAGACGACTCGTTAACAGACTTCATCGCCGTGTTCACAATCTCCTGAGGCACACCGAACCGGCGCGCAATCTCGAGTCCTGAAGAAGCACCGGCAACACCAACCAGCAAACGGTATGTTGGTCTCAACGTCTTTTCATCAAACTCAACACTCGCATTAAGGACGCCTTCTTCATTAGCCGCATACATCTTGAGTCCGCTGTAATGCGTCGTTGCGATGACGTGTGCGCCGCAAGTTCTTCGGAAGTGATCGACGACAGCCACGCCGAGCGCCGATCCCTCTTCCGGATCGGTTCCGGTGCCGACTTCGTCCAACAGGACCAGCGCCGGGGCTTCGCAGAGCTCGAGCATGCGCGCGATGTTGGCGACGTGTGACGTAAACGTCGAGAGGTTCGCCGCCAGCGATTGATGGTCGCCGATGTCCGCCAACACTGACTTATAAAACGGAAAACGCGCTGATCGTGCCGGAACAGAAATGCCTGACAACGCCATCAAAGCCAGTAGGCCCGTGGTTTTCAAAACCACTGTCTTGCCGCCAGCGTTCGCACCGGAGATCACCATCGCATTCTTCTCGTTATCGAGCGCAAACGATGCCGGGACAACCGAACCGCCGGTCGCCCGCAGATTCTCCTCGAGCAATGGATGGCGCGCTTCGATCAGTTCCAACTCACCGCTACCATATTGCTCAACCTGAATCTCGGGAATGACGCAGTTGAACGTTTGGTGAAAAACTGCGCGCGCGTTTATGAAGTCAAGCTCAGCCACAGCCTCCGCTGCCATCTCAATCGCCGGCAATTGCGCGCGCAACTCCACAGATAGCCCGTAGAGGATCTTCGCGATCTCGCGGGCTTCACTCTCGTGCAGACTCTGTAACTCGTTATTCGCATCGATCGTCTCGAGCGGTTCGACGAAAGCAGTTTGGCCGGAAGATGAGTAACCATGGGCCACGCCCGCAACCCGGCCGCGATGATCCGCTTTGACCGGAATCACAAAGCGATCGTTGCGAATCGTCACGAGTTCATCCTGAATCGCCTCGGCGGAGCGTTGCATTAATCGTTCAAGCGAGCGCGTGATGCGCGAACGCAGCACAGTGATCTCATGACGAATACTTGCCAGTTCCGGACTCGCCCGATCGTCGAGCTCTCCGCTTGGCAGAATTTTGTTAGTGACACGCGCGACGAGTGTGTTGAGTTCGCGTGGCAGGTTTTCCACCAGTTGCCACAACACCGCAGCATTCTCACGTTCAGCGAGAATTGCGGCGCGTGCTGACATGGCCTGATCGCAGAGACGTGCAGTTTGTAGAATCGCGAGCGGATCGAGACTCGCGCCTTCGACACGCAAACGCGCAATCGCCTCGCCTGGATCTGTTAATCCACTAAATACCCATCTGACTCCACGACTGCGCAGCGTTACGCATTCCGCGACGACGGAGAGTGCTCGTCGCAAGTCAGTCGCGTCAACAAACGGCGCGAGTGTTTCGACGCGACGCTGTCCGGCTTCCGTCTGAGCGTTGCGCTTAATCAGTTCCAGCAGTTGCTGGTATTCGAGAGTGGTGAATGCCTGTTTGTTCAAGGGGTAAAGGTTAGAATATTAGCCGCCGATTTGCACGGATGCACATGGATCGTACAATGAGAGTTCAATTTCGCATGAAAGGCGCACGCAATGGATGAGTTTGACCGCTATCGCGCGGCGATGAACGAGAAACTGCTAGGCAGTAATCACCTCGGTATCAAACGGTTCTTCGCGCTCGATACACAGGCTTTCGAAGACGGCGCGCTCGATAAACGAACGAAAGAATTGCTGGGCCTGGTGGCGTCAGCCGTGCTTCGCTGCGACGACTGCATCACCTACCACGTCAAGCAATGCGCCGAGATTGGAATAAACCGCGAAGAGTTTCTCGACGCCTTCAACGTGGCTCTCGTCGTCGGCGGATCGATTACGATTCCGCACTTGAGACGCGCAATCGAGCGCGTCGATCAACTACTCGAAGGAAATCAGTGAAATACGCGTTTTTAATACTGCTACTTATTTTGATGGTTCAGGGTGTCTCCATGTCTGCACAAGAAAGACCGAAGGTTCGCGCGCCGGAAATCACGGGCGGTCGCGGTTGGCTCAATACTGACAAACCACTGTCGCTCGCCGCGTTGAAAGGCAAAGTCGTCTTGCTTGACTTCTGGACCTATGGCTGCATCAACTGTATCCACATCATTCCGGATCTGAAGAAGCTCGAAGCAAAGTACGCCAATCAACTGGTCGTGATCGGCGTCCACTCCGCGAAGTTTCAGAACGAAAAAGAGACTGAAAACATCCGGCGCATCATTCTTCGCTACGAGATTGAACACCCGGTGTACAACGATTCGGAGTACGCCGTTTGGCAAAGCTACGGCGTGCGCGCGTGGCCCACACAGGTGCTCATTGATCCCGCCGGCTACATCATCGGCGGGGTCTCGGGAGAAGGCAATTACGACGTCATCGATGACGCTGTCGGCAAAACGATCGCCGATTTCCGCGCCAAAGGCGAGCTGAACGAAGAGCCGCTCAAACTCGTGCTCGAACGCGCGAAAGTCGGCGAACTGCCGCTCGCCTTTCCGGGCAAGATTCTCGCCGACGCAAGCGGAGATCATCTGTTCATTGCCGATTCAAATCACAACCGCATCGTTGTGACTAAACTCGACGGCACCCTCGTAGAAACAATCGGCACTGGCGAGGTCGGCGCGGGGGACGGCGCCTTCGACAAAGCGACTTTTTATCGTCCGCAAGGCCTGGCCCTTAGCGGCGATAATCTTTACGTCGCTGACACCGAAAACCATCTCATCCGTCGTGTCGATCTGAAGTCGCACACTGTGGAAACAATTGCTGGCACCGGCCAGCAGACCCACGAGTATTTTAAAGTCGGACCGGCGCGATCGGTCGCGTTGAGCTCGCCGTGGGATCTGCAACTGGCGGGTCGCGTTCTCTACATCGCGATGGCCGGCCCGCATCAGATCTGGATGCTCGATCTCGATAAGAACGAAGTTTCGACTTTCGCGGGCTCGGGTCGTGAAGCGCGTCTCGATGGTCCACTGCTCGAGGCGGGCTTCGCACAACCTTCGGGAATGGCAACCGACGGCAAAACACTTTACGTCGCCGATAGTGAATCGAACATCATTCGCGCGATCGATATTGCTGGTCGTTCGGTGAAGACACTGGTTGGTGGAGATCTGTTTGAGTTTGGTGACGTCGATGGCACTGGTGACGACGTGCGTCTGCAACATCCGCTGGGATTGCTTATTTATGGCGATAAAATCCTGATCGCGGACACTTACAATCACAAGATCAAAGAACTCGATCCTAAACATGAAAAAGTAACGTCGCTGTTTGGAACCGGAAAGCCGGGCCAGGCGGATGGACCATCGCCTTCATTTTATGAACCAGGCGGACTGGCCCTCGCGAACGGCAATCTCTACGTGGCGGACACAAACAACCACGCCATTCGCGTGATCGATCTAAAGACCAAACGCGCCACGACCTTGAAGATCAGCGGACTCACTCCGCCGGCGAAGAATATGCAGGCTCTCGAAACCGCTTCCGGACCAAACGCCGAGGAGATCAAAGTCCCGTCGCAACGTCTTCGCGCGGGTACGAATGGCACGCTGCAAATCGACGTTGAACTGCCTGCCGGCTACCATCTCAATCCGCTGGCGCCGCAGCGTTACAAAGTTTCTTCAGACGGCAAGAGTATCGCAATCGACGAGAAAGTCGCGTCGCGTGCGGCTAAAGATCTGAAGTTACCGCTGCGCATTCCGTTGAATGCAACTGCTGCTGGTCCAACAAATCTTCGCGCGCAAATCACTCTGTTTTATTGCCGTGAAGACAACACCGGAACGTGTCGCATTCGCACGCTCGTTTGGCAGGTTCCGGTTGAAGTGACGAACGACGCAAATGCATCAACAGAGTTGAAACTACAGGGTAAGGTTGCGGCTACCGATTGAAGAGGCTAATATCCTCCCACCCCTAAATTCATCAAGCAAGGAGTGAGGCCATGGCTGATAAACCATTTCTCACTGACATCAAGACTTTGCGCGAACGCGCACGACAACATATTCAGAATGGCGCAGTAACCGAGGGCTACAGCGCTGACCGTGAGACAGTGATCAAGCTGTTGAACGAAGCTCTGGCGACAGAGATTGTTTGTGTGCTGCGTTACAGACGACATTATTTCATGGCCGCGGGCATCAACGCCGAGGGTGTGGCGGCTGAATTTCTACAGCACTCAAACGAAGAGCAGGGACATGCCGATCAGCTTTCGCAACGCATAGTGCAACTGAAGGGTGAGCCAAATCTCAATCCCGAAGGTCTTTTGATGCGCAGTCATGCTGAATACGTCGAGGGCGAAACACTGACGGACATGATCAAAGAAGATCTCGTCGCCGAACGAATCGCGATCGACAGTTATCGGGAGATGATCACCTACTTCGGTAACGACGATCCGACGTCGAGACGCATGATGGAAGGCATCCTCGCCGTCGAGGAAGAACATGCGGACGACCTTGTGACGCTGTTGGAGAAGATGGGCTGACCCAGGATTTCGAGCTCTGATATAGGTCCTATGTGTTTTATAGGACCTATATTTGTTAGTCTTCCCCTGATTGTCAGAACGCAATTCAAACCAAACTAATCCCGGCCGGCCGACAATGTGCCGTAGTTGCGGGGCAATAGTCGGCGCAGGCCAAACTCAATGCGCCGTCTGTGGAGCGCCCACGGCAGGCAAATCACACGCAGATTCAAGCCAGTCCCCACCGGCCGATAAGGAAACAGTAAGATTCGCGCGCGCGGTCCTCAATCGTCCTTACAAATTCACAGTCGCGTTGCTCATCGCAAACATCTTCGTCTTTCTCTTAATGTGGGAATCGAGCGGGATGTCGTTTGCCGCGTTGCAAAGAGGTTTTCCCGAGGCGGTGCTGATCGCGTATGGGGCCAAGCTCAATTACCTCATCAATGCTCCGTATCATCAGTGGTGGCGTTTCGTCACGCCGATGTTCGTACACATCGATATTCTTCACCTGTTCATGAACATGTTCAGCTTGCTGATACTCGGACCATTTGTTGAAAAACTTTACGGGTCGGCGAAGTTTGTCGTGTTCTGGGTGGTTACCGGCATCGCCGGCGTAGTCGGCAGTTACTTGACGATTAATCCCAGCCTTGCGCGTGGAGTGCTAGGAACTTTTATCTTTCACGCGACCGACGTGCCTTCAGCGGGCGCATCCGGCGCGCTGTTTGGCCTCGTGGGTGTGCTGTTTGTGTTCGGCATCAAGTTTCGACGCGAGCTTCCGGAAGGGTTCAAGCGCGTGTTCGGCACGGGGCTGTTGCCGATCATCTTTATCAATCTGTTCATCGGTTTTATTGGTCGCAGCTTTATCGGTAACTCGGCGCACCTCGCCGGACTTTTTTCAGGCGCGGCGCTCGCAGTCTTTGTTGATTATCGCAGGCCCGGCGCGCGCGCGAGTATTACAACTATCTGGCGCGTGTTGCAGGTGATCTCACTGGCGATAATCCTCGTGGCTGGTTATAAAGTCGTCCGAAACTTCAATCGTCCGGCTCTTGCGCACAACGTACCCTCTGCAAACACGTTGATCTTTCTGAACTATGTGAGTGCGATGAATCAGGTTCAGGAAAAAGTTTCGGCAGTGATCCATAACAACGATTTGAATGACGTGCCGGCAGTGACGCAGCGTGCGATGCAGGCGCCAGTTCCAGACCCCCGCGCCGGAGAGTTGCGAACTCGTCTGTTGGTTATTCTTTCGAATCTCGCGAGCGCGCCGAAGGATCAGAAGGTGGTCGAGGAGTACGGGCAATGGCGCAAAGAATATGAAGAGTGGTTAAAAGGCGCGTCAAAGACTTACGCTAATTAATAATTCAGGAGAGATTATGGAGATTAAGAAAGTCGGAGTTTTAGGGTGCGGATTAATGGGTTCTGGTATCGCACAGGTGGCAGCGACCGCTGGTTTTGAGACGGTCGTGAAAGAAGTTTCAGACGATCTGATCGCGCGCGGGTTTGGTGGTATCGAGAAGTCGCTGGCGAAGTTTGCCGAAAAAGGAACCATAACGTCTGATCAGCAGAAGGAGATTCGCGGTCGCTTGTCAGGCACAACGTCGTTCAACGATCTGGCGGACTGCGACATCATCATCGAGGCCATCATCGAGAATCTCGACGAGAAGCGCAGCACTTATCGACAGTTGGACGAACTGTGCAAACCGGAAACTATCTTTGCTTCGAACACCTCATCGCTGTCGATCACGGAGATGATGACGTCAACGTCGGACGAGCGCCAGCGACGTTTCATCGGCATGCACTTTTTTAATCCTGTGCCGTTGATGAAGCTGGTTGAAGTAGTGAAGACGATTTTGACTGACGACGACGTTTACGAGCAGGCGGTTGAGTTCAGCAAAAAGCTCGGTAAAGTTCCGGTGCGCGCCGGCGACAAAACAGGTTTTATCGTTAACCGGCTGCTGGTGCCGTACATGCTCGATTCCATACGTGCTTTGGAGGAAGGCGTCGGATCGATTGTCGATATCGATAACGCGATGAAGCTCGGCTGTGGTTATCCGATGGGTCCGTTCACGCTCGGTGATTTCGTCGGTCTGGATACTACCTATTACATCGCCGAGATCATGTTCAACGAATTCCGCGAGAAGCGCTTCGCGCCGCCACCGCTACTGAAGCGCATGGTGTTGGCGGGTTTGTATGGTCGCAAATCAGGCCGCGGCTTCTACGACTACACCCAAGATCCAAAGAATCCGACGCCGATGAACTTGATCTAACGCCGAAGGCGTATTTAGCCGGATTCGACAACAAATAGCCGCTTTTGATTAGAAATAGCCGTCGCTTGATGCGTCTGCTGATGCTACTATCACTCTCAGAAGGGAGTAAAGAATAAATGAGCGAAGACCTTACAAAAAGACTATCACCTAGCGACAAGGACGAAATCCTCACGGCGATTAAGAATCTTGACTCACGACTTGGGCGAGTCGAACAAACTGTTGAGGAACGACTCTACGATACGCGTCCGAACTGGCAGAAAGTCATTACTGAAATTGAGCAGTTACAAGCAGGCCAGCAGCGACTGGAAAAAGGTCAGGATAACTTGCGCATACAAATCAGTGAACTCAATAGTATCGTATGCGACGTTAATCGCGACCAAATCGTAATAAATGAAGCCATTCGCAAAATTCAGCTCGATTTTCACGCGATTGATAAACGCCTTCACCAACTCGAAATGAATCGCAATTAGCGGAATTCATCAACTTGATGCGTCTACGAGCATCTCCTATACTGCAAAATGTCGTAACTATTCAGCTTGCGGAGTCCAGACGCTTGCAGCCTACTGTTCACGAAGGTCATCTCAACGCTGAGACTTTTCGCTTCGCAATTGTCGCGAGCCGCTGGAATGAGTTGATCTCGGCGCGCCTGGTGGAAGGCGCACTCGACGCTCTCAAGCGATTGGGAGCACGAGACGAACAGGTTGATCTTTACCGTGTGCCGGGTTCATTCGAGATTCCGCTGCTGGCGTTACGACTCGCGCAGTCGCGGAAGTTTGATGCAATCATTTGTCTCGGCACGATCATTCGTGGACAAACGCCGCATTTTGATTACATCGCTGCTGAAGTTGCGCACGGAATTTCTCAGGCTGCTTTGACAACGGGAATTCCGGTAGTATTCGGTATCGTCACTGCCGACACGGTCGATCAGGCAATCGATCGTGCGGGAGTGAAACTGGGGAACAAGGGTTTTGAAGCCGCCATGACAGCGGTGGAATTGGTAAATCTTTACAAGGAAGCTTTTGAGTGAGGCCGCAAGAAGGCGCAAAGAGACTTAGCCACAAAAAGTCACAAAAAGCACAAAATCGCTTATTTCATTTTGTGACTTATGTGCCTTTTTGTGGCTAATGCTCGTGCTTTTTTGCGGCTGTTCTTGGTAATACTTTATGGGTTCGCGACGTAAGGCACGTGAATGTGCCTTGCAAATGCTCTTTGCGGCTGATGTTGCCGAAGTGTCTGCGGACGAAGTCGTCCGCAGCTACTGGGCTGAGCTTGGAGAATCGGATCTTGACGAGACCGCGCGAGAATTCGCTACCCGGCTCGCTGCCCGAACTCTTTCAAACCTCGAGCTGCTCGACGAACGCATCCGCTCCCGCGCCGAACACTGGCGCATCTCGCGCATGGCGGTCGTTGATCGCAATATCCTGCGCCTCGCCGTCTACGAGTTTCTTTACGAACCCACACCACGCACCGTAGCGATCAACGAAGCACTCGAGATTGCGCGTCGCTTCTCGACTTACGAAGCCACGCAGTTCATCAACGGCATACTCGACGCCATCAAACGCGACCTCGACGAACAACAACCGCAAAAGAACGTGCAGCCGGAGGTCGAAGATACCGACTCCTGAAGAAATACTCACGACGATGGAACAACTGCGCCAGGCCGCCGGCAACGGCCCACAAGCGCGCAAACTTCTCGATACCCTCTTCCGCAGCGTCCATAGTCTCAAAGCCAGCGCTTCCGCAAACGGATTAACCAGTCTCGCCGCCGCCGCTCACGAATTCGAAAACGTGCTGCACACGTTGCGCAAACAACCGCTCGCGGAGGGCGCAAGATTGTTTCTCGTGCAAACAGATTTGGACGTCAGTGATTTCGATCGACAGTTTCAGACTTTGAAAGAGACGCTGAGTAAAACCGGAGAGGTGATCTCTACAGAACCGAGTGTCAATAAAGAACAGCCCGGAAAAGTTAACTTTAGAATTCTGTACGCGTCGAATCAGACGCCAAACATTCCGGCTGTAACAGTCGAGGAAACCTCTACGGTTCCTACAAACACATTCGAGCAGCAACTGCCCATGCTCGACCGTGCGTTCCACAAGTTTGCCGCTGAACTCACGACGATTTCAGTTGACGACGTATTGGCACAGGCACTGCGTGCTGGTGAGGCCGCAGCCAAAGCAACCGGTAAACACGTTGACTTTGAAGTAAGAGGCGACGGGGCGCTACTAAATCAACAAATCGCAGGTCCGCTACTGCACCTGGTGCGCAACGCAGTCGATCACGGCATTGAAACGTGCGGCAGAGTCATCATCGAAATCACACAACGCGACGACCAGATCTCAATTACAGTCAATGACAACGGGCGCGGCATCGATCCCTCATTAATTAAAAGAATCTTTGAGCCCGGCTTTTCAACCGCCCGCGAAGTCTCGGAGTTCTCCGGTCGCGGCGTCGGCCTCGACGTCGTCAAATCCACTGTGGAAAACCTCGGCGGCAGAGTCAACGTCCATAGTACTCCCGGCCAGGGCGCATCCTTCGAACTCACGCTCCCGATCCGTTCTGCGTAGCATCCGCGTTAATCCGTGGCGTCCATCTTTGGATGCATCTCGTGCCACTTCGTCGCCCGCTCAAACGC
>Ga0068859_100008960_pt1 | contig 10105 bp, 9 predicted proteins | sample KBSSwiS22_FD_66585 | JGI IMG/M metagenome (GOLD analysis project Ga0068859, IMG submission 66585) | Switchgrass rhizosphere microbial communities from Kellogg Biological Station, Michigan, USA - KBS Switchgrass S2-2 | ecosystem: Host-associated > Plants > Roots > Rhizosphere > Soil ...
ATCGGAGCTGTTCGACTGACGGAACAATATCTACGCCACGATCCCCCGACCGATAAAGAATTGACCGCCATGAGCCGCGTCGTAAAGCAGAAGCTTGCTCCCGCGGTGCGGCGCCTAAATCACGAGAAGTTCACCATGGCATTTGGCAGCGGCGGGACGATGACCTCATTGGCCAGCATCGATGCCAGGATGACCGGCGAATCCCATCAGGAATCCCTCTATGTGCTGCGTCGGGCGCGTCTGAAAAGCATCTATGACCTCATGCGCACTCAACACCTAAAGGATCGCGCCGCTTTGATCACGGACGACCAGAAACGCGCCGATATCCTGGTGGCCGGATCCGCGGTTCTGCTCACGATGATGAGCGCGCTCAAGCTCGATTATGTTTTCGTTTCCTCACGCGGTCTTCGTGACGGGTTGATGGTCGATCTGCTTCAGAAGGAGTACAAGGCGTACACCGGCGGATGGATGGAAACCGCCAGCCGGTCGGAATCCATCGAGGAGTTCGGTGAGAAGTACAACTATGACAAGGCGCACTGCCAGCAGGTATCGAAGCTTGCGGTGAGTCTCTTTGAACAGCTTCGGGAACTGCATGGCCTGCCGGATCGATACATGAAGGTCCTTCACGCGGCTTCAATGCTGCACGACATCGGACTCTTTATCGCCTACGAAAAGCATCACAAGCATTCCTATTATCTGATCAAGAGCTCGGGGCCGACCTCGTTTGACGGCGCGGAACTGGATCTGATCGCGAATGTCGCGCGCTATCATCGCAAGGCCCATCCCAGTCCGAAGCATCTTCCATTCAGCCAGCTTTCGCCTCTCCAGCAGGACGTGGTGCGCAAACTGAGTGCGCTTCTGCGAGTTGCGGACGGTTTGGATTTCGGCAGGCAGGCCAAGGTCGAGAGCCTCGAATGCAAACGCTCGAATGCGAAAAAGCTTTCCATCAAGCTTGATGGAAAGGGTGACTTGCGCGATGAGATTCGTTCCGCATTGCACAAGGTGGAGTTAATGAATGAAGTCTATTCAGTGGAGACAACTTTCGAATGAAAGGCTATGAGATCTGCTTTTTCCGGCATGGCATCGCTCTGGACAGGGAAGACCCGGGTGTCACTTCGGACGCGGAGAGGCCGCTCACCGACGAAGGCACTCGCAAGACGCGCACAGCGGCCGAAGGCCTGAAGCGCATGGATGCAGGATTCGACAAAATTCTGACCAGCCCATGGCTTCGGGCTAGTCAGACGGCCGCGATCCTGTCTGAAGTGCTGATGCTCCCGACACCCGAAGAGATGGCGGAACTGGAAGGTGATCGCACGGCAGGCGAACTGGTAGCCGCATTGCCACACCGCCTGGGCAAACGGACTCTGCTTGTCGGCCACGAACCTTTGCTGAGTGCGACTGTCGTCCACATTCTCGGCGGAAATTTTGCGCTCGACCTCAAGAAGAGCGGAGCCTGCGATTTGTACGTGGATGCGCTTCCTCCACGGAAGCCCGGAACGCTCATGTGGCACCTGACTTCGCGGCAGCTCCGATGGATGGCAAAGGGATAATCCGACGACATCCCCTTTTAGGGGATTGAACGAAGTCCGCCTGCCCAAGTAGACTCCGGCGCGTGATTTCTTTCACAAGCTGGCTTGAGACCACGGCCCTCAGCGTTTGGGTGCGAGAAGCCCCGACGATGTTCGCCTTTCCTTTCATCCTGATCCTTCACGCGTGGGGCATGGGTATCATCGCGGGAGGCAACGCAGCAATCGATCTGCGTATTCTTGGATTCGCGCCTCGAGTCCCCCTGTCGGCGATGGCTAAGTTCTATCCCGTGATGTGGTTCGGATTCGTCATCAACGCAATCTCCGGATTTCTTCTGCTGATGGGCTATCCGACCAAGGCGCTGACCAATCCCGTCTTCTACCTGAAACTCCTCTGCATTGCCGCCGGGATGGTGCTGATGTCGCGCCTCCGCAGGAGAGTCGTTCCGGAAAAGAAACCCGCCTCGCCGCAGGGGAAGGTCATGGCCGCACTTTCTTTGATCGTCTGGGCCGGGGCCATTGTGTCGGGACGCCTGCTGGCCTACACCTGCAAGTATCTCCTCGGAGATCTCCAATGTTGATGATGGTGTTGAACCACACACTCGACCATAGCCTTCGAGAGTTTGCGCACTGGTTATCCACAACGACGCTTGCAGATTTCATGACGGGATGGTGGGAATGGCCTATCGCTGAGAGCCTCCACTTCATCGGGCTGTCCATGTTGATCGGAACGGTCGGTCTGTTCGACTTGCGATTGATGGGATTGGCCAAGCGCATTCCGCTCTCCGCGCTCCATCGCCTCATTCCCTTTGGCATTGCCGGATTCGTGATTAACATGCTCACGGGCATCTGCTTCCTTACGAACGCCGCGAACCAGTACATGTACAATCCCGCGTTCCACCTGAAGATCCTGTCCATGGCAATTGCCGGCATCAACGTGACGCTGTTCTACACGACGATGTTTAAGAAGGTTCAGACCCTGGGCCCGGGTGAAGACGCTCCACTGCCGGCGCGGATCATCGGCGGTGTGTCCCTGACGTGCTGGCTCAGCGTGATTGCCTGCGGTCGCCTTCTCACCTTTTACCGTCCCCCTGCCTTTCACTGGTGCTTCTGGTGCTGAGTTCCGGTGACGTTGACCGAACTCCCCTGTTTTGCGCACAACTTGCCGAGCAATACACACTCGCGATGCGCTAGAATGCCCGGCTCGGAATGGTTCTGAAGAATTGAACCCTCATCATTCTTGGGCTCTCCATTGATCTGCTGGTGCCTGCACTCGCGATTGCAACGGTCGTGTTTATCGCCCAGCCGGTTCGTTTCCTGGTGGACCGTCCATGATTCCGACCTACCAGGATGGGGACCGGCTTCTGCTTGATAAGAGATCGACGGTCTACAAGCGGGGTGATGTGGTGTCCTTCCACGATCCAGGCGACCCTGCCAGGAGCCTTGTGGTCGAGGAATGTAGCCAGTTTAATGGCTTCCAGTGCTTTCGTCTTCGGATGTGCGCAACCTGGAAGTGCCGCGGCGGCGATGGGACTTGGTTCGAGCTCGACCATGGTTTTTCTGACAAACCAGGCCCGGCACTTCGAGAAGATAGCCCTCAGCGTTAACGATCTTGTTGCTCGGGAAGCAGTACCCTGGTGGGTGGCGCAGCGGAATAGTCCATCCTGATTCGCAGAGATTTGGTCAACGTCACCGAAACTTCAGGTCGTCGCCACCAGCAGCTCCTCTGAATTGTTCGGCGGACGAAGACCATCTGTCCTGTTCGCGAAGTAGCGCTGAGCAAGCATCGCGGCCGATACATGCTCAACCTTTCGAAAGCCCGCATCACGAGCCAGGGCCAGCATCTCTGCCGGTGTGAAGAAGCTAATGAATGGAGTCCCGCTGGCGCGCGCACCCGCTGCCGCTCGCTCAAGTCCGGGGCGCACCTCAGGGTCGGTCAATTCAATCGGAAGCATGAAGGACATCGCGAGTGTGGATCCTTGAGCAAGCGCCGCGACCTGCCGCAGTGTAGCGGCGATCGCGTCGAGCGTCAGGTACATGCTCACACCCATAGACGCGACGATCGCCGGTTTCTTCGAGTCGAGCCCCGATGCTGCCAGTCGTTCCCACCAAATGTCGCCCGCCTCGAAGTCCACGGGTACAAGCTTCAAATACGAAGGGATGCCGAGGCCGAGCTCGACAAGGCGCTTACGTTTCCACGCCTGCGGACCCGGCTGATCGATTTCGAACACGAGCAGGCGCGAAGCAATCTCAGGCCTGCGCTGAGCGAACGTATCCAGTCCCGCTCCGAGAATCACGTACTGCCCGACGCCGCCATTAACTTGTTCCTCGACGAGATCTTCAATGAAGCGGGCGCGGGCCACGATGGAAGCGCGAAACGGTCGCGTGAACGGGCTCATGTCGGGACGGTTCTGCCAGCCATCCTCTGGAGCCACCAGCCTCATTCCGACTTCGTCTACAAACACGTGTGGTGGTGGATCGACCTGGACGTGCAGCGCACGCCACAAAGCGACCCGGACGGCCGTACTTTCTGGTTCCGCTGCTTGCCTGTCAATCATGGCGGAGTTGGGGCTCGAGTAGTCTGACCCCGAATCTTAGTCCTTTGCTTCGGTCTTGATACGGCGCGAACGGACGGACTGCGCGAGTTCTTCCAACAGCGTGACGGTATCTTCCCAGCCGATGCAGGCATCGGTGATGCTCTGTCCGTAACTGAGTTCCTTGCCTGGCGAAAGATCCTGGCGGCCTTCTTTCAGATGGCTCTCGATCATGACACCCATGATGCGATCATCGCCCGCGGCGATCTGCCCGGCTACGGCGTTACTAACGCTCATCTGCTTCTTGAAATCCTTTTCACTATTGGAGTGGCTCATGTCGATCATGAGGCGCTTCGCGAGTCCGGCAGACGAAAGCTGCTTGCAGGCCAGCTCCACGCTCGCGGCGTCGTAATTCGGTTTCTTGCCGCCGCGCAGGATAACGTGGCAGTCTTCGTTGCCGGTTGTGAGGACGATCGCGGAGTGTCCTTCCTTGGTGACCGACAGGAAGCAGTGCGGGTGTTGGGAAGTCCGAATGGCGTCAACCGCAATCTTCAGATTGCCGTCGGTTCCATTCTTGAAACCCACCGGGCAGGACAGCCCCGACGCGAGTTCTCGGTGGAGCTGGCTTTCGGTTGTCCGAGCGCCCACTGCACCCCAACTGACGAGGTCAGAGATGTACTGTGGGGAGATCATGTCCAGGAACTCCACTCCTGCGGGCATGCCCAAATCGTTCAGCTTGAGAAGCAATTCTCTGGCGATGCGCACGCCATCGTTGATCCGAAAGCTTCCGTCGAGATGCGGATCATTGATCAGGCCCTTCCAGCCGACAGTCGTTCGCGGCTTTTCGAAGTAGACACGCATCACGACAACAACGTCGTCAGCGAGGCGCTCCTTCTGTGCCTTGAGTCGCGACGCATATTCCAAAGCGGCTTTCGGATCGTGGATGGAGCACGGCCCTACAATGGCCAGCAGCCGGTCATCGGCGCCATGGAGCACGCGGTGCACGTCTCTTCGGGTTTCATAAGTAACCTGAGCAGCTTTCTCGGTAAGTGGAAACTCCTTCCGGATATCGTCAGGCGGTGAAAGTTCGCGGATTTCTTTAATCCGCAGGTCATCAGTGTTGTACATCGCAGGTAATTATAGCGGGAAGCGAGGTCACTTCGCTGAATCGGGGCCCTGAGGCGGCTTGCCGAAGCGCCACTCCTTGTTCACGATCAACCGGGCCCCGCGTCCGAACGTGAGATAGGACCACGCCCATTGCGCCACCACAAGCAGCCGGTTTTTGAAGCCCGTGAGGTAGTAAATATGGATGATGAGCCAGAGAACCCAGGCGGGAAATCCGGCAAGATGCAGCCGGCCGACATCCAGGATTGCGCGACTGCGGCCGATCGTTGCCATCTGGCCTTTATCGACAAAGTGAAAGGCTTCTCGAGGTTGTCCTTTGAGATCGCGCAGGATAGTGCGAGCGACATATCTTCCCTGCTGCATCGCGACCGGAGCGGTTCCCGGGAGGGGCTTTCCGGTTTCATTCGCGCAGTTTGCCATGTCTCCGATGACGAACACATTGGGATGCTGCTTGACGGTCAGGTCGGGCTCCACAGCCACACGTCCCTGACGATCGACATCGGCGCTGACCTGGCGCCCGATTGGGGAGGCTTCAACTCCTGCGGCCCACAGCACGGTCGCCGCCCGGATGCGTTCGCTGTTCGCGGAAACTCCGTCAGCATCGATGCCCGTTACCTTGCAGGAAACCCAAACCTGGACGCCCAGCGTTTCCAGATCGCGCGTTGCGCGGCTGGCCTGGGCTTCGGGAAACATGGGAAGGATTCGCGCACCAGCTTCGATAAGGATGATTCGGGCGAGCTTCGCATCGATGTTGCGAAAATCCTTGGCCAGAGTGAAGCGGCTCATCTCGCCGATCGCGCCGGCGAGTTCGACCCCGGTGGGTCCTCCTCCGACAACCACAAAGGTCAATTGCCGTCGTTGTTCTTCCTTGTCCGTAGAACGCTCGGCAATCTCAAAGGCGCTGAGAATCCGTCGGCGGATCTCCGTGGCCTGCTCGAGCGTCTTGAGCCCCGGCGCATCATTTTCCCATTCGGAGTGTCCGAAGTAGCTGTGCCGCGCGCCGCAGGCGAGCACCAGATAGTCGAATCGCAGGGTGCCGAAGTCTGTTGTGACTGAACTCGATGCAAGATCAACGGCCGTTACGGTTCCCTGAAGAACTCGAACATTCCTGAATGATGAAACAAGGCTTCGGATCGGAGCAGCAATATCGGCGGGGCTGAGACCCGCCATCGCAACCTGGTACAGCAGCGGCTGGAACAGATGGTGGTTGGACCGGTCAACAATGGTGACATCCACACCGTCGGCGTTTCCCAGTTTCTTGACGGCATTCAACCCGCCGAATCCTGCGCCGACGATGACAACGTGTTTCGGCTCCATCCGCGCGCTCAACGTGTGATTCGCGGCCGGTTCCGTGCCGCTGCCGAGATCTTGTCTCCCATCAATGCGATCTTGTTATCGTGCAGGCGCTTTTCACTGAGCCAGTATGGGCTCGTGATTTCCTTGAATGCATGAATCGCTGCCTGAATGCCTTCAGCCCATGCCACCGTGATCAGTTTGACTTCCCCGTGCACATCGCCGACGGCGAAAATTCCGCGGCGGCTCGTCTCGAAGTAAGGATCAACGGCAATGCTGCCATCGTCGTTGAGCCGAACCGTTAATCGTTCGAACGTTTCTTTCGATGCGAGAAATCCGATTTGAACGATTGCCAGTGAACAATCGATTTGTTCGTCATTGCTGAGTACGAGCCGGATCCTCTGGCCTGCAAAAGCCGCTTCACGAATCTCGGACGACGCGTGAAGCAATCCGCCTGCTGCCCGTATTCGCGCGAGCGTATCCGGTTTTCCGATTGGAACGTCTTCACGCACGATGAGATCGACACGTCCTCTGCGCCCGAGGACCATGAGTGCCGCATCCAGCGCCGAATCACCTCCACCAACCACCGCGACGCGCCGGTCTTCGTAGTCCCCGATTTTGGGAAGCTTGTAGTGCACGTTCTCTGAATTAAGATCGTCCAGGATCGGAAGCTTGCGCGGATAGTGCAGAAGCCCGCAGGCGATGATGACTTTTCTGCAGAGGTAACTGCTCTTGTTGGTGACCACGCGCTTCAGCTTGTCTTCGGATTCGACCTCATCCGTGTCCTCGATTGAAACGAGCTCCTCGCTGAAACGGAACTGCACCAGCGCGGAGACGGCCTGCTGATAGGTGCGATTAGAGAGTTCCTCACCACTGATGCCGTCGGGAAAACCGGGAATGTCCACGATTCTCTTGTCCGCATATAGAAACTGCGGCTGCCCTCCGGGCTTGTCCTTCGCTTCAATGACGAGCGTGGTCAGTGCCCGGTGTGCTGTCGTCAAACCTGCTGCCAGTCCCGCAGGTCCTGCGCCGATGATCACGACGTCCCAATAGTGAAGCCGGCCGAAATCGAGATCCGCTTCGAGAGCTTTAACCGTAAAGTCCGCCATGGAGACTCCTCGGAGAGAGACATTGCCTCGCTTAGTCTAACGGTTCCTGATTTCGCTTTCACGCCGACAGCATGGGGTTAGGTTGCGTGGCCGGTTTCCCTGGTGGCTGGGATCACATATATACTGACCTGCACCATTTGGAGACCACGACGCTGGGTATTCTCTGATGGGGTACAGCTATGGCCCCATTTGTTGGCACTAGGAAGGAAATGAGCCACGTGCGCCACTCACAGGATGTTCCTCGGGAGGGAATCGCCGTCGGAGGGCGGGATCGCTCCCGACTTCTGCTGGAAATCAATGCGGCGATGATTTCCCACGCGGAACTTCCGGAGTTGCTGAGGGCGGTTTCCGCATGCCTGCGCCGTGAGATTACCCACGATTTCGCGGCAATGTGTCTCTACGACCAGGAGAAGAATGAGCTGCGGATGCACGCGCTCGACTTTGCCAACGATCCGGACCTCGTGAAGACCGCTGCGCCGGTTCCGCTGGACGGAACTGCGAATGGGCTGGCGTTCCGGACTCGCAAAATGGTCCTCCGCGACCACCTGGATTTCGCCGAGTTTCCTTCCGAAGCAACGAAACAAATCCTCGCGCAGGGCCTCCAGTCGTGCTGCCTCGTTCCTCTTGCATCCCACGGGCGAACACTCGGAACTTTGGCCGTTGCAAGCACTCACGAGGCGGCGTTTACCGAGGAGGATGCCGAGATCCTTTCTCAGATTGCCAGCCAGGTGGCCCTGGCTGTGGAGAGTGCCCTCAGTTTTGACCAGGTTCGACTTGCCCAGCAGCGTCTCAAGAAGAGTCGCGACAGATCCCAGCTCCTGCTGAAGGTGAACAACTCGCTGGTGTCACAGTTGGATCTGGGGGAGCTCCTGAGAGCAGTCTCGTCGAGCCTTCAGGAAGTCCTGAGCGTGGACTTCTCGGGCCTCGCTCTCTACGATTCTGAAACGCGGAAGTATCATGCGGTTGCCCTCGAGGGGCGTCCCACCGATCGCGACATCATAACGACGGGGACCGTGGTGCCGACTGAGAACACGGCTAATGGTCTCGCGATTCAAACGAAAAAGCCCGTGTATCTGCCGAAGCCGGACACGGTACGGTTTCCTTCAGAACTCACAAAGCGCTTTTTTGATAAAGGCTTTCAGTCAGCGTGCATCGTGCCTCTGGTGGCGCAGCGGGGACGAGTCGTCGGAACCCTGACGGTAGGCAGCATGCGCGAGAACTTCCTTACGGAAGAGGACATTGAGCTGCTCACTCAGATCGCCCAGCAGATCGCCCTCGCGACAGACAACGCGATGGCCTATCGCGAGATCGAAAGGCTTAAGAATAAGCTCACTGAAGAAAAGCTCTATCTGGAGGATGAAATCCGTGCGGACGGCAACTTCGAAGAGATCATCGGGGAAAGCCATGCGCTTCGTCAGATCCTGGCGCAGATCGAGAAGGTAGCGCCGACGGATTCGACGATCCTGATCCGGGGAGAGACGGGTACAGGCAAAGAGTTGATCGCGCGTGCAATTCACAATCTGAGTTCGCGTCAAAACCGAACGCTGGTGAAGGTCAACTGTGCGGCGATCCCGATGGGCCTACTGGAAAGCGAATTGTTCGGACATGAACGTGGGGCGTTCACAGGCGCCATCTCTCAACGAATTGGACGATTTGAGCTGGCGCATCAAGGGTCGCTCTTCCTCGACGAAGTCGGAGACATTCCGCTGGAGCTGCAACCGAAATTGCTTCGCGTCCTGCAGGAACAGCAATTCGAACGTCTCGGAAGCACACGCACTCAACAGGTGGATGTCCGGCTGATCGCGGCAACGAATTGTGACCTTGAGAAAATGGTCTCCGACAAGCAGTATCGGAGCGATCTCTACTACCGGCTGAATGTCTTTCCCGTGACTCTGCCCCCGTTGCGGGAACGTCCTGAAGATATTCCACTGCTTGTTCGTTTCTTTGCGCAGAGATTTGCGCGGCGTATGAAGAAGCCCATCGACAGCATCTCGACAAAAGCCAGCGCGGCTCTCGCCCGTTATCACTGGCCCGGAAATGTCAGGGAGCTTGAAAACGTCATCGAGCGGGCAGTAATTCTGTCGAGCGGACCTGAACTCGAAGTTCCCCTCGGAGAACTTCGGGTAAGTAATGATGCCGCGCCTGCTTCGGCTCCCGCCCCGGCGAGGTCTGTAACGGCGCCGGGTGGATCCACTCTGCAGTCCGTGGAGCGTGATCACATCCTTCAGGTTCTCGAAGAAACGAAGTGGCTGGTTGCCGGTCCTGCGGGAGCCGCCGCGAAACTCGGCATGAAGAGAACGACTCTACAGGCGAAAATGAGAAAGCTCGGCATTTCCCGCCGCGGGAACTAGACGGTCCCCTCCAGGTAACAATTAACCGATAACCATTAACCAAGTGAAGTGAACCCCATCGGTGAGACACGACAATTGACAACAAACTCGATTTTTTTGTTAATCGCCGTCGGGCCTGTTGGAACGGTGGAAAACTGAGCACGTTTCTTTGCTCAGTTTTCCAAGCA
>Ga0068859_100008961_pt1 | contig 10105 bp, 11 predicted proteins | sample KBSSwiS22_FD_66585 | JGI IMG/M metagenome (GOLD analysis project Ga0068859, IMG submission 66585) | Switchgrass rhizosphere microbial communities from Kellogg Biological Station, Michigan, USA - KBS Switchgrass S2-2 | ecosystem: Host-associated > Plants > Roots > Rhizosphere > Soil ...
AAACCGGGTGAATCTGGCAACGTTCGATGCGGAGTCTACGAATCCCGTCCGCTAAATGTCATAACAAATAGCTGATAGATGTCGTAACAAATAGCTGATAGAGTTCTGATAACGAATCATCAGCAAAAGGGCCCTAATTTACGGCCCTGGTGCAAGTACGTGACCCAGGAAAGCCTTCGCGATTTCGTTGGAGTATCATTAGTGAGAGCAACTTCACAGGAATGTTTCGAACGCGGTTGGCCCATCAGGTCCCAATTGACCAGACAGAAAGGATGACGACTATGCAAAACGATGGATGTTGCGGCATCAGGTTGGTAGGAGTTTACAAAGCGCTGATCCTGGCAGCGTTCGTTTGCGGAGTCATCCAGGGTTCGAGTGCAGCCGCTCAAGAAACAGTCCGGAACTCGTCCGCGCCCGCCCAGGCCGCGCCTAAAAATGACGATATTGATCAGCTGCGCAAAACCGTGCGACAACTCGGCGCCGAGGTTAGTCGCCTAAAGGCTGAGAACGCCAAGCTCGAAAAGTATCGTCAGGTTGATTACCTGCGCGAGCAGTTATTGAAAGAGGAACACCGGGTAGAGACCCTGCAGAAAGAGTTAGGGGACATCGGCGCCAGGGAAACCTCGCTGCAAAACCGGCTCGATGAGATTGAACTGCAAATGCGTCCGGACCAAATCGAACAGGCTCGCGCCGGCGTCGGATCAATGCGGCCGGAGGAAGATCGCGAGGCCATGAAACAGAGACTGACGAACGAGAAACGAAGAATTCAGACTCAACTGGATCAGTTGCAGCAGAATCGTGTGCGAATCCAGAGCTCAATCAGTTCCGCCGAAGCATCCATCATAACGCTTCGTCAACGACTCAAAGATGCTGTTCGAGCAGCGGGTATTCCCAACACCGTGATGAACTAAGCCACCTCGGTGGACGATAGTAGGGGCGTCTCTCCGTGGGCGCCCCATCACTCGAGTACGAGCAGCATCACGCAAAGCGGGCGCCCACGGAGAGACGCCCCTACTACCTTTCCGATGCTTTTGAGCGGGCATAGTTAGCTACATAACCTGGAGGCTCTATGTCAGCCACCAAACGTGGATCTGAAATCGGCTGTCCGGGCAGGATGCACAACGGAAGGACTCCAGCCCAAACTTCCATATCGTAATCCTCTTCATCATCGAGCGGCGGACCGGTGCGAATCTTCGCAGAGGCTTCATCGATTGGCAGCGAGAGCACCGTTGTCTGCCGCAGTTCGCTCGCATTCGGCCCGCGCACGTCCGGCCAACGATCGCGAATGATGTGTTCAGATAAAGCGAACAACGCAGACATCTTCTCGGTTCGATCCTCAACTGGTGTTGCCCGGCCAAAGATAACGACCGACCGATAGTTCATTGAATGATGAAAAGCTGATCGCGCCAATACCAGGCCGTCGAGTAGGGTAACGGTGACGCAAACTTCTATTCCCTCGCTCAATGTGCGCAACATGCGGCTGGCCTGCGAGCCATGAATCAGCAAATTATCTTCGACGCGGGCGTAACCGGTGGGGATCACGAAAGGTCTACCTTCAACCGCGAACCCGACATGACAGATAAAACCTTCATCCAGAATCGAGTTGATTACTTCGCGATCGTAGCTGCCGCGTTTGGGCAAACGCTTCAGGGTGGTCCGCGGGGTTTCGGGAATTCTGCTACCTTCAGTCTCTTCCATGCGATCAGAATAGTTTAGTAGCTAAGAAGCGAACAAGTTCACTGCCGGAAAAAAAACGCGCCGAAGCACATGGCTTCGACGCGTGAACGCTGGGGTGTTGGCGCGTCCCCGTATTGGGAGCCCGCCCACGGACACGTTATGACTATTCACCTGAAACGGTGATCTGGTTATCGACTGACTTCACTCCTTTAACGTTGCGGACAACTCGCTCTACGAGACTCTTATCCGCAGCATTCTGGACTGAGCCCATCAGTGTGACTTTTCCATTCATGACGGTAGCTGTAACTCCGAGCGCCGACAGCTTGGGATCGTCGCTGAACTTCTTGTCAACCGCGGTTTGAATCATCGAATCATCGGACGCGCTGGTAGTAGTGCTGCCGGCAGGTGGCGCTGGTTGTCCATTAATAATCACCGGCGCTGGCTGAGTCGCGGGAGCAGGCTGTTGCACGATGATCGGCGGCTGTTGTTGTGCAGGTTGCTGAACAATAGTTTGCGGCGGCTGTTGTTGTTGCGCCGTCATATTGTCATTAACTGCAGTTTGCTGTTGATTGAGAACAAAAAGAACAATGATGGCTGCGAGTGCCACAACCCCGATCACGATCGCCGCCAGGGCCGCGCTCGAAACGCCACCTCTGCGCTCAGGGTAATGAACTGCTTCTGAGTGCACTTCTTCCCGTCTCGCGGTCGGTGTCTCTACCACTATGCGTCGATGTTCTGATTCCTGGTTAGTCATTTCTTACTCCTTTATCTCGTTTCGGTCACGAGTTCCGATCTGAATCTGAATTGCGCGAATTAGTCGTCGCTTCGGTGGCAGTGCAATAGCCATTCCAAATGTTGTTGAGACCGGTCTCATGCGCCCGTTCGTACGAAATCGTTGGAGTTTTTCGATCGCCAGCACTGTCAACTCTGATACATGGAGGTGGCTTGTTAATTACAACTTACGTATGATTTTGGTTCGCATTGCATTAGAGCAAGGCGTCCGTGAATAGCTAACCGCTTGACGTGAGGAACTGGCGAGGAGTAGTTTCCGCTTATCCGGACTAATGTTTCGCAGGAGAAGCCTGGCCGCAAGGAGGGCTTCATAAAATCAGGCAACAGGAGACGAATTATCGATGAACGCTTCCGAACGACAAGAACTTATTAACCAATTCAAAGATGGATATGACGAAGTCGCCAAAGCACTGCAAGGCTTTCCGGCTCAACAGCTCTTCGCGCACCCGATCGAGAACAAATGGAGCGCCGCCGAGATCATCCACCATCTCGCCGACAGTGAAACCACCAGCGGATTAAGGTTCCGCCGGCTGCTGGTCGAAGATCATCCTCTGATTCAAGGTTACGATCAGGACGTGTATGCCAATTCGCTAAATTACAACCGGCGTGACATTGCGCCTTCGCTTGAGGCGTTTCGCTCGGCGCGGGCGACCACAGCGCAGCTGTTTGAATTCATGACTGAGTCGGACTGGCAAAAAGAAGGCACTCACTCAGAAAGTGGTTCCTACAGTTTAGAAGACTGGCTGAAGATTTATGCCGCGCATGCGCATAATCACGCCACGCAAATTCGCAGACTGCGTGAAGCGCTGGGCGAGAGCGCCGCCGCAACGGCGTAGGATTTAGCCGCGGACAACCGCGGATTGAAGCGGATAAGAATTAGATTGATTTTTTCTTTGATTTATCCGCGTCTATCTGCGTTCATCTGCGGCTTATGAATTCCGATCGATCTTGATTTCGCAATCAAATCGATCGGTTTTATTTTGCCCGTTTTCTTGACAGCGCACGAGCGAATGAGCAAGATGTCGCTTCACTTAAATTCAACTTGAAAGAACGTTCTGATGCCCTCTGCAGCTCCGGTTCTGGAAACCACTTTTACCGATCTCAAGCTCTTACGCCGTGGCAAAGTTCGCGATGTTTACGAAGTCGACAATGAGCGTTTGCTGATCGTCGCCACCGATCGCATCTCGGCTTTTGACAGCGTTTCTCCAACACCAATCGAACGAAAAGGCGAAGTGCTGACGGCGCTATCGCGCTTCTGGTTCGCTAAGCTTGGACACATCGTCCCGCATCATCTGATCACGACTGAGCTTGACGAAATGCCGGATGTGGTTCGGGCGCACGCGGACGAGTTGCGCGGCCGTTCGATGCTGGTCAAGCGCACCGAAGTTTTTCCAGTTGAGTGTGTTGTCCGCGGTTATTTGTCCGGCTCAGGCTGGAAGGATTACCAACGGACCGGGCAGGTTTGCGGGCATCAACTGCCCGCAGGTTTACGTGATTCTGAGAAACTGGCGACATCCATTTTCACCCCGGCAACAAAGGCCGAAACCGGTCACGACGAAAACATCAGCGAAGAGCAGATGGCCGAAATCGTCGGTCGCGATGCGATGGAAAAACTGCGTGAAGTATCGCTGCGTCTCTATACCGAAGCCAGCGACTATGCCCGTGGTCGCGGGATCATTATTGCGGATACGAAATTTGAATTTGGCCGTGACCAGGCCGGCACGATCACGCTGATTGATGAGGTGCTGACACCGGATTCATCAAGATTTTGGCCGGTCGACAGCTACGAAGTTGGCAAATCGCAGGCTTCGTTTGATAAGCAGTACGTACGCGACTATCTCGAAAGCATTAAGTGGGACAAACGGCCGCCTTGTCCGGAATTACCTGACGAAATCGCCCAGGCGACGACCGCGCGCTACCTGGAAGCGTACGAATTGATCACCGGCGAAAAACTCTGATTTTGGAATGCGCGTGTCGTCGTCCCTGACGAACTCATACGTTTAGATTATGTAAGGACTGTTGACCGATGCAGATACGCCCCCGCCTGGAAGCTGTCATTGAAGACATGCTCGACGGCCACATATTGCTTGACGAAGCACTCGAAGAGTTCGAGAAGCTCTATATTCAAAAAGCGTTCACGCGCAACAAGAAACGGATCACTCACACCGCGGCCGCGCTCGGCGCACACCGTAACACGATCTCCAAACGCGTCAACTCATACCGGGCTCAGGAGCGAAAGACCGAAAGACGAACAGAAACCGGCAAAGTCAGAAACAAAAATCATTAGCGCGCATAAAGCCTGGCCGTCCGCACCTCGGCAATTGCACCCTGCACACTCGCTTCTATTGCACTGAGAGAAAAGGGCTTCGCAAAGAAAGCGAAAGCACCCATCTCGAGTACTTTTTCCTGATACTCATCCGGACGGCCCGAAATTACTATCACCGGCGTTGCGCTGTCATGTTGCCGGACCCGTTGCAAGACCTCGACGCCACCCAGACCCGGCATGGAAACATCCGTGATCACAACGTCATAATCCTGGACCTCCAGAAACTGCAACGCCTGTTCCGCCCGGTCCGCGGTATGGCACTCATGCGATTCCGAAAACAGCAGCTCCAGTAAATCGCGGACGGCCGGATCGTCATCAATTAGAAGTAATGTGGCCATGATTTCCCTGCGTCATTTCGCCAAGTTGTTTTTCGGGACTCAAACCCTCTTTATCGCTCAAAGGGTTTTGGCTATCCAGCACTGAACGAGTTTTGAACGCCAGTGCGTCCGGAGAGAACGGCTTCTGAATAAAGAATACGTCATCATCAAGCACCCCATGTCGGACGATCGCATCGTCTGTGAAACCGGACATGTAAAGGACGCGTGTCTCCGGCCGGGTGATGGCGAGCTGTTCAGCGAGCTCACGGCCGCTCATTCGCGGCATTACCACATCGGTGATCAGCAGATCGATGCGACCACTAAATTCCCGGCACAATCGCAAACCTTCAGGGCCATTGGCGGCCGAAAGCACTTTGTAACCATGCTTCTCCAAAATTTCAGAGGACAAAGCGCGCACAATTTCTTCGTCTTCAACTACCAGGATTGTTTCGCGGCCACCCGGGACTGGCTGCAACTGCCTGGCCTGCTCGGATGTTAGCGCTACGTCGTCAACTCTTGGCAGATAGATCTTAAAGGTGGTGCCTTTGCCGACCTCGCTGTAAACCCAAACCGCACCCTCGCTCTGTTTCACAATTCCATAAACCGTTGATAGCCCGAGCCCGGTCCCCTTTCCCAATTCTTTGGTTGTGAAGAACGGTTCGAAGATGCGTGCCTGGGTCTCAGCGTCCATACCACAGCCATTGTCCGAGACTGAAAGCATGACGTAGTGACCGGCGCGAATGAGAACCTGCTGATTCCGATACGGCTGATCGAGACTGACGTTGGTGGTCTCAATCGTCAACCGCCCTCCGTCGGGCATGGCATCGCGGGCATTCACGCTGAGATTAAGCACGATCTGTTCGATTTGACCGGGGTCAGCTTTTACCTGGCCGAGCGCACTTTCCAGCACCGTGTCCAGCACGATGTTTTCTCCGATCAGTCTCCGGAGCATCTTTTCCATTTCGGGAATTACCGCGTTGAGGTCGAGTACCTTCGGCTGGAGGATTTGCTTCCGACTGAATGCCAGCAACTGGCGAGTTAAAGAAGCTGCCCGATCACCGGCTTTCTTGATCTCAGTTAATTTGGGATACAGGGGATTATGCGTGTCGAGACCGCGTAGCCCGAGCTCGCTGTAACCCGTAATAGCGGTCAGCAGATTATTGAAATCGTGCGCAATGCCGCCCGCGAGTTGCCCCACTGCTTCCATCTTTTGTGACTGTCTCAGCTGTTCTTCCTTGGCTTGCTCGCGCTCGATAAGGCTCACATTCTCGACGGCCGTCGCCGCCAGGTTCGCCGCCATTCGCATTGCAGTCGCGTGTTCCTGGCGATAGCTGTCGGGTGCTTGCGCCTGCACTTCGATGCAGCCAACAGTGCGACCCATGACCGTCATCGGCGCCGACAACGCCGAGTGCGGCATCTGATCGCCGGCGACCTCACCAACTAAGTTACCGCTCTTTCTCAAGTCGCGATCGAGGTTGTTATCGATCTCCACGGTTCCGGATTTGATTGCGCGACCGGTCATCCCGTCGCTTACCGGCACTTCTGCAACTTCTTTGGGATCGAACTCGCGCTCTTCAGCCCAACAATAGGCGGCGCGACGCGTCTCTCTGCCGTGATCGTAAAGCGAAATTACCAATCCATCGCACGGCACCGACACCACTGCGAAATCCCGCAAGGAACGAAAGATGGTCTTCAGCTCGCGCGCATTTCCCAGCGTCTGACCAAGCGCGGCGATTCTTTCGACCAATTGTTCGTAGTCTTTCAATGCCCGCTGGTTCGCTTCGAAAAGTGACTCTTCCGCGTGAACTCGCTTGGTTACGTCGTGGACACAAGTGTCAAAAAAGGCGGTGTCGCCAGAATCATCAGCTATAGATTTGGCGTTAAGATGAACCCAGATTGGACTGCCGTCCTTCTTTTTCCAAAGAATCTCCAGCCCGTCCGCAGAACCGGATGGAAAGCGTTCCGCGATCAACTGCTCTCTTTGGTCGGGATAGAAGTAAACGTCGCGCTGCATGTCGCATCCCAGAACTTCATCGACAGAGTCGTAGCCAAGCATATTCGCAAATGCATCATTCGCTTTTACCAATTTGCCTTCGACAGTCGACCGATAAATCCCCATCGTCGCATTATCGAAAATGCTGCGGTGTTCTCTCTCGGAGTAGAGCAGTGCCTCTTCCGCCACCTTGCGGTCCGCAATTTCTTTTTCCAGTCCCTGATTGATACTCAACACTTCCGCGGTGCGTTCAGCCACACGCAGTTCCAGACTCTGATTAAGATCGGCGGTTTGCGCCGATCGCACAGCCATGTCCCACATCTCGGTAACACTGCGCCGGATCGCCACAAACAGCACCGCATCCTCAAACAGGACCCAACCCGCGTGCTCAAGCCAGCGCCAATTACTCGCAAAAAGAACTCCATAGACCGACTGAGGCCAAAATACTCCGCGCAGAATATGGTCCAGCGCCACCACAACCGTGGCGGGAATCAGCACATTCCGGTCGCGGTAAAATGCCAGGAAAGCCAGCGAACCAAAGACGTGAAAGTGAGTTTCAATCCGGCCGCCGGTCAAATGGATGAGCAGCGCTGACATCAGCATTTGCGCCGTCGCGATCACATAGCGGGTCGTGGTCTTACCCGGATTCTTAACTGCCAGCACGATCGGGAAAAGGGTGATAGCACCACCCAGAAAAACGGCCGCCCAAACATTCGTTGAAGTCTGACTAACTGAACCGGCCCAGGTCCGTGGCGAGATCCACAACGCCGCAGCTATGCCGGCGATCCACTGCACCGCCATCAGAACCGCAAACATGCGATCCGTATCCTGATAGATCGCCTGTTGATGCGACGCAAAATTGTCTTTCGCGCGCTCGAAAATTCCTGGTGACACGATGGGACTATCTGTTGAGTGTGGCATCTTTCGGTCTTCGACATTCAGAATCGGGATCAAATAACGGGCATCCAAACACGACCGTTTGATCGCATTCTGATGTTCCCTGATTTACGATTGTTTCGATTGCGGCCCGTCCGGCGTTGTCACCCACCTGACCACGCGATTCAGTTATGCCGCCATGAAAGAGCAGATTTCCTTTTCCGTCATAAAGCGCCACCTGGCCCGACACGTGAGCATCAAAGCGGTCAGCTTCCAATCCGTCATCGTCCGTTAACACCTTGACACCGGGAATTGCCGACGCACTGTTCCAGAGATCGGTTTGGTTCCAATCGGCCGGTGCTCCCTTCGGTCTGACGAACAGAACATAAGCGTTCAGCTTACCGCTGGTATGAGCTAATAATTTTGAGAGCTCTTCGATGGTCGCGCGCGTGCACGGGCACTTAGGGTGCGCCAACAGCACGAGCGTGAATCGATCTTCAGCCAGCGGGATCCGACTGTCTGCGGGCCAGCGGCTCGGTGTGTTCGCGGCTTCGCCCGGCCGGTGGTTGTAGGACCACATGAAGGCCATGCCGCAGGCCACGGCCGACAACCATGCGACCAGCAGGAGAGCAAACAGAATTCGACGTGTCATTTAGATTCGGGAGCTTATGTGAGTAAATCGGGGGTAAGGGCAAGGTTGGTGGCTCGTAACTCTCAAATTGCTGCAAACCTGACGGCCACCCCAGGCTCATTCATCATACGAAATCAGCCCTCTGCGTGCCAAGCCTTTTTTTCTTCGTCACGTAGTGTTCAGAAGCATGGTTTAAGAGACTCTTGCCCAGACGTAGACAAGGTCTCAAACTTGACGAACACGTACTAACTTCACTGCTGTTGAGAGTCAACGACCAACTTCGCGACCTTCGCGATTACGCCCTCGCGCGTCGCTTCGTCGGCCGGCGAATCCGACACGAACACCGCGATTGCCAAATGCTTACCATTTGGCAGCGTGATGATTCCGATGTCATTTGTCGCCGCGGTGACTCCCTTCTGAGCGCCGGACGTGCCGGTCTTGTGAGCGATGATCGTGCCGGCCGGCAGCAGGCCCTTCAAGCGCTTCGCGCCCGGCGTCGATTCGACCAGGTATTTCAGCAGCAAAGCCTGACTCGATTCCGACAGCCCGCGTTTTTCATGCAATGCGCGGAGCAAAGCTACGGCCGCGTCAGGCGTGCTAAAATTGCGATATTGCACCTGCCAATCCTGTCCGATTTCCTTTTCAGTATTGAGCACGATCAGATCGTTGACCGGGAGGTCGGTAAGATACTTCTGCACCGCTTGCGACCCACCGGCCAGTTTCATCAAGACATCAGACGCCGTCCCGTCGCTCTCCGCAATCGCAAACCGTATTAATTCGCTAACGGTAATTTCGGCTCCGTCAGGATTGCGATCGCGAATCGGACTGTGCTGGCCGGCTCTGACGAAATCACTTTTCGTAACCGCAACTTTCTGCTCGAGCTTGATCTTCCCGACATCAACCTGCTGCATCACGGCCATGCTAATCGGCAACTTATAAACGCTTTGCATCGGAAACTGATCGCGTGGGTTGAGCGCCGCGACCGTCTCTCCTGTTTCGAGAAGCATCGCAGAGACACCGACGTGGCCTTTGGCGAGCGCGGCGATTTGAATGACCGAGTCACGCAAGTTCTCAAACCGCGCCGGCTCCGGCTTCGAGAGCGTTGATTGGACCACTGTCTTCTTCGAGCAGGAAGCCAGCGTCAGAAACAAAACAAGCACCAGACTGATATTTGTCCTGAAAGCCATGGATTTTTAGCCCCTGTCGAAATATCGAGATCGCGAAATAGTATCAAGCCGGCAATGCCAGGACTGAGTTCACAGGATAGACACCTCGACCTGAACTCGAAACATGGGTGGCCACACTGGGCCGAAAGAAATGAAGCCGGTCCCGACCTAATGCAAACGCAGTCAACAGCCTGGTTCTCACGTGACTAAGGAGCAATTGGTCGTCAGCCTGGCCAGCAAATGGCCAGGAAACCATCGAACGAAAGGCGTATGGGAAGGTGCGGTTGACAACCTCACTGGCCGTTAATTATATTTCCTAGCACTCAT
>Ga0068859_100008962_pt1 | contig 10105 bp, 9 predicted proteins | sample KBSSwiS22_FD_66585 | JGI IMG/M metagenome (GOLD analysis project Ga0068859, IMG submission 66585) | Switchgrass rhizosphere microbial communities from Kellogg Biological Station, Michigan, USA - KBS Switchgrass S2-2 | ecosystem: Host-associated > Plants > Roots > Rhizosphere > Soil ...
GACGAATATTAGCCCAATCAGTGTTAATCTGTGTCGAAATATGAGGACCACAGTCTCGCTGACGCTGATATTGGTGCTGGCCGCACTCAGCGCTTGCACCCGGAACACACAACCACATCAGAAACAACTCACGCTCGCCGTCCCGTCTGGAGGCGAAGGCGAAGCGCTCAAACAGGCAGCCCGCGACTACGAGTCCCAGACCAACGTCCACATCGACATCGCGCAACTTCCTTATCAGAATCTTTTTGAGAAAGAATTGATAGATCTTAAATCTCGGACCGGCGCTTACGATCTGATCATGCTCGACGATCCGTGGTTTCCACGTTTCGCAAGCGAGCAACTATTAACCGACCTGACGCCGCTCCTGCAGCAGCGTGGGCAGACCAATCCCGAGAGCGATTTCGTTGCGACTTCGATCGCGCTTTGCCGCCATCCTTATCAAACTGGTTCACTCTACGCCTTCCCTTACGTCGGCAACTCGCAATTATTTTTTTATCGCAAAGATCTTTTTGAGAAACACTCGTTGAAAGCGCCGGCAACGTGGGACGACGTGCTCGCGGCCGCGAAAACGATCCAGGAGAAAGAAAGTGCAGGCGTGAATGGCGGGCAGCTCTACGGTTACGTCATGCGCGCGGAACAAGGAAACGCCGCCGTGGCCGACTTCATGCCTATCTTCTGGGCCTTCGGTGGCGAGATGTTTGACGCGAGTGGAAAGCCCACGGTCAACAGTCCCGAAGGCATCGCGGCGCTTCAGTTCATGACCGAACTCGGAAAATACTCACCGCCCGGTTACGTGAGTTTCAATGCGAGCGACGTCGGTGCACATCTGTTGCAAGGAACGGCGGCGATGTCGATCAACTGGCCCGTGTGGATCAGTTCGTTCAGTGATCCGGCGAAGTCAAAAGTGATCGGAAAGATCGAGTTTACGACGCTGCCGAGCGGTCAGAAGCAAGGCCAGGCGGAGATTGGCAACTGGCTGATCGCGATTCCGCGCGACTCGCGAAACGCAGCAGATGCAATGGACTTTTTACTCTGGGCCACGACCGCGCAACAGATGAAACAATCGGCGCAACGGGGCAATCCACCGACGCGCAAGTCGCTCTTCAACGATGCCGAGTTGATGGCGAAGAATCCGGCGTACCCGGCGCAGTTACGTTCACTCGAAAGCTCACGGCCGCGACCGCGCACGCCATACTGGAACGAGATTGAGAACGCTTTTGGCATCTTTCTTTCCAAGGCCAACAGCGGCGAACTGTCGCCCGCGGATGCGATGAATCAGGCGAATGCCGAAATCGAGAAGATTCTTCAGCGCGCGAAATAGACGCGAATGGCTGTTGCCCGCGCTCTTCATCGCGCCGGCTCTCGCGGTGCTTCTTTTCCTTTCGATCTACCCGCTTATTTATTCGATAACGATCAGCCTGCAACAGGAAACGTCGAGCGGCGTTGTTTGGACTCTCGGAAACTTCACACGTCTCTTTTCCGACAACTTCTTCCTGATCGCGATGGTCCATACGTTCGTTTACGCGGTGGCCGCGCTGGGTTGTGAATTTCTGCTCGGGTTGGGTTTGGCGCTGCTGTTGAATTCGCGGATGGGTGGTCGTGGATTGTTGCGCGCGAGTTTGCTGGTCCCGATGATGCTACCGAGCGTGGTCGTTGGCGTTGTTTGGCGTTTGATGCTTAATCCTGACTTCGGCGCGATTAACGGAACGCTTCGCCGATTGGGCATAAGCACTGAAGGTTTGACGTGGACCGCGTCGCCGAAGCTCGCGATGCTTTCAGTTATCGCAGTCGATGTTTGGCAGTGGACGCCGTTTGTGTTCCTCGTGCTGCTGGCGGGACTGCAGGCGATTCCAGAGGAGCCGTACGAAGCAGCGCTGATCGATGGGTCGAGTCGCTGGCAAACGTTCTGGCATGTGACGTTGCCGCTGCTCAAGCCGTCAATCCTGATCGTGTTGCTGCTGCGCACGATGGATCTGCTGCGTGTGTTTGATCAGATTTTCATACTGACGGAAGGTGGGCCGGGCTTCGCGACGGAGACGATCAGTCTCTACATATATCGTACCGCGTTTCGCTTCTTTGATTTTGGTTACGCGGCGGCGATGTCGTTTGTGCTACTCGCGCTGACGAACGTGATCAGCGTGATTTATATCAAGTTTTTGCAGGCGAAAGAGGCAGTCTAACTTGGGCCACAAAAAGGCACAAAAGGCATACAAGTGGTTTCGTTATGTGTTGCTGGTCCCGGCGCTGTTGTTCGCGCTCGCGCCGGTCTACTGGATGCTCACGATCTCTTTGAAATCGGAGGTCGATCAGTTTGCGACGCCGCCGCCGTGGTTCGTGTTCACGCCGACGCTCGATCATTATTACGACGCATTTGTTACGCGCGGTTTCGGTGAATATTTACTGAACAGTGCGATCGTCTCTGTTAGCTCGACGATTTGCGCGCTCGTAATCGGCACACTCGCGGCGTATGCGCTCACACGATTTGAATTGCCCTGGCGTCTCAACCGCCATCTTTCCTTGTGGATACTCTCGACGCGAATGTTTCCGGCAATCGTCACCGCGGTGCCGTTGTTTCTGATGATGCGCGACCTGCGACTGCTCAATACGCGCGCGTCGCTGATCATCGTCTACACTGCGTTCAACTTGCCGTTCGTAGTCTGGATGATGCGTGGATTCTTTGCGGACTTGCCGCGCGATCTCGAGGAAGCAGCGCTTGTCGATGGCGACTCGCGTTTGGGCGCGCTCGTGCGTGTTGTGCTGCCCCTCGTTGCGCCCGGCCTCGCTGCTACCGCTGTGTTTTGTTTGATCATTTCGTGGAATGAGTTTCTGTTTGCGCTCGTGTTGACTCAGACGGACGCGGCGATGACGTTGCCGGTCGGAATCGCCGGACGCGTTACCCAGTACGAAATCAAGTGGGGCGTGATGAGCGCCGCGGCGTCAGTCGCGTTGGTACCGATTCTCGTGTTCGCGCTCGCGCTACAGAAATATCTCGTGCGAGGCTTATCGCTCGGAGCGGTTAAAGGTTAGATGGGGATCGAATTTCGCAATGTCAGTAAACACTTCGGCGGCGCGTCTGTCGTCGATGATCTGTCGCTCGAGATCCGTGACGGTGAATTTGTCGTGCTGCTTGGACCATCCGGTTGCGGCAAGACGACGACGTTGCGAATGCTCGCCGGGCTCGAGACTGTTTCCTCGGGCGACATCTTTATCGAGGGGGAACGTGTCAACGATGTGCCGACGCAGCATCGCGACCTGGCGATGGTCTTTCAGAGTTATGCGCTCTATCCGCACATGACTATTGTTGAAAACATCGGCTATCCGTTGCGCGTCAGAAAATTCGATAAGGCGCAACGTGTCGAGCGCGTCAATCGCGTTGCTGCAATGCTGGAAATCGAGTCACTGCTCGAGCGCAAGCCGCGACAGTTATCCGGCGGTGAACGCCAGCGCGTGGCCCTCGCGCGTGCGATCGTGCGCGAGCCCCGCGCTTACCTGATGGACGAACCGCTCTCGAATCTCGACGCGCGTCTGCGAGTGCAGATGCGTGGCGAGTTGAAGCGGCTTCAGCATCAACTCGGCACCACGACGATCTACGTAACTCACGATCAAGCTGAAGCGATGACACTTGCCTCGCGCGTCGCAGTGATGCGCAAAGGGCGGCTGCAACAGTTCGACACGCCGATGAATATTTACAACTGTCCGGCAAACCGGTTCGTGGCGGAGTTTGTTGGTAGTCCGAGTATGAACTTCATCGAGGGTGAGCAAGTCACGATCGGCATCAGGCCGGAACACATCCAGGTGTTCTCAGAGCCGCGCGATGGCGCGATTGCGGCGAGTGTTTACGTGACTGAGTTGATGGGAAACGAGACTTTCGTGTTTCTTTCGGTCGGAACGAACCGTCTTATCGCTCGCGCGCCGGCTGACTTTCGTGCGGAAGTTGAAAGCAAAGTCTGGCTGCAATTCGCGGAAGACAAAATGCACTACTTCGATCCGAAGTCGGGAGAGAGTCTCACACAAAGGCACAAACTTTAAACGAAGACACAAAGATGGTTTACTTTGTGCCTCCGTTTTAACTTTGTGCCTTTGTGTGAAATCCTACTCCGGCACTCCGATCGCCTGCGCTAACGTCGGCCACATCTGCGTCGCCCACAGCTCATACCCTTCATCAGACGGATGAAACCCGTCGGCTGAAAAATATTCCGGATGCGAAGGAAGCTCCTGTTTCGTGATCGTGTAGATGTCGAAGATCGTCACACCGTGGTTGTTTGCGATCTCCTCCAGCCGCTTGCAGAACTCGTCAATCTGTTGTTGGTATTGGCTTCGCATCGCGTTCGGAATTCGCGGCGCACTCGAAATGTCGGGCAGGTTCGTCACCACGATCGTGGCGTGAGTCTTCTCCTTGAGCGTGCTCAGAATCTGATCGAAGTTTTTGGAAAACTGTTCGATCGTCAGCCCGTGACCGATGTCGTTGATGCCGATGCCGACAGTTACCAGATCCGGATTGAGTGCGACGCCGCGTTCCAACTGGTTGCGGACGACGTCCGCCGTAGTCGAGCCGCTGACACAAAGATTCGACAACTTCGACTGCGGGCGCCGCTCTTCGAGCCGTTTGAACAGCCGCGCCACGTAGCCACCGTCTCTTGCGCCCACCCCAGCTCCGGTTGAATCACCGAGCGCCACATAAACAATAGGACCTGTCGTTATCATTGGTGTTTCCGACGTCTTCGCATGATTACATCCCGCGCCGAGCATTGCTCCGAAAACTATGAGAACTAATGCAAAAGTTAGAATTTTTTGTCCCACAAACCCTCCTTGCCGGCTTGAAAAAACCTGTCAATCCTGTCCAACTTCCATTAAACTACGTGCCATGCCGCATTACGAACCCGAAGCCTGGCGCGATGGTCAGCAGTCTGACGGCGAGCCCTCGATGAGGGAGCAGTGTCGCCTGCTGGATCTGCTGGGCCGGATAAACTACCGGATTCTGAGTGGCAATAAAGTTTATGTCGAGGTGGGAGGAGTCGTTTACAAAACAATCTACGGTGGTTACTGGCGCAGCGTCTTCACCGGCATCGAGCATTACCTGCTGCACTGCGAACAAGTTTCCACCGCGGTTTGGAAAGAAGAGCAGACGACTGCGGTAGATCTTCCGATCGCATATTCCAACGGCGGTTGGACCACCAGTAGTGGTCACTCACTTTCGTTTCTTCTCAATCGCGATCAGGAGTTTCACGCAAAGACGCGAAGACAAAAACGAAGTCGCTAAACCTTTGGGTCTTCTTTGCGCCTTTGCGTCCTTCTTTGCGCCTTTGCGTGAAACTCAGCTCGCCAAACACAAATCCAAAGCTGCAATCAACTCTTCCGCATTAGCTTCAGAGAACGGCATCGGTGGTCGGATCTTGAGCACGTTGTGATGTGGACCATCAGTGCCGAGCAGAATTCCGTGTTCGCGCATTTGATTCACAACCCGAGCAGCCTCAACGCCGGCGGGCTCGCCGTTCTGCGCGAGTTCGACACCGATGAACAATCCCAAGCCACGCACGTCGCCGATGATCTCGTAACGTTGTTGCAAGCGAAGCAAGCCAGTGACCAAGCGTTCACCAACCTCGAGCGCGTGTGCCTGTAGCTTCTCCTCCTGAACAACTTCCAACACCTTCAACCCGATCGCACACGAAACGTTGTTACCACCAAACGTGCTGAAGAATTCCATGCCATTAGCAAATGAGCCGGCAATCGCCCGCGTCGTGATCACCGCGCCTATCGGATGTCCGTTGCCGATTGGTTTACCGAGCACGACGATGTCGGGAATGACACCGTACTTTTCGAAAGCCCAGAAGTGCGTGCCGATACGTCCGTAACCAGTTTGCACTTCATCAGCAATGCAAACTCCGCCCGCATCGCGCACTGCTTCGTAAACTCGAGCGAGATAGCCGTCAGGGAAAACAATCTGGCCCGCCACACTCGGCATCGACTCGGCGATGAACCCGCAGAGACTGGATCGTAGCTGGTTTGCGATGACGACAACGTGTTGTGGGTCTTCCTGAGACGCCGGAAGCGGGGCCTTGTGTACCCACGAAGGTGCATGCTCGCCGCCTGGACCATCGTGCTTGTAAGGACTGATATCGATGAGCGTGGTGGTATTTCCGTGATACGCGTGCTCGAGCACGATCAGGTCGCGCGCTTTCGTGTGCGCGCGTGCGAGGCGTAGCGCGAGCTCGTTTGCCTCGCTGCCCGAGTTGACGAAGAAACATACGTTCAGCGGATCGGGCAACAAGGCAGTCAACTTCTCCGCATACTCGAGGATCAACTCGCTCAGGTATCGCGTGTTTGTGTTTAACAGCTCCATCTGTTGACAGCCCGCGGCGACGACCTGCGGGTGACAATGACCGACATGCGCGACGTTGTTGTAAGCATCGAGATAGCGCCGACCCTCGTCGTCGTAGAGATATTGCATCGATCCACGCACGATGTTCAGCGGCTTTTCATACGCAACACTCAGATTACGACCGAGCAGCCGGTATCGCGCTTCAATCAGGGACTTTATTCTCGTCATAACCGTGGCAACGTCACTTCAATCGATTTTTGACTAATCCTTAAGTACTCATTCTCCGGCTGCTCGCGTAACTGGTACGCCGCAATGCAAACGCTCATCGCGAGTCGCAGCCTCACTAACGGCCACAACATCTCCATTTCCTCATCGAGCAATTCAAACTCACTGGTGTAGCCCTTAACAACTTCATTCGCCACGGCACGCGGCTCGGATTTATCAAGCACAACGTACGCGATCGCAATCGCGAGATCTCCGACAGTGTAGCTGTAAACCATGTCGCCGAAGTCGAGCAGACCCGTCACTATCATTTGTTCGGGATCGACGAGCACGTTGTAATCATTCGCATCGCCGTGAATCACGCTTCGTCGCACGCCGCTCTTGAATTCAACTCTACATCGCAACACCAAATCGCGCAGCGCAACGTCTTGAATGAGCGTGGAATATTCATCGATGATGCGATTACCGTTCGCGAGATCCCAGTGCAAGTCGCGATGCACGGCCGGATGATCGAAGTCGCTGAGCGCATGGTCCAGTTGTCCCAGCTTTCGTCCGAGATCGCCCAGCAACTCTGATGACTGCGGCTGAACCTCCGCCAACGGCACACCGCGAAGATAGCGAACCAGGCGAGCAAAGTAAGTGTCGCCAAGCGTTACGACACTCGACACCGGCGACTGGCAGAACGAGACTCGCGAGCCCACGTGTTTCAAAACCGCGTTCTCCGCCTCGAGAAACGCGCGCGACTCGAGCCCGTTTGCAATCTTCAGTACGAACTTTTCACCCGCGCCGTCCGTAAGCAGAAAGTTCTGATCGCGTTCACTCGGCAACGACTGCGCGCAGCCGCGAATTCCGAACAGTTCGTCAGCGATGGCTTCCGCTGAAGTGACATTGAAATTGGGAACGTGTTTTAAATGCTGAGCCACAGATAACACAGATTACACTATAATTCGGCGGCAATGACTCAACTCATTTCAACAATCGCAATCGCAATGGGCGCGTCGTGGGTGTCGGGGATCAATCTCTACGCGACTGTCGCGACGCTCGGCTTGCTCAGCCGCTTAGCACACCTGCGACTGCCCGGCGAGCTCGAGGTGCTGACTAGCTGGTGGGTGATCGGTGTCGCGGTCGTTCTCTATCTCATCGAGTTTTTCGCGGACAAGATTCCGATCGTCGACAGCACCTGGGACGTGATTCACACCTTCATTCGCGTTCCCGCCGGCGCGGTGCTGGCCGCAAGCGCATTCGGCGATTTCGATCGCAGTATTCAGGTTATTGCACTGCTGCTCGGTGGCGGTCTCGCTCTCAGTTCTCACGGAACCAAGGCCGCAACACGCGCGGTCTTGAATGCGAGTCCTGAACCGGTTTCAAATATCGTCGCCAGCGTCGTTGAAGACATTCTGGCGGTCGTTTCGATAATCTGCTCCGTTCTCTTTCCCGTGTTACTCTTCGTCATTGTCGGTGTTGGTTTAGTAATATCGTTTCTGGTATTCAAACGAGTTATTAGATTCTTCCGGCAGGTGGTGAGAAGTATCCGCGGCTGGTTCGCGCCTGCCACATCGTAAGAGCAACTCTCTGCGGTCCGCAGAGAAAGGACGCAGAATAATGTTTCGGTATATTTGTCTCTTGTTGGTCCTGGCTATTCCAATCCACGCGCAATCAACTGACTCTTCATTCTTCAACGGACTGCGTTATCGACTCGTTGGCCCAGCGCGCGGCGGGCGCGTTACGACTGTGACCGGCGTGCCCTCCCAACCAAAAACGTTCTACATGGGCGTTGCGAGTGGTGGTCTATTCAAGACGACTGACAGCGGCGCCACCTGGACACCAATCACTGACGGCAAAATACCGCTCGGCTCAACCGGCTCGATCGCCGTTGCCGATTCCGATCCAAACGTGATCTATCTCGGCACCGGATCAGACGGCGTGCGCAGCAACGTCTCCACTGGCCGCGGCGTGTACAAGTCAACCGATGCCGGCGAGACGTGGAAGTTTGTTGGACTTTATAACGCCGGACAGATCGGCGCGGTGCGCATTCATCCGACTAATCCCGACGTCGTTTGGGTTGCAGCCGGCGGCGACGCCTTTAAGTCGAACGAAGAGCGCGGTGTTTTCAAAACCACAGACGGTGGCAAGACGTGGCGCAAAGTGTTGTTTATTTCTGACGCTGTTGGCGCGATGGATGTCGAGTTGCAACCGGGCAATCCGAACGTTGTTTACGCGTGGATGTCGCATCTCGAACGCAAACCATGGACGATCATTAGCGGCTCGCGTGAGGGTGGCTTCTACAAGAGCACCGACGGCGGCGAACACTTCACGAAGATCGCTAACGGTCTTCCCAACGAGTTGATCGGCAAAGCTAATCTCGCCGTCACGGCTGCGAATCCGAATCGCATCTACGCGTTGATCGAAGCGAAGCCCGGCGGTGGTTTTTATCGTTCGGAAGACGCAGGCCAAACCTGGGCGTTGATCAATTCGCAAGGTTCGCTGATCCAGCGCCCGTTCTACTACACCACGCTCGGCGCGGATCCTTCGAATGCTGACGTCGTTTACGCCGGCGCTGAAGGTTTCTTTAAATCCACCGACGGCGGCAAGACCTTTTCGATCTTTCGCACGCCCCACGGCGACAATCACGACATCTGGGTCAATCCCAAAGATAGCCAGGTGATGATCCAGTCGAACGATGGCGGGGCTAATATCTCTTCAGATGGCGGCAGGACATGGTCGTCACAAATGAATCAACCCACTGCCGAGATCTACGGCATCTGGGTAGACAATCAGTTTCCCTATAAGCTCTACGGTGCGCAGCAGGACAACACGACGCTGATTATCTCCAGCCAGGCCGAACCGTTTTCGACTGCCGACTGGCGCACTGGACCGGGTTGTGAGACTGGTCCGATCATGCCGTATCCGTTGAACCCGGACATCGTCTACGGCTCGTGCAAGGGGCAGTATGGCGTGATGAATCTCAAGACCGGTCAGGAGAAGAATTACTGGATCGGCGGGCAATCCCTTTACGGCAATCCCGCGAACGATCTGATCTATCGCATGCAGCGCGTGTCGCCAATGGCCACGTCGCCGCACGACCCGGAAGTGCTTTACTACGGCTCGCAATACGTTCATCGCACGCGCGACAAGGGTGTGACGTGGGAACGCATCTCGCCCGATCTGACGGCGCATCCCGATTGTTGTCAGGGCGCTAGTGGCGAGCCGATTACGCGCGACGTCACTGGCGAGGAGTTTTACAGCACGCTGTACGCGATCACGGAATCGCCACTCGAAAAAGGCGTGATCTGGACGGGCTCAAACGACGGACCTTTTTACGTCACTCGCGATAACGGGAAGAAGTGGACCAACGTGACGCCAAAAGACCTGCCGCCTGGCGGACGTGTGCAATATATCGAAGCTTCACCGCATCGCAAGGGTTCCGCGTATTACGCGGTCTATCGCTGGCTGCTCGGTGACTATCAACCTTACATCTACTTCACGAACGACTACGGCAACACATGGACCAGGCTCACCAACGGCAAGAACGGCATCCCCGAAGATTGGCCCACGCGCGTCGTG
>Ga0068859_100008965_pt1 | contig 10103 bp, 12 predicted proteins | sample KBSSwiS22_FD_66585 | JGI IMG/M metagenome (GOLD analysis project Ga0068859, IMG submission 66585) | Switchgrass rhizosphere microbial communities from Kellogg Biological Station, Michigan, USA - KBS Switchgrass S2-2 | ecosystem: Host-associated > Plants > Roots > Rhizosphere > Soil ...
GCGACCTATTTCCTTACTCCGGATGGCATCGTCTGCGGGTTCAGCCCCGGGCTGGGTGCGGGATGTACGGGAAACGACTTCCCATCTACCCCTCCCCAACCGTGGGACCCCGCTGCCGGACTGACCGGTGTCAACTCCGTCGACACCATCACTGGGCTCGGAACGAGCAACGCGCCGATCAGCATGGACAACAAGACGATCCTGGGGCAACGGATAAAGACCCTGCCCCCTTTCCACTCCATCGCAATCTACGGAGCGATCTGTGGTGTCGACGACGAGAAGACAACGGCGTGCAAGGACTCCCAAGGGCGAGGCTTCGTCCTCTCGCCCACGTGGTCGGGATGGCTCCCCAAGGTGTGAGCCAGCCACCCGTAACCAAGCAAAGCCCCCAGCGCGATAGGACGATCATCATGAGTCGCTGCATAGCGGCACTGCTCTCAGTCACGACTGTCGCACTCTTGTCGGCCTGCACGGCCACCGCTGAGCCACCCACGCCCACCAATCCCGCCACATCTACCCAAGCAGGCAAGTTCCCTGACATGAGCAGCTACACAGCGGCAAATCCCGACGACTACGTAAGGCAGTACGAAACTCCAGGCAGACCCAATGCCACGATGACGGCCTACAACTTCGCCACCCCTGACGGAATTCGGTGCAGCTTCGACAAATCGGCCTCTGCTGGCTGCACTGGCAACAACTTTCCCGGCGTGCATCCTCTGGAATGCGACCCGTCCAATCGGCAGTACGAGGTGAATGCGATTAGTACCGGTAGGGACATTTGGCAAGCAACCGACACGTCATGCGATGAGCCCACAACGAGCAGGATGTTGCCCCCATTTCACACATTGACGGTGTACGGCGTGACGTGTGGTGTAGACGACAAGGGAACCACCGCATGCAAGGATCCGCGGGGACATGGTTTCGTATTGTCGCCGTCATGGTCAGGCTGGATACCGAAGATCTGAGCCATCTTTCAGCGACGTGGCGGCGTGGGCCTTTCGGCGGCGCTAGCAGACCGAAACTGCTGTGGGAAGCCACGTCGATATGCCAAGATTCCGGGATCCGACGAAGGGCTGGATTTCGACCCGAGCGAGGAACATCCGATGCACGTGCACTGGCGAACTCTCAATCTCGACACCCCGCACTGGAATGCGTTGAAGTACATCGAGATATTGCTGAAGACTCGACGCGAGCTTCCTTACGACATCCTCCAGCCAGCTCAAGATGGCGACTACCAGATCATCGGTCAAGGCAAGGGTGGCGCAGCTATCGTCACGACCGTGGTGTGTATCCCAGTCGAGGATCACAAGACGTGGGTCACGATCGTCGTCTCGGGCGAGCACGACGATCAGGTCAAAGATGAACGAACGTCGATCGGCCAAGAGATCGTGGCCCTGCACCTGAATTGACGATTCGGCCACCATGCACGAGCGAATTGACGGAAGGAAGTGGAGGGCTTTCGAACCCCTCGCCGGAGACGAAACTGTTGGTGGACCGTCTTGCATGCGTCGATGTCCGTCGGCCTTGAAAATCCGCGCGAGATCAGCGGGGATCGCGTCAGTAGAATTTGCTGCACGCAATCTATGCAATCAACCTCAACAGCGGGCTGCCCAACGAATCGCCAGGCCCACACACATTGTTCCCGCTCCCGCCATTGGCAGCAGCCGCCGGAGCGAACAACACCCGCCCCAACCACGCGCCCTTGGGCCTGACCACACAGGTCAGCGGGTACCAAGCCAGTGACGGCAAGATCTACATCGGCGCCGACGCCTTCGACCGCAGCCAAGGCGTCAGCATGTACCGCGTCGACGACCTAACCCAAATCACCCACCGAGAACACTGGCAACCCTGGAACCCCACCGACCACACCTGGGGAACCGCAGGCCAACCAGCAACCACAACAATCACGCCATTTGGTCAGAACTGGGGCGAGATCAGCCTCCGAGAAATAGAAGGCAAACCGGTCCTCGCCAGCACGAACTTCAACCAAGACCCACGGGCATCCCCAAGGTCGAGGTGCATGGCCCAACCGGCGTGGCAGACCCGATTAGACCGACGATCGTGGTCATAAACAACGCCCCAGCGCTCCAACACCGTGCCTGCGCCCTACGGCGGATGCATCCTGCCCGGGTCAACCCTCTCTAATCTCGGCATATTCGGCAGCCAATGGTGGCAACCCGACAACGGGCCCGTGCAGTACGACGTACAACACATCAACGTGAACGCCATGCAGCACGCCGTTGAGATATTAGTCAGCAATTACGAGCGGACCGGCATGATCACCCGACTCATAGCGGTAACCCTGCTGCTCGTAGCAGCCGGAATGACGTCAGCTTGCGACGCCACGGCGGAGCCGCCAAGTCCCACCGATACGAGCGGCCGAGGCAACGCGGGCAAGTTCCCCGATATGAGCAGCTACTCCCCTGCAAGCCCCGATGACTACGCACAGCAGCTCGATAATCCTGGACGCCCCGAGAAACGTACCGAATACTTCTTTCGCACCCCTGACGGAGTCAGATGTCTGTTCGGCCAGCCGCCAGGGGCAGCCTGCTACGGCCACAACCTCCCGGGCATCCCCGCGGCGATATGCGACTCGACCCAAGAGGTCTTCCGACAGAACTCGATCGGCACAAGCCGCGGTGTGCAGCAATCCCCTCTGAGCGGCCCTACATGTTCGGTTAGCGCATCACTAGACAAGGTCTTGCCGCCGTTCCACACACTCACCGTGTACGGCGTGACGTGTGGGGTTGACGACAAGGGAACCACCGCGTGTAAGGACCCGCAGGGACGCGGTTTCGTGCTCTCGCCGTCTTGGTCGGGCTGGCTACCCAAGGTCTGACCTGGACGACAGGGGTGCAAAGGAAGTAGATGGCTTCCGAAGCCGAGGCGGAAGTTGGCCATGTCGAGCGGCGCCGCCGTGAAACCAACATTCGAACCACCGAAATTACGGAACCGCTTCCTCGCCCTGTTCGCCTTCGCACAAGACACTTCCACCCCTTCACACACTCACCGTGTACGGCGTGACGTGTGGGGTTGACGACAAGGGAACGACGGCATGCAAAGACCCTCAGGGGCGGATTTCGTGCTCTCGCCGTCTTGGTCGGGCTGGCTACCCAAGGTCTGACCTGGATGACAGGGGCGCAAAGGAAGTAGATGGCTTCCGAAGCCCTCGCAAGCAGACGAAAGGTTCCATCGGCGGTCTCGCGAGCGGCTGAGCACCCAAGCGGTGAATGGGATAGGACTAAGCATGATGAGTCGCCTCGTAGCAGCACTGCTCTTACTCACGACCGCGGGGCTCACTTCGGCCTGCACGGCCACGTCCGACCCGCCCACGCCCAGCAACCCGTCCACATTTGCCGAAACAGGCAAGTTCTTGGACATGAGCGGATACACCCCCGCCAACCCCGACGACTACCAACGCGAACTCGACAATCCTGGGCGGCCAACGCCGCTCGTGACCTACGGTTTCAAGACTTCCGATGGCGTCCAGTGCAGTTTCGACCAATCGCCTCTTGCGGTCTGCACGGGCAACAACCTTCCTGGCATACCTCCGGCTGACTGCGATTCGATGGCCAAGACCGTGAACACCATGAGCACGGACAGGGGGCTTTCGAAAACCAGCGACCCGTCCTGCGCTGCGGGCCAAACGGATTCGTTGCCTTCCAAGGAATTGCCCCCGTTTCACACGCTGACCGTCTTCGGGGTGACGTGCGGCTCGGACGATGCGGGAGCCACAGCGTGCAAGGATCCGCAAGGTCGAGGCTTCGTGCTGTCACCGTCTTGGTCGGGGTGGCTGCCCAAAGTGTGAGTCACGTGGCGGAAGGACGTGGAGGGCTTTCGAACCCCTTGCCGGAGCCGAAACTCTTGATGGACCGTCTTGCATGCGTCGGTGTCCGTCAGCCTTGAAAATCCGCGCGAGATCAGCGGGGATCGCGGCAGTAGAATTTGCTGCATGCAATCGATGCCTGAGCCGCTAGCGGTCAGTCCATCCGAATTGCACCTAACGGCAGACCGCATCGACGGTCACGGCGCTGATTTCACCGCGACGCACCAGGCCGCGTGTCGGCAAGCAGGCCAGGTCAGCCTGGCATCGGGTCGCGCAGCCGCCGCGCTGCCCCAGATGCTGCATGCCTGGGACGGCGACGGTGTTCAGTTCGGAGAGCACTTCAGCAGACACGCGCACGGTCACCGCAACGCAGCGACCGCATACGTGCAGACCGACGGCGACGGCGCCGATCGGATCGGGGACGCCGGCTCGGTGCTGTGAGGCGTAGTCGTGTCGTTGTCGTTGAAGGAGTTGCAGGACTGGGTTCCCGAACTCGGTGACCTCGCCATTGCGACCCGTGACCGGGCGATCAACCACAGCACGTCGACGCAGTTCTACCAAGACCTGGTGAAGGCATCCACCTGGCAGGGCCAAGCCGCCGATGAGGCCAGGATGTCCATGCTGATGGCAGCGGCGGCTCACGACGTCAAGGCCGAGGACCTGTCGGCGGCCGCCGATGCGATGAACCGAGCCGAACAAGACGCACAGAAGCTCGCTGACACCGTCAAGGCGATTCTCGACGACGCCGCCGCTGCCCCTGCGGTGGAGATCGACCCGGCCACCAACCAGGTCAAGGTTCCAGCCAGCTACGACTACCTCGACGACGAGGCCAAGATGGCGGTCTCGCAGAAGATCGCCGACCTCGAGGCACGCATCGCCGACGCGGTTGCCGAAGGGGACCGCATCGACGCCGACTTGGCCAAAGCAATCGCCAAGGCGACCGGATTACCCGCACCGACCACGCCAGCGACCACGCTGCCCGAACTCCTCGGGATACCCGGCGATGGGCCGCTCGCCCCGGGCCAGGTCCGCAACAACGGTCCGGTCGCGGGGACCGGGTCTGATCCCGGTATCCCCGGAATCAAGGCCGCCGATCTGGGCGAGATCGTCACCTTGCCCAACGGCAAGCAGGTCGCGATCTTCGGCGACTCATACGGAAAGCCCCAGGTCGGCGGGGAGGGCAATCCGCACTACCCCTCGGTCGCCGTACCGGTCACCTTCGACAAGAACGGCAGCCCACACTTCGGGGCGCCCCTGACCGGAACGAACCTCAACAGCGGGACACGCGACGAAGTGCCGGGCCCCAACACGTTGTTTCCCTTGCCCCAGGCGGCCCTCGACGCGGGCGCGAACAACGCCCTGCCCGCAGGCAGCATCACCACCCGCGACGGCAAGACCTACATGATGGTCGTCGGCACCAACACCAACCACGGGCTCGAACCCGTGGGCGGCTCCTGGATGGTCGAAGTCACCAACGAACCCGCTGGGGGGTGGAAGCCCGTCGAGGGCAGTTACCACGGTGCAAATAACCCATCGAATCTGCCCACACAGGTCAGCGGCTATCAAGGCAGCGACGGCAAGATCTATGTCGCCGGCGACTCATTCGACCGCAGCCAAGGCGTTTCGATGTATCAAGTCGACCCCGCAGATATCACCAGCCGTCAGAACTGGCAGCCGTGGAACGGGCAAGAGTTCGGCCAACCCGGACAAAGCGAAGCCGTTCCGATCAGCCAGAGACAGAATTTCGGCGAACTCTCCTTTCGAGAAGTGGAGGGGCGCCCCGTGCTGTCCGGATTCAATGCGTTCACGGGGAACACCGAGATACGCGTCGGCGACGGACCTCCCGTCGGGATCTTCGACGGCAGGTCGACGATCGTCGCACAAGGCGGACAGTGGGGTGAACCGGGCAGGGTTCCGCAGAACTACGGCGGCTACATCATGCCCGGCGCAACACTGAGCAACATGAGCGTTCTCGTGAGCCAGTGGAACACGGACATCGGTGCCCCGTACACGGTCAAACACTTCCAGGTGCACCCGAACCATTGACCCTGCTAACAGTGCAGCCTCGCACCTCGATAGGAATCCCATGATCGTCCAGCCTCTAGCCCTCACCACCGGTGTCGTCGCCATTGCGTTGCTGAGCGCGTGCACTGCTCACGCCAAACCAGAGCCCGGAAAGTTCCCCGACATCAGCGGATACACACCCGTCAACGTCGACGACTACAGGATCGACACCACTTCCCCAGGCTTTTCGTCGAACCAGGTCGTCTTCCTAACCCCTGATGGAATACCGTGCACCATCGCCTCGAAGGGCGCCGGATGCACGGGCGACAACCTCCCCGGCATTCAGCCCGCGGACAAGAATCCGTATACATATGTAGACACGGCGAGCGGCATAGAACGTACGAGATCAACACCCTACGTTGATAACACGCTTCGGGACCAGAAGATCAAGACCCTTGCGCCGTTCCACTCCATCACCGTCGACGGGGTCACGTGCGGTGTCGACGACGAGAAGACAACAGCGTGCAAGGACCCCCAAGGGCGAGGCTTCGTCCTCTCACCCACGTGGTCAGGATGGCTCCCCAAGGTGTGACCGGTCGAAAGGGCGGAAGGACGTGGAGGGCTTTCGAACCCCTTGCCGGACCATCATGATGAGTCGCCTTCTAGCGGTACTGCTTTTACTCACGACCATGGAACTATCGTCGGCCTGCACGGCCACCGCCGACCCGCCCACGCCCAGCAATCCCACCACATCTGCCGAAACAGGCAAGTTCCCCGATATGAGCAGCTACACAGCGGCAAATCCCGACGATTACAAAAGGGAGTACAAAACTCCGGGTAGACCGGATGCCACGATGACGGCCTACAACTTCGCGACCCCCGACGGCGTTAGTTGTGGGTTCGACCAACCTCCCGTCGCGAGTTGTGCGGGCAACAATCTTCCCGCCATACCTCCTGTATGCAAACCACCAGAACGAAACTATGGCGCCAATGAAATTGCCACAGATATCGGATTGCGAGAAGTCGGCCTTCCCTGCGAGAACAAATCTCCGGAGTACAAGGTGTTGCCCCCGTTCCACACACTCACCGTGTACGGCGTGACGTGCGGGGTTGACGACAAGGGAACCACCGCATGTAAGGACCCTCAGGGACGAGGGTTCGTGCTCTCGCCGTCCTGGTCGGGCTGGCTACCCAAGGTCTGAACTGATCAAAAGAGCGGTGGCGGAGGGATTTGAACCCCCGGTCGGTGTTAGCCGACTCTCGCTTTCAAGGCGAGTGCATTAGGCCGCTCTGCCACGCCACCGTCGACAAGCCTAAAGCACGCCGTAGCGTTGTCGGCATGCACGCGATCGTCGCCGAATCATCCACGTCACTGGCCTGGCAGGAGGTGCCGGACGTCGCAGCCCAACCCGGTGAAGTAGTCATCGAGGTGGCCGCGGCAGGCATCAACCGTGCCGACCTGCTGCAGGCTTCCGGCAACTATCCTCCCCCACCCGGAGCCAGCGACATCCTCGGGCTGGAGGTTTCCGGCCGCATAGTCGAACTGGGCGAAGGCATTTCGCCGTGGTCTGTCGGCCAAGAGGTGTGCGCTTTGCTGTCCGGTGGCGGTTACGCAGAACGCGTGGCCGTGCCAGCCGGCCAGGTCATGCCGCTGCCCGACGGGATCGGCCTACACGAGGCGGCCTCGCTGCCCGAGGTCGCGTGCACCGTGTGGTCGAACTTGGCGATGACGGCACACCTCGCCGACGGTCAGATGCTGCTGATCCACGGCGGCGCCAGCGGAATCGGAACACACGCAATCCAGGTCGCCAAGGCCCTCGGCGCGCGCGTCGCCGTCACGGCGTCCGCGGCGAAGTTAGAGACGTGTTCGGTGCTCGGAGCCGACGTGACGATCGACTACCGCGAGGAGGACTTCGTCGAACGGATCAGAGCCGAGACCGGCGGGGCGGGCGCCGACGTCATCCTCGACATCATGGGCGCCGCATACCTCGACAGGAACGTCGACGCGTTGGCCCCGGACGGCAGGCTTGTCGTCATCGGCTTCCAGGGCGGTGTGACGGCGGAACTCAACCTGGGCAAGCTCATGGCCAAGCGTGCAGGCGTCATCTCGACCGCGCTGCGCTCGCGTCCGGTGGATGGACCGTCCGGCAAGAGCGCGATCACCGAGGCGGTGGTGGCGAACGTCTGGCCGATGCTCGCCGATGGCCGCGTTCGCCCCATCATCGGTGCTGAGCTGCCGATCGAGGAGGCCGCGCAGGCACACGCGCTGCTGAAGTCCGGTGAAGTTCCTGGGAAAATCCTTCTGCGCGTAAGGAATTGACGCTCAGCCCAACGAGGCGAGAGCGCGGACCAGTTGGTCCACTTCTGCCGTCGTGCTGTAGTGCGCCAGCCCGATCGTCACGGCGCCGCCGACGTCGTTGACGCCGATGACGTCGAGCACTCGCGACGAGGGATCAGAGACCGCAAGTACGCCGTTGTCGGCAAGCCGCTTGAGCACACGCTCCGCGGGCACACCCGTCACCGCGAAGCTCAGTACCGGCACCCGTTCCTCCGGAGCGCCGATCACCATGATCAGGGGCAGCGAGCGGATTGATGCCATCAGGTAGTCGAACAGCCGATTCATGTAGCCCGACGCCGACTGCATCGACGTGACGAGCCGTTCGCGGCGGTTGCCGTAAGCCCCTTCGTCGAGGTTGGCCAGGTATTCGACGCTGGCCACCAAACCTGCCAACATGCCGAACTGGTGGGGACCCACCTCGAGCCTCGCGGCGCCGCGCGCCAGCGGGTCGAGCGACACCGAGCCCAGGGTGTCGATCGTCGCGGGATCCCGGAACACCAAGGCACCGACCGGTGGACCACCCCATGACGCGGCGTTCAACGCGACGACGTCGGCCTCGATCTCGTTGATGTCGATCAGTTGGTACGGCGCGCCAACGGTGTGGTCCACGACCACCAGTGCGCCGTTCTCGTGTGCCAGCTTCGTCACCTGTCGCATGTCGTTGACCGCGCCAAGCGTCGACGAGGCCGACGTGATCGCCACCAACCGCGTCGGCGTGTTGATCAGGGTCTCCCACTGCCAGGTGGGCAGCTCGCCGGTCTCGATGTCGACGTCGGCCCATTTCACCTTGGCGCCATGCCGATTCGCAGCCCGCAGCCACGGCGCGATGTTGGCCTCGTCGTCGAGTCGGGTGACGATCACCTCCTGCCCAAGGCCGACCCTCGCGGACGACGCGTCGGCCAGCGACGCAAGCAGGATGGCGCGATCGGGTCCGAGTACGACGCCTGCCTCGGTCCCACCGACGAGATCGGCCATGGCCTGGCGTGCGGCGACGAGCACCGCGGCGGCGCGCTGCGCCGAGGGATGCGGGCCAGAGGCCGTAACCATCGAACCGCGGAACGCGGTCGAGACGGTCGTGGCCACCGAGTCGGGCAGCAGCATTCCGTGTTGGGCGTCGAAATGTACCCAGCCGTCGCCCAGTGACGGGTGCAAACCCCGCACCCGGGCGACGTCGTATGTCATGCCAGCCACCTTTGAGCCTGTGCCGCCCGCGACCCGCGGTGCGGAACTGAACCACCTGGGCAGCCATACTAATGCAGTGAGTTTGGTGCTCGGGGTGCTAACCGCCCTGTTGTTGCTAGTGGTCCCGGGAACGATCGTCGCACGCAGCGCACAGCTAACGTGGCCGGTTGCGGTCGCGGTGGGCCCGGCCATCACCTACGGCGTCGTCTCGCTCGCGATCATTCCGCTCGGCGCCGTCGGGATCCCGTGGAATGTGTTGTCCGCCTTCATCGCTCTGCTCGTTGCGGTCGGTGTGATCGTCGGACTCCAACTGCTCCTCGCCCGTTTTCGCGACCGCGACGCCGAGGACTTGGCGGTAGCCAGGGGCCCTGCACTGGCCGTCTTGGCGGGGGTCGTGCTCGGCGCAGTGCTGATCGGCGTTGCTGCCGTGCGTGGCATACCGAACTGGCAGTCCGTCCCAAGCACCTGGGACTCGGTCTGGCACGCGAACACCATCAGATTCATCCTCGACACCGGCCAGGCCTCACCGACCCACATGGGCGAATTGCGCAACGTCGAAACGCACGACGCGCTTTACTACCCGTCCACGTTCCACGCCCTTGCCGCGCTGCAGTGCCAACTGACCGGCGCCGCGGCCACCACCGCATACACGTTGAACTCGCTAGCCGTGTCGATCTGGCTGTTCCCGGTCAGCGCGGCGGTGCTGACGTGGAGTCTGCTGCGACCCAGGACCGACCAGTGGCGCACCGCGGG
>Ga0068859_100008967_pt1 | contig 10103 bp, 9 predicted proteins | sample KBSSwiS22_FD_66585 | JGI IMG/M metagenome (GOLD analysis project Ga0068859, IMG submission 66585) | Switchgrass rhizosphere microbial communities from Kellogg Biological Station, Michigan, USA - KBS Switchgrass S2-2 | ecosystem: Host-associated > Plants > Roots > Rhizosphere > Soil ...
GCACGACCCGGTGGCGGTCGCGCTGCGGGAGGGCCGGGAGGAGACGGGGCTGACGGATCTGCGGCCGTGGCCGACGGCCGCGCTGCGCCACGTCGCCGTCGTCTCCGTGCCCGGGAACGCCGGGGAGGCGGCGCACGAGCATGCGGACTTGCGCTTCGTGCTGGCTACCGCGACGCCGGATGAGGCCCGGCCGGAGAAGCCGACCGCGCCGCTGCGCTGGCTGACGCTGCCCGAGGCCCTGGAGATCATCGTCGAGGAGAACCTGCGCGAGACACTCGCGCGCGTCCGGCCGCTGTTCGGTTAGTTCGGGCGGCTGCGCCTAGCTTCAGCCTGAGGCGTCGGGCGTGGTCTTGGGGGACTCGCTCGGCGTCGGGGAGCCGCTGGTCTCGAGGGTCGTCAGCTGGATGATCGTGATGCTGGCGAGGGTGACGGCCGGGCAACCGGGCGGGTTGGTCGTCAGGGCCAGGACAAGGCTGTCGGGTACCGGGGCTGTGAGCTGGTCGAGATCGACGGTGGCGAGCGTCGCCGGGGCGCTGCCCGGCCGGGTGGGGACCGTGGTATCGGACCGCTGGAGCGGTGTGCCGCCCGCGTCCGACGAGTAGACGTCGGTGTGAATGGTGGTCTGGGCGGTGCCGCCGGTCGTGGGGGCGGTGTAGTTGCCGGTGACCGTGAGGACGCGATGCCCGGTGGACCCGTCGATGACGGCGGACAGGGTCGACGTGCTGAGCGTGATCGTGGCGCAGCTGACGCTCGGAGTGAGCGTTGGGGTCGGGTAACCGCTTGGGCTGGCCGACGCCGTCGGCGATGAGGTTGGCGCCAGGTCGGGCGTCGGTGTCGGCGTGGGGGCGACCGGGATGAGGGCCGTCAGGCTCGTGGTGAGCGGGCTGGCGCTGATCGTCAGAGGCGGGTCATCGGATCCGGCGTTGGCGGGGACGCCGGCCGGCTGGCCGGTGCTGGTGGGCGCCTGAGGGACGAGGGCGGTGCTGAGTGGGGCGCTGGCCGCGGGCCGGTTCCCGGTCGGGACGGACGCCGTCGGGGTGAACGAGGCGGTCGGCGCGGGTGGCCCGTCCGCGAGGGTGACCGCGTCGCCGGGGGTGGCGACGGGCAGGGTGTTGCCAGGCGTGACCGGGGTGAGCGTGAACGGGATCTCGGAGCCCAGGCCGGCGTCGGGCTGCGAGGCCTGGGCGCTCGGCGAGCTGACCGCGCCGCTCGGCGCCGCGAGGGCGCTACCCGCGCCGTGGCCGGCGCCGTTCTCGTCACTGAGCAGGAGCAGCAGGCCGATGGCGGGGATGGCGAGCAGCCGGGTCAGCGCCGCGGCCCTGCGTACCGGGGGCCGGGGTCTGCGGTGGGCGCCCTTGCGGCGGGCCGGCGGCTTCGCCGATGGTCGGGTCGGTGCGGGTACCGGCCGGCGCCCCGGTGGGACGCGCGTCGCCGGGAGTTGAGCGGTGCGCGCCGCCGGGCCGCCAGCTGCCCCGGGACCCGGCTTCCGGGGACCGGTTCGGCTGTGCCTGCTCACCGGGAACGGGCTCCTTCCCAGTTCAGGGTGTCCGCCACGCGGCGCGCCGTCTTGGCCACGGACCGCACTGTATTGGCACCGTAGGGCCGCACACTAGGGAAGAGCCGAAATCGACGCGTACCGGGCTGCGGTGGCTGGCCGGCGGGATCCGCCGGCCCCACGTCCGCGGCACCCGAATGTGAAGCCCGCCGGCCCGGCCGTCGCTGGATCGGCGCGCGGGCGCTCATGGCGTGCGGTCCGCGGTCGGCGGAGCGCTGGGGGCGGGGCTGGCCGCGCTCGGGCTGGCGGGGGCGGGGCTGGCCGTCGCCGCGGGGCTGGCCGTCGCGGCCGGGCTGGGGCTGGTAATCGGGCTGGTGGTGGGGCTGCTCGCCTTGGTGGGGCTCGGGGTCGGCGCGGGCGTCGGGGTTCTGGCCGGGGTGGCGGTCGCGGTGGGGCTGGGCGACGTCGCGGCGGGCCGGCTGACGTTGCTGATCGTGAGGGCCGCCAGGGTACTGATGGGGCAGCCGGGTGGGCTGATGGTCAGGGTGAGGGAGACCGAGCTCGTCTGGCCGGGCGAGGTGAGCTCGCTGAGCGGGAGCTGGCTGAGCAGGGCCGGCAGGTCGCCCGGTCGGAGCGGGACGGCGCGGTCGGATTCGGCGAGCGTCTGCCCGGCGGGCGAGCGGGCGGCGGTATGGATGGTGAGCACACCGTCGGCGGGTTCAGCGGTGGTGTAGCGGCCGGTGAGGTCGAGGGTGGTCGCGGTGAGAGCGGCGCCAAGGCTGCTGGTGGTGAGGCTGATAGGGACGCAGGCGCCTGACGCCGCGGTGGCCCCGGAGGTCGTGAGCGCGGGGGCGAGGGCGACCGGTGGGACGGGCTGACCCGCGCCACCGGTGGCCGGTGGCGTCCCGGGGGTGACGGGCACGGGTTCGGGTTCGGTGGCGCCGTAGCCGGCGGCCCAGGCGAGGACGGCGCGGACGTAGGTGTCCGAGGGGTTGTAGGCGCGGATGGCGGCGTTCAGCTGGGTGGGGTTGGCGAGGTCGCGTCCGTGGGCGCACAGGTAGCCGCCGGCGGCGATGGCGGCGTCGTGGATGTTGTCGGGGTCCTTGCGGCCGTCGGTGTTGCCGTCGCGGCCGGCGCCTTTCCAGGTTCCGGGGAGGAACTGCATGGGGCCGACGGCGCGGTCGTAGGTGGTGTCGTGGTCGAGGGCGCCGTGGTCGGTGTCGAGGATGCGGGCGAAACCGCCGCCACCGGTGAGGCGGGGGCCGAGGATGGTGGGGGTGACGGTTCCGTCAGCGCTGATCTGGCGGCCCTGGGCGTTGCCGGATTCGACTTTTCCGATGCCGGCGAGGAGCTGCCAGCGCAGATGACAGCCAGGCAGTTCGTCACCCAGAGTGGTCGCGGCCTGCTGGTAGGCGGCCAGGACGGGGGCGGGGATCTGGCGCTCGGCGGCGGTGAGGGGGACCAGCTCGGGTGTGGTGCCGGGGTTCGCGGCGGCGGCGGTCGCCAGCGCGCCGGTCGGCACCTGGGCGCCGTCGCCGCTCGTATGGGTGTAGCCGAGTGGCAATCCCGCGGGGTTGAGCGCGGGCATCGGATAGCTGGTGGCGGCCGTGGGCGGAGTTGTCGCGCCGGCGCCGTCACTGGAGGGCGACTGGCAGACGATCAGCAGGACGAGGATCGCGGGCAGGCCAATCGTCGGCAGACCGATGGCCTGCGCCCGCCGGACGATCCGGCTGCGGTCCCGCGTCGCGCGGTGGCGGCCGCGTCGCGGCGCTGAAAAACTTCTCACCGGCCTTCTACGCATCCGTGACGAGCATCCGTGCTACGAGCGTCCGTGATTCCGAGCATCCGTCATTCCGAACGGGCGGGCGGGTACGGCAAAGACAGCAACAGCAGGTCGCAACCAGGTGTTCGCCTTCCAGTGAATCGCCGGCCCGGTGGAGGTGGGTCGGCGTTCACACACGTCTGCTTCAGGGGTTGATCTCCTCGGCGGGCGTGAGGGCCCATCATGCCAGTCCCCGGTGCCGACATCCGTGACATCAGGGGAAAATCTTACCGGGATTGGAGAACCGCAGGTGATGGGCCCGTGGCGACGCGTGCCCATGCGGGTGGGCTGCCCGCGGTGGCACCGCATGGCGTCGTGGACACCACCGGCGCGGGCGACGCGTTGTTCGCGGCATTCCTGCACTTCGTGCTGACGACCGGAGCCCCCGATAAGGCGGCGCAGCGGGCCATTGTCGTCGCCGGCTGCGCGGCCCGGGACGACAATGAGGTATGGCTTTGGCTCTGGCCTTCGCGCCCGCGCTCTCTCGGCCCGATCTGCTGGCCGAACCGGTCACGTACGCCGCGTGCGTCGTGCTCGCGACCACGCGGGCGGACGTCAACGGCCTGGTCCGCCGTCGTCTCGATGCCCGCAAGGCCTCGTTCGCCGCGCGGGAGGACGCCGTCGAGGCCACGGGCATGGAGTTCGGCGGCATCACCCCGATCGGCCTGCCCGCCGGCTGGCCGGTGCTGGTCGACGCCGCGGTGCTCGCCGCGCCGCGGGTGATCGTCGGCAGTGGCCTGCGCCGCTCCAAGATCTCTCTGTCCGGGAAGACCCTGGGCCTGCTTCCGGGCGCCGAGGTCCTCGACGGGCTCGGCGTCCCCGCGTAGCCGGCGAAGGCCACGCGGGGACGCCCGCGCGGTTCTACCGGTGGACGCTGCTCATGTCGGCGTAGCGGTCGCCCTGGACCCTCGCGCCGGCGGCCGCGAGATCGGCCAGCTCGGCGGCTGTCAGGTGGACGGCGGCGGCGGCGACGTTCTCGTCCAGGTAGCGGCGCCGTTTGGTTCCCGGAATCGGCACGATGTCGCCGCCCTGGCCGGCGACCCAGGCGAGCGCGACCTGCGCCGGTGTCGCGCCGTGGGCCGCGGCCACCTGCTCGACGGCGGCGACTACGGCCAGGTTGGCGTCGAGGTTCTCGGCGGCGAGCCGCGGGAAGTGCGCCCGGAAGTCGGTCGCGTCGAGCTCGGACGGCGCGGGCAGGGCGCCGGTGAGGAAGCCGCGGCCGAGCGGGGAGTACGCGACGAAACCGATGCCCAGCTCCCGGGTGGTCGCCAGCACCTCGGACTCCGCGGGCTCGCGGGTCCAGATCGAGTACTCGGTCTGCAGCGCGCTGATCGGGTGCACGGCGTGCGCCCGGCGGATCGTCGCCGGCGCCGCCTCGGACAGCCCGAGGTAGCGCACCTTCCCGGCGGCGACAAGCTCCGCCATCGCGCCGACGGTCTCCTCGATCGGAACGGCCGGGTCGACGCGGTGCTGGTAGTAGAGATCGATCCCCGGCGACCGGCCGGGCGCTCGGTTGGTCTGGGCACGGGCCAAATCCGTCCGCTGCGAGATCCCGGTTCCGGGCGGCGATTTGACCGTCGAGCATGCCTTGACGCTAGAACTTTGACCGCGCTCGAAGTCAAACCGGGCGAACGGGCCGAGGTCAGGCCCGGCTGGCGAGTTCGGCCAGTTCGGCGGTGAGACGATCCCAGGGAAACGTGGCGTCGGCCGGGCCGTGGACCAGCCGGACGCCCCACGAACGCAGCGCGTCCAGGCTGGCGGCATAGGCGGGATGGCCGGCGAGCGCACGGTTCACCGCCGGGGCGAGCAGGATCGGTTTCCCAGCGCCAAGGCCCTCGTTCAGCAGGCCGAGCGCCAGGGTGTCCGACAGGCCGGCGGCGAGCTTGTTGACCGTGTTGAAGGTCGCCGGCGCGACGACGAAGACGTCGGCCGGCGGCAGGACGTCGGGTTCCTCGGGCCGCTTGTACTGGGACCGCACCGGGTGGCCGGTCAGCGCGGCGAATCGGCCAGCGTCGAGGAACTTCGTCCCCTCCGGCGTCGCGATGACGCACACGTCCCAGCCGGCGGCGAGGGCGCCAGTGACGAACGGTTCGAGATCGAGCGCCGGCTGCCCGCCGCACGCGATGACGTAGAGGACAGCGGCCGTCATGGCTGTGAGTCCTATCAGAATCCGGTGTCCTGCCCGGCGGCCGGCCGAAGAGTCACGGCTCGTCGGTTGGCGAGCGGTCCGCGCGATCGCGCTTCTCCAGGGCGGCCACCCTGGCCTCGAGTTCGTCGATCCGGCGCTGGAGCAGTTCGACGGTTGCCTCGTCGCCGATCTGCCGCTCCCACTTCCGGCGCAGCCTCGGGGACTCCTCCGCCCGCGCCGCAACCGAGGCCAGCGGGACGAGGCGCTGCGGGCCATGCGGGCCGTCGACCAGGCGGGACGGGATGAGATCCGCCCGGTACCAGGTCCGCAGCGCGGCACGGGAGACGCCGGTGCGGGTGGAAGCCTCCTGGAGGGTTACCCAGTCGGAGTCCTCCAGCCGCGAAGCGAGTTCTCGCCCCACGTCCCACTGATCCAGATGATCGTCCCAGCGCACTGTCCACCTCCGCGTCAACCATACTATTAGTATGGTATTGACCGGGGTTGAAGGTAGGCCGATCCTGGGTTCATGTTTGAGCGCTTCACCACCCAGGCCCGCCACGTCGTCGTCCTCGCGCAGGAGGAGGCCGCCGGACTCGATCACAACTACATCGGCACCGAGCACATCCTGCTCGGGCTTCTGGGCGAGCCCGGCGGCATCGCCGCGCGGGCCCTGGCCGAGCTCGACCTCTCGCTCGACATGACCCGTTCGCGGGTCGTCGCCGCCGTGGGGCGAGGCAAGAAACCCGTGCACGGCCACATCCCGTTTACGCCCCGCGCCAAGAAGGTCCTGGAGAAGTCCCTCCGAGAAGCGCTCGCCCTGCGGCACAACTACATCGGGACCGAACACATCCTGTTGGGCCTGCTGGACCTCCGCGAGGGCCTGGCCGAGGTCATCCTGCGCGAGTGGAAGGTGGACACGCCGGACCTGCGCGAGCGGGTACTCGCGCTCGTCGCGGCGGCTACGGCCGACAAAGCGGCAGGCATTCCCGCGACGAGCGGATCGACGCGGCGCGTGGTGCGCGCCGACATCGACAGCGGTGTTCTCGGCGTCGAGGAGGTCGAGGCGCGCCATACCGCGGCGGCGGCCGCCGGTATCTCGGCTGCGAGCGGCTACGCCGGTGACGACCCGGTCGGCTCGCACCATCTGCTGCTGGCCCTGCTCAATGATCCGAACAGTGCGGCGACGCGGACGTTGACGAGCCTCGGCCTCGACCTCTCGGCCACCCGCGACGCCCTGCTGCGTGCCGATCTCGCCGACACGTCGGACGAGTCGCCGGAGGTCGCCGGCCGGCGCGGAATGTCGCTACGCCTGACCGACTCGGCCGTCGTGCTGGAGGCCACCGATCGCCGGCTACTCGGCCTGGCCCGGCTCGCTTTCGGCGCGCTGCGCGGTCGAACCTCCGCAGACTCCGGCCCCCTCCCCGGCGCCGGCTCCGGGGCTGAGCCGGCCGCGACGGCGGACGGCGAGAGCGAGGCGGCCACGCAGCCGCCGCCCGGCGGCGAAACGCCCGACGGCTCGGAACTGCTGCACGGCGGGGATTCCGTCGCCGGCAGCCTGTCCGCGGTGTGGAAAGTGCTCGAGGCAAGCCTGGAGGACATCCGCTCCCGCGCGGCCACCTCGGCCCGACAGCGGCCCGCGTCCGCTCCGGTGGACGAAACAGCCCCCAAGCAGGAGACCTGAACCGTCCCTCCACGAGAACGCGGTGAGCAGCGTGCGGCTCGAATCGGCGGCTGACCCGGCCCGCGGTCAGTTCAGCAGACCGCTGACAATCGGCGAGGCCGCGAGAATGCAGGAAGAACTGCGCTCCCTAATTGCCCGACCAGCGGTAGAGGAACTCGGGGCGGCCGGTGCCGCTGTGGCGTTGGGTGCGGTCGGCGAGATGCTGGCCGGCCAGGTGCTCGAGGTAGCGGCGTGCCGTCACCCGGGAGATCCCGACCGCGGCGGCCACGTCGGCCGCGGACAGGTTGCCGGCCGCGCGTAGGTGCCGGACGACCGCGGCCAGGGTGTCGGCCGAGAGCCCTTTCGGGCCCTGCGCGGCGGCCGGTTCCCGCAGCGCGGCGAGGGCCCGGTCCAGGTCTCGCTGCTCCACCGCCGCACCGCCCGACATCTGGCGGCGGTAGTCGGCGTAGCGCTCGAGACGGTCCCGGAATGTGGTGAAGCTGAAGGGCTTGAGCAGGTACTGCACAACCCCGTATGCGAGGGCGCTGCGCACGACGTCGAGGTCGCGCGCCGACGTCACCGCGATGACGTCGACCGCCGCGCCGTGGGCACGCAACGACCGGCACACCTCGAGGCCGCTCATGTCGGGCAGGTAGAAGTCCAGCAGAACGAGATCGACCGGGTGCCGGGCGATGAACTGCAGGGCCGCGCTTCCGCATCCGGCTACGCCGGCGACGACGAACCCGGGTACTCGCCGCACGAAGGTCTGGTGCGCCTCGGCGAGCAAGGGGTCGTCCTCGACGACGAGCGCGCTGATCGGCTCGCCGGTCATGCGCGTCACGGTCGGTCACCGGCCGCCGGGACCGGAACGGCGGACCGGGGGAGCCGCACCGTGAAGACCGCGCCGCCAGCCCGGCCGGGTTCGCTGCCGGGGCCGGCAGCGATGTCACGGCCGACCTCGATCGAGCCGTCGTAGCGGCGCACCACCTGCCGCACGAGGGCGAGCCCGAGGCCCCGGCCATGCGGCGCGTCGGCGGTTTTCGTCGACCAGCCTCGGCGGAACGCCGCCTCGAGGTTCGCCTCATCGATTCCAGCGCCGGTGTCGGCGACCCGGATCAGCAACCCGTCGTCGTAACGGACGCAGACGGTGACCAGGCGAGGCGGCTCACCGGCCCCGGCAGCGTCGATCGCGTTGTCCACCAGGTTTCCGATCAGCGTGACCAGGGCTCGCGGCTCGACGAAGGTCGTCTGCACGGCCGTGTCGCCGCTGATGTGCAGCTCGACGCCCCGCTGATGGGCCTGGGCGGCCTTGCCGAGCAGGAGCGCGGCGAGCACGGGCTCGTCGACGGCGGCCAGCAGGCGGTCGGCGAGCACCTGTGACGCGGCGAGCTCGGCGGTGCCGAACTCGACCGCCTCCCGCTCGCGGCCGAGCTCGACCAGGGTGACGACCGTGTGCAGGCGGTTCGCGGCCTCGTGCGCCTGCGCTCGCAGCGCCTCGGTGAACCCGCGGATCGAGTCGAGCTCGCCGGTCAGGGCACGCAGCTCCGTCGTGTCCCGCAGCGTGGTGACCGTGCCCAGCACCCGGCCGTCCCGGACCGTCTGGCGCTGGTTCACCGCGAGCACCGCGTCGCCGGTCAGGTGCACCTCGTCGTTCGCCACCCGTCCGGAGGTGAGCAGGCCGGGCAGCGAGCCGTCGAGGCGCAGGTCGCTCACCGGCCGGCCGGTGGCGTCGGGCGGCAGCTCCAGCAGGCGCACCGCTTCGTCGTTCGCCAGCAGCAGCCGGTGGCGGGTGTCGACGACGAGCAGCCCTTCGTGCACCGCGTGCAGGACCGCGTCGTGGTGCTCGTACATCCGCCTGATCTCTTCCGGGCCCAGTCCCCGGGTCTGCCGGCGCAGCCGGCGGCTGACCAGGAGGGTGCCCCCGGCGGCGAGCAGCAGGACGGTGGCCGCGGCGCTGATCAGGGCGACGAGCTTGGGCCACAACGTCCGGCTGACGTGCTGCACGGTGATGCCGGCGGCCACCAGCGCGACCACGTGATGACGCTCGTCGAACACCGGCACGACGGCCCGCACTGAGGACCCGAGGGTGCCGGTGTACGTCTCGGTGAACACCTGTCCCCGCACGGCGGTCTCGATGTGGCCGAGGTAGGTATGGCCGATCTGGCTGGGGTCCGGGTGGGTGTAGCGCAGCCCGCGCAGGCTCATGACGACGATGAAGTCGACGCCCGTGTCGCGCCTGGCGGCTTCGGCGCGCGGCTGCAGGCGGGAGCTCGGGTCTGGCGTCCGCAGCGCCGCCAGCAGCCCGGGAGCGTCCGCGAAGGTCCGCGCGACCACGAGCGCCTCGGCGCGGGCGTTCCGGTCGGCGGCACGGCGGGCGTCCGCGACCAGCGCGCCGGCCGCGGTCACGACAAGCAGCAGGATGACGGCCACCTGGAGCACCAGGACCTGCGTCGCGACGCTGCGGCGGCCCAGCGACGGGCGTAATCGGCATGCCTGCACCCGACCAGTGTCGTTGCTGCGCGCCGGACGTCCAGCGTCCCGCGTGGCGCTGGCCGTGACCGTTATGAACGAAAGAGCGCGTTGGGCTGTGAGCGGGGTCACCGTACTCGCATCGAAGACACCGGCGCGGCCAGCGGTTGCCGGCCGCCGCACGAGGAGGACCGATGCCTGAACCAGGACCGATGCCCCAGCTACCACCGATGTCCCAGCTACCACCGGTGCCCCAGCTACAGGCGCCGCACGCGACCGCGCCCGGTTCGCCTTCCGGTGCCAGCCCGCGCGCCGGCCGCGGCCGCTGGTACCAGCAGCTGTACCTGTGGGTCCTGCTCGGCATCGCGGCCGGGATCGTGGTCGGCACGCTGGCCCCGGGCGTCGGCGTGGACCTGCAGCCGCTGGGCAACACGTTCGTCGACGCGATCAAAATGATCATTACGCCGATCGTCTTCTGCGTGGTCGTCGGCGGGATCGCCCAGGTCGACGACATCCGGCGGGTCGGCCG